>Ga0209219_1000009_pt1 | contig 104420 bp, 98 predicted proteins | sample BlaSpr_A8_OM1_M1_FD_187973 | JGI IMG/M metagenome (GOLD analysis project Ga0209219, IMG submission 187973) | Forest soil microbial communities from Thunder Bay, Ontario, Canada - Black Spruce, Ontario site 2_A8_OM1_M1 (SPAdes) (version 2) | ecosystem: Environmental > Terrestrial > Soil > Boreal... | reverse complement strand
AGCGACCTGCTCGGCCGCCGCTGGGCCGGCGGCGAGGGCGAAAACGGCGCCGCCGCTGCCGGTCAGATGCCAGTCGATTCCGGCGACGGCATTCCGGGCTCGCTGCAGCGCAATTGCCAGCGCGCCATCGGCACGGCAGGCCGCACGCTCGAGCCCGCTCCCCAGCAGCGAGTGCGTGGGTACGCTCCCTGCCCGCAGGGCATCGGCGAGCCGGGCGGAGCGCCCGTCATCGCCCAGCTCCTCGGGTCGGAGCGACGCATATGTCGCTGGGGTCGAACTCGGCACCGTCGACGCTACCGCCACGTGGAGCGAAGGGCTGCTGAGCCGCTCCACCCGCTCGCCCCGGCCCCGTACACGGTGTGCGTGCACCTCGAGGAGGGCAGGGATATCAGTGCCGATGCTGAGCGCGACCGCTGCCACCTCGGCCGGGTCTGTCGCCACTCCGAGCGCGGCCAGCATCGCGGTTCCAGCACGGAGCACGGCTGCAGCGTCGGCGGACCCGCCACCGAGCCCCGCACCGTGGGGCACGGATTTGCTGAGCCAGAGGCGAATATCCAGAGGGCGACCGGCAAGTAGCGAGAGGGCACGCGCCGCCCGCGTGGTGAGATTGGCATCGCCCGTCGGCACCCCAGCGGCGGCCGGCCCGGTCACATTGAGCGAAAGCCTGTCCCTGTCCGTGAGGGTGACGCTGAGGCCGACGAGGTCATGCCAATCGATGGGAACCAGCACGCTGTCGATGTCATGCCAGCCATCGGCGCGGCGACCGACGACCGAAAGCGAGAGGTTCAGCTTTGCGTATGCGGGGACGACCCACGTGGAAGGGGGAGACACGGACGCTGATATACTGCTGCCTTCGCGTGTCCCTGGCTGGTATGCCGCCCGGGCGGCGCGCCCAGAGACGCCAGAAATTGAGTGACGTAGAACAGCAGCATGGCCAACTCCCGATCGGCGCGCAAGCGCATCAGGTCCAGCGAACGGAAGCACGAGCGCAACCGTGCGGTGAAGTCGGCGGTCCGCACCAAGGTGATCAAGGCGCGTCACGCGCTCCTCGATGAGGGCGGGCCCAGCGGCGGCACTGAGTTGCACGCCGCCATCCGTGCCCTCGACCGCGCGGCCGAGAAGGGTGTCCTGCATCGCAACAACGCGCGCCGGCGCACGTCGCGCCTGGCGTCGATGGCGGCTCGCCTCTCGAACGTCGCCGAGGGCGCCGAAGGCGCGGCTGCCCGTTCTGCCGCTGCGGGCGGAGCGAAAGGCAGGAGCGCGAAACAGCAGACGCGATCCACAAGCGCGAAACCGGCTGCCAAAGCGGCCGGCAAGGCTCCAGCCGCGAGGGCGACCACTGCCAAGGCGGCGGCGGCCAAGGCAGCGCCCAAATCCACAGCCGCGGCGGCCACAAAGACTCCCAGAGCCACTTAGCTCCGGAAGGGGCTGCCCGGCTCTATCGGGCCGGCGACTTTCGGGCTGCCGTTACCTCTGCGGCGGCGTGGAGCACGGTCAGCCGGAGGCCGTCGGTGTCAGAAATCTCGCCCGTCTTGAGCTTCCGGTCGGCGTCGTGCAGGGCGCGCAGCCAGCCCGCCGCGAGCGCGGGAGGCACCGACCGTGCCTGACGCGCCAGCCGCTCGGCCGCCCAGTCTGGCTTGCCGATCGAGGCGGCGAGTCCCGATGCCGAACCATGGGTCTGGATGTATGCCTGGGCGAGCACGAGATCGCGTATCTGGCCGGCAAGGATGGCGAGCAGATACTGCCCGGCGCGCCCGTCGTTGAGCAGGCGATCGATCGATTCCGCGCCCTTTGCCGGCGTGGAACCAAGCAGGTCCCCGAGGGTCTCGTACAGGCCGGTGGCCTCGTCTCCCGCCACCGCCGCACGCACCTCGCGCATCGAAAGCGGGCGCCCGGCCGCATACGCGACGAGCTTGTCCAGCTCCGACGCGATGCTGCCCAGATCTGGACCGGCGACGCTGATGAGATGTTCGACGGAACCCGACGCCAGGCGCAATTGCCGCGCCGCGATCTCGTGCTCCACCCAGGCACGCAGGTCTCGGCCCTTGACCGCGGGATGGAACGAGACTGCGCCGTGCATGGCCTTCACGGCCGCCAGCACGGGGTTGCGATCCGCCACCTTCACGTGCGCGACCAGGCAGAGGATGGTGGTTGGAGCTCGCTCGGAGAGGATCGCCGCGAGCCGCTCCGGGGGGTCGACGCCGCCACGCTTCGCCGACCCCGTGAGTTGCGGAGGGTCGCGCACCAGGAGCGCTCGCTCGGGGTCGAACAAGGGGGTCTCCGCCACCGCGAGGCGGAGTTCGTCGAGACGGCCCGGCGTGTCGAACATCTCCACATCGAGCTGAGCGGGACGCGCTCGCTCACGCCACGCCGTGACCGCTCGATCGACGAGGAATCGCTCCTCGCCGTGGATCAGAGTGAGCGGGTTGAGCGGCTGGTTCCCGGGCACGTTCGCAGTATCGCAGCCATCCAGTCGCGCCCAATAGTCCTTCGCGCTGCTACTCCCTTTGGCGGTCAACGCACTCGCCGAGAGCAGAGAATACGCACCATGCACCCCAGGGCCAGCAGCTCTGGCAGGCGAGTCGTCACCGTGCTCTTCACCGACATTGTGTCGTCGACGGAGCTGGCGGCCAGAATCGGCGACCGCCAGTGGCGTGAACTGCTCGCCGCGTACCGCGGCATCGTCAGGCGGACGCTGCGGCGTACCGCCGGTCGAGAGGTCGACGACGCCGGCGACGGATTCTTCGCGGTGTTCGAGCATCCGGCTGGGGCGATCGCGTGCGCCTGCTCGCTCCGAGACGAGGTGCGAACCAAAGGGCTCGAGGTGCGCTCGGGCATGCACATGGGCGAGGTGGAAACGCAAGGTGCAAAGTTGGGAGGCATCGCGGTCCACATCGGAGCCCGCGTCTGCGCCCAGGCCGGTCCCGGTGAGGTGCTCGTCAGCGGAACCGTGCGCGACGTCGTCAGAGGCTCCGAGTACGGATTCGTCGACCTCGGAGCTCGTGCGCTCAAGGGAGTGCCTGAAGCAGTGCGGCTCTACCGGGTCACCTTGGCTGATGCTCCCCAGATTCACGCAGGTGCGGGCGGCCGCCGTCGCCCCCTCATCTTCGGAGCCTCGACGCTGGCGATCGTGGCGGCCGCGGTCCTAGTTGTCCTGCTCACCCGAGGCGGCGCAGTGTCGCGATCCGCGGACCCGCTCATCGCCACCATCGCCACGATCGCCGGCACGGGGCTCAGCGCAGATGGGCCTGACGGACGTGCCGCCTCCGCAACCGATCTCTCCCATCCGATCGCGCTCGCCCTGGATTCGGCCGGCCGCCTTTATGTCGTCGAGGGCAACCGGGTGCGCCGGATCAATGGGGACGGCACCATGACCACGGTTGCCGGGACCGGGCGCGCGGGATTCTCAGGGGACGGCGCGGCTGCGACTTCAGCAAATCTCAACGGCCCGCAGGCGATCGCCATCGACAGCGCAGGGAGCATCTATATCGCCGACTCACAGAACAACCGGGTTCGTCGAGTCGACCCGCAGGGGGTCATCACAACGTTCGCCGGCTCGGGACAGACCGGCTATGGAGGCGACGCCGGGCCCGCTACACAGTCGGCGCTCGCTGATCCGACCGGGGTCGCAATCGGGTTCGCGAATACGATCCTCATTGCCGACAGCGGCAACAACCGCGTGCGCGCGGTTGACGCCATCGGCACCATCACCACTGTCGCCGGAACAGGAGACTCGGGCTACGCGGGCGACGGCGGCCCCGCCACCTCCGCGCTGCTGAATGATCCGCGCTGCCTGGCAGTTGATGCCTTTGGCTACGTGTACGTCGCGGATTCGCTCAACGACCGGGTGCGACGCATCGGCGTGGACGGAACCATCAGCACCGTCGCCGGTACGGGCGATCAGGGATTTTCCGGTGACCACGGACCGGCCACGAGCGCGTCGCTCCATCTGGCCACTGGTCCACTCAGCGGTGGCGGCTGCCTCGCAGTGGACGCCGCGGGTGACCTGTTCATCGCCGACGCGCTCAACAATCGTGTCCGCGAGGTCGCGGTCGGCAGCAACCTCATCACAACCGTCGCTGGCGACGGACAGCAGGGGTTTTCGGGTGATAACGCGGCCGCGACCGGTGCCAAGGTTGATCTGCCACTTGGCGTCGCAGTTGACTCAAGCGTTCTCTACGTAGCCGACAGCGACGGCAACCGGGTCCGCCGCGTCAGTTAGCCTCAAAGGGCGCTGGTGACATCGGTCTCGAACGGCGCACCCTGTGGCGTCACGAAGAACGCCAGGTAGGCGACAGTGCCGCTGCCGCTGGCGAGCTCCTGGGTCACGGCGCCGGGGACGACAGACGTGCCCTCGCCGGGAATCAGCTGCGTTGCCGGGTGGCCCGCAACTTTCACCGTGAGAGTCCCGCTGAGCACGAACACAACCTCGAGACCGCCAAAACGGTGCGCTGGGCTGCGACCGCCCGGCTGGAGCGTCACTCGTCGAAGCGTCTCGATGTACGAACCTGGATGCAGGATGCTCGACGGGATATCTGCCGTCTCGAAGGCGACCTGTGACCCGGTCACCAGCGGGTTGGAGCGCTGCACGCTGGGCCACAACGCGACGAAGTACCAGGTACTGTCCGTCGGTCCGAGGATGGTGTGCGAGTGCGCCACACTTTTCAGGTACACCGCCGTGCCCGCGCGGACATCGACGCTCTGACCGCCGGTGTACGCGAGGAGCTGCTGACCTGTATCCACATACACGATCCCTGCCTGGTGCTTCTTCGAAGGGACGGTCTGGTGCGGTGTTTGATGGAACACGACCATGCGGGCGAACTGGCTGCCGGTCGGGAGCGAACCGAGCTGCCCGGCTGCGAGCTCGTCAAAACTCATGAGGTGCGCTTTCGCCGACGGGTCGGGCGTGCTGGTGAGGGCTGTCGTACCACCGCACGCAACGACTGCCATGCCGGCGATTGAGGACAGGACGAGACGATGCGGCCGGCGATGTCCGACGCGCGTCGGAGTCGCGGCTCGTTGCCTGGCGTCGCGACTCGCTGCGCCCACTGGCGGCGAATCATAGACGCCTTTACCGGGTGGGCCGGTACGCCAACTGCCAATCAGGCGCTGGGAACCAGCCCATGCGGGCCGCCGGCGTAGACGAGGTCGCCGTTGATGCTGGTTCGATCGATCGGGTATCCCGGCGGCGTGGGCGAGGCCGGATGACCGGTGGCGATCGGTACGGCCAGCTCCAGTGGACGGGCAGTGGCGAGGAGCACCGGCGATAGCGCTCCGCCAGGAGGGGTCACCACCAGATCAGCAGCCAGCTGACTTCCGTAGACCGCGCACAGGTCCTCCTGGTCGGCGGTACCGGCATCCCCGAGCACGAGCACACGCCCGCTCGGATCGTCGACGGTGAGGACGCACATCGTGCGTGCGGTTGCGAGAGCGATGAAGCCGAGGCACCTCCACACCGCGCCGCCGAAGGACCACCCTCCGCCAGATGCGTCGAGCACATTGGCGCCGGCGCTCTCGAGCGAGGCAATGATGGTGTTGGCGCCTGGGTTCAGACCGCCGGGGGCCACGACCGTGCCGATCGTGAAGTGCCCCGCCAGGCCGGTCAAACCATTCACCGCTACGGGCTCCCCGCCGGTGAGGACGAGCATGTCAAGGTGCGACGACGCGGGAGGCATCGCCCGTCCGAGTGCCGAAAGCAGCACGGTGGGCGATGACCCGCCGTCGACGAGTGCCGTGCTGCCATCAGCGGAACGCACCAGGACTGAGGTTGATGAGCCGGTATTGAGCACCGTCACGTGGAGACGCCCGTCCGGGCGCGACGCCACCGACCACGCAGCGACCGACGCGATGATGGCTGCGATCGTCGCAGCGGCGATCGTCCGGAGATTCACCCGAGAACACCATGGCGCCGAAAACTCGCAGCAGCGAGGACCGCGAACGCGGTGACCACTCCGGCTGTCTCCGCGATCGACCAGGCCGGCGGCCAGTTCCCGACCAAGAGCGCCGCGCCGGGCACGGCCGTGATCGCGCGAGCCACGCCGGTGATCACGACGGTGCCGAGTCCTGTGAATTGAAGGAGTACCCAGCCGAGGCCCGGGTGGAGCGCGCTCAGGATCGCGCCGACCCCGCCACTGACGATCATGATGGGCAGCAGCGGCAATACGAGGGCATTGGCGAGCGGACCCCCCAGCGCGATCACCCCAAACGTCCCGGCCATGATCGGCAGGGTCGCGAGTTGCGCCGCCACGGTTACCGCGAAAGGCTCCGCGATCAGACGCGGACCCGGCAGCCGGTCCGAAATCGGCTTGGCCAGCAAGAGGATCCCGGCGGTCCCGAGGAACGACAGCTGGAAGCCGGGATCTCCCACAAGAGCCGGCGAAAGCCCGAGCAGGAGCGCGGCCACGAGCGCGAGCATCGGGACCGGATCGGTGCGGCGTCCACCGTTTGCGGCCAGCAGGGCTGCTCCGGCCATCAGCGCGCTGCGTAGCGGTGCGGGACCGGCTCCGCTGATCAGGACGTAGCACCCGACCACCGGCGCCGCGACGCACAGCGTGCGCCGGCGCGACCACTCGAAGACCCGTGCGAGCGCGCTCACCAACCCGATCACGAGAACGACCTTCAGGCCGCTCACCACGACGATGTGGATCAGCCCGGCGTCCTGGAGCGGGGTTCGGACATCGGCGCTGAGCGGTTGATGGATCCCGAAGGCAATACCCAGCACGAGTGCCGCAGCGGGCTCGGGCAATTCGCGAGCAACCGCGCTGGTCAACTGGCCCCGTGCCCACGCGATGACGCCCGCGGGGGACGGCCCACCGGCGGCGAGAATGAATACCTGCGGCGACGAGGCCAAGCCCTGCACGCCCTCGCGCTCGAGCGTCGCTTCGGAATTCGGGCCGGGCCTCCGATCCAGGGCATGCAGCCCCGATGCGTCGATCTCAACCCGGTCACCTGGGGACAGCGCGGGAACCAGCGGACCGCTGACCAGCACCCCTCCCGAAACCGAGCGGTCGGTATCGGAGTCGGACAGATGGTTCGCGTCGACGATTGCCTGAGATCTCCCCGGATCCGCGCTTCGGACAACCCCCACCAGCACCACGCGTCGCGACCCGAAATTGCCGTCGATCGTGCCCGGCCCGGGAGTGGCGACGGCGGCTGCACCGCGCAGGACGCCAAGTAACACCGCCAGCGCAACAACACCCGCGGGCAGAAGCAGTCGCGACGCGATCGCGGCCATGCACGCGATCGCACCGACGGCAACGAAACCCAGTGGCGCGACGACCCTCGGATCCACACCGGCGGCGAATCCCGCACCGCACCCGAGCGCGAAACCCCCCCAGATCGCGGTTGCCCAGCGACCGGCGCGTGAGGCGGCGAGGAGCCTCATGGAATCGGGAGGACGATGCGCAGGAAGTGCGCCAATCCCTTGACTGTGGCGGCATCGACACCAAGCACCGAATGGAGCTGGCTTATCGAGGTGAACGGTCCCCACTGCGTCCGATACGCGACGATCTCCGCCCCGAGCCCGGGTGGCATCCCAGGCACGGCGTCGAGCTCGTCCTGCGCGGCGGTATTGATATCGAGCTTCGCCGCTGTCGTACCGCTCTTCTGAAAGGGCACGTTGATCTGGCGGCCGTCGTGGACCCGCCCAGCCAGGTCGGGAAGGTGCCCGGCATCAGCAAGGGACGTGATCCCACCGGCGGCGGCAAGTGCGTCGGCCACACGCGCCGCAGGACTCAGCTCGTACAGGCCGGGATGCGCGACCGCCCCACTGACGAACACGAGCACAGTCGGCGGGGCAGGCGGATTGACCGTTTCACCGAGGGGAGCGGGGACCTGGGCGGAGGCCTGGTGGACGGCGAGCCACCCGGCGCCTTCGGCGAGCGCGACCGCGCCCGCCACCGCCAGCACTATCCGCTGCCGCCTGCGTCCAGACGGTGTATTTGCGTTCGACAACACACGCGAGAGTGTAACGGCATTGCGCGAGACATGCAAGCGCTGTCCGACGCGTCAGCCGATCCGCGTTGGTGGACGGTCGCTAGGACCTCGGAGGCGAATTCGGTAGCCGGTAGCGGAGCTGTCCGTCCTCGCCGACCGATGTGGCAGCCCCCGCCCGCTCGGCAAGCCAGCGCACCGCGCGGCCCGACACCTGGTCACCAAGAACGCTCAGTTCCTTGGCAATCTCGGATGCAGTGGCCGAACCGAGTTTCCCTATGGTCGCAAGGACGATGTCGGGCGTGACCGATGCCGGAGTGGCCCGCCCCTTGGGTCCCTTGCCGCGCCTCCGGCCGCGTGCGTGGCGCAAGGTTGGTGCGGCGCTCCGTTTGGTTGCCCGTGGCGGCGCGGCGGCATCCCCGGCGCGTTCGAGCAGGGAAACGGCCGCGCGGACCTCTCGGCGCAGCGCCGCGTTGTCGGCCTTCAGCACTGCCACCTGGGTGACCAGCGCCTCGATACGCGCAACCAGGCGTTCGGCGGCCTGGACAACTGGCGACGCAGCGCCCGAAGCGAGATCGCGGTCGACGGCATCAGGCACTGAGGTCTCCTGAGACGCAGGGAGTGGATGCAAATCGCAGGGCTCCAAACGGATAGCCACTGCCGACCCGCGCATTGTCCGTCACTGGACTATGCAGGTGCAATCGGCGTATTGAATCGACTGCAATCCTTTCGCGACCCGGGATGAAAGCTGCAAACCGCTCGCCGGCCGCGCCGCCCGCCCGCTACCATGGCCTGGGGCCATAGCTCAGCTGGGAGAGCGCTTGCATGGCATGCAAGAGGTCGGGGGTTCGAACCCCCCTGGCTCCACCACGCGGCATCCCCCACCATGACGAATTCCTGCCGCGTGCTTCCCCCAACAGGATGAATTCCGCCCCGAGAACCCCTCGCGGGGACTGACGACTCGTTATGATCCGGCGCACGTCTCAGATTTGAGGCTCGGTCCTGAAGCGGCAAAGCTTGGACCAGGGCGGCGACCAGCACTACGGGAGGATCTCGACTTGCGACGAAACAAACTGACAATTGGTGGGATTGGCCTTGGCGTGCTCGGCATGCTCAGCGCGGCAGCGTGCGGCAGCACGACAACCAGCAACACCCCAGGAGGCCTCGCGGCCAACCAGACCCTCCATTTCGCCGTCTTCAACGACTTCGACACGCTTGATCCGAGTGTCACCGATCTCGAGGTCGACTCCGAGATTGCTCAGAACGTGTTCGACGGGCCATTCCGCTACGACAACAATCTGAAGATCATCCCGGACATAGCGACGGTGGTTCCCACCGCAGCCAACGGTGGGATCAGCGCGGACGGTTTGACCTACACCATCCATCTTAAGAACAACGTCACGTTCTCTAACGGGGACAAGGTGACGTCGAAGGACTTCCTCTACTCCTGGAACCGTGCTGCTGCCCTCAACGGCCCATATGCAGCGTCGATCTTCGGGCCCGTGGTGGGATTCGCAGCGGTGCAGAAGGCGGCAGCCGCCAAGCCCGCCGGCGGGGTCACCATGAACCAGAACATCGAGACCCAGCTCTCCGCGAACAACCCCGCATTCATGATGTCCGGCCTGACCGCACCCGATCCGTACACGGTCGTGGTGAAGCTCGCCAATGCCGCCGGATTCTTCCTTTCCGCCCTGACGCTTCAGGCGACCTCTGGAATGGTGATCGACCAGGCCGTCGTCAAGAGCGATCCGGTCAACTGGTGGTCCAAGCCGTCCGAGTTCGTCGGAACCGGTGCGTACAAGATGACCGAGTACGTCCCGCACCAGGACATGAAGTTCGTCGCTGTCCCCAACTGGTGGGGCACCCCCAAGCCGGTGCTGACCAATATCAACATCGACATCAAGCCCGCGGACCCGGCGACACAGTCCACGACAATCGCAGCATGGGAGCAGGGCAAGTACGACCTGCTGGGATACGGGGGCTCGAGCAGCCTGCCAATCGCCGACATCCTGCGCATCCACAAGTCGGGCAGTGAGAGCAGCCAGCTGCAACTCATCCCCAAGGGGCGGACCACGTGGCTGTCGTTCATGGTCAACGCGAGCTATAACCCGACGACCGCCGCCGCCGACCCGTTCACGGGTACCTCCCAGGCCGCGATCAACCTCAGGAAGGCGTTCGCGCTGTCGGTCGATCTCAAGTCACTTGCAAACATCGTCTGTTCCAACCTGGTGTGCATCCCCGCGACAGGGGGACTGATCACCAAGGGACTCATCGGCTACATCGGCGATGGAACCGATCCGCTCGCCAAATTCAATGTGAACCAGGCGAAGCAGCTGCTCCAGCAAGCCGAGGCAGCGGACCCCTCCCTCACTGCCAAGGTGCAGCACCTGACCTACACGTACAACCAGGGCGGGTTGAACGATGCGGCCGCGCAGTTCCTCCAGAGCCAATGGCAGACCAACCTCGGCATCCACGTCAATATCCAGGGACAGACTCAACCGCCGTTCATCGGGAACCGGCTCAAGGGTGATTACATGATGAGCCGGGATGGTTGGCAGTTCGACTACAACCACCCGCAGGACTGGTATGACAACCTCTGGGGCGCGGCCGTGCTGAGCGCAAACGCAAACACCAGCGGCTACGACTCGCCGACGTACGACAGCACGCTTGCCCAGGCGGACAAGCTTCCGCTGGACCAGGCGCTGCCGCTGTATGCCCAGCTTCAGACTGAACTCCAGACGCAGGCTGTGTACGTCCCCATGTATTACTCGGTCGGCCAGTTCCTCATTCACCCCTACGTCCAGGGCGCCGGGTCGACCACTCAGGCTGACTACTACTGGAATGGAATCTCGATTCTCAGTCACTAGAACGTTGGACAAACGCTGAAGAGAAGGCGCCCAGCCGCGGCTCGGGCGCCTTCTCGCGTTTCAGCGACACGAGGGATCGATCGTGACGCGAGGCATGCGGAACTACATCGGGCAGCGCGTGCTGCTCATCGCGTTCACCGTGTTGATCGTCTCGTTCGTGGTGTTCCTCGGAATCCACTCGCTTCCAGGTAACACGTTCGTCAATGAGCGAGTCCGCGGCGCCGGACTCGCGGCCCTGCTCCACCAGTACGGACTCGACCGGCCTGTGCTCGTGCAGTACTGGGACTTCATCAGCCACGCGGTGCAGGGCAACTTCGGGGTGTCCATCGTCAACCGTGGGGAGGCGATCACTCCGATCATCCTGCGCGAACTCAGTGTGAGCGCCGAACTGGGCGGAGCGGCACTGCTGATCACAATCGGGATGGGAATAACCTTCGGAGTCATCGCGGCCCTCCGCCAGAACACGTGGGTGGACTACTCGCTGACGACATTCGCGATCATCGGGTACAGCGTGCCGAGCTTCGTCATCGCGTCCGTGTTCGTGCTCGTCTTCGGTATATGGCTCTTTGACGTCACCGGGGGGACGTTCTACTACCCCTTGTCATGGGATGGAACGTACGGCACGCTGATCGAGCTGACGATCCCCGCGGTGGCGCTGGGGCTCTTCACTTCAAGCCTCGTGGCCCGAATAACGCGCGCGAGCATGCTTGACGTCATCCATCAGGACTACGTGCGTACGGCTCGCGCCAAGGGCTTGAAGAACCGGGTCGTCGTGGTGCGTCATGCGCTCCGCAACGCGCTCATCCCCGTGACCAGCGTGCTCGGCCCCCTGATCATCAGCATCATCACCGGAAGCGTGGTGATCGAGAACATCTTCGGCATCCCCGGGCTCGGCAAGGAGTTCATCCAGAGCATCCTCTCCCACGACTACAATGTGACAGTCGCCGTGTTCACCATGTATGCGCTTCTGGTCGGCGTGGCCAACCTGGCAGTGGACCTCGTGTATACGGTCATCGACCCGAGGATTCGCTACTGATGGCAGTCGTCGCGGCGCCACGGTCGGATCAGGAGTTCGTCAGCTCGACGGTGGTCCGCGAGCAGGCCAGTCTATGGCGCGACGGCCTGCGCCGGCTGCGCCGCAACCGCCTCGCACTCATCTCCGCCGTCTATCTCATCCTGCTCGGCCTGGTGGCCATCGTGGCACTGTTCTGGACTCCCTATCCCACGTCGTCGATCGGCGTGGCGGACATCTACTCGGGGCCGACCAGCGCGCATCTGCTCGGCGCCGACGAGCTCGGCCGCGACCTGCTCAGCCGTCTCATGGCCGGCGCCCAGATCTCCCTCTCCGTCGGTTTGCTCAGCGCTGCAATCGTCCTCGGCATCGGTGTTGTCGTGGGGCTCACCGCCGGCTATTTCCGTGGCTGGGTCGACAGCGTCATCAGCACGGTCATCAACATCTTCTATGGCATTCCGGCGCTGCTGGTCGCGCTCCTCATGGTCACCGTCCTCGGCCGCAGCTTCACGAACGTTGTCATCGCCATCTCGGCCACGGTCTGGATGGACGTGGCTCGCCTCGTGCGCGGACAGGCGCTGAGCCTTCGCGAGCGGGAGTTCGTGGAGGCGGCGCGCGCGAGTGGAGCGCGTACCGGCAAGATCCTCTTTGGCCACATCCTTCCCAACGCGCTCGGACCGATCATCGTCGCGGTGACCTTCGTGATTCCGTCCGCGATCCTTTTCGAAGCATTCCTCAGCTACCTCGGCGTCGGCATCCCGCCGCCCACCCCGACATGGGGTGCGATCGCCAGCGAGGGGGTGCAGGCACTCCGGCTTGCGCCGCACATCCTCCTCTTCCCGTCGATAGCGCTGTCGGTGACGCTCCTCGCCTTCAACTTCCTCGGCGATGGCCTGCGGGACGCCTTCGATCCGCGCCAGAAGCGGTGATCCAACCGATCCTCGACGTTCGCGACCTCAGCACCCATTTCTTCACTGACGACGGCGAGGTGAAGGCGGTGCGTGGAGTGAGCTTCAACGTGCTGCCAGGTGAGACCGTCGGCATCGTCGGCGAGTCAGGGTGCGGCAAGAGTGTCACAGCCATGTCGGTGCTCGGTCTCGTGCAGCGGCCGGGCAAGGTGGTGAATGGCGAGATCATGTTCAAGGGTGAGGATCTGCTCAAGCTGGATCCCGAAGAATTGCGCAACATCCGGGGTCGCGACATCGCGATGATCTTTCAGGATCCGCTCAGCTCGCTGAACCCCGTGCTGCGTATCGGGTTTCAGATCGAGGAGGCGATGCGCGCCCACGACAAGATCCCCAAGGAAGAGGTCGCCCATCGCGGGGTCGAGCTGCTCAAGCAGGTCCGCGTGCCGGACGCTGAGCATCGCTTCAAGGACTATCCACACCAGTTCAGTGGTGGGATGCGACAGCGCGCCATGATCGCCATGGGTCTTGCTAACGTCCCCGACCTGCTCATCGCCGACGAGCCGACGACCGCGCTCGACGTGACCGTGCAGGCACAGATCCTCGAGCTGCTCCGCGACCTCAACGATGAGACGGGTGCGGCGATCATCCTCATCACGCACAACCTCGGTATCGTCGCCGGGCTCTGCCGGAGGGTGCTCGTCATGTACGCGGGAGAGATCGTCGAGGAGGGACCGGTGGAGCAGATTTTCGAATCGCCACAGCATCCCTACACGTGGTCGCTGCTGCGCTCGGTGCCGCGCATCGACTCCAATCGCTCGCAGCGGCTGCTGTCCATCGAAGGCCTGCCGCCCGACCTCATCGATCTGCCCACCGGATGCAAATTCAACCCGCGCTGCCCATTTCGCGTCGAGCGGTGCTTCACCGATGCGCCGGTCATCGAGGACGTCGCCGTCGCTCAGAAGGCGGCGTGCTGGGTGACGATGAAGCGCGCCTATGCGGAGATGAACGCGGGAACCATCGAGGACACCAGCCCCGGTGCGGCGAGCGGTGTGCATCCGCACGGTCGCCGCCGCGAGGCTGACGTGATGGCGGCGGCTGCCGAACCTATCAGTGACTGATATCGGAGTCCTCCCGGCGCCGGCAACCGAGCCATTGCTGCGTGTCGTGAATGTCGTCAAACACTTCGGTGCCGGGGTCGGCGCCTCAGTCAAAGCGGTCGACGGCGTGAGCTTCGACATCATGCCGGGGGAAACCGTCGGCCTGGTCGGAGAGTCGGGATGTGGCAAGTCGACGCTCGGCAGGGTGATCACCCAGCTGATTCCCGCAACATCCGGCGAGGTGATCCTCGACGGAGTCGACCTCACCAAGCTGCGCGGTGAGAATTTGCGTCAGCAGCGCAAGCAGCTGCAGATCATCTTCCAGGACCCGTATGCGTCACTGGATCCACGCATGACGGTCGGCGACATCATCGCCGAGCCACTCGTCAACTTCAAGATGATCGGCCGCGGCAAAGCCAAGGACACTCGCGTCCAGGAGCTGCTCCGCACCGTCGGCCTCAACCCCTATTTCAACAACCGCTATCCACACGAGTTCAGCGGTGGTCAGCGGCAGCGCATCGGCATCGCGCGAGCGCTCGCGCTCAACCCCAAGGTCATCATCTGCGACGAGCCGGTGTCGGCGTTGGATGTGTCCATCCAGGCGCAGATCATCAACCTGCTCGGCGATCTGCAGAAAGAATTCAATCTCACGTATCTGTTCATCGCCCACGACCTCTCGGTGGTGCGACACATCAGCGATCGGGTGATGGTGATGTACCTCGGGCGGATCTGTGAGGTGGCGCCCAGCGAGGACCTGTATCGCTCACAGGACCACCCTTACACCCGCGCGCTGCTTTCCTCCATCCCCGTGCCCGACCCGCGGATCGAGTCGAAACGGCGGCTGGTAGAGCTCTCCGGAGAGATCCCTTCGCCCCGCAATCCTCCGTCGGGGTGCCTGTTCCACACCCGCTGCCCGATCGCTCAGGTCCCCGGCATCTGCGCCGACGTTGTGCCCGTGCTCGAGCTCAAGCCGGACGGCCATCTCGCCTCGTGCCACTTCTCCGACCAGGTGCGCACCAAAATCCAGATAAGTGCCTAGCCCCGAAGTAGTCATGAGCGACAGCGAGCAGCGTCCACGGGTGCTGTACACCGCGGAGGCGACCGTCACCCGGGGGCGGCGGGGCCACGGCGCGACGTCTGACGGACGACTCGCCGTCGACTTCAGCTCCCCAGCCGAGATGGGTGGCGACGGAGGTCCGGGGACCAATCCTGAGCAGCTCTTCGCGCTCGGCTACGCGGCCTGCTGGCAGAACGCGATGATCGGCATCGCCCGGCGCAAGGGGCTCGACGTCCTGGACTCCACGGTCACCGCCCGGGTTGGCATCGGTCCGTTCAGCTCGGGACGACTCGGACTCACAGTCGAGCTGGTGATCACGCTGCCATCGATCACCGACAGGGATCAGGCACAGACGCTGATCGACGAGGCGGAGCAGCGCTGTCCGTACTCCAACGCGGTGCGCGGCAACGTCGAGGTCACCCTCACGCTGCTCTGAAGCGCTCAACAGCGAGGTCACGCTCCGGTCGCAGGGGCTCGGATCCGGTCGACGGCTGATAGCGTCGGGGCGTGGGTGCGCAAGCCCGGCAGGCTCGCCTCGTCATGGCGATCGCGGCCGCCCTCCTCCTCGCCTATGTCCTCATCTGGGCTCGGCTGCCCAGCGCGGACATCGCTCGATCCGACTTCACCTCTTCATACGTTGCGGGGCTGCTGCTCCGCCACCCGGGAGGAGCGGCCGTGTACGACGCCGCCACCCAGACGGCTGTGCGCGATCAGCTGATCGCGCCCGTCCATAACGGTGCCGTCCCATTCGTCGACGCGCCGCCCGCGGCGGTGCTCGTGGCTCCGGTCACCTGGCTGGGCCTCGATGCGGCCTACCGGCTCTGGACGGCGCTCTCGCTCGCCCTCCTGGTGATCGCCGTCGTCGTGGCGGTTCGCACCGCGCCCTGGCCGGCGGCGACCTCGAGGATCTGGCGGGTCGCCGCGGCGATCGCTGCGCTGGCCTCGATGGGCACCTGGACGCTCCTGCTGCAGGGGCAGTGGGCGTCGCTGACCGCCCTCGGCCTGGCGCTCGCCTACCGAGACTGGCGCCACGGGCATGAGGTCCGGGGGGCCGTCATCCTGGTGCTCGCCGCGGGTGTCGCCAAACCTCACCTCGCCCTCGGCCTCGCTGCCTTCCTGCTGGGATGGGGACGCCGCCGCGTGATCGTGGGAGCGATCGCAGGGGCGACCGGTCTGGTCGTCGCAAGCCTGGCGGCTGTGGGAGCGGCCGGCGTGGTCGCGTTCGTAGGCCTTGCGGCAGCCCAGGGCGGCGCCTGGGACCTGCGCAAGATGCTCAGCTTCATCGCGATCCCGGGTTCGGTCGCCGGCAGCGGGACCATCAGCGAGGTGATCGGCCTCGCCGGCACCGCTGTGGCGATCGCGGTTGCCTGGCGGCTCGGAGCCCTCGCTCGGAGGCGTCCGGATCGCTTCGAAAGCGCCCTCATCGCCGCGGCGGTCCTTTCCTTGGTCGGAGCGCCCCACGCCTACGCGCAGGACCTCGTCATGCTTGCCCCGGTGCTCGTATGGGCGATCGCGATCGCGGCCGAGCGCGGGATCGCCGTGGTCGGCCTGTGGGCGCTGATCACCGCCGCCGCCCTGGTCGATCTTGTCGACGGCGCGGCCTTCCCCCCCGGCCAGCTTGCCGCCTGGGCGCTGATCGCTGCCGCGGCCGCCGCCTGCGTCGAGGCGTGGCGACCGGTGCTGACCCGGCACCCCCCCGAGCCGGCGGTGGCCGCGTCAAGCCCCACCACCGCGGCGGTCGGCTAACGTCGTCGGGTGAGGCAGCTCTGGGCACCCTGGCGGATGGCCTACGTATCATCCGCACCGAGTCCCGAGGATGACGGCTGCTTCCTCTGCGCTGCGGTCGCGGAAACCACGGCCGAGGGGTCGCTCGTCGTCGAGCGAGCCGAGTTGACGCTGACCATTCTCAATCGATATCCGTACAGCAGCGGCCATCTCATGGTTGCCCCCCTTCGCCACGCGCCGGACCTGCTCGCGCTGACCGCGGACGAGGGCGCAGCCGTCTTCGCCGCCTCCCAGCGGGCGATCCGCGCGCTCACCGAGGCGATGCATCCGGGCGGGTTCAACATCGGACTCAATCAGGGAGACGCGGCGGGGGCAAGCGTCGAGCACTTCCATCTGCACGTGGTTCCGCGCTGGGGCGGGGACACCAACTTCATGCCGGTGCTCGGGGACGTGAAGGTGTTGCCCGAACACCTGGAGACCACCGCCGCGAACGTTCGCGAGGCGTTCAATCGGCTCAGGCAGCTATAGTCGAGGCCAGATGGGTTCGGTCATCAAGAAGCGGCGCAAGAAGATGCGCAAGCACAAGCACAAGAAAATGCTGAAGAAGACGAGGTGGCAGCGTCGCGGGTAACCGCGATGCGCGTGCCGTCCGCTTCGTCGCGCGCGTGGAGCCCGTCAGGCCCGAGCGTATGAGTGGAGCCCGGCGATCCAGAGGTTGACCGCGTAGAGCGTGAAGAGGATCGCCGCAAACCCGAACGCGGTGATGATCGCGGCGCGCTTCTCCTTCCACCCGTAGGTGACCCGTGCGTGCAGGTAGATCGCGAAGACGACCCAGGTGATGAAGGCGAAGGTCTCCTTCGGGTCCCATCCCCAGTACCGGCCCCAGGCGTGCTCGCCCCAGATCGCCCCACAGATAACCCCGAAGGTCCAGATCGGAAACCCGATCATCACGAAGCGGTAGCTCCAGCTGTCGAGCGCCCCGGCGCTGGGGAAGAGACGCTGGATCCAGCTGGCCAGGGGCCGGCGGACGCCGCCCATGGCCCCGAGGCCGGCGCCGGTGCCGCCGCCGCCCAAGGTCAGGGTCGCGACCCCGCCGGTGCTGACGCTCGCCGGGGACGCGGAGGTGGCGACCGCGAGCACCCGGTTGTCAGCCCAGCGCCTGGCCAGGTATGCCATCCCGAAGAAGAACGAGAAGCTCAGGACGGCTGAGGACGTCGCCATCGAGGTGACGTGGATGGTGAGCCAGTAGCTGTGCAGCGCCGGGACCAGCTGCCCCGGAGGCACGTAGAGCATGTAGGCGACCCCCATGAGGGCGACGGTGACAATCATCGCGGGCAGCCCGATGAGGCGCATCCGAGCGCGGACCATGAGCACGACCGTGACGGTGACCAGCACGAAGGCGATGCCGGTCGAGTACTCGTACATGTTGCCGAGTGGCCAGTGGCCGGCCTCGAGCGCCCGCGTGAGGATGGACGCGAAGTGGAGGGGCCACCCGACCAGCACCAGCCCCATCCCGGCGTCGCCCAGCCAGCGTTTCCGAAAGGCCAGATGGAGCACGAACGCAACCACCGCGAGGGTGTATGCGCCGACCGCGATCCCGAAGAGAACCAGGGACGCCGGAGTGCTCGACATGCCTGCGCGCGAGTATAGCCACCGTGCGCGGAGCGGCCGCCCACCGCGACTCGCCGGCTACCTGTAAAGGAATGGACGCAACCCGCCCGTTTGGGAATCCCCTCCGTACCATGGAGGCAATGTCCCGGCCGCGCGTTCTGCTCGCCGACGACGACCCGCGCGTGCTGTCAGTCGTCTCCCGCTACCTAGCTCTTGAAGGCTACGAGATGTCGACGGTGTCGGACGGCGAGGCCGCTGTGGCGACGGCCACGGCCGATCTCCCCGACCTGATCATCCTCGACATCATGATGCCCGGCATCGACGGCATCGAGGCGTGCCGCAGGATCCGGGCGAATGCCACGACCGCCCAGACCCCGGTGCTCATGTTCAGCGCGCTTTCCGAGGAGGCCGAGGAGGCTCGCCTGGCGGGCGCCGACGGGATGCTCCCCAAACCGTTCAACCTTCCGGCGCTGGCCGAGGCGGTCAAGACGTTCTTCGCCGCTCGCACCGCGCCGTCCTAGCGCCCCGAGCACCCGCCCTATACTGCGAAACGCCTCGGGGTGATCGACGACTCGGGGCGGTAGCTCAGCTGGGAGAGCGCTGCCCTCGCACGGCAGAGGTCAGGGGTTCGAATCCCCTCCGCTCCACCACCGGCCTTCCAGGGCCATTTTCGAATTCGATTCTCAGCGTGGACGCACGCCGTCTCTCCGGGTCGCCCGTTGCCTTTTTGTGCAAAGGGCAGCGGTGACTCGGTACCATGACCACGATCTTGAAAAAAGACGGTTACTCGGAGCCACCCGCCGGCTCCGGAACTGTGGCGGCGTATATGCGTCCGACCCCGTCGCGTCGCCACGGACCGGGCGCCCCGGCCGGCGGGCGCACCGACGCTGCCGCCTTCCTGCCTGGGCAACGGCCCACCGTCACGGACGCCGTCGAGGCGATGCTCCGGCGCCACGCACTCGACTGGTCGCCGACCACGCTTCGCAACTGCCGCCACTACCTGATCAATCCTTCGTGCCGGTTCACGCTCTGGCGGGACGAGGTCGGCATCCGCGATCTCGAGGACCTCACGGTCGAACGCCTCGAGGGGTTTCTCGCGGATCTCGCCAGCGTGCTCACCGGAGCGTCGGTGGCCAAATACCGGACCTACCTCCGCGCACTGGCGCGGTTCTGCGCGGGCACGCCCGGATACGAGGCGATCGGGCTCACCGGTATCGAACGCATCCCGAGGCCCCGCCAGGCGAAGTACAAGAGGCCGGAGGCGCTCAGTCCGGTGGACGTCCAGCGCGTGCTCGACGCCTGCGAGAGTTCCCGCGACCGGCTCATCGTCGAGACCCTGCTCGCGACCGGCGTGCGGGTGAGCGAGCTCGTCGCGCTCCGCGTCGACGACCTCCACATACGAGACCGACCGCCGTTCGTGGTGGTCCAGCGGACCGCCCACAGCCCCGACCTCACCAAGAACGGCCGTGACAGGACGGTGCCACTGCTCTCCGCTCATGGCGGCGGCGCATCGGAGGCGACCAGCCTTGCCCGACGGCTCGAGCGGTACATCGCAACCGAGCGCGACCCAAAGCGGACCAGCCCATCCCGCGAGGTCTTCCTCAGCATCACTCAGAAGGTCGGACCTGGGGCGCTGCCGCTCACCGTCACGGGCGTGCAGCAGCTGATGCAACGCCTCAGCGAGCGCAGCGGCGTCTACGTCCACGCTCACAAGCTGCGCCACACCTTCGCGACGCGCGCCGTCGACATTGGGACGCCGATCTTTCACTTGCAGCAGTTTCTCGGCCACCAGAGCATCGAGATGGTTCGCCGCTACTACACGGCGGATCAGCGTGCTGCGCTCCAGTCCTACGCGAGGCTAGTCGCCTCCTCGCCGGTGTAGCGCGCCACCGCGTGCCGGCATCGAACCACAAGGATTGGCGCGCGTTTCATGAGAGTCTCGAACACGCGGATTGCCGCCCTGTCGCTCATTGGTTGTCCAGCGATCGCCCGATACAGACAGGCTCGACTGAGACAAGCTGTGCGGGCGAACTCTCGTACCGTCCAGCCGCGTGCCACCACGGCAGCGCGCAGCGCACATCCATCAAATCGTCCCGAGGCCGGATCCCAGAGAGACACCGTCGACTCAGCCGCAGACATGTTCTGAGCATGCCAGGTTTTTGCTCACAGACTGCTTACATTTTCGCGGTGCCAATGTTGCCCGATCCCCACGCCATTGGATCCGCCTGGTGCGTCAATCATGGCGCCACGCGTCCGTGCTGCCGCCGTGTGTGCGCACTCAGTCGCGTCGCGAGGGTCGCGAGTCTCGCGTCTTTCGCAGGTTTCACCCTTGCAGCGGACATCGCAAATCAGACGCATCGCACTCGCGCCGCTGGGCACGCGGCGCACGCGCAATCAGCGTTCGACGCTGATCAAGTGGATTGCGCGCGTGTCGCTGTCATCGCGAAAGACTCGCGTTCAGCGAAGTTCGCGTCATCCGCGAACCCCGCGACGGGAAAGCCACTGCGACGGCCGATGGCCTGCGGGGTCGGAGGCTTCGGCAGCGCCTCGGGCTTCCTCGACATCATCTCTCAGTCTTCCACCAACCGGCCATCTCCCCTCCACCTCCGACAAACGCACCTGCATCACACCTCTTGTCACCGCCTTCACGACCTCGCGCACAGGCATCGCCGACCCTAAACCGCACACAGTTGCATCGCTGATTCCGTCCAGATCAAACGTATCGAGAATGTGAGCGTTATGTAGGCGTTTTCCCCCTACGCTGGAGCCCGTGCAGCACGGGTTTCCTCGATGATCTCGATCGGCAAGCTCACCAGCGTCGAGCAGGCGGTGCGGTACCTGCGCGAGGCGGTCGCGCAGCAGCAGCTCGAGTACTACACCGCCCGCGGCGAGTCACCGGGCCGCTGGGCCGGGCCCGGGGCGGAGGCGCTCGAGCTGCGCGGCGAGGTGACCGACGCCGACTTCGCCGCAGTGCTCACCGGCACACATCCGCGCACGGGTGAGGACCTCGGCAAACACTGGCGGACGCAGACGGTCGTCGCCTTCGATGTGACGGTCTCTGCACCCAAGGACGTGAGCATCCTCTACGCGCTCGGTGACGAGCGCACGAGACACACGATCCTGCGCATCCACGGCGAGGGGGTGCAGGCCGCCGCCGAGTATCTCCTGGCCAACGCCGGCTGGGCGCGCCAGTACAACCCAGACATCAAGAGCACCGAGGCGGTTCGGGCCAAGCTGGTCATGCCCGAATTCGTGCACCGCACCGCCCGCCCGGTGACCGATCCAACCACCGGCACGGTCACCGTCGATCCTCAACTGCACACGCACATCACCATCCCGACGTGGGTGCAGCGGCCCGACGGGAGCTGGAGCCAGCTGCACAGTGAGCCCCTATACCAGCACGCTGCCGCTGCCGGAGCCATCGCCCAGGCGGAGTGGCGCGACCGCCTGGTCCGCGAGCTGGGCATCTCCACCGTGGTCGACGGCAAGGGGTGCTTCTCCATCGTCGGCATCACCGATTCCCAGCGGCGCGAGTTCTCCCGCAGGTCACTCCAGATCGACGCCGCGGCGGCCGCGTATGACGTGACCACACGTTCCGGGCGCGAGGTGGCCACCCTCGACACACGCGAGGGCAAGCACGAGGTTGCGGCCACCGAGGATCTCTTCGCCCGGTGGCATGAACGTGCCGCGAGTGTCGGGCTCACGGGCGAGACGGTGCAGGCGGTCCTCCATCGTGAGCCCGGTGCGCTGGAGCCGCGGTACCTCGACGTGCAGCGGTCGGTGGACATCCTCGGGGTGCACGGGCTCACCGCCCGGCAGGCGACCTTCACTCGCCGCGACCTCATCCGCTCCGTGGCCTCGCACGCGCCTCTGGGCATGAGCCGCCCACAGCTCGAGGCGACCGTCGACTGGATCCTCGCCGACCGTGACTCGGTCCAACCCCTGCCACCTCGGCTCCACGACGGCGAGACCGAGCCCGAGGCGATGCTGCGCTGGACCGAGACCGGCCATGACCTCCGCTACACCACCCCGGAGATGTTCGCCCTGGAACGGGGCATGGTGGCCACGGCCCAGGCGCGTGCCGGCGCGGGCGTCGGGATGGCCCGCGCCGACATGGTCGAAGCCGCGATGGCAGCCCGGCCGACCCTCACCGCGGACCAGCGAACGATGATCGAGGAGGTCTGCCTCAGCCCCGCCGGCGTGCTCGTGATCGAGGGCGACGCCGGGGTGGGCAAGACCTACGCGCTGGAGGTCTGCCGCGAGGCCTTCGATGCCTCCGGCGTCGAGGTGGTCGGCTGTGCCCTGGCCGGACGCGCCGCCGAACTCCTCGAGGAGGGATCGGACATCGCCTCGACCACTGTGGCCACCACGCTTCATCAGCTCCAGCTCGAGCGCCTTCCCTACGGCGGCGTGCTCGTGGTTGACGAGGCCGGGATGCTCGGCGACCGTCAGCTCGCCGAGCTGGTGTCGCTGGCGGCCCGCGACGAGGCCAAGCTGGTCGTGGTCGGCGATCCCTTCCAGCTCCAGCCCATCGAGGCGGGCGCACCCATGCGCACCCTGAGCGATCACATCGGCAGGGTGGAGCTCCACGAGAACATCCGTCAGCAGGAAGCCTGGGAGCGGGCGGCGCTGCAGCTGCTCCGCAATGGTGAGGCGCACGCCGCGTACCGCGAATACCAGCGTTACGACCGAATCCACGACGCCCACACGGCGGCCGAGCGGCGGGTTCAGGTGATCGGGGACCACGCCCGGCTCGAGGCCGGCGGGCTCGACACGGTCATCCTCGCTCTGCGCCGTGACGAGGTGGCCACGCTCAACGAGCTGGCCCACGCCCGATCGGTGGCCGAGGGGAGAGTCCACGGCCCGGCGCTCAGCGTCGGTGACAAGGAGTACCAGGTCGGCGACCGGGTCATCTGCCTGGCCAACGAGCACAGCGGTGCAGTTAGCAACGGCACTCGCGGCGTGGTCACCGCGGTTGACGTCGAGCGTCAGACGTTGACCCTGGAGCGTCCCGACAAGCGTCACTTGACCCTCGACACCACCCACTACGACGCCATCGACCGTGGCTACGCGCTCACGGTGCACAAGGCCCAGGGGATGACCGCCGATATTGCCCTGGTGGTGGGGTCCGACGGAGGCACGCGCGAGTGGGCGTACACCGCGATGTCGCGCGGCACCCTGGCCACCCACTACTACGAGGTGTTCACGCGGCCCGAACGTGACAGCCTCGGCGTGGAGCACTGGACGGAGCCGAGCCGATCGGCGGAGGACCGCACCGTCCAGGCATGGACCCGCAGCGAATTGAAGGAGTCGGCATTCGACTACCCGGGGCGCTACGAGACGCCCGAGCGAATCACAGTCGAGAACAGCCCCCAGGCGCCGGCCACCGATGGGCAGCGCGCCCTGCTCGAGATGCTCGGCGCAGCCGAACTTGCCCAGGAAGCGACCTGGGTGGAAGCCGGGGAGGAAATTGACCGCCTGGTGGCTGAGCGTGCCTACAGCCAGGTGGAGGGGTGGATGCGCGAGATGGGCATGTCCAAGGATGACGCGCACGAACTGGTGGCCAGAGCGGTGTATCGCATCGACGCGGGTTTCCCCGTCGGCAGTCCGTACAACCACGTCGACGGCAGAACTGTCGCCGGTGCGCTCACCCTCGCCGCCGATGCCCAGCTGGAAGCGGCGCAGTTGGAGTTCGAGCACGAGCATGGGATGTCACCCGAGCCTGCTGGGTGGTAGGGGAGCATCGACGAGGCTGGATCTGAGGCGCCCCAAACGCAGCGTCAGTCTCGAGTCGCTGCCGAGGCGCCACGCCGCGAGCGTGGGCGTCCCGGGAGCTTGCCCGCTCTGATGAGCGCCGGGAGTGGCACGATAGAGTGGTCTCCCTTGCATAAACGCGTCCGGTTCTGGTGACACTAATCGCCGAATGCTCACGGTCCCAACGCTAAACGAGCAGTTGACGGTCCAGCCTTGCCAGGAGTTGGTCGAGACCGCCCCGCGAAAAGGGGCCGGCCTCATACGACAAAATGTTGGCGGCATCTCAAGGACGCTTAGGGGCTGGTGCAAACCACCGTTGCCAGTCCTGCAGATCGAGGCGGTCGTAGATGCCCCCGACGATCGGATGGAGCCTCGGGGCGCGTCTTACGTCCCGTAGGACGCAACGAGGGGCGTGCTGGCGCGCCCCTAGTGGGTCTTGTGGAGGGTGTCGGGCCCCGATCGGAACGCTCTTTTCGATTGTTCGCCTGTTCGCCGCGAGGGCCCGCCTAGCGTATCCGGGATGGCTGCGTGGGCACAATCCGTGACGCTTGTCGCCCAGGACGATAGGGGGTGGCTAGTCCATAGACTGCCGCAGCGCCGGCTACGAGCGCCGCCGCGATAGCGGTATACGCTCCGTATGACCACGACTCGGAGCGGGGAAGGCCGGCAAGAGGATTGGCCGGCACCGCAGTGAACGCAGTCACAACGAGCACGGCGTTGATGACCACGAATGCGAACGAAAGCAACGACGTACGAAGCCGCGAAAGCGCAACGGGCGCAAGGGCACCTCCGATCACGAGGCCGACGATGATCAGGCTCACCGCCAGAATCGAGAGTCGCCAGGTGAGCGTGTCGTTCCCAAAGGCGTTGAGGCTCGTCGTCGCCGGCAATGCTATTCCCGGGCATACCGGAGCGGGTCCTGAGCTACAGAGGCTGGTCTGTTGACTCAACGAAGTGGTGCCGACACTATAGCCATACCAGGGTAGGAAGCAGGAAAAGCCCACGAGGAACGTCGACGCAACGACGAAAGCGTCAGCAATCCTTTCGCCCGGTCGTTTTTGGGTCATTCGCTCACCTTCTCCCGCGAGACAGGTCGCGGTCAGTTGTTTTCGACGTGAGGGTCATGCGCATCGGGGTCGTTACCGCTCCGAAATGCACTCAGTTACAGCGATGATAGGTCACGGAGAACGACTCCTTTGAAGAGAGCGAGCTCGCCGTTGCCAAGGTCACGCCAGCGGAATTCACCATGGTCGCGTTGTAGTTGGTGTAGTTCCCGAAGGGCACGCCGTTTGCAAGGTTGACACCCTGCCAGCTTGCGGTCCCAAAGTTGGTGAGATTCGCGAATTTGCCATTAACGAGAGGTCTCTCCGTAATGAAATCTGCGCTCGTCAAAGCACCGGAGTAACCGCCCGTCACCACGACATTCAACTCCTGGAATCCGTCGGTGTGAGCGTTGTACCAGGAGAAGTTGAAGGACTTTCCATTGTCGTACGTGGCAGTTTCCGGCTCGAAGACGTAGCCGACGGATGCCCAGAACTGAATGACCACGGGGGCGTACGGCAGGATCTCCCACCATGCTTGATCCGGACCAATACCAGGCTCGTTTTGGGCTGTGCCGTTCTGAGCCAAATCTTTCGAGTAGATGCCTCCCAAGCCAGCCCAGTAGCTCACCGAGTTGGGGGAGCAGCTTGTGTGAGCGCCTGGCTCAACATATTCACCAAAGGCGGAGGTGAATGTACTGCCGCCCGTGTAATAGCCCGACCAGTTCAGCAACTTGGCTGTACCAGAGCCGCGAAACGCAGGATCGGAGTACAGAGCCGGGGGTGACGACACGAAGTGGAGGCTGCGGATTGTGGCCTGCCACTGATCATGCGACGCGGCATCTCGGGCAGGCGGCTCAGGTGGCAGTCCGTAGAGCGTGCGCTCCGCGGCGGTGGCCTTGGCTAAGTCCAGACCGAGCGGCGGCACATTCATCTCGATCCGAAGCCCATCGTAGTTATAGATAGAGGCGACGCCTCCATCGGCCAGGTGCAGCGTGCCGAGACGCGGATATCTCACTTCACCGCAGGATCGGAGGGCAGCTGACGAGGCTGTGTAGGGATTGAACGACGCACAGACAACAATCCCGGGCGTCGCCCTAGCGGTGAGACTGCCGGTGACACCCAAAAGAGACACAAGCGTCCCGAGTACGACCGTTCTTGCCTTCACGAACCTTCGCCACAAGTCTCTCACGGGGCGGAGCGCCCGTCAACACAGGCGGTATCTGACATAGGCGAGCGAATCTGCCCGAGATGGGGCGACCGCTGGTCTGAGACCCACCAGGCCGGCTCACTCCCTCGTCTACCAATCCGTCAAGGGGCTTCAGCGAAACCGGAGTCTCGTTATCGGTAGCGAGACGGGCGGAGCCTCTCTGACGCACCGTGCGAGGGCGTGCCCGATCTGGGGAAGAATGGCCCGGGGTCCTGCCTGAGCATTGTCCCCGAGCCCAACGTTACTGGGCGGTCCCCGCGTGAGCCAGCAGTAGACCTACCTTGGTCCCTCTCTAGGAACCTGAAGTACGTTGGCCCTGGGGGCCGCTTGCGGCCGAATGTTTATTCGGAATCCCCGATTCTCTGGCCGACATGTTGGTAAGGAGTCACGGGTTCGGGGAGTGTCAGCCCACACCCTGCGGCAGCACACGGAGTCACGGTCAACATGGCCGCCGAATATGTGACGGCCCCCGCCGGCACGCGAAAGCGCTGCAGCGGGGCTCTCAAACACCCTTCTCAGAAGCTCGCGGCCGGCAGATCGACGAGCGACCCGCAGACTCTGACGGCACCGGAAGCCCGGAGGGGAGACCCCGACAAGTCGTGCACCGACCCGCTCGGGCGGTCCAGCTTAGCGCGATGCTCGAGCCCCGACCGGTGCTTTCGCACAGCGCGGCTGCTGGGCAGGCGCGGCCCCACACGGACCACGGCTGTTGCTCGTCTTCGACGCTTGTCTCGCGGTGTCCACCATCGCGAGGGAACTAGTCAAACGGGCAGTCTCGGCCAGCCTCGTATTCGAATTTCTACCCACGCCCTCGCACGGCAGAGGTCAGGGGTTCGAATCCCCTCCGCTCCACAAATCACAACATGGGTGGAGGCTTGCGGCATGAAACGGTTCCTGGTGCTGTACGAGTCCTCGACGCCGGCCGGCGAGATGATGGCGGCTGCCACGCCTGAGCAGATGCAGGCGGGTATGGAGGAGTGGCAGCGCTGGGCCGCAAAGGCGGGCGATGCCATCGTGGACCTCGGATCTCCCCTCGGAGCGGCTGCTTCGGTCGGTGGTGGATCAGCCAGGAGCGTCGACAACCACACCACCGGGTATTCGATCCTCAAGGCGGAGTCGATGGATGCGGTGAAGGCCCTGCTCGAAGACCATCCTCACCTGCAGACGCCCGGGGACAGTTCTGTCACGGTTCTCGAAGCCCTCTCGATGCCGGGGGTGTAGCGGGGCGCCTCAGCCCTGCGCGCGGATGGAGCCAACGCCGTAATACGTCGCCTCACCGGCATTGATCCACCATTTCGGGTCGGGAAGCATTTCTTCATAACTTGAATGGCTGAAGACACCGAGGTGGGCGATGACGTTCGTTGAAGGCACCGTGACCGAAGGCTTTCCCGCGGCTCCGGCTGCGTGCGCCAATGCGGCCTGAGTGTCTTTCGTCGCGGCATACGCGTTCAAAGCACCCCTGTCCTCCCAGATGCTGATCGCGTTGTGGATTGGGATCGTCGCCACCAGACAGGCAAGAACTACCGACGCAGTTGCTGCCGTCAGCGAACGCCATTTCGGATCAATTCTCCAGCTGTCACCGTACCGCGCAAACACGGTCCGCACGTAGCAACCGCTCGCCCAACCGACAACTGCGATCGCGCAGACCCCGATAAAGACCGGGACGATCTGTCCGTAAATGGGTGCAATACGAGCCTCGACATAAGCGGTTGGGGCAAATGATCCGACGATCGCTGCCATGGCGGCGACGACGACCAATAGGACGAGCAGAAGTTCTCGACCTGGACTCGGCGGGGAGAGCGAGGGCGGCGTTCGCGCCGCCAAAAGCGCGGCCAGTCCGCCCACAGCGAGAAGAGAGCTCCAATGCGCTACGAAGACGTCGTTGAAGAACTGCCCTGCGAAACCAATGGTGACTCCGGGCAGGTCGACAAATGACGGGCGCGTGCCGATGATCTGTGTTATCACCGTAAATCGGGCGCCATTCCCTGGAGCCGCGGCTAGAAGCGCGAGAGATAACGCTGCGCCCACAAGGCTCGAAAGCAACAAGGGTCGCGATCGCCGCAAGCCCGGCGAAGCTATCACGGCTGTCGCAAGCAACATGAAGAGGAGCCCGACCAGCTGGCAGTAGGCATATGCCTCGTTGAATCCTCCGGCCACGAAGGCGACTAGACCAGCGAGAACGACTTGCAGGCGACCAGCCCCGCGTCGAGATGCCACAAGAGCAACGAGGACACTCCCTAGGACCAACGGCAGGGTGTACTCAAGGGATCCCGCCATCCAGTACAAGGACAGGAAGGGACTTGGCGTTACATGTAGCGTGATGAATACGATTCCCGACGCCATACCCAGGCACGCCAACCGTCCGACCCTGGGGACCATGAGTTTGATGGCCACGGCGATCGCCAGTACCCATACGACGACCATGAGCCCGGGAAGCAGCCGAGCGAAGACTTCATTCAGCGACAGCGCGGCGTCCAGCGCCGCTATGTAAGCGAAGCGACCGGTCCAGTGGAGATACTCCCAGATCTGTGATGTCCAATACCCGCGTGCATGTAGACCATTGCTCAGGGTGTAGTCGTCGGCAACGTATCTTGTATATCGCCCTAGATATGCGTAGAGCGAAAGAGTGACAACCAGAACAGCAACAACTGCCCACTCGGCCACTGCGCCAACAGCTGCCAGGCGGTCAAACGACGAAGCCCTGGCGCGGGCTATTGGAGCCTCCACAATGCGCGAGGCTACATCATCGGCGTGTCGTCGGATATGCAAGGGCGCTCACCCATTCGGCTGCTTGTTCGACGTCCGTCGCTCCGGCGGCAACATCAATCACCAAATCAACCATTGCCTCATCGACAACATCCACGGCGGACCCGTTGAGGTCGAGGAACACCACGGTAGCCAACCAGCCCAGACGTTTATTGCCGTCGACCAATGCATGGTTTCCGGCTACCGAAGCAAGGAGCGCCGCAGCCTTCAGTGCGATCGTTGGATATGCATCTTCCCCGAGAACGAAAGCCTTCGGCCGCGCCAGCGCGGAATCGAGGAGACCGAGGTCGTGTACCGGTCCCACACCAAGGCGGCGCACCAGCCGCAGTGCGTCTTCGATATCGAGGTACTCAATCCCCTTCACGTTTGTCCGAGGCGGTGGAGGACGTCCGCCCACCGATCCGCCAAACGCGAGGCGCTGCGGTCCACGCGGAGGACATGGGCCGAACGCTCGTACCTCTCCAGCACGGCCCGCCGGAGGATCTCCTGACGCGATGCGCCTTCTGCTTCAGCAAGTGCGGTGAGCGCCCGCTCCATCTCGTCGTCGGTGCGTAGTGTCAACGCCATAACACCATGATACCACTCTGATACCATCCCAGAAGTGCTCCCCGACCATGGTGTCCCGTAGGCTAATCGAGTTGAGTAGGCACTCCAAAGAGGAACCAGCGTGAACCATTTCGAGGGGCGGACCATCCTGCTGACCGGTGGTACCGGCTCGTTCGGACATCACTTCACGCGAACCGCACTCTCTGAATGGAATCCAGCCACAATCCGCGTGTTCAGCCGCGACGAACTCAAACAGTCGGAGATGCAGCGGAGCTTCAACGACGACCGGCTTCGCTTCCTGATCGGCGATGTCCGGGATCGCGAGCGGTTGCGGCGCGCTGTAGACGGCGTTGACATCGTGATTCATGCGGCGGCCATGAAACAGGTACCGGCATGCGAATACAACCCCTTCGAGGCTGTTCGAACCAACATTCTTGGCACCCAGAACGTCGCCGCGGTGTGTATCGACGCCGGCATCTCGCGCGCTGTCGCGCTCAGCACCGACAAGGCGGTGAGTCCGGCAAGCCTGTACGGCGCCACCAAGCTCTGTGCCGAGAAGCTGTTCGTTCAGGCCAACGTCTATGCCGGAGCTAGTGATACGCGCCTGTCCTGCGTCCGCTATGGCAACGTGGTCGGCTCGCGCGGCAGCGTCATTCCGCTCTTCCGCGCCCAGGCCACGACCGGCGAGCTGACGGTCACCGACGAACGGATGACCCGGTTCTGGATCACTCTCGATCAGGCAGTGCAACTCGTCGCGGACTGCGTTGGAACGATGCTCGGGGGCGAGGTGTTTGTCCCGAAGATTCCGAGTACGCGTGTGCTCGACCTCGCCGAAGCGATCGCGCCCGGGATGCCCGTGCGCTTCACGGGTATCAGGCCCGGCGAGAAGCTGCACGAGGTGCTGATCACGTCGGATGAGGCGCGCCATACCCTCGACGCCGGATGGTGCTACATCGTCGCGCCCGAGCACCCGTTCTGGGGCACGCGCGGCAAGCAGGACGGCACGCCGGTCCCAGAGGACTTCCATTACTCGAGCGACAACAACACCGAATGGCTGACCACCGCAAAGCTGCGCGAGGTGCTCGCCGTATGGCCGCCCACAGCCGAGTCGCCGTCAGACCCGGGCGAATGAAACCGCTCGACCCGCCGGCTATTGCCGGGGGCACGCCGGTGCGATTGAGTCCGCTTCCCTATGGTCGTCACCGCCTCGAGGAGAGCGATATCAACGCCGTCGTCGCGTCGCTGCGCTCAGGAACCCTCACCGGAGGGGCGGACATCGCGGATTTCGAGCACGCGCTGGCGGCGCGTTGCAAGGTGGAGCATGCCGTGGCAGTCGCCAACGGAAGCGCGGCGCTCGACCTGGCGGTGCTGGGCCTTGGCATCGGCCCTGGAGACGAGGTGATCACCACGCCCCTAACCTTCGTCGCGACCGCGAATGCAGTGGTGCGGGCCGGCGCGACACCGGTGTTCGCCGATGTCGGCGACGATCGATGCCTCGACCCGGAGTCGGTCGCGCGCGCGGTGACCCCGCGCACCAAGGCGGTGATCACCGTCGACTACTCCGGCCTGCCCTCCGACGTTCCGGTGCTCAAAGCGGCGCTTCCCCGCCCGCTTCCCGTGATCGCCGACAGCGCCCACTCGCTTGGCGGTTCTTTGCACGGCCGGCCGGCAGGCTCGCTGGCGGACCTCACGACCTTGAGCTTTCATCCTGTGAAGCAGATGACGACCGGTGAAGGTGGCGCGTGCCTGACCGGTGATGGCGAGCTCGCAGGCCGAATTCGCGCTCTGCGCAACCACGGCATGACCAGCACCGCCGATGAGCGCACCGGCCTGCTCTGGAAGTACGACGTCACCATGCTGGGTGACAACTATCGGATGACTGCATTTCAGGCGGCGCTCGGCAGGTCCCAGTTGCGCCGGCTCGACGAGGTCGTTGCGGAGCGCAGCGAGATCGCAGACCGGTACGACGCGCTCTTGCACGACATCCCGGGGATCCGCGTGCCACCCCGTCTCGCCGGACGCCGCAACGCGTGGCACATCTACCCCATCGAGATCGATCCCGACGCGTTCGGGTGCGAGCGAGACATGGTGATCGACGCTCTCCGGGCTGAAGGCATCGAGGCGACGCTGCACTATCCGGCACTGCATCTCCTCTCGTTCTATCGGGCTCGAGGAGGTGTTCCTGGTACCGCCCCGCGCGCCGAGGCCCTGTGCGAGCGGCTGGTGACGCTGCCGCTATACCCGACCATGACCAGCTCAGACCAGGACGACGTCATCACCGCGCTGCGCCGGATACACGTATGGGCGGCGCACACGGTCGCAGAGTGACTCCCCGAGCACTGCTGGTCCCCGACTGCGGGCAGGGCGTGGGCCTCGGTCACGTCGAGCGGATGCTTGCCCTTGCGGACGCACTGGTCCCTCACCTTGCTGTCTCGGTGCTGGTGCCCGTAGGAGATGCCGTGCTGCGCGGGCGAGTCTCCGACCGCGGCCACGACGCACTGGAAGCGGCAGGTGACGCTGCGCACCGGGTCGAATCCGGCCTCGCGGAGGTGCAGCCGCTGACGGTCATCGTCCTCGACGGGTATGCCTTCGACGTCGCACTGCAGCACCGGCTTCGCCGACGCGCGTCGCTGACCGTTGTCGACGACCTCAGTCTGCCGGCAGACTGCGACCTCGCCGTCAATCCATCGCCGGGAGGTGAGTCGATGCGTCCCGAAGGCGCCGATGCATTTCTCGGCGGCGCGGCATTTGCGCTCCTGCGCGACGCGTTCGCCGGCGCGCGCGAGCAGGTGATCCGTCGCGGCCGCGCCAAGCGAACGGTGCTGGTGTCGACGGGATGGACCGACATGGGCGGTCTCGCCGAATCGGTCAGCGCAGATCTGCTACGGACCGACCACACCGTCGAGGTCGTGGTGGTGGTCGGGCCCGATACACCGGGCCGCGACAGACCGCCGCGTCCGCGCGAACGAGTGCTCATTGCGCCACCGAACCTTGCGGAATTCCTAGCCGGCGCAACGGTGTACGCGGGAGCGGCAGGTACGACCGCGGTGCAGGCCGCCTGCGTTGGGATTCCCGCGGTCATCACCGCCGCAATCTCGAATCAGGCCGCTCAGGCGGCAGCGCTCGCGGCCGCCGGGTGCGCGGTCGTGACAGACGTCGCGGACATCGCGTCGGAGTGTCTGAGGCTGCTCGACGACGCGCCGCTGTGCGATGACATGGCCGCGCGTGGCCGCGCGCTGGTCGATGGGCGCGGCCCGGCGCGGGTGGCACAGGCGGTGCACCGTCTCGCCCAGGTGGGGACGGCATGAACCACTCGCTCAGGACCGTCGCTGTAGTCCAGGCACGGATGAGCTCGACCCGGTTTCCAGGCAAGGTGCTCGCCGACCTCGGCGGCGAGCCGATGCTTGCCCACATCATCAAGCGACTCCGGCTCGCCGAGACGCTCGACCAAGTGGTGGTCGCCACCACCGATCGGCCCGAGGACGACGCGGTTGCCGACCTTGCGAGCGCACGTGGCGCCGGCGTGACTCGCGGGTCACTGGCCGACGTCCTCGGTCGGTATGCGCTCGCCGCCGACGAGCACGACGCCGACGTGGTTGTCAGGATCACCGCCGACTGCCCCCTGGTCGACCCGGAGCTCGTCGACAGGCTGGTACGCGTTCGCGCCGACGCGGACGCCGAGTACGCGAGCAATGTCCTGGAGCCGAGCTACCCGGAGGGATACGACGCCGAGGTGCTCACCGCTGAATGCCTGAGGCGCCTTGACGTCGAATCAACTCTCGACTACGAACGCGAGCACGTCACCCCCCGCATCCGGGAGCACCCTGACGAGTACCGAACCGCGCAGCTGCGCAACGACCTTGACCTGACATGGATTCGTCTCACCGTCGACGTTCCCGCCGACCTCGAGCGGGTGCGCACCATCCTCAATGCACTGCCATCGTCACCGCCCCCGAACCTCGGCGCTGTGGTCGCATATTTCGAGAGCCATGCCGAGCTCTGGGATCAACGGCATCTGCCCGCGAGAAACGAGCGCTACCTGGCTCAGCGCGCGGCTGCGCAGGGGCAACAACCCCCCGGGTAAAGAGAGCCGGCCTTGGTCGCAGGCGTCAGCCGGCGGCCCGTTCCAGGACCACGAACCCGTGTTCGTCCGAAGACACCCGGCGAAATCCAGCGCGATCGAAGGCTCGCAGCGACGCGGTGTTGTCAGGGTGAATCAAGGCCCTCAGCTGGATCGCCGCGTCCTCGTGAGCAATCTCGTCAATCGCTGCGCGCAGCATCGCCTGTCCAATTCCACGTCCTCGCGCAACAGCGGCGACCACGATCGACACCACGCCGGTCCCGTCGGCCAGGTCGACGCGCACCTGTCCAACCGGGACCCTTGCCTCCTCGGCGATCCAGAGTCGCGTGCCACTATCGGCGAGGCGCGCAGCCAACCACCGCGCGTGCGCCTCTGGAGACACAGGTCGAGCGGTCGAGCTGAAGCGCACCGCGTCCGCGTCGTTGCGCCACTCGCGAAGCACCGCGCCGTCGTCCTCACGGGCTCGGCGCAGCGTGACGCGGCGGCCTGACCCGCCGGCTGTCACCGCACGAGGTCATCCCACTGCAGGACTTCGTCGGGTTCCAGCGCGCGCACGGCGTGACTCCCGATCACACGCTTGAGGTCGTGCACCGGAATCCCGAACCCGGGCCGCTTGATGGCGATATCGTCTCGCGTGATCGTGTGACCCGCGGCCACATCTCGCGCCGCGACGATGCTGCGACGTCCGAGCCGGTACATCTCCGCTTCTGACTCCGTGACACGCTTGACGCTCGAGCCAAGCGATGCTTCGGTCTCACGGATGGCCTGCACCATCGCCCTGAGCTCATCCGGTTCCAGCGCAAAGGGATGATCGGGTCCCTGCTGGTCGCGGCTCACCGTGAAATGCTTCTCGACCGCGCATGCGCCCAGCGCCACCGCGACCACATCGGCGGTGTGGCCGGGGGTGTGATCCGACCATCCGATCGGCACCTGGAACGCATCTCGCAGCGTCGTGATGGCGCGAAGATTGAGGTCCTCGAACCGCGGGGGGTAGTTCACCGCACAGTGCATGACCAGCAGGTCGTGCGCACCCGCGGCGGCGGCAGTGTCAAGCGCTCGCTCGATATCGCCCAGCGACGCCATGCCCGTCGAGATCAGCAGGGGCTTCCCGGTCCGGGCCGCGCGCTCGATCAGGGGCAGGTGATTCACCTCATACGAGGCGATCTTGTACGCGGGAACGTCAAGCGTCTCCAGCAGATCCACCGCGGCCTCCTCGAACGGTGTCGAGAAGAATGCGATGCCCACGTTGGCTGCGTGGCGAGCCAGATCGGCGTGCCATTCCCATGGGATCTCCACGCGCTTGATCAGCTCCCATACCGACTCACTGTCGCCGACGAGGCCCTGCTCCTTGAGATAGGTCATGTCGGGGGTCCGTCGCGAATAGAGACCCTCGGCCGTGTAGGTCTGAAACTTCACCGCATCGGCGCCGGCCTCAGCAGCGACCTCGATGAGGCGCAACGCCATGCCGAGATCCCGGTTGTGGTTGGATCCCGCCTCGGCGATGACGTAGCACGGGTTCCCCGGGCCTACGCGATGATCGCCGATCTGGAATTCCGAGTTGCCGTACGCGTGGGCGCTCACACCTGCAGATCATAGAGAGCGGCAACCGCAACCCACGGCTGACTCCTGCGGGTACGCTTGGGCCGATGACGACGGAGCCGCAAGGGCCGCCGGCCGCCGGCGGTGACGCCCCGCGAGGCCCCGCGAGCCCGATCGCCGTGGTCATCCCTGCCTACAACTCGGCTGGCACGCTGAACGCCGCGCTCGCATCGGTTGCCGCTCAGACCCACCAGCCGGCAGCTGTGGTCGTCGGCGACGACCATTCCGACGACGAGACCCCGGACCTGGCGCGCCGCTGGCAGAACCTTCTACCCCTCGAGGTGGTTCGATTGGAGCGAAATTCCGGCCCGGCTGCGGCCCGCAGGGCGGCCATGGCCGGCATCGACGCCCCCTTGATCGCGCTCCTCGACGCCGACGACGTCTGGCTCCCCGATCACCTCGAGTCAGCGGCTCGCCTGCACGCCCGCGTCGGCGGGATCGTGTGTGCCGACGCGCTGCGCTGGCGTCCGGGCAAGGGCGTGCACGCCACGACCCACCGAGACCATTTTCCGATTCCTCCCGCTGACCGGCAGGTGCTCGACATCCTCCGCCATAACTTCGTCTCGATCGGGGCACTCTTCCCCCGCCCAGCGTACGACGAGGCCGGTGGTTTCCGCGACGGGGTCTCCGGCGCCGAGGATTGGGACCTCTGGATCCGGATGATCAGGAACGGGCTCCGCGTCCATGGCGTGGACGCGCCCACGCTGCTCTACCGGGTCGACCCTGCAGGACTGAGCCACCGCGCCGACATCTTCGACACCTACGTTCGGGTCCTCGAGCGGGCGGTCGACGAAGCCCGCGACGACGCCCAGCGGGCGGCGGCGCTCGCTGGGTTGAGCTGGATGAGGGGCCGGCGAGCGCTAGCGATCGCGTACGCCGAGGCCCGAAACGAGCGCGGTTGGAAGGCGCGCATCGCCGCAGCCAGATGCCTGGCAGGGCCTCCGCGGATGGCGCTTGAGGCCGCATTGCTGCTCGCATCACCCTCGCTCGCGGTCAGATTGGGGGACGCCGCTCGCCGGCGGCGCTGGTGACCGGGGAGGAGCTGCCACTCGAGGCCGCGGTCCCGGACCCTCTGGAAAGCCTCGGTCTGCGCAGGATTCTTCGCTCGGCGTCAGGTCTGTCGGGCGCGTCGCTGGTCGGCTCGGCGCTCGCCGTCGGCGCGGGGTTTTTCGCGGCCCACTTGCTCGGGCCGGTTCGCTACGGCGACGGGCAGTTCGTGCTCCTCATCTACCTGTACGCAACCCTGATCCGCAGCGGCGTGTTCGAGGGGTCGGTCCGATCGTTCATCGACCACCTCTCGCGCGGTGAGGAGCACGAGGCGCGTCGCGCCCAGAACGTGGGCGTGTCCTTCGAGCTGATGGTCTCAGCGATTCCCGGCATCATCATCGCCGTCGTCGGGATCTTTCTCGGTCCAGGGGTGCGCGAACTCGGATTCTTCATCGCCCCGGCGGCGGTGATAGCCTCGAGCGGCGGCACGTTTCTCTCCACGTTGTGGTCGGCCCGCCGTCGATTCGACGTGGTCGGCAAGGTTGCCTTCGCGCAGGCGATCCTCGGTCCCGTCCTGCTGATCGGCTTCGTCGCCACGGTTGGGACGGCGGGGATATTCCTTGCGCCCGCGGTGACATCGGTCGTGACGGCGCTGATGTATTTCGCGTTTCGACCGCCGCTGGGTCTTCGTCCGTCATTCGATGCCGGCCTGGCGCGTTCGTTCCTGGGCGTCGGGTTTCCACTCGGGCTGCTGGCAGAGGTCTACTGGGCGTACCGCCTGGTCGGCAGCACCTCGGTGGCGCTCGCAACCAAAGCGGCCACGTTTGGACTGTATTCGTTCGCCGCCGCACCGGTGGCAGTTGCCACCAGCGCGATCGGTGGCATTCAGGCGGTGCTGCTGCCCAACATCTGGCGCGAGCTCTCGCGCGGCGCGACCGGCCCGCTCTGGTCTCGGCACGCTGAGCGGATCACGCTCGCCCTGGCGGTCATCGCCGGAGCCACAGCAGGATTGGGCCAGGCCGGCTTCGCCCCGTTGGTCATGGCGTTCCTGCCGAGCTTCCAACCCTCAATTAGGCTCTTCGACATCCTCGCGCTCACCATCCTTCTCCTCCCTATCGCAACGGTCCCGTCCCTCGTGCTGGACTCCAAGCGCATGAATCGTCAGAAGCGCCACCTTTCAATCTGGACGGTCGCCCTGCTGATCAACGTTGCAGCCAACATCCTCGTGCTCCGGGTGGGTTGGGGCGCTCAGGCAGTCGCGGTGAACGATGTCTGGATACAATTCGCCGTCGCGATTGTGATCTTTGAGACCGCCTCTTCTCACATCTGGACCGACGACCTGGGCCTCCGCTTTCGGCTCTACGCCAGGCTCGCGTGTGTGATTGCGGTAGCCGCTGCTGAGACCATCGTGCTCGATACCAATGCCGCTCACCTCACCTTGGCACGGCTCGACGTCGCCGCTATCCTGCTTCGCTGCGGAGCGGTTGGTGTCGTCTGGGCCGCCGTGGGATTCGCGCTCTTCGGTCCGGGGCTCAGAAGGATGAGCAGGCCGTGACCGAGCTCGGTTGCGTGAGTGTGACTCTACGCGCGGTACTCCATTGATGCCGCGCCGTGCCCTCGGGCCTGCAGGCTTGGTGGCCGCCGTCGTTGTCCTCATCTGGGTCATATCGGGGGTGGGCGCAGGCGACATCGCGAAGTTCGTGGGCTACGAGATCGCCTTTGTACTGCTTCCGGGAGCATCGTTGCTCTGGGCACTGAGGGGACGCGACGGCTGGCTGGTCACTGTGGCCTTGGGTTGGCCGCTGGGGCAAACGCTGGAAATCCTTGCGTTCAGCGCCACCGCGGCTACAGGCTCGCGCGGGCTATTCCCCGTGTATCCGATCGTCGTGGTCCTCGCCTGCGCGCTCCGGATCTGGAGACGTCATGGCCACGACCCGAGTGGGTCCTCCGAGGGCCAGGTGTCCCCAGGCGCGATGTGGACAGCAGCGGCGGCGTTGTCATTGGGTCTTGTCTACGTGTGCCTCGCGTTTCTGCCGACGGTGCCACTGCCCTCGCTCGCGCGACCAATCCAGTACTACGTCGACTTCCCCAACTTCATCGGGCTCATCGCCGAGGTGAGGAACCACTGGCCGCCAACGAGCCCCGGCCTCTCCGGAGTGCCTTTGCATTACCAGTGGTTCGTCTTCTATCAGATGGCGGCGATCAACCAGGTTACCGGCGTGTCGATCCCGGTCATAGCCTTCAGGCTGGACTTTCTTCCCACGATCCTCATGATCGGATGTCAACTCTTCGTCGTGGGCCGGTTCATCGGGAGGAGTGCCTGGGTCGGTGCGCTCGCGATCGTCGTCGCATTTCTTCTGGGACCGCTCGACCTCACCACGGATGCAGCCGGAGCCGGAGCACCGCCGTTCTTCGATCTCTTCAGCTTTCACCTCTGGGCAAGCTGGACGTTTCCGTTCGGATTGACTTTCTTCCTGGCGTTGCTCTACCTGATTGCGGAACGCCTCCAGGCGACAACGTGGCGAACTTCCTCGGACATTCGTATGTGGGTAGTGATCGGGCTGCTGATGATCGGTGCCTCGGGATCCAAGGCCACGATGCTCCCCGTCCTTCTCGTCGGCACCGGCCTGTATGCGGTAGTTGTATTCGTCACCAAGCGAACCGTTTCCGCGAATGCGCTCGTGGTGCTTGGGCTGGGGATCGTGATCTTTGGAGCGACGTTCGCCATCGTATACGGAGGCGGTGTGCCTGGCACTGTGATTCAACCAATCGCCTCGTACCAATACACCGCGCCCGTGAAGGTCGCCAACAAGATCTCCAGCGGGCTGCTTCGAAAGGGTGTCCTCCCTTTTGCCTACATCGCCGGCCTCGCCGGGATGCTGCTCTCGTTTGCTGGGATGCTCTATCTCCTGCGAGGACGCCAACGAGCGCAACTCTCCCGCTACACGTTGTGCCTGTGCATGTTTGGAGGAGGGATACTCATCGCTAATCTTGTCCACCAGGTGGGATCCAGCGAGCTGTATTTCCAGGATACGGGATACGCGGCAGGTTTCATCGTCGCCGCCGCGGGTCTGCGCCTGGCGTGGATGGACGTCCGAGCCATGGGCGCCTCTGCAACCAAGGCGGCCGTCCTTGCCTTTGTTGGTTGGGTCGTGGTCATCCTCGCAGTCTCAGCAGTGACATCGCCAACCCTTGCTCACGGCGGCCTCGTGTTGCGGTATGCAGCGATCACGTTCATCTATCTCGTCTTCGTGACCGCGGTCGTACGCTACTCGAGAACCCGAGGCCTGCCCTCGCCCGGTGTGCTCACGGTTGGGTTGATTCCCCTGGTTGCCGCGGCGGCGCTGACGACGCCGATACAGCTTTCCCCGGTCATGGGTCGGTTCCTAACGGGTCAGCCCATCACCGTCACCCAACCAGACCCTCAAAAGGTGCGAGGTCTCACACCTGGCCTGCTGCTGGGACTCCAGTGGTTGCAGGACCATACGTCAGTCGATACTGTGTTCGCAGTGAGCAATCACTGGATCGACGCGGCGGGCACCGACGGACGGAATCAAAACTATTCCGCCTTCTCCGAGCGACAGATCTTCGTCGAATCCTACAATCCCGACGACTACGGCATTACGGTCGGCATTCCCACACCCGCAGAGGTCAACTTCTTGTATCGCGTACGACTCAACGACGCCGTGTTCGACCGTGCGGATACCGGAGCGTTGACCATCCTGACTCGGCAGTACGGAGTGCGCTTCTTATTTATCGACCGCGTCCATGGCGGCGCCAATCCCGCCGTGTTCCAGCTGGGTAGAACCGTGTTCAGCAATAGCGCCGCAACCATCGTCGCGGTTGGTTAGTCACATGGTGCTCTAGACATGGCGTCACCCCAGCTCACTCCCGGAATCTCTGCTGTGATTCCTGTGCATCGCGCCGAGAAGACCCTGCCGCTGCTGCTGCCGCGGTTGAGCGCTGCACTCGCAGCAATCGTCCCTGCATACGAGATCATCCTGGTCGATGACGGCAGCCCTGACCGCAGCTGGTCCGTCATCGCCGCGGCGGCGCGAGGCGACCGGCGAATTCGCGGTTTCCGGCTGATGCGCAACTTTGGTCAGCACAACGCCCTGTTGGTCGGCATTCGGGCAGCCAGGTTCTCGCGCATCGTCACACTGGACGACGACCTCCAGAATCCGCCGGAAGAGATCGCCCGGCTTCTCGACGCGCTTACCGAAGATGTTGACGTCGTCTACGGCTCGCCGATATCGGAGCAACACAGCCTCTGGCGGTCGGCGGCCTCGAGGATCACCAAGTACGCCCTGGAGGAGGCCATGGGCACCCCTGCAGCGCGAAGTGTCAGCTCCTTCCGTGTGTTCCGGACCGATCTCCGTCGTGCCTTCGACCAGTTCCAGAGTCCCGATATGTCCATCGATGTGCTCCTGACATGGGCGACGAATCGGTTCGGCTCGGTACGTGTCCGTCAGGAGCCGCGGTCGCAGGGCCGCTCGAACTACACGTTCGGGAGACTCGTGCAGCACGCCACCAACATGATCACCGGCTTCACAAGCCGGCCCTTGCGGTTCGCGAGCATGATCGGCTTTCTCTTCACGATATTCGGCCTCGTCGTCTTTGCCGTGGTGGTGGTTCGCTTCTTCATCGGCGGCAACGCTGTTCCCGGGTTTCCCTTTCTCGCATCCATCATCGCAATCTTTGCCGGCGTGCAGCTGCTTATCCTCGGCATCATGGGTGAGTACGTCGCCCGCATGCACTTCCGTCTCATGGATCGACCGACGTATGTCATTGGAGAGATGACCGACGACGACCCGCCCGCTTGACCCTTGGCCTCAATGACGTCCTGCAACCTGGATCGGGCTGCGACGCAACACCGGCGGACACTACCTAAGACAGGCCGCGTCTATACTCTTGCGGATGGTTGGAATGGGTTTGGAGCAACGCCAGATCCTGATCGTCGGATGGGGGTTTCTCGGTGCTGCGATCGGCCGGCGGCTGGCGGCTGATGGCGTGGGCGTGACCGGGCTGACGCGCTCGGCCAGCTGGCGCACCGATGTAGCGCGACTCGCGGGCTCACGAATCGTCGTCGCCGACGCGCGCGATCCAGCCTTCCTCGAGGATGCACTGGCCGACGTCGATCACGTTGTGTTCTGCGCGGGTGGCGTCACGCCTCCGTCAGCCGCGGCTGACCCGCCGCAGGCCGCGGCGGCGATGTTGCCACCGCTGCTTGCGGTCAACGAAGCGCTGAGTAAACGGCCACACGTCGCGCTCACATATCTGTCATCCGGAGGCGCCGTGTACGGCGATCCCGATCGACTCCCCGTCGACGAAGCCGAACCCCCACTGCCGATCTCGCCGTACGGCGCGCTGCATCTGTCGGCCGAGATATGCGCGCAGGCATACGCTCGTCGATTTGGTACGCCGACGAATATTCTTCGATGCGCCAACGTCTACGGTCCGGGGCAGGCCTATGACAGAGATCAGGGTGTCATCGCGATATTCCTGGACCGGATCAGCCGAGGCCTCCCGATCACCGTCTTCGGCGACGGATCGGCCCTGCGAGATTACGTGCTGGTTGACGATGTCGCCTGGGCCGTCGCCCGCATCGTCGAAGATCGGATCGACGTGGGAACCGTCAATGTGGGTTCAGGGCAGGGGCACACGGTGCTCGAGGTCGTGGATGCCATCAGTCACTCGATCGGCAAATCCCCGATCGTCGATCCCAGACCGAGACGCGGATTTGACGTGCGCTCGGTTGTCCTGGACATCACACGTCTCAGTTCTCTGATCCCATATGCGCCTACCACCTTTCATCGTGGCCTGGACATGACCGCCATGGAGTACTCGCGTCGCCGGCAGGTTCAGGTTGATCCTGCCGGCGTGATCAAGACGTGATAACGAGTGCTGCGCCTATGCGGCGGTCCGGGCGATCACAGCAAGGGATGTGCCGAAGGGCAACCGACCGCCCCTGCGAATGAGATGTGCTTCCTGGCGGAGCACTTCGTACGCAACCCGGTTGATGCCCGGAACGATGCGGAATTCCGAGTCATACACCACCGCCAGGTCGCGCCGGTCGGCCTTGAGCAGATTGCGGCGCAACCACATCGCAGGGAAGAGCAGGGACATGAAGTAGGTGAGGTAGTCCACCTTGAAGCCGGCCCTCGCCAACGCCTCGGGCAGGCCCGTCGATGTGTACCGCCGCATGTGTTCCGAGGCGACATCGAAGGCGCTCCAGAGGGCAGGATGGGCGGGGACGGTGAGGATGAGACGCCCCCCCGGTTTGAGCCGCGCTCGCATCTCGCTTAACGCGGCGTGCTCATCCCTGATGTGCTCGAGCACGTCAAATGCAGCGATGATGTCGTAAGACTCCGGGGCATGCAGATCGGCGAGGTGGCCAGTGGTGATCGGGAGGCCGGTGCGAGCCCGTGCAGCTGCCGCCGCCGGGTCGCTGACCTCGAGTCCTTCGACGCTGCCCCGGTCCGCAGCCACGGCCTTGAGCACCCGCAGCACATTGCCGCTTCCGCAGCCCACCTCGAGGATGCGAAAGCCATCAGGCAGGGCGTGGATCGGGGCCCGAACCAGGGCGGCGATGATCTGGTTGCGCGCGCGGAACCAAAAGTGCCGATCCTCGACCGCCAGCAGCCGGTCGATCCCCGCTGCGTCGTAGGCCGCCCAGTGACCCTCGTTCGCTTCGACCTGCTCGGGCAGGGCGAGCTCCGGTCCGGAACTCATTCAGCGCAGTCTAGGCGCAGACGATGGTCGCGCCGCGTTCAGCCGGCGCCGGCCAGGCGTAGATAGAGGTCGCGATGGCTCTCAAGCATCGCTTTCATCGTGAATCGCTCACCGAACCGGACCAAGGCCGCCTCGCGCATGTGCTGCCTGAGGAACGGGGCGCCGAGGATCCGAGTAACCGCGCTCGCCACGGCGCCGGCATCCCTGGGAGCAATCAGGAAACCTGTCTCGCCATCGGTCACCGCCTCGGGGATGCCACCGACGTCGGTAGCAACCACCGGGACACCCTGGCTCATCGCCTCGAGGATCACGAGCGGCAGACCCTCCATCTCCGAGGCGAGGACGAGAACGTCGGCGGCTCGGAGCAGGTCCCATGGCTCGGTGAACGATCCCGGAAACATCACGCTGCCATCGAGCCCGAGGGAATGGGCGCGATCGCGCACGGCGGCAAGCTCCGGGCCATCCCCCGCCAGCACGGCACGGATGCCCGGGAACTGCGCGACCAGCGCCGGCATCGCATCCACGACCACTCTCTGGCCCTTGGTCGGGGTGAAGTTCGCCAAGCAGACGATGACGGGACCATCGCTCGGCAAGCCCAATCGGGAACGGGCTCCAGGATCGACCGCAGGGGGTACCGAACGCGCGCCCCAAGGGATGATCTCCAGCTTTTCGCGATGGAAGCCGCGGCGCACGAGAGCCGTTCCGGGTCTTCTTCCTGGCACGATCACCGAATCCAGGCAGCCTTTCACACGGCTGTCGACGAGGCGCTCCACCGGTTCGAGGATGCTCCGCGGCATGGCGGTGCTGCACACCGTCATCACCCGGCGCCGGGCGGTTCGTCTCCCTGCGAGAACAGCGGCCAGCGCGCTGGCGGCCCCGGGGTACCCGCCGTTGATTACGTGAAGCAGGTCCAGGTCATACGGCGCGAACGCGGCCGCCAACCGCGGCCGGTTCAAAGGCATGGTCATGTAGCGGAGGGCGTCGTGCCCGAGGCGCAGTGCGCGCGGTGGCAGGCGCATTGCCATCGCCATGCGGCGGGCCCGGGAGGCGGAGGACTCGGTTCCGAAGCTCGGCTGCGGCCGGGCACCGGCCTGGACCCGTCGGTGATCCGGGAACGCGGTGGCCGGCTCGACTACCCTCACTATGTGCAGGTCCACATCGGGTGCCCCGTCAATGCCCAGGAAATCTATGAATTCCTGCCACGGAGGAACGAAGACGTGCACGTCGAAGATGGTTGGATCCATGCCCAACGCCACATCTCGCAGGTAGGTTTCCGCCCCACCAATTCGCGAAGCGTGGCTGTAGAGCCCCAGCCGGATCCTTGGCGACTTCGCTTGCCGCAGGTCACGTTCGCTCAGTTCACATCTCCTCAAGGTTCATGATTTCAAATGCGCGGGGACCGTGCGCCCACCGGATCGTGTAGGACTCTACGTGCGCATTCACTATCACACGGACAACTATTGGTTCAGCGGGAGTGAGACGACGCTCTTGGCCCTGCTGACCGCTGCGGACGATGAACCCTCGGTGGAGATGGTGTTCACCTACCGGGCCTGGCCTGAGTACGAGGAGGGCTTGCGCGCGAAGTTGGCGCCGCAAGTCCCGCGGCGACGATTGAAGCTGCCGGATCCCGCGGACGTCAAGAGCCTGCTGTCGCGCGGCCGGTCGCCGCGGGTCTCGCGCGCGCTTCGGGGTGGGGTGTCATTGTTGCCCGTCAAACAGGTGTGCCTCGTGTGGGACATCGCGCGCATGTACGCGGAGCTGCGGCGCAGCAATCCGGACGTCGTGCACATCAACAATGGCGGCTTCCCCGGGGCGATCTCCTGCAACGCCGCGGCCATCGCCGCGCGCCTGGCCGGCATTCCCAGTCTGTACGTCGTCAACAACATCGCGTATCCATATCGGACCCCTGGACGAGCGCTGGACTACCCGTTCGATCGAATGGTTGCCCGCTCGGTCGGCATGTTCGTCACCGGGTCGAAGGCCGCCGGGGACGCCTTGCAGCATGTGCTCCGTCTCAAAGCGGCGCAACGTCGAGTGATTCCCAATGCAGTGGTTCGTCGTGATCCCGGCGCCGCTGCTGAGAAGACACGCACGGCTCTCGGCGTGGCGCGCGACAGGCGCATTGCGCTGGTGGTGGCGCGGCTCGAGGTGCGTAAGGGCCACCGCTATCTCCTCGAGGCGTTGCAACATCTCCCCGCGTCGTGCAGTGACCTCATGGTCGTCGTCGCGGGGAGCGGGCCGGAACGAGCAGCGCTCGAACGCCTGGCCGAGTCCCTCGGCGTGTCCGACCGGGTCCGATTTCTGGGGGAGCATCCGGACCCATGGTCCCTCTACGAGCTGGCCGATATCGTCGTCCTTCCGTCGATCGGCCACGAGGATTTCCCAATTGTTATTCTCGAGGCCATGGCGGCCGGTCGTCCTGTCGTAGCCACCCGAGTAGCCGGCATCCCGGATCAGGTCGTCGACCACGTGACCGGACGGATGGTTGCGCCGAAAGACTCAATCGGCCTCGCTGAGGCGCTGGCCGACGTGCTCGACGTTCCGGGTCGTGCAGAAGCGATGGGGGCGGCGGGAAGGCGCCGCTATGAGACGCACTTCGCCCCGTCGAAGGTGATCAGGGAGTACTGGCGAGCGTACAGTTCGCTCCTGGCGCGTAAGGATGGGTCCGGCACTCAACTGGCACATGCCGATCGGTCCACGACGTGATCCTCGACCTCGGATGCGGATCAACGAAGCGCGCAGGGGCCATAGGTGTCGACGTCAATCCTGCGTCGGGCGCCGACGTCATCCACGATCTCAACGTCTTTCCGTACCCGTTCGACTCATCGAGCGCCGAAGCCATCTATCTCGACAACGTTCTCGAACATCTCGAGGACGTTGTGGCGACGATGGAAGAGGTCCATCGCATCGGGCAACGCGGATGCACGGTGCGGATCGATGTTCCCTATTTCCGGTCGCGCTGGTCTGCGCTCGACCCAACCCACCGGCATGCGTTCACATCGGGGTCGATGGCGTACTTTGATCCGGCGCATCCCTTCTTCAGGCAGTACGGCTATTCGCGTGCTCGGTATGCCGTGGACAGCGTGACGTTCAACGAGCGCTTCCCGACTCGCGGGGTGCGCGGTTTCCTCGCTCAGGCAGCCAACAGATGGCCAGAGCAGTACGAGCAACACGTTGCCCCGCTCCTGCCGCTCGACGAGTTGACATTCAAACTTCGTGTCATCAAGTGATCGCAATCCGTTCGACCGGTAACACCCATTCGGAGGGGCTCGCGTCGAGGAATCCCCGCAGATAGCCGAGCGCGTCTTCCTCGCTATCGCATATCCGCAGCACTTTCTCGAACCGTTTGGCCGCTTCCTCGCGGAGTGTTGCGAAGCGTTCGAAGACCAGGGCGAGGACTGGTCTGCCAATGTGAACCGTCTCGTAGAGCGCTGTGCTCGGATAGTCGGTAAAGACCCGGTCGACCTCTCCAACTACCTCGAGGAACGCTCGCGACTCGTAGGTCACGTTCGCCAGTTGCCGCTCCGCGAGGATATGCGGGATGGGATCGGGTGAGAGATCGACGGACGGCAGGCCTTTCCATACGAAGCGCAGATCCGGCCTCGACGCCATGAGATCAAGGATGCGAAGGTGCCACCGGTGGTACCAGGCGTCATCGAAGTGACCGCCGGCAACGCGTTTCGCATCGCCGACGAAGAAGCACGGCACGTAGCAGATGATGCCGGTACCGCGCTCGCGGCGCGGTGTCCGGCGTGATGCCCTCGACCTGAGTGCTTGAATTCTTGGCGCGTAATTGGTGACCCGCGGCGCATCGACGCGGAGCGCCGCGGCGTCAGCAGCGATATCAGCGCCAACCGTCGGGTCGCTGGCTGCGAAGTGTTCGAAGTCGGGTGTCTGGGTGACCAGCCATAAGCTGTACGGGAGCAGGTGATCGCCATGTTGTACGAGGGTGCGCGGGATTCCCGCGGTGCCGGCGCCAATCAAGCAGGCGAACTCCTCGAGGGAGCTGGGATTGGTGGCGGCGACGGCATCGACTCCGAAACGGGTGAACTCCGGGGCGATCTGCTTCGCGGCGCAGGCGACGGCGATGCCTATCCCATGGATATAGATGGCCAGCCGGCTCTCGAGAATGCGCCCGGCGCCGGGAACAATTGCCCATTGGTCGATTTCATCGAGCATCGCAAGCAGCGGTGGCGTCAAGGTCGAGACCGGAGGGACGGTGAGATCAATAGGGTGTCCTGGTCGGTGCCGAGGAGGGAACGTCGGGTCGATGATCCGAAACGAGGTATCGCCTCGGGTGATGAACACGGTGTCGCGACCAGCCAGGTGCTCGTCCGCCGCGAATTGCTCTGCGCCATAGCCCGCGTACCACAGCATCAGGGTTGCCGGCCGGTGGACGCTCGTGCGCATGCCTCCCCAGCTCAACCGACGAAACGGGCCCAATGACCGCGCGAGCCGGCGCCGAGCGCGACTCAGCAACGGAGCATCGGTGTGGCTCGGGGGGTTATCGGGCTCGACGCGCCGCACGTCAAACGGCAGATCACGAGCCGCGGCGATCAATGGCAACACACGCGCCGCGAGCGGGACGTCACCGAGACGAGGCCAGAACCCAAGATGGCCGTTGTGATACCCCGTTTCCTCCGCTGGACCGTCTGAGCCGACATACGTGATCGCTTCTGGAGTGAGAGCATCAACTGCGCCCGCAAGCCTGCTGGCGGCAATCACCAGTGAGTCCAAGGGCGGAACGATCAGCTCGGCACACGACCGAGCGACTCCGTCGAGCCGGGTCGCGGTATCCAGGCGCGCCAGCCAGTCCAACTGCCAGCGGTGATAGGCGGACGGACTCCGGCAGAACTCCGGTCGCCTCGTGTGATCGTCGACGACGGTGGGATCAAGGCCGATGCGCCGGCAGGCCTCGAAGGCCCCGGGAGTGAGCGCGATCACCATACCACCGGCATCGAGCTGCTGGCGACCGGAGTCATGAACGAACGTGACGGATGCGGACATTCGGAGGCATGCTAACCGGAAAAGGGAACGGGTACAGTGCGTGCTCATCACAGGTTGACGCTCGATGGAGGCGGTGGTGGACGACTGGATCGCGGTGCAGGCGGATAACGAGGCGAGCAGTTGGGAAAGCGCGATCACGCGCTTCTACCCCGAGCACGCGGCGATATGGAGCGATCCCGCGGAACAGGTCCGCGCGCTGACGACGGAGTGGAACTTTCTCGACGCCCTCGAGTTCATTCCGTGGCGTCCACTCATGGCCGGGAAGCAACGTCGCGTGCTCGATCTCGGCGCGGGCACCGGCTGGCTGGCCGCCTACCTCTCGCGGTTCGATGACGTCGAACAGATAGATGCGCTCGACTCGAGCCGCGTCAATCTCGAGGTCATGCTGCCGGGAGTCGTGGCGCTCATGGGGGGAACGGCGGCGAAGATACGTCCGGTGCGGGCACTCTTCACACCGCTGCTTGTTGCGGACGGGTCGTACGATCTCATCGTCGCCAGCTCCGCATTGCATCACGCGCCGCGTCTGGACGATGTGCTGCGTGAGTGCCACCGCGTCTTGAAGCCTTCCGGCACGATGATATTGCTCAACGAGACTCCGCTGGCTACCGGCCGATATCTCTACAAGATGGTGCGCACCGGCATCGACCTCACCACGCGATCGATCAAGGGCGAGTACGAAGCGCACTCGCCCTCCATCTCGGTGAGCGGCATCCTCTACGATCCCTACCTGGGGGACACCGTGTACTCGTTCAGCCAGTGGAGGTCGGCGTTCGAGCAGACAGGGTGGTCACACATCATTGTTCGAACTGGACTGAGCAGCTACAAGCGCCCAATGCGGCGACCCGCCCGACTCACCCATTTCGTGCTGCGTAAAGCGTCCCCGAGCGCGGCGGGCTCGTGAGCGACGGGCTGCGCGGGTAGCACTCGACCGATGCACCAGAACAGCGTCCTGCTCTTTCGCAAGTACGCGCTACCACGTTTCAACGCCGGAATGCGTGTGCTCGAGGTTGGCCCAGATGGCAACCCATCCACATATCGTCAGGAGATTTCTGCGCCGATCATCTGGTCGACGGCCGACCTCTCGTCACAGATCGATACGGGCGGCGAGCGCCTCTGGGGGACCGGATCCGCGAGAGACCTGACATTTCCCATGCGCTCCGAGTACGACATCCCCGCACCTGACGCAGCATTCGACATCGTCGTATCAGGGCAGGTGATCGAACACGTTCGCAAGCCATGGATCTGGATGAAGGAGCTGGCGCGCGTCTGCGCGCCCGGTGGTGTCGTGGTCACCGTCAACCCGGTGAGCTGGCCCTATCACGAGGCCCCCGTTGACTGCTGGCGAATCTACCCCGACGGCATGCGAGCGTTGTGTGAGGAGGCGGGCCTCGACGTCGAATTGACACGCTGTGACAGCCTCGAGGACCGTCCGCTGTCGTGGTTTCCCGGCAAGTCATACAACGCCGGACGCGGCCCTCGTGGTCGCATGCTCAATCGAGCCAAAGCACTCGTGGGATGGCCTCTGCCGATTGCATTTGACACCATCACGATCGCACGGAAACCGGCGGGCGACCGTGCGGTGTGAAGACCGTATCCTAGCTTGCCCATGAGTGTCATCACGCGAATCACGCAAACCGGCCCGGCCAGGCGCATGCGTTCCTGGATGGAGGACGGAGTCATCCGGCGGCTCGCCCTGACCGCTCTCATCAGGCGGACGGGCAACTTTGATCGCGTCACCTGGCTGGGGAGGCCCATCTGGCAAAACGTCACCGATGCCTGGTTGATCCAGGAGGCGATCGTTCATGACGACGTTGACTTTGTCATCGAGTGCGGCACAAACCGCGGCGGCTCGGCGTTCTATATGGCCTCGCTCTTTGACCTCATGGGTCGCGGGCGAGTATTGACCATAGATGTCGAGAAGCTCGCCGATTTCGAACATCCACGCATCGAGTTCTTGACAGGGAGCTCCACCGACGCCGCAGTGGTGAGCACGGTTCGCGATCGCTTAGCGCAGGCCCAGCCGAAACACGTGCTCGTTGTGCTGGACAGCGACCACTCTCAGGCGCACGTCGAGCGCGAGATGCGTCTCTATGCTGAGTTCCTGAAGGTGGGTGAGTACATGCACGTTCAGGATGGATGCGCCGACGAGCTCGCGATGTTCAGGCACTCGCGACCTGGGCCGTTGCGGGCGATCGAGCGCTTCGTCGCCCGTGACAATCGTTTCGTCGTTGACGACGAACGGTCCCGTCGATACCTCGTGAGCCATAGTCCCAAGGGCTGGGTCCGCCGGGTCCAATAGCCGGGCAATTCACTCGCTCGGACTCTACCCGGCGATGTCGGCCGGCGCTTCGGGGCCCCATGCCAGCTGCCACCAATCGATGGTGGCACGCAGGGCATCGGTGAGCGGCACCGTTGCCTTCCACTGGAGCTCGCGCTCCGCGACCGTCACGTCCGGACACCGCCGCTTCGGGTCGTCCACCGGCAGGGGGCGCATCTCGATGGCAGAGGTGCTGGCGCAGAGGTCGCGAATCATCTCCGCAAGCTGCAACATGGTCAGCTCGTGGGGATTGCCGAGGTTGACTGGCATCGTGTAGCCCGAGCTCAGCAGTCGAATCACCCCCTCGATGAGATCATCGACGTAGCAGAGGCTGCGCGTCTGTGAGCCGTCCCCGTACACCGTGATCGGCTCGCCGGCGAGCGCCTGCGTCACGAATTGCGGGACCGCTCGCCCGTCCTCGGCACGCATCCGAGGTCCGAAGGTGTTGAAGATCCGCGCGATCCGGACGTCCACGTGGCGTGTCCTCGCAAACGCCATTGTGAACGCTTCCGAGACGCGCTTCGATTCGTCATAGCAACTGCGCGGTCCGATCGGATTGACGTTGCCCCAATAGGTTTCCGGTTGCGGATGCACCGACGGATCGCCGTACACCTCACTGGTCGATGCGAACAGGAAACGCGCGCCCTTCTGCTCAGCGACGCGGAGCGCGTTCACGGTCCCCAACGTTCCGACCTCGAGCGTCTCGATGGGATGCCGATCGTAGTCCACCGGTGAGGCGAGTGACGCGAAATGCAGAACGGCGTCCACCCGCCCGTCAACGTTCCACTGTTGCGCCACGTCTTCGGTGCGCAGTGAGAAGCGAGGTTCTGTGGCGAGATGGCTCACGTTCCGGGTGCTGCCCGTGATCAGATTGTCGATTGCGATCACCTCGGCGCCGTCGGCGAGCAACCGGTCCACGAGATGAGATCCGAGGAATCCTGCGCCGCCGGTGACAACCACGCGCGCCGGAGTCCAGGTCATCGAACAGCGATCAGATCGGGAGCCTGCCTGATGCGGGAATGCGCGGCCTTGACCGTTTTGGGCTTGCGGATGGTCCTGCCCACCGCGATGTAGGTGAAGCCGAGATCGACCAGGGGGTCGGGGGCGAGGCAGTTGCGCCCGTCCACGATGATCTGGCGCCGCACCAGCGTCGCGACGCGTGACCAGTCGAGATTGACGTATTCGGGCCATTCGGTGACCACCACAACCGCGTCGGCCGACGTGACGCACGCATACGGGTCGGTGATGAGCTCGGTGTTCGGCAGCAATGGCCGGGCGTTCGCCATTGCAACCGGGTCGGTGGCGACCACGACCGCGCCGAGGTCCTCGAGATGGCGGATGACGTCGATCGATGCCGCCTGACGGACGTCGTCAGTGCCGGGTTTGAAGGCGAGCCCCAGGACAGCAATCCGTCGCCTGGCGAGCTTGCCATTCAGCGCCCGCTGGACCTTGGCGACGAAGCGGCTGCGCGCCTGCTGGTTGACTTCCACGGCGGCGCGGAGCAACTGAAAACTCTGACCGTGGTAGCTCGCCGCCTGGTCGAGGGCGCGCACATCCTTTGGGAAGCACGAGCCGCCGAAGCCCAACCCGGCGCCGAGGAACGCCCGACCGATCCGCTCGTCGGTACCGATGCCGTCCGCGACCGAGCTCACGTCGGCGCCGGTGAATTCGCAGAGCTGCGCCATCTCATTGATGAAAGAGATCTTCAGGGCGAGAAACGCGTTGACCCCGTATTTGATGAGCTCGGCACTGGTGGAATCGGTGATGCGGATGGGGGCGTCGAGATGGCCGAAGAGCCGTGCCACGCGCGCGCACGCCTCCCCGTCCTCGCCGCCGATCACGACCTGCGGCGGTTGACGGAAGTCGCGTACCGCGCTCCCCTCGGCGAGGAACTCGGGGCAGACGGTCAGCGGGACCTGGCGACCGTTGCGACGGCAGAGCGAGCGCAGCGACTCGGTGGTCCCAGGCGGGACCGTGCTCTTGATCACGATCACGGTGTCCGGTCCGGCGTGACGCACGGCCTCGCGCAACGCCGCCCGGACCTGGGTCAGGTCGGCCCGCCCATCGGCAAGGGGCGGCGTGCCGACCGCGAGCATGATCACCTGAGCGCCACGCATCGCCGCCGACGCCTCGTCCCAGAGAGTTAGCCGCCCATGCGCGAGCAAAGGCGCCAGCAATTCGTCGAGCAGCGGCTCGTGGATCGGGGTACGGCCTTGACGAAGCATCGCGAGACGCGCGGGATCGATGTCAAGGAGACGGACGTCGACGCCCGCGTCCGCGAGGCAGACCGCAGTCACAAGGCCGACGTAGCCCGCACCGACCATGCAGATTGGATTCGGACGACCGGTCCCGGAGAGCGACTTCCTCTGTGGCATAGGGTCAAGGATACGGGTCGGAACCCCGATCGCTATGCGGAATCCGGTCCCTCGGGCAGACGAGGCGGCGAGCCCCCGCCGGTGTGCGTGCCGCGCACCGCCTCCCCGACCCCGGCCCAAAAGCCGGCACCCCACGCAAAATGCATGACGGCGAAGGCCGCGGGGACGCGTAGCCGCACTCCCAGCGTCTCCCCAGCGGCGGCCCGCTGTCCAGCGATCAGGCAAGCCCCTAAGTACAACCCGGCCCAGGAGATGGCGAGGCGCCTCGCACGATCGGCGACCGCCATCGCTGCGATAGTCGGTAGTGCCGCAATCAGCATCGGTGCCACGAGGTGATAGGGCCGCAGCACCCCAGGACTCGCCCGCGCAACGCGGACCTTTCCTCTCCCATAGCGGAAATACTGCACGGCCAACGCATTGAGCCCATCGCGGACGTGGTACAGCGTCCGGATGTCGGGGCTGTACATGATGCGGCCGCCGGTGGATCGAATGCGGTGGTTGAGCTCGTAGTCCTCGTGAGGAGGAAAGGCTTCGTCAAAAAGACCCACGCGCTCGAAGGCTGTCCTTCTGAACGTCCCCAGGAACACGGTTGGCATTTCTTCCGGTCGGTCCGAATAGCGGAAGCGCGCGCCGCCAACACCGAACGGCGAGCTCATCGCGCGCGCGATGGCGCGACCCGATTCACCATCGCCAACGGCGTACTGCCGTCCTCCGACGTTGTCTGCGCCCGTCGTGAGTAACAGCTCGACGGAGCGCTGCAGGTGATCCTTCGCCCACTCCGCATGCCCGTCCTGACGGGCGATGACATCGCCCATGCTTTCGAGTATTGCCCGGTTGAGCCCGGCCGCTTGTAGCCGACGCGGATTGTCTATGACGCGCAGCTGTGGGTATCTCGCCGCAAGCGCCTCGACAATCTCCCTGGTGTGATCAGTGGAGCCACCGTCGGCAACGATCACCTCGAATCGATCGGCGGGGTAATCCTGCTCGAGGACGGACATCAGGCACGAGCGGATGTGCCGTTCCTCGTTGAACACCGGGATCACCACGCTGACGAACACCGGGGTTGCACTCGACTCGTGCCTGATGGCGGATGACATGTGTTGTCCCACTAGATAGTCGACGCCGACGCGCCCACGCCGCGCCCTGTCCGTCGCGTGCGGACCCATCTTCACATGGGCGCACGCGTTCGAGGAGTGTAGGCTACCCCTCGATGATCGCCCAGGAAGCACCGGGCGCCACTGCGGCGACCCGTCGCCGAGGCATCCTCGCCTCTGAGCGGAAGTTGCTCCTCGCGAGCGGTGATGCCCTCCTTGTGGCGGCCGCACTCATTCTTGCGTTCAATCTGCGATCGGCAGGCATTCAGCACAAGGCGCTGACAATCCCGTGGGCTGGGGTCCTGTTGGTGACGGCCATCTGGCTCGCCATCGGGCTGATGGTCGATGCCTACAACCTCCGCGAGGCGGTCAGTGTCCGCGGCATCTTCAGGGTCGTCGCCACAACTCTAACGCTTGAGACGATTGCACTCCTTGGAGTCTTCTTTCTCATCCCTTACGGTGTCACGAGGTCGACGATCCTTATCTGGGTCCCGGTCGCCGGAATTACGGTCCTCTGCTGGCGCCTCCTCTATCGCAGGGTGTTCGCGAGGGCGATATTCGCCGGCCGGTTGGTGCTGGTCGCCGACGCGGTGTCCCTTGATCTGGTCTGGCCCGACGTCACCGAGCACATGGCGGGTCTGTACCGCGTCGTGGGCACGATCCACCCAGGTGATGCGGACGCGAGCAGCCGGCTCGCCGCTGCTGCCACAGCACGCGAGGCGGATCAGATCGTGCTTGGCGCCGAGGAAGAGCTGCCCTCCGAACTGTTCCAGAGCCTGGTCGACTGCTACGACCGGGGGATGGTGGTGCGGTCGATCGCAGACGTTTATGAGGAGCTGACCGGCCGCCTGCTGGTCGAGCGCCTGCGGCAGACGTGGCTCCTCTCGCTCCAGCAGCGCGGAGAGACGTCCCGCCTCTACGCATTCTTCAAGCGCTTCGTCGACATCATCGCGGGCCTCGTCGGGCTGGTGTTCCTTGGCATCATGCTGCCCTTCGTGTGGATCGCGATCCTGCTCGAGGATCGTGGTCCGGTCTTCCACCGGCAACCCCGCGTCGGCCACTTCGGGCGGCCGTTCCAGATCGTGAAATTGCGGACGATGCGTGTACATCCCCAGCGAGTGAGCCACTGGACCGATGAGGACGACGCGCGCATCACCAGGGTCGGCGCGGTGCTGCGCCGGCTCCACCTCGATGAGCTCTCCCAGGCGTGGAACATCTTGCGCGGCGAGATGAGTGTGGTCGGCCCCCGCCCCGAGCAGCCGCACTACGTCGAGGAATTGCGCAAGAGCATCCCGTACTACAACACGCGCCTGTCGGTGCGACCCGGACTCACCGGGTGGGCGCAGGTCAACTTCGGATACGGAGGCAGCATCGAGGGATCGACGGTCAAGCTGTCATACGACCTCTACTACATCAAGCATCAGTCGGTGGCACTCGACCTGTTGATCATCGCGCGGACGGTGTTCGCGATCGCCACGCTCAAGGGCCGCTGAGCTCGATCCAGCTTGCCACTGCAAGATCTAGCGCAATCCCTTCCCGGGGTGGTGATCGCAGCACTGCTCCCCGGCTTCGCGCTGGCGACGCTGCTCGCCCCGCAGTGGCGGTGGTGGCAACGACTCGCGGTGGCTCCGGGCCTGTCTGCCGGGTTCATCGGCGTCATCGGCCTCGCCATGCAGGACACCCACATCCCATTCGAGCCACTCACGGTGTTGCCGTTGATTGCGCTGGTCGTCGTCGCATCGATTTTCCGAAGGCGACGTACTGACCTCACCGCGCAGGACGACGGACCGCGGTGGCTGCCGATTCCCGCGGCCGCGGCAGGCTTGATAGGAGCCGGAATCTTCGTCTGGGCCCTGCACGGGCAGGTCCTCCCACCCGACTGGGACGCGCCGACACACGCCGGCATCGTCAACGACATTACGCGGACGCACAATGTGCTTCCGCTGGTGCAGATCCCGCTCGAAGGCTCTGCCTACGTGCGTGCCCGCCCCGGCTTTGAAGCCACTGCCACCGTCGTGTCGTGGCTCGGGGGCCCCTCACCCGCGGGATCCATGGCTCCAGTGATGGCGGTGACGCTGATCCTCCTGCCGTTGTCGCTCACGCTGCTCACGTTCGAGACAACCGGCTCGGTCGCGCTCAGCGCTGTGGTGCCGCTGTTTGCGCTCGGCCTCGCGTTTCCGTCGGACCAGGTGATCATCGGACGCTTTCCCGAGATCATCGATTCGACGCTCGTCGTGCCCTTCCTCGTGGCCGCACTCCGCGTGGTCCGTGGCCTGCAATTACGGGACAACGCGTTGCTGCTGCTGGCCATCACTATGTCAATCTGGGTGATCCACGGTCTCGAGATCCTCACCGCCCTCGTCGTCGGGTGTTTCCTGCTTGCAGCGACCGCGGTGAGGGCTGCGCGCGCGACGCCACGAGCCGCGCTGGTCCGCATCGTCATCGCGGTCGTCGCCACGCTTGCGGGTGCGGTCCTTGCCACGCTGCTGACGCGGGTGCCGCATGTCCCAATGCCGACTGCCACCGACGCCTCCCCGGTCGTCTTCATCACGGGCAGCTCCCCGGTGCGGCTGCACCAGATCCTGGCGTCGATCGCCCAGACCGACCTCATCAGCCCGGTGACGCTGGCACTCTTCGGCATCGGCGCCATCGCCCTGCTCATCCGCCGCCGGATGCTTTGGATACTCGGCGCGCAGGCAGTGCTGGTGCTCCTGATGGCCGACAACTTCTACCTGCACAAATTGAATGCCTTCTGGCGTGCCGTTTACCCGTGGGGGGAAATGGATCGCCTGCTTGGGCTCCAGTACTTCTTGATCCCCCTCGTCCTTGCGGTCGGACTCTTCGCCGTGGCGGACCTCTTGCGCCTGCTTTCGCACACGCGACGCCTCCAGCTGGTCGTTACCATCGCCGCGCTCGCCGTGGCCGCCGCGGCCTTCCTCGCCCGGCATCCGCTGGGCCATCTCTGGACGAGTGTCTGGGCCACGCACTCGGTCTTCACGTATCCGCTTGGCGTCTTCGACCCTCTCGGCCAGTTGCGGCCATGGATCCTTGCCGTGGCGGTTGCTGCGATCTCCGTCGCGATCGCATGGGTCGCGCTGGCAATACGGACGCAGTTCCCAGGTTTCGTGGCTCAGCGGCTGCGAGCTGTCGCTCCCGGACTGGACGTCGCGGGCGCATCGCTGGGAATCATCGCCGTCCTCTGCTTCGTCATCGGCGCCGCCTCAGAGCTCAGCGTCTACCGCAGCGAGGTTGCCGGCCGGTCGATGGTATCGCCCGCGGATCTGTCCGCGCTTGCGACGTTGAATTCGACGCTGCCCAGGGGAACCGTGGTCATGACCGACGGTGGCAATGACGCCGGTATGTGGCTGGCCGGGCTCACCGACCTGACGCCGCTGGTCCCCAACGGGTTCGATTTCCTCACGCTCAGCATTCCGCTCGATGTCGCACTCGCAGATGCGTGCAGCGATCCCGCCTTTGCGGTCGCGGCGCTCAGCCGCATGCACCGTCTCTATGGCGCGAGTGTCGTCTACATCGGGGCGCACAGCATTGACGCTCCCGAGTACCGATGGGACATCAACTGCGTCACCCGCCTGCCCGATCTTCGCCTGATCACATCCGCCCGCTCGGGCCGGGAGGTCGCCGCGGCCTTCGCGGTGGTCACGTAGTCAGCGCCTCGCGGGGTGGATCGGCACGGGGCCGAGTGTTAATGTCGGCGGCGTGAACGACCCCGCGGATGACGCCGACCCGACGGTCCGGGGCGTGCTCACCCGATTCCTCATCGGCGCGGGTGTGGAGCTCGGGCCCGGACATCACCCCATGCCGATGCTCTTTCCCGATGCGTCGGTGCGTTACGTGGATCGCTGGGAGCCGGAACAGAATCGCCGGCTGTTCCCCGAGCTCGCTGCCGGGTCGATATTCCCGAAGCCCGACGTCATCGCAAACCTCGATGTCGATCGTCTCTCGGCGGTGGCCGACGAGAGCCAGGACTTCGTTGTTGCCAGCCACGTGCTCGAGCACCTCGCGGATCCACTGACACAGATCGAAGAGATGCACCGGGTGTTGAAGCGAGGTGGCGTTGCCCTCATCTTCCTTCCCGACCGCCGCTACACCTTCGATCGCGATCGCGCCCCGACCCCGCTCGAGCATCTGATCGCGGACCGCCGAGTTCGTGCCACAGTTGTCAGTGACGAGCATCTCGAGGACCACCTCCGCAAGACCGGCGTCTGGCAGGACTCGTGGACCGACGAGGATCGGCGCAGGGAGTTCGCATTCAATCGCGAACGCTCCATACACGTCCACTGCTGGACGGAGGACGAATTTCTGCCGGTGCTGGTCCACACCACGCTCGCGATGGGGTCGCAGTGGGAACTCCTCGACGCCATGTTCGTGGCGGACGTCACCGATGGCTTCGAGTTCGGGCTCGCGCTCCGTCGCGCGGTCGCGGACGCGGATCCGGTCGTCGCGGCGGAGCGTCTGCGTCTCGCCTGGCAGGTCCTGGCGGCGCGAGCACTGCGACGTGGCGAGGCCGAGCGCCAGATCGCGCATCTGAAAGCAATGCCGGGTTTCCCGATCGCGAGCGGCGCGCTGCGACTGCAGCGCCGGCTACGCCGGAGCCTGGCGAAGCGCTGAGGGAGTCACCCGGACTTGAGGGCGGTCAGCGGCGGAGGCTCGCGAGCAAACCCTCGGGAAGCGAGTCGCCTGCCACCGCAAGCTGTGGCTGCAGCGACTTCTCGGTCGTCATGGCGCGGAACATCATCGCGATGCTCACGTCGTGCGCGGGACGTTGCACGACCGTGATGTCGTCTCCCGCCCGCACCCGGCCCGGCTCGATAACTCGCAGGTAGGCGCCGGGAGCGCCACGTTCGGTGAAACGCCGCACCCATAGCTGCTCCTCGAGCCAGCCGGCGAAGGTGCGGCACGGGATCCGCGGCGACGTGACCTCGAGCACGCAGCCGGCACCGACCTTCCAGCGCTCCCCGATACGCGCGTCACTGACGTCGAGGCCCTGGGTGGTGAGGTTCTCGCCGAATACACCTCCGGGCAGCGGGCGGCCGAGCTCGTGCTCCCAGGCGTCGAGGTCCTCGCGTGCATAGGCGTACACCGCCTGGTCGGTGCCGCCGTGCGAGCGCGGATCGCCGATCGAGTCACCCGCCAGCCCGCTCAACCCCGTGCGCGGGCCTGGATCATGGATGTCCACCGGCTCCGCAGAAGGTCGCTTGTCGATCCCGGTGATCCCGGTGTCGGTATGACGGCTCGCTCTGGCGCTGCCGACGTTGACCGAAATCAGTGTGGCCACTGGTTGCAGGATACCGGCGCTTGCCGGCCGCCGCCGGACACCGCCCCCCTGACCCGGCGGTGTTATGCTCTGAGCGTTGTGAGTTCTGCTCTGAGCGTAACCCCCGAAGAGATCCGCCAGGAGTTGGGCGCTGTGCTGCGCCGCCATCGTGATGGCCAGGGGCGCAGCCTCGGCGAGATCGCCGGCGAGGCCGGTTGCTCTCCCGCCTACCTGTCCGAGGTGGAACGCGGGCGCAAGGATGTCTCGACCGAGCTGCTGGTCGCGATCAGCTACGCCCTCGCCGTTCCCATCGCCACCGTGTACACCGACCTGGGTCACCGGCTCGGTGCCTGGCCTCAGGCTGAACCCGCGTCGCCGGTCGACCCGCGTCGCCAGCTTCGCGCAGTCGCCTCGGGGCTCGACGCGGACTCGCTGCGCACCGTTGCGCAGTTCGGTGCGTTCCTGGCTATGCACCAGGCAGAGCCGGCACGCCGGCGCATCGGCTTCGTGCCGCCCGGCCGCGAGGGCTCGCGATGACGCTGATTCCCACCGTGGTCGAGACCACAGCTCGCGGTGAGCGCTCCTACGACATCTATTCGCGCCTGCTTCGTGACCGGATCATCTTTGTCGGCGGCGTCATCGATGACGACATGGCCAACCTCGTGACCGCGCAACTGCTGTTCCTCGAGGGCGAGGACGCCGAGCGGGACATCCACCTCTACATCAACAGCCCGGGCGGCTCGATGACCGCGTCGCTGGCGATGTACGACGCGATGCAGTACGTCCGACCCCAGGTCGAGACCACCTGCCTCGGGATGGCCGCGAGCGGCGCCTCGCTGCTGCTCTGCGCCGGCGCGCAGGGGCGGAGGCTCGCGCTCCCCAACTCACTCGTCGTGATCCACCAGCCATGGGCCCAGGGAATGCAGGGCCAGGCGACCGACCTCGACGTGCACGCCCGAGAGATCCTTCGTCAGCGTGCCCTGCTGGTCGAGCTCTACGGGAAGCACACCCGCCGCGACCTCGAGCAGATCGGCAGGGACATCGAGCGGGACTACCACATGACCGCGGAGCAGGCGCTCGCCTACGGGATGATCGACCAGATCATCGAGCGGCGGCCGGCACGCCCGGCACCCGCCTACTCGTCGGCCTCGACGAAATAGGTCTCGCAGGCGAGTTCCAGCAACTCGTCATTCAGCTCCACGGGCCTGCCGAGATAGAGAGCGGCATGGATCACGTGGTTGAGCAGGTCGCGAGGATGCGTCCCGTGCAGCGACCGGCCCTTGGAGTGATAGTGATTCTCGAGGAGCCGATCGACCAGCCCCTCGTCCATGCGCAGGTTGTTGTCCACGCAGTTGCGCCGCCAGATTTCCTTGTACTCGTCGACGGTGGGGTCGGGGACGTGCACCTTGAACCGGACCCTGCGCAGGAACGCCTCGTCCATCAGGTTCTGCGGCCGGAGGTTGGTCGACAGCATCACCAGGCAGGTGAACGGCACCGGAATGCTCGAGCCGGCGCGAGGGATGTTCAGGTAGTCGACCTTCTTCTCGAGCGGCACGATCAGCCGGTTGAGGAGATCCCGAGGCGACATGTTCTGCTGGCGCCCGAAGTCGTCGATGAGGAAGAGGCCGCCGTTGGCCTTGAGTTGCATCGGGGCCTCGTAGAAGCCGAGGGTGTTGTCAAACCCGAGCTCGAGCATTCTCGGAGTCAGCTCGCCGCCCACCTTGACCGCCGGCCGTTTGGCGAGCTGCCAGCGCCGGTCGTGCGGCGGTAGCTCACGATCGATGGGCTCGTGGTGGATCGGGTCATAGAACCTGATCACCTCGCCGTGCACGTATAGCGCTCGCGGAATGAACATCGGCGCACCCAGAAGCGATGCCGCGGCTTCGGCAATGGTTGTCTTGCCGTTGCCGGGCGGACCGTACAGGAAGACCGCCTGGCGCGCGCTGAGGGCCGGACCGAGATGGTCGAGCACCACCTCTGAGAGGACGAGGTGACTGAACGCGTCATGGAGGCGGGCGCGATTCACCTGGCCGTCCACGTGCGACTGGCGCTCGGCCATCGCTGTGTAATCGGCAATGGGGACCGGCGCGGGACCGGCGTACTGGTTGATTTCGAGCAGCTCGCGAGCCCGCTGACGGCCGGTCGTCGAGATCATGTGCTGCATGCCGGCGTTGATCGGCTCGCCGGGATCCAGCATCGAGGTGTGGACGCCCGTCGACGAGCAGTAGCCCTCGTCAGCCAGGAATCGCGACGTCGTCTCGACGAAGGAGAACGGGAGGCAGAGGTGCTTGGCGATATCGCGCCCCAGCATGCTGCCGTTGAAGTACAGGACCTTGAGCACCAGGTCGCAGACAAAGCTGAATGGCAGCCCCGTTTCCTCGGCGGTCCGCGGTGCAGGCGGGAGCGCGATCGGACTGGCTGCGGGCGCCGACACAGGCAAGGTCACTGCCATCAAGTCGGGATTGTGTCATGGGCCGGCGACACGCCCCGGGACGCGTGGCGGATTGTCATACGACCGTTCCAGGGGCTCGCCTGGTACTTTGGTCGCATGGCCATCCCACTTGACCAAGGCGCCCCGGACCGGCGCCGCGTCGGTCCGTTCTGGATCGAGGAGGGGTCGAGCGCGCTGCTCGCCGGAGCGGCCATCGTCGCGCTGTTTGCGGCGCTCTTCATCCTCGCCGTCGCCATGCGGCCGGCGTAACCGGAGCCGGACCCCGGCGTTTCATCGGGGAACTCGGCAGCACTCCCGGCGCGCCACAGCGCGGAGGAGTCAGGAGATCATCTCGAACACATGCATCTGGCGGTACCGGCTTGAGCCTCGATCAGCACCCGGAAGCTCGGCGTCGCCGGGCGGGTTTGCCCGGCAGCTCGCGGGCGCCGGTGCGAGCGCCCGGGTCTGCCAATCCGGGGATCGGCGCCGCGCAGGCCGCCGCCCGCGCCGAACTGCGCCGCCGCCGGGCGAGCGCCTACCGGCACCTGCGCAGACCGCGCCGCCGGGGGCGCGTGCTTCGCGTCGTGCTCATCCTGATCACGGTGTTCTCGGCGATCGGTGCGGGCACGGTCGGTGCTGTCTTCGCGGGCTACAACGCTTACAAGGGCCAGCTTCCGGACGCGTCGACGATCGGCAACATGGAGCCGCAGATCGACACCAGCATCTACGACGCCTCCAACCAGCTGATCGACGTGTTCCACAACAACGGCTACCGCCACACCCACGTGGGCCTCCTCGAAGTATCGCCGCTCTTCAAGCAGGCGATCGTCGCCGTCGAGGACCGCCATTTCTACACCGAGGGATCCTGGGACCTTGCTCGTCTCGTCGCGGCGGGGATCTCCAACGTCACCCACAGCGGCGGCACCGTCCAGGGTGGTTCGACGATCACCGAGCAACTCGCGAAGATCAGCCTGTACGGCGGCGCCGATCCCCCGCAGAGCATCGATTACAAGATCAAGGAGATCGTGCTCGGCAACGAGATCGAGCTCAACTTCACCAAGGATCAGGTTCTCGAGATGTATATCAACAGGATCTTCTACGGGAACTTCGCAGTCGGAGTCGGTTCGGCGGCGCAGCTGTACTTCCAGAAACCCGCGAGCCAGCTCGACCTCGCCCAGGCCTCGATGCTCGCGGGACTCCCGCAGTCACCGACCGCCTACAACCCGCTCAACCACGATCCGGGTTCCTCGGTCAACCTCCTTGCGAAGGCCCGCCAGCGGCAGGTGCTGCAGGCGATGGTCGCCAATGGCGACGTGACCGAGCCGCAGGCCGCTGCGGCATATGCGGAGAAGCTGACGTTCCACTCCTGGACCGAGTCGGAACCCCACCTCGATCCCAACTTCGTTGAGTACGTTCAGAAGTATCTCGCCGCCAATTTCCCCCAAGCCACAAACCCCGGCGGCTACATCATCCACACGACCCTGCAGCCGGCCAAGCAGAACCTTGCCTACAGCACTGTCCAGTCCCAGGTCTTCCAGCAGCGGCGGGCCGAGAACATGCGCGACGGCGCTTTGGTCAGTCTCGACCCGCGCACCGGCGAGATCCTCGCGATGGTCGGGACGTGGAACTACGCGGACCCGTACATCGGGCAGTTCAACATGGCGACGACGCAGATCAACCCGGGTTCCACCATCAAGCTGTTCACCTATACAGCGGCAATCGCGTCCACGAAGCTGAACATGACGACGCCGATCCTGGACGCCCCGTACACATTCCCGATCCCCGGCAACCCGGGCGGGTACTCGCCGCTTGACTACGACCGTCAATGGCACGGCGTGTGCCAGGTGAAGCAGTGCCTCGGCAACTCGTTCAACATGCCGGCGGTGAAGGTCGAGTACGCGACCGGCATCAACTACATCTCCAACCTCGAGCTTGCCATGGGCGTCCGCTCGATCGACCAGAACTGCGTGAACGGGCAGGCGGTGAACTGGCCGCCACCCAATCAATGGGCGGCCACCTTGGGATCCCTCACCTGCGGCATCACGCTGCTCGACCTCGCCGACGGCGCGGCGACCATCGCCGACATGGGGGTGCAGCACAACCCGATGCCGGTGACCAGCATCGTCGCCGAGGCGACGGGCAAAACCGTGTGGACGTACAACCCAACAGCGGCGGGCCGTCAGGTCCTCCCCGCGAACGTCGCGTACATCATGAATGAGATCACCAGCAACGACGCCAACCGGTTGCGGGAGTTCGGCCCCAACGGATACCTGACGCTCAACCCGCGCCGCGTGAGCGCCAAGACGGGAACCGCGCCCTTCTTCATCGACAACCTCACGGTCGGCTGGACCCCAAGCCTGCTCACGGCGGTCTGGGTTGGCAGCGGAACGCAGAGCTGCCTGCAGCCCAAGGACTATGCCTACATGCGCAACCAGATCGCGAGGGGCAACATCGTCAATGGGGAGGACGCATACACGGATCCATTCAGCCCGTCGGACCTCCGGTACTACGGGCTCAAGCCCATCAACGGTGACTGCGGGCACCTCGACGGCATCGTGTCCGGATACAGCGGCGCCGCGCCCATCTGGAACATCTACATGTCGGCGGCGTTGAAGGGCGTTCCAGATACCTGGTACACGCGCCCCGCAGACATCATCGCCAGCGGGCCCGGTGACAACGCCAACTTCTATATCCCGGGCACGGAACCCGGCGCGGCGAGCACCAACAACTGCACCTACTACGGCCAGGCGCCCCTCCCGACCCAGACTTGCACCTACGCCGGACCGTATCAGGCGCCACCACCGCCCACCCCGAAGCCATCCCCCGGGCCGTCGCCCTCGCCCTCCCCGCTTCCGACTCTTCCCCCTCACTGACCGGGCCAGGTCCCTCTGGAGCCGATCGGTAGACTGGCCGGGTGACGGACGTGGCCCCGCCTGACCACGCCGCTCCACCCCCGGGACCAAGTGCGGTGGCACTCGCAATTGCGCTGGACCTCGTCACCAAGTACCGGCTCAGGCTCGCCGATCAGCGCGACGGGCGCCTCGGGGAGCTGCTCGGCCAGTACGTGCTGGCTGCAGCGATGTGGAACGGTCCTCGTGCCGCCCTGGTGGCGTTCTACGAGCCTCCCGCGGACCCGACCGAAGCCGGCCGAGATCTTGCCGCGCGCTGCGAGGTGGCACGGCGCTGGGGCCTGGATCGCATCCGCCAGCAGGGCGCGCAGGTGTGCGACATCCTCCTGATAGCGCTCGGGCCGCTGGTCGGCACCCTGTCGGTCGCAACCAGCGCCGGCGACCCCGTCCGCCTGGGAGCTGCGTGGATCGATGCCGCCACCGGCAATGCCGGGGCGGTGCTGCCGATCCCTCCAGGACTTCCCTCGGTAAGCGAGTTGCGCGCGAAGGCTCGTGCCGTCCATGACGGTGCGCCAACTCCAACCCTTGCCGCCGTCGACCTGGCCGAGCGCCAGACGGTGGCCGGCGGCTACGTCGCCCCGGTGCGACGGGCCATGGTGACCCAGCCGATCCTGACCTATTCGCTCATCGCGATCTTCATCGCGATCTGGCTCATCGAGACCACCACGATCTCGAACAGCCCCACCTCGACGGGACCGGACCTCTGCTCCTGGGGCGCTCTCCCCAACGCGACCCTCTACGGTTCGAATGGACCGAGCCCGGGGTGCACGATCGAGTGGTGGCGTTTCGTCAGCAGCGCTTTCCTGCACGACAACTTGAGTGTCAGCCACGTGCTCTTCAACAGCATCGCAATGCTGTTCATCGGAAGGCTCGTCGAACAGCTCTATGGACGTCTCGTGCTGCTGGGAGCATTCCTGATCACCGCGATCGCAGGCGGCCTGTTCTGGGTCGGGGCGAGCAACCTTCCATTCACGCTCCCTGGTCTCCAGGCCACCCTCTCGATCGGCGCGTCAGGCGGCATCGCCGGACTCGTTGGCCTGCTCCTCATGCTCGGCAGGATTCAGGGTAAGAGCGTCCCGGTGGGGATTTCGCACACGGTGCGCAACTACGCGGTGACCGTGATCGTGCTCAACGTCGCGCTGACGTTCCTGTTCAACAGTTCGGGTCTCATCAATAACTACGCGCACGTCGGAGGGCTGCTGACCGGAGCCGTGCTCGGGGCGATACTTCCGCCGCTCCCCTCGATCGGCGGCAGGGATCTCGCGGTCGTGCAGCGGGGAGTCCTCTGGCTCGCGATCGGCGTCAGCGCGGTTGCGCTGGTCTTCGCCGCATTCAACCTCAGCGCCACGATCATCCATGGGGTGCCCCTCGCCGGGGGCCCCTGAGGCGTCAACGACAGTTCGTCAGACGGCGCGTTCGCCCGCGGGATCGCCCCACAGCCCTTCGAGGTCGTAGAAGGTCCGCTCACCGGGCAGGAATACGTGGGCGATGACGGCGTCGAAGTCCGCGCATGCCCATGACGCGTCCTTGAGTCCCGCGACCGCCAGGGGACGCACGCCATGCTCCTTGCAGGCGTCGGTGATACTGTCAGTGATGGCACGAACTTGGCGATCGGTGTCACCTTCGCAGATCACGAAGTAGTCGGCGATTGTCGTCCTGCCTCGGATGTCGAGGGTGACCACGTCACGCGCCTTCTTGTCGGCTGCGGCGGCGGCGATGATGCCGGCCAGCTCGGTGGAGGTCATCCGATTCGCATTATGCATCGTCGCGTTTCGACCGGTACATCCCCCTGGATTCGATGATCGCGGCGACGGCTTCGGGAAGGCAGTCCACATGCTCTCCCCTCCCCAATCGGCGGCGCACCTCGGACGCGCTGACGTCCGGGGAATCGACGCTCAGCATCTCGGTGCGCTCTGGCGAGAAGCCAAGCTGGTCCAGCTCCGTGGCCGTGGGCGGTGGCACACCGGTGCGATTGACGACGACGAAACGCTCTCTGCGGAGGAGGTCATCGGCTCGCTCCCAAGCGGGGACGGTTCGCGCCGCGTCAGCGCCGATCAGGACCGCGAGATCGAGGCCGGGATGCAGGTCGTGCAGGGCATCCATGGTGTCGATCGTGTACGAGACTCCTGCGCGCCGGAGTGCCAGGTCGAGTACGGCGAAGCCCGGCTCGCCCCGCGCGGCGGCGACCAGGAGGTCGAACCGATCCTGTGGCGCTGCGACCGGAGGGTCTCGGAGCGGGGCAAGCGACGCGGGAACGAACCACACGGCCTCGGCACCCGCCGCGGCGCGCGCCTGGCGCGCGATGGCGAGGTGCCCGTTATGCACCGGGTCGAAGGTGCCCCCGTAGACCAGCACAGAGATCATGCCGAGAGACCGTCGTCGCGGTAGACGAATTCGGCATCGCCGATGAATACCGTGTCGCCCTCGCGGCAGCCGGCCGCCGCCAGCGCAGCGTCGACCCCCGCGGCGGCGAGCTTTCGCTGCAGGCGCGCGACCGCCTCCTCGTTGTCGAGGTCGATGCGGCCGACCATCCGCTCGACGAGTTCACCGGCAACGCGAAACCCATCGCCCTCGCGAATGACGTCGTTGCTGACCACACGGCGAGGCCGGGGGCGATAGACACGATGCAGGCCCGGCAGCGCCGGCAGTGGCGAGTCCCGCGACCCGGGCCCCGCCAGCGCAGCTGCGGCAAGGACCAGGTCGCGGCAACCGTCACCGCGTTCCGCCGAGATCGCGAATGACCCTGGAAACGCCACCACGAGCGCAGCAGCTGCGGCGGCGGCCTCGGGGAGGTCGATCTTGTTGAATGCAAGCACCGACGGGCGACCGGCGAGCTCCTCGCTATAGGCGGCGAGCTCGCGGCGGACGGTGATGAGGGCCAGGCGTGCGGCGTCGGCACCTGCCGAGGCGTCGACCACGTGAATGAGCGTTCGGGTGCGCTCGAGATGGCGGAGGAACTCGAGGCCCAGGCCGGCGCCGTGGCTGGCCCCCTCGATCAGCCCTGGCACGTCGGCGAGCACCAGGGTGTGGCCTCCGTCCAGCTCCGCGACGCCGAGATTGGGATGGAGCGTGGTGAAGGGATAGGCGGCGATCTTGGGCTGGGCGCCGGTGAGCGCGGCGAGCAGCGTCGACTTGCCGCTGTTGGGAAGCCCCACCAGCCCGACATCGGCGATCAGTCGCAGCTCGAGGTGCAGTCGTCGCCGCTCACCGGGATCACCCAGCTCGCCAGAGCGAGGTGCCTGACGGGTCGAGGTCGCAAATTTGGTGTTGCCCCGGCCACCGCGGCCACCGCGCGCAGCGAGCGCGATGGCGCCCGGCCGGTCGAGGTCCGCGATCACCCGCTCCCCCTCGCGGACCACGGTGCCCACCGGGACGTGCAGGACGACATCCGCGCCGCGGTGCCCGGAGCGCTTGGCGCCGCCCCCATCGTGTCCATCCGTCGCGGCGAACGTCCGGCGCTCGCGGAATCCCGACAATGTCGTATCCGTCGAGTCAGCGACCACGAGCACGTCGCCACCTCGTCCCCCATCGCCGCCGTCGGGCCCACCGTCGGGCACGTACTTCTCGCGCCGAAAGCTGACGGCGCCCCGCCCGCCCGATCCCGCCGCGACCTCGATGTCGACCTCGTCGATGAAGGGGGAGCCGCGAGTGGCCGTAGGCTCAGCCGGTCGCTGCGACCGGCTCCTCGTCGGACGGTTCCTCGATCATCTCGCCGACCGAGACGATCGGCATCGCTCGCACGTTGGCGCGAGTGCGATCGTGACCGGTCTGATCGTAGGCGACCGTCCCGGTGCGCAATGCGAAGAGGGTGTGATCACGCCCCACGCCCACGTGCTCGCCGGCGAGGATCTTGGTGCCACGCTGGCGAACCAGGATCGTTCCCGCGAGGACGACCTCACCGGTGTGCCGCTTGACGCCAAGCCGCTTGGCTTTGCTGTCGCGCCCGTTGCGGGAACTCCCGCCGCCTTTCTTATGCGCCATCGTCCGCTTCCTTCTTCGGTCTGGGGGCCCTGCGCTTCGGCGCTGCCGGTTTGCTCTCCGCGGGCTCGGCGCTGGTGGGCGCTTCCGGGCTCGCGTCCTCCACCGCCAGGTCGGCGGCAGCCGCCCTTGGGGTTTCGTCGACCGGCGGCTCGTGCGCCGCCGGCGCCTCGACCGCTGCAGCTTTGGCGGGCGCCTTGCGCGGCTTCGCCGCTGCCTTCGGCGCCTCCGCCTTGCCTCGAGCCACGTCGTCGATGCGCAGCTCGGTGAGCTGGCTCCGGTATCCGAGCGTGCGCCGGTGTCGCTTCTTGGGCTTGTAGGTGAAAACGCGGATCTTGCGCCCGCGCCGGTGCGCGATCACCGTCGCGGTGACCGACGCCGCGACTGGCGAGCCCTTGGCGACGTCGGTCTCGGCGCCGTCCCCGAGGAGCAGCACCGACTCCAGTGTGACGGTCGATCCGACCTCGACAGGGATGCGGTCGACAAGGATCCGGTCGCCTGAAGCGACTCGGTACTGGTGACCGCCGTGTTGAAGGATTGCGTACATCTGTCTCTCTCGCCAGGAGCGGGTTCACTCCACTGAGGAACGCCGGGACACACCGGGCGCGATACGCGAGATTACCACGTGGGCGCCGGGGCACGACGCCGGCGGCGGAGCTGGGTCAGGCGCTGAAGACGTTGACAGGAGCGGTGTTGGTGATGCTGGCGATGTCGCCGAGCGTGTCGGTCACCTGCACCTGAATGGGGTAGACGCCCCTTCCGGGCTGGTCGATGCACTGGGCGATGAATTGAATGGTCACCCTCCCTGCGCCGAGGGAGGTCTGCGGCGGTAATTCGAAGCCGCCGTAGAACGCGAGGACGGCGCCCTTGACCGGGAACACCGGCTGCTGGATCGACGCATTGCCCCCGAATGGCTGGATTGTCGTCTGGAACTGGAGCATCGGAGGAAGCGTGACGAGCACCGCAACGTCGGGTGCGATCCCGCTGCCGGTGTTGGTCACCGTGATCTTGTAGGTGACCTGGCCGTGGGGGTGGACCGAGGTGGGGCCGACGGATGCAGTCACCCCCAGCCTCGGCGCCTGGTTCACCTCGACCAGCAGGGGATGGCTCTCGACCGTGGTGGTGAGGTTGTCGTCGACAACCTGCGCCTTCAATGAGTACTTGTTGGGGAGGGCCGTGATGTTGACCCCGAAGGTGATCGCCACCTGCGCGTTCTGGGTCGTGCCGTTGGGTGCCGTCGGTGAGGAGAGCGCCCACACGCCCCACGCGGGATTGGATATTCCCGCCTCGGGGTCATGAGGAGTGGTGCGCGCCGCCCCGGTGCTGACGATCGAGTCGGTGGTCGTGAACTGGAACGACGGGGGCATGATCGCGTGCACCAGCACCCCCGAGGCGTTGCCGGGACCCAGGTTGGTCACCGTGACGATGAACGTGCCGACGGTCGTGCCTGGGGTGAAGGCTCCTGAGAATCCGGGAGTGAGCGTTATCTGGAGCTGGGCAACGCCGCCGCTGCATGCCGAGAGGGTCAGCGCAATCGGTGCCAGGACTGAGAGCGCGAATAGACCCGTGAGTCGCGACGCCAGTCTCCGCACCCGCCTGCAACGCGAAACGGTCAGACCCTGGTTACGGTGCGAAGCGGCGCAAGGGGGCGGCGCTGCCGCGAAGCCGTCAGGTTGATGTCAGTCGTTCGGGGCAGGGGATCGGGGTAGCCGATCTCACCAAGCAGGCGAAGGGCCAGGCCCACATCGAGACCAATCACGGTGTCGATCCTTCCCGCGACTGCTTCGACGAAATCGGAGCCCCCGCCCTGGATCGCGTAGGCCCCGGCGCGGTCGAGCGGCTCTCCGGAGGCAACGTACATGTCGAGCGCATCGTCGGTGAAATCACAGAACTTCACCGCCGAACGGCTGACACCGAGGGCCTCGTGGTCGGTCTCGGTGCACAGAGCGCACACACCGGTGAGCACTGTGTGGCGTTTGCCGCGCAGATCGTTGAGCATCTCACGCGCAAGCTCGGGTGTTCTGGGCTTGCCAAGCGGGCCGCGCGGGCCGACCACTATCGTGTCGGCGCTCAGGACGTACGTCCCCGCCGGCACGACCTTTGCGACCGCGACTGCTTTTTGACGGGCGACCAACTGCACTGCGAGCTCTGCGCTCACCCCGGCCGGAAGGGCAACATCGTCGGGAGGCTCGATAATCCGGAAGCGGATGCCGGCTCGTGTCAGCAGCTCTCGCCGGCGGGGCGACCGAGAGGCCAGGACGATTCCAATCACGTGGCTCTCACCCATGCGGCAGACTGCAGAGAATCTTGCGCCAACTCGAGGTTCATGCTAGCACCGCGACCAGACCGCGAGTTGATCAATGTCTGCATTCGTGGGCCAGGTCTAGGATCGCGCCGCGATAAGCGCAGCAACGATTGCGGCGACGGCACAGGCTGCGGCGACGGCCACCACCGACGGGTGTTCGCGCTGCGTGGCACCCCGCCCGAGCCGGAGCAGCAAACCATAGCAGGCCACCGCCACGACCACGGCGACGACCGCCGCCGGGGCCCACGGCCACCGCAGCGACGGCGGAACCAGGATCGAGAGCACAACCTCGACAATCGCGGCGACGACGGTTCCACGCGCGACAGCCGTCCCGGCGGCCAGGTACGGCTGCACCACGACCGGCGCCATGGTCAGCGCGGCGATCACCGCGAGGATTCGGGCGACCTCCGCACTGGCGCCTCCGGTCCCCGTCAGCGCCTGGATCGAGAGGGAGGGCGCCAAGAGCCCGATCAGGAGTAGCGAGGCAGCGCCTAGTCCGAGCAACGCAAGCCGCTGAGGCGACCACGTCTCGGAAGCCGCGAGCGCCCCCGCCATGGCGAGCAGGAGCATCGCCACAGCAAGGTTGGGCGTTGCCCCACCGGGGGGTGGGATCGAGGCAGCCGGCGAACCCGGAAGCGCCGCCATCGACGCGGCCACGGTCGCCGCGATGATCGCCGTCAGACCACGAGCGTCGAGGCTGGAACCACGTGGCAGGCCCCCTGCACGGTGCACAACCCATGCGAGCACGACGAGGAAGAGCCCGCCCGGGTAGACGGCGATCGCAACGACCTCGAGGAGCAGTCCGAGGGGATCCATCGCTCAGCTCCCGAACACGAACCCGGAGGCTGACTGGGGTGCGAGGCCGATCGCGATGCCCACCGCCACGAGCAGCCAGGCGGCCACCTCGGGCACTCGCGTCTGCCAGCGCCGGCGCGGGGCGGCGACCGTTCTCGTCGAGGCAGCGATCACCGTCGCGATGAAGATCGCGGTCATCGCGAACACTGCGGCGACGGTCGAGCCGATGTTGCCGGCAGCGAGCGCCTCGAGAATCAGGAACCGGCCCCAAAAGCTGGGTGACGGGGGAATGCCGCTGAGCAGCGCCCAGGCGACCCGGCGCGGCCAGGCCAGCTCAGCGTCACCGGCGCGAAGCAGGAGGGGAGCGACCGTCAGGTGGGTGAGCAGGATGATGAGCGCGCCCGAAACTGCCGGCGAAACCCGGGCGCCGCCAACCGCCGCCACGCACAGGGCGACGTCCGCCATGAAGATGCGCCCATATCGGGCTCGGGCGGATCCTCGGACCGCCCAGTAGCCGCCCCACGCAGCACTGCCGAGACCGATCACGAGGAGAACGTGCTCGAACAGTGGGACCCCGTCCCCAAGCACGCTTCCCGGAATCCGCTCGGCGAGCAGCAGTACCACCGGCACCAGGAGCACGAGCCAGGGAGCGACCTCCAGGGGCCGCACCGACCCGAGCAGCCCAGCCGCCCATCCACCGAACGGATATACCGCCAGCAACGACGCGACGCCGGCGACGAGCAGGGCCGCGACCACCACCGGGCGCACGCCCGTCGTGAACCCGGTGAGCGGGAGGAACGGCGAGGCTGCGATGAGTGCCGCGGTCCCGCTGCCCGCCACCCGGCCCGCGGCAAGCGTCACCCGTCCAGGCGCCTGAGCGATCCAGCGCAGCGCCAGCGTCCCAGCCGCCGCGGTCAGCACCACGGCGGTGACGAGCGGATCGCCGCTGGCCATCGCCAGGGTGGCCGCCGCTCCCACCACCCCGATCGCTCGACCGATGCTGGCATCGATCGCTGGTTGCAGAGCCACCACGAACGCCATCGAGATTCCCGTGGCCACAAGCAGGCCCTGGCCGGCGCGATCGAGCCCGGTGATGGCACTCAGCCCACCGAGAGGAACCGCCGGCGACATTGATCGTGCCGCGATCAGAGTCAGCACGGCACCGGCGAGCGGGACGATCGCCACCAGCCTGGCGTAGCGTTGCCGGGGCAGCGCAGCGGCCACGAACCCGAGCCCGACCCAGACCGCGGCAATCACGAATGGGCTCATGCGTCGGCTTCGATTGCTGCGATCCGGCGCCGCGAGCTGCGCCCCGCAAGCCACCCGGCGATCAGCGCGGCGATCGGAGCAAGCGCGCATGCGAGCACGGCGCCCGCGAGCGAGTCGGTGCCGCTCCGGAGCAGCCAGGCCGTCCCGGTCGAGAGGGAAACCATCGTGACGCCCACCGCGAGGTCCTCGACATTCCGGGCGAGCAGGAGACGGATGACGCCACAAGTCCAGGCGTACGCGGTTGGAAAGAGCAGGCCTTGGACGGCGGCCACCTGGCCCACCGGAACGTTGAAGCTCACCCACGATGCGATCGGCACTGCGACCGCGGCCCCGAACGCACGGATGCTACGAGGGCCGAACAGCTGGCCGGAAGGAGCCAACGCCGGGATGCTGGGATCGAGCCCGGCGACCCAGGGCAGCCGGCGACCGGCCGCCCATCCCGCCCATGCGAATGCGACGGCGCCGAACCCACTCACCCCCAGCACCGCGACTCCGGGTGCGCCTCCGAAGGTCGCTGCGGTGGGCGCCATCCCCACTGCCAGGAACAATGCGGTGATCGCCACCGCTCTCCGACCGTCGACCATCATCGCGACGGCGGCAGCGACAACGCCGGCCGCCGCGAGCAGCGGTGCCGAGACCCCCATCAGTGGATCAGAAAGACGGTCAGGATCGCCCCGCCGAGGACCAGCGCGAGCTGGGGCTGCACCATGAGCCAGTCGTCGATCTGCATGAGCGACTCCGAGCCCCGGACCAGCGCCGGGTGGACGCGGCGCGCCGGGCGCAGGCCAAGAGCCTGGGCCGCGGCCGAGGGCAGCTCACGTACCGGCGCCGGGGACGTCACCAGGGGGCGATCCGCGAGGGTGGCGAACGCCCAGACTCCGGCTCCCACCAGCAGCATCGCGACCACGACGTACCCGCCCGACCAGTCACCAGCGGCACTGCGGATGGCGAATACGCCGATGGGCAGGGTGAGGCCTCCGGGGCTGAGCGCGGTGAGCACGGTCGTGGCGGCTGCGCCCGGCAGGATGGCTCCGGCGAGCGATGCTCCGACCGCGACGGTCGCGAGCGCCGATGACCGGGTCGTGACCTCGGCATGGGCGGCTCTCGTGGCCAGGATGCCGGCGGCGGTGCGCACCGCCGCGGCCGCGCCGAGCAGTCCGGCGAGCCCGAGCGCCACCAGAAGCGCGGCCCCGGGGCGGCCGATCGAGATCGTCGCGGCGAGCTCGATGATCAGCGCGGTGATTCCGAAACCCAGGGGAAGCGACCCCGCGGCACCCAGAGCCAGCGCCGCAAGGCCCAGCCCCGCGGCGCCGTGGCCGACGCGCTCCCAGGCCGGAGTGAGCGCAACCACCAGCATCAGGGAGCACATCCCGGCGGCAATGGCGGCGTCGGCAGCGGGACTCGCCACGCCGCTGAGCGCCACGACCGGGCCGGCGGCGATCACGCACAGCGCTCTGCCGGCCACCGCCGGGACCCCCGACCACCTCAGGGCCAGCACCGCCGCCCACAGGGCGGCGACACCGCCGACCGCGGCAAGGGCTAGTGCGATCCAATGGGGCAGGGGGCCGTCGACGACCGCGCGCAGCCGGAGCAGCACGATTGCCCCGCAGGGGATGGCGCCTGTCGCCGCCCAGGCCGCCGTGGGCAAGCGGCTGCCCCGGACTGGAACGAAAGCCGGTGCGAGCAACCGAATGACTCCGGCCGCCGCCCAGGGCCCGGCCACGGCGGCACCGGCGGCGCCGGCGGGGATGGCGGCGAAGCCGGTCGTTCCGGATGAGGCGAGGAGCTGGACCGCCGCCACGATAAGACCCAGGGTGGCCAGGTGCGCGAGGCCGATGGACACCATTCCTCCCCTGCCGGGCCGGCCCCGGGCCGAGCTCGTGGCGAGAAGCATGCCGACACCGGCGATCTCGACACCGGCGGTGAGCATTACCAGGTTGCCGGCGAGCGCTGCGACAACGGCGCCGATGACGGAGACGAGCACGGCCCGCACCTCACCGTTGCGAAGGTCCTCGTTGAGCAACAGCAGCACGCCGACGACCGCGGCGGCGAGCCCGATGGTCGCGCCCGGCAGGTCGAGCCTCAGCAGATAGTCGATCCCGGCCACCGGCGTGCCGAGGGATGCTTCGATCCGCCCACCACCGAGAAAGCGCGCCTCTGCGGCCAGCAATGTGATGCTCGCGATGCCACCGGCCACGGCCACGATTCGAGCGCCACGGGCGTGGCCTGGCGGCAGGCCGAACACGACGATCGCCGCGAGGATCAGCGGCGCGGGTATGAGCGCCAGCTGGAGCCCGCCGCCCAGCATGGTGGCGCTACCTGCCGGCGCGGGTCAGTGCGGGCGCTCCGACCTCAGTGGCGCAGTAGGGACAGACGCCCCAGCCGAGTCGGAGGCTCCGGTCGCAAACCGTGCAGCGCCGGGCGAACTGAGTCCGGCAATAGGGGCAGAGGATGAACTCCTGCTCGATCTCGCGGCCACAGGTCGGACACGGCCGGGTAGGCACCCCTTCGACCGGCGGCTCGAGCAGGACCTGTTCCTCGATGGCGAGCGACCTGACCTGCTCCATGGTGAGCGGCGGCCGGACCATGAAATAGATGAGTGCTCCGAGAAACGGTGGGACGAACCCCACGAGCGTCGCGAAGAGGGTGAAACCCGGCGACGTCGTCCGCCGGCGTGCGTCACGCACGACGTAGAAGGCGAGCGCGATCCAGAGCACCGCGAGGTAGATGACCACGACGGCGATCCCCACGACCAGCAGGGTCCCCACGTTAACCGCCATCGGTGCGTCCTCCTGACGCGCTGCGGCGCAGCACGTCGACCTGTGCGATCGCCTCGGCGAGGCGGCGTCGCGCCTCGTCAACGACGCGCGCGGGTGCCCCGGCGATGAATCCCGGATTTGCTAGTTGTGACTCGAGCCGCGTGACGGTTGCCTCGAGCGCGCCAATCTGACGTTTCGTCGCGGTGCCGTCGGCGGCGGTGTCGGCGATCACCACCTCGGCGTGGAGCCTACCCGAAACCACGACGGTCGGATCGACTCCGCGTTCGTGCGCATGCACCACCGTCGCGGGAACGAGGCCGCCGATCAGGGCGCCCAGGTGCCTGGTCGGGCCGGTTCCATCGTCGGCTCGAACCACCACGCGGATACGATCGCGCGCTCCCCGCGGGACTCCGTGATCGTGGCCGAGGGCGCGGATGCGCTGCACAAGGTCGATCGCCTCTGCGACCTCACGATGCGCGGCAACGGTGGTGTCATCCGTCCACAGCGCCTCTGCCTCCGGCCACGTGCGCTGCTGCAGCGTCGGGGCGGCATTCGGCAGCTGCTGCGCGCATTCCTCGGTGACGAAGGGCATGAACGGGTGCAGCAGGCGCAGGAGCACATCAAGGGAGGTGACAGCCGTCCATATCGCTGCGCGCCGCGAGTCCGGGTCGGTTGCGTCGGTGAGACGGAGTTTGACCATCTCGATGTACCAATCACACAACGAGTGCCAGGCGGTGTCGTAGAGACGGTCGACCGCCTCGTGAAACCTGAACGCCGCAAAACCCGCGTCGCACTCAGTGACGACCGCGGCGAGCTCGGCGAGCATCCACCGGTCCTCCGGGCGCAGGGTCTCAGGGCGCGGAGGATGCACGTCGAGCTCGGAAACCGAACCACCTCCCACCCTCGCGACCAGGTAGCCGTTGGTCACCTGCCACAGCTTGTTGGCGAAGCGCTGGTACGAGGCGATGCGGTCATCGTCGAATCGCATGTCCTGGCCGCTGGTGCCCACTGCCGCCGCCCAGGCACGCAGTGCATCCGCGCCGTACCTGTCGATGAGGTCGAGCGGATCGATGGTGTTGCCTTTCGACTTGCTCATCCGCGCGCCGTCGGTGGCCTGGATGGTGCTCGTGATCAGCACGTCGGTGAATGGATTGCGACCGGTGAACTTGATGCCGGTCATGATCATCCGGGCCACCCAGAGAAAGATGATGTCGCGTCCTGTCACCAGCGTATCGGTCGGGTAGAAGCGCTCCAGCTCTGGAGTGCGCTCGGGCCACCCGAAGATCGCGAAGGGCCAGAGTGCGCTGCTGAACCAGGTGTCGAGTACGTCCGGATCGCTGGTGAGCGACGTGTCCCCGCAGGTCGCACAGCGAGTCGGTGGTTCGATCCACGCAAAGCGGTGTCCGTTGGCGCAGGTCGAAACCGGGATGGCGTGACCGAGCCACAGTTGCCGGCTGATGCACCAGTCGCGGATGTTGCGCATCCAGTGCAGGTACACATCCGCATACCGCGCCGGGTGGAAAAGGATTTCACCGCCCTCCACCGCCGCGATCCCCGGCGCTGCAAGCGATGCCATGCGCACCCACCACTGCTCGCTGACCAGCGGCTCGAGGATGGTGCCGCAGCGATCGCAGTGTCCGACCTCGTGGGTATACGGGTCTTCGCGCTCGACGACGCCCATCGAGCGCAGCGCATCAGTCACTGCGGCTCTCGCCTGCTCGGCGGGCATGCCGTGGAACTGCGGCAATGCGGGGACGTCCATGGTGCCGTCAGGTGCGATGACGTTGATGATCGGCAGCGAGTGCCGCGCACCGATCTCGTAGTCGGTCGGGTCGTGTGCCGGGGTCACTTTGAGGGCTCCGGTCCCGAACTCCGGCCGCACCGCGGCGTCTTCGAAGATCGGCACCACGCGCCACGTCAGGGGCAGAGTTGCGTGCTTGCCGACCAACGACGTGTAGCGTGCATCGCCTGGCGCGACGGCAACGCCGGTATCGCCCAGCATCGTCTCGGGCCGAACCGTGGCAACGGTGATGTGCCCGCCGCCCTCGACCGGATAGCTCAGGTAGTAGAGCGTGTCGGTCTGCTCCTGCCAGTCGATCTCCTCGTCGCTGATCGCGGAACGGCAGCGCGGACACCAGTTGACGATGCGCGGCCCCCGATAGACCAGGCCTGCATCGAAGAGCGTCTTGAACACCAGGCGGATCGCGCGAACGTAAGCGTCGTCGAGAGTGAACCGGGAGCGTTCCCAGTCGCACGTGTACCCCATGCGCCGCATCTGCTCGTAGATCCGCCCGCCGTACTCCTCGTACCACGCGTCGACCCGTGCCTGGAACGCTTCACGCCCCAGCTCCTCCTTGCTGGTGCCCTCCTCCTCGAGTTGACGCTCGATGACGTTCTGGGTCGCGATCGCGGCGTGATCGGTGCCCGGACACCACTCGACCTCGAAGCCGAGCATGCGCCGCTGCCGGCACAGGGTGTCCTGGATGGAGAAGGTCGATGCGTGACCCATGTGCAGCGCGCCGGTGATGTTCGGTGGCGGCAGCGCAATGACGTATGCCGGCTTGGTGCTGGCAATGTCGGCATTGCCGATCCCCAGTTCCCGCCAGCGTTCGCGCCACTTGATCTCCACGCTGGACCAGTCGAAATGCTTCTCCATTGGGCGATTGAGTATATGGGCCGACCGGTCTTCACTCGCCCGCAGGGATGCTTGCCCCCGACTGCGGATTGCGCCATTCCGGGGTGAACGGCGAGCTGGCGTAGACGAGTTGCGGCGTCGAGGTGCCCAGCTCGCGCGCCGCGGTGGCGGCGTCGACACCGGGAAACGTGAGCGCTGCCCCGGGTGCGCTCGAGGACAGATCTTCGACGGCGCCGAAGTACGCGCGCCCTCCGCAGCCGACGAAGAAGGAGACGAGGCCGGCGACATGCATCCCGGCCCCGCTCGCCTGCCGCGCCCCGAGCGGGATCACCACAGCGTCGGGCTGCCCGGTGCGCGACGCGCGCACTCGCACCGGGGCCAGGGGGGTGGTCCCGTCCAGGCCAGGGGCCACCGCAGCTGCGGCGCTGGCGCCGACCTGCGCCAGTTGTTGTGCATCACCAGCGTCGAAAGACTGGTCGAAGCCGCCGAGTGAGCGCAGCTGCGCGGGAAGGTCGGGCCGCGGCGCCGGCACGGAGCAACCCTGATCGCCGCTGGTGACGATGTGCGTCAGGGTGAGCAGGGTTACCGCGAAGAAGGCCACCACGACCACCGCAGCGACGGCGATGGTTCGGCGCCTCACGCTCAGGCCGTACGACCCTGCGCTGCCTCCTCGGCCGCTCCGACGCGGCGCTTGGGCTCCTCAGTCAGGAGCAGGGGCTCGACCCCGTCGATGATCGCCTGCTCGGTGATCACACAGCGTTTGATATCGGGTCGGCTCGGCACCTCGAACATGCTGTTGAGGAGCACGTCCTCGATGATCGATTTCAACCCGCGAGCACCGGTGCCGCGGGCGAGCGCGCGTTCGGCGATGGCACGCAACGCACCTTCGTGGAAGACCAGCTCGACGTCGTCGAGGGCGAAGAACTTCTGGTACTGCTTGACGAACGCGTTCTTCGGCTCGGTGAGGATGCGGATGATGTCCTCCTCATCGAGATAGTCGAGCGCGACCGTGATGGGAAGCCGGCCGACGAATTCCGGGATCAGGCCGTACCTGAGCAGGTCCTGCGCCTGGAGCTCACGCAGCATCTTGGTGGTTTCCTTGGTCCGGGTGCCCCTCGGCTTGCTGTTGAAGCCGATGGTCCGCTTGCCGAGACGGTGCTCGATGATCTTCTCCAGACCGTCGAAGGCTCCGCCGCAGATGAACAGGATGTTGGTCGTGTTGATCTGGATGAAGTCCTGGTGGGGATGCTTGCGACCGCCCTGCGGTGGGACGTTGGCGACCGTGCCCTCGAGGATCTTCAACAGTGCCTGTTGCACTCCCTCGCCGCTCACGTCACGTGTGATCGATGGGTTGTCGCTCTTGCGCGCGATCTTGTCGATCTCGTCGATGTAGATGATCCCGCGCTCGGCGCGCGCGATGTCGAAGTCGGCGGCCTGGATCAGCCGCAGTAGGATGTTCTCGACATCCTCACCGACGTATCCCGCCTCGGTGAGGCTGGTCGCGTCGGCGATGCTGAATGGCACGTCGATGATGCGCGCAAGCGTCTGGGCGAGGAAGGTCTTTCCGCAGCCGGTCGGGCCGACAAGCAACACGTTCGATTTCTGCAACTCGACGTCGCTGTTGGTCTTCGCGTGTGCGATGCGCTTGTAGTGATTGAACACCGCCACCGAGAGCACTTTCTTGGCGTGCTCCTGCCCGATCACGTACTGATCGAGCGATGCGGCGATGACCTGCGGATTGGGGATGGTTCCAGGCTTTCCCCGCTTGGTCGTTGTGGAGCGGTTGTCCTCCTCGAGGACCTCCTGGCAGAGATCGATGCACTGGTCGCAGATGTACACGCCGGGGCCGGCGACGAGCTTGCGAACCTGTTCCTGTCCCTTGCCACAGAACGAACAACGTGTGTGGCGCCGGCGATCATCGCGTTCGGTCATCGCAACTCCCCGTGGTTGTTCCCGTGGCCTCCCCGATCGGCCGCCCTAGGCATCACGCGTGCGCCGTTGCACCGCCACCCGCCTGGGGTGTTTCCGTGTCGACGGGCGCTGCCACGGGCTTGCCGCCGTTGCTCTCGCCATTCGGTGTCCCGCCGCTCTTGATGCGTCCCTGGATGATCTCGTCGATCAGGCCATACTCCTTGGCCTCCTCGGCGCTCATGAAGAAGTCGCGGTCCGAGTCGTGGTTGACGACCTCGATCGCCTTGCCCGAGTGGTGGGCCAGGATCTCATCGAGGCGGCGGCGGACGCGCAGGATCTCCTGCGCATGGATCTGAATGTCGGTCGCCTGGCCGCTGAAGCCGCCTGACGGCTGATGGATGAGCACACGGGTGTTGGGGAGGCTGAGGCGCATGCCCGCGGCCCCACCGGCCAGGAGGATCGCTGCCATCGAGGCGGCAATGCCCATGCAGATGGTGCCGACGCGAGGCTCGACGTACTGCATCGTGTCGTAGATCGCGAGACCGGCATACACCGATCCGCCAGGGGAGTTGATGTACAGCCAGATGTCCTTCTCTGGATCCTCACCGGCGAGGAACAGCAGCTGTGCCATGACGACATTTGCCACCTGGTCGTCGATCGGCGTCCCGATGAAGATGATGCGGTCCTTGAGCAGGCGCGAGTAGATGTCCATCCCGCGTTCGCCCCGGTTGGTGGTCTCGATGACGTACGGGATCAGATTGGTCGGATTCATTCTGTTTTCCATCTGTTTTCCATTATAGGGAGGCCTTTTCAGTCACGCTGTCGAAATCCATAGACGGCCAGGGCCAGCATGAGCACGCCGAAGCCGGCCAGCACCGCTTCCTCGGTCCAAATCGACAGGCCCTGGCCGAAGAGCGTGAGGCGCAGCGAGTCGAGGACTCGAGGCGGCACCCCGGATGCGGTGAGCACGACACTGCGCAGCGCGTCGATGCCGTAACTCGCCGGATCGAGCCGCGTCAGCACCGCCAGCCACGCGGGCAGGTTCCCACCCAGAGGGAACAGCGCGCCGGCAAGGAAGAACATCGGCATCATCAGGAAGTTCATGACCACCTGGAAGCCCTGCATGGTGCGCATGCGAGCCGCAACCGCCACGCCCAGCGCACTGAGCGCGAACGCGAAGAGGAACACCATCGGGATCAGCTCGACCACGCCCAGGACGGTCAACTTGACGCCGACGAGTGGCGCGAGCACGAGGATCACCAGCCCCTGCAGCATCGCCTGGGTAGCACCACCCAGGGTCTTGCCGATTGCCACCGCCGAGCGGTGGATCGGAGCCACGAGCACCTCTTTAAGGAATCCGAACTCACGGTCCCAGACGATCGACATCGCGCCGAAGATCGACGTGAACAGCACCGACATGCCGATGATGCCGGGGAAGATGAACTGTACGTACTGCAACGATGATCCCGGGCCGCCGAAACCTCCTGCGCTCCCGCGCAACGCTGTGCTGAGACCGCTCCCGAACACGAACAGGAAGAGGATCGGTTGCGCGAGCGACGCCACCAGACGCATGCGGTCGCGCGTGTAACGAATCAGATCCCGTTTCCAGATCATGTAGATGGCGCGGAGAGTCGCGCCGCGCACATTGACCGCCTGTGCGCGGGGGACCAACGGCGTCGAAAGCACCTGCTCGGTCATCGCCTACCTGCCCAGATCCTGCCCATGTTCCGCATCTGATCGAGAGCGCCGCTCTCCTGCTCGCGAATGGCGCGACCGGTGAGCTTGAGGAAGACGTCGTCGAGGCTGGGCCGCCGAGCGCTGACTGCAGTGATCGGGATCGTCAGCTCGGAGAACAGGCGGGGCATGAATGACGCCGAGTCGGCGACTTCGACCCGAAGCGTTCCGTCGACCTGGGTCGATTCGAGATGCATGATGCTGCGGAGCTGGTCGGCCGCGACAGCAATATCAGGAGTCGTGATCGTCACCACGTCGCCGCCGACCTTGGTCTTGAGCTCGGCCGGGGTACCCAACGCGACGATCTTGCCCTGATCGATGATCGCGATGCGGTCGCAGAATTCCGCCTCGTCCATGTAGTGCGTTGTCATGAAGATGGTGATGTGCTCGCGCGTCCGCACTGCGTGCAGGTAATCCCAGATCTTGTTCCGGGTCTGGGGATCGAGGCCGAGGGTGGGCTCGTCGAGGAACAGCACCTGCGGATAGTGCAGGATCCCGCGCGCGATCTCGAGGCGCCGGCGCATCCCGCCTGAGTAGGTGAGGACCGGCGAGCTGGCCCGATCCGTCAGCTCGACGATCTCCAGGGCGTCGTCGATGCGCTGCCTCCGAGTGGCCGCGGGCAGGCCGTAGAGAAAGGCATGGAACTCGAGGTTCTCGCGACCGGTCAGCTGGCCGTCGAGTGAGGGGTCCTGGAACACCAGGCCGATCCGCGCCCGTACCGAGCTCGGATCGTGGAGCACGTCGATGCCGGCGACCTGGGCGACGCCCGATGTCGGCCGGATCAGCGTGCAGAGGATGCTGATGGTGGTCGACTTGCCGGCTCCGTTGGGACCCAGGAATCCGAAGATCTCCCCGGCGCCGACCTCCAGATCGATGCCGCGGACGGCCTCCACCTTCCCGTACGTCTTGACGAGGTCGCGAACGTGGATGACCGGCTGGCTCATGCCCGACCAGCTTACCCACGCTCGGCGAGCCTCAGACGTCAGGTCGCGACGAAACCGGAAGCGTCCTCGGGCCCGACGATCTCGAGCAGGCGTTGACCCGCTGCCCTCCGGCGCAGATCGCGTCTCGCCAGATCTCCAAGGCGCTTGCGCTGGGCGGCATCGACGCGCCGGCCCTCCGCAACGGCGCTGGCCTCGCGCTCCACCTGCGCCTCGTCGACCTCGATTCCCTCCGCAACCGCGAGGGCATCGAGGGCGAGCTCGAGCCTGACCCGGCTGTTGGCTGCCTCCCGTCGTTCGGCCCGCAGCGCATCCATTGTCTGCCCACTCATCTCGAGGTACCGGTCCAACGGCAGTCCGAGCGAACCGAGCCGGTACTCGAGATCGGCGAGCTGTCGGTCGATCTCGCGGTCGACCATCGCCGCCGGGACGTCGACCCGGACGTGGTCGCGAAGCGCCTCCAGTGCCGCCGCCTCGTGGCTCTCACGATCGTGCTCGACCGCCTCCGTGGCGAGGGCCGTGCGGTAGTGCTCGCGGAGCTCGTCGAGGGTGGTGCCATGACCGTCGAGAGCTGCGAGGCTGTCGTCGGCGGGAGGAAGCTCGCGTTCGCGGACGGCGTGCACGGTCACGTCGATGGTCACCGTGGCGCCACGAAGCTCCTCCTGGCGGTAATCCTCGGGCAGCGTGGTCTCGAAGCTCCGCGACTCGCCCGCTGTGAGTCCGATGACCCCGTCGACAATTGCCGGGATCACCTGCTCGCGATCCAGCTCGAGGTCACGTTCGCTGTTGTCTCCGCCGGTGAGCACCTCCTCGCCACGGCGCATCACCAGCGTGCATCGGATGACGTCACCGGCCTGAGCGGCGCGGTCGACCTCGACCAGCTCAGCGTGACGGCGGCGAGCTTCCTCGATCGCCTCGTCGATGCGCTGGTCGGTGATCTCGGTGGTCTCCTTGGGGACTCGAAGCGACAGGTAGTCACGCAGATCGACCTCAGGCTTTACGGTCACGGTGGCTGTGAACTTCAGAGGCTTGTCGCGCTCCAGCTCACCCAGGTCGAGCTCCGGGTCGCCGACCGGCTCGACCCCGCTCTCGTCCACCGCGCGAAGGTAGAGCTCGGGCACCAGGTGGTCAACGGTCTCGTGGCGGACGGTCTCCCAGCCCACGGCTCGCTCGACCATGGCGGTGGGCGCCTTTCCGGGTCGGAACCCCGGGATCCGGACCCGCGACGCAAGACGCTTCAACGATGCCTCGATCGCGGCGTCCACCTCGCCTGCGGTGGCTTCCACCTGCAGCGCTACCTGAGACGCGGCCTTGCGCTCGAGCGTGACGGTCATACCTGGTGCGTCGGTCATGGGTGCTGTGCTCATCCTCTATGGGGCGACGCCGTGCGCGGACCGAGACTCGAACTCGGACGGGTCGCCCCACGGGATCCTAAGTCCCGCGCGTCTACCGATTCCGCCATCCGCGCCCGGTCGGTGAACCGGCCACGCTCAGTTTAGGGCTTGCCGTCGACGTCGGTCGGCGGCGGGGCCGTTGCGGGGAGCGCCCCGGGGTCAGCCGGCCACGGTGGCGGGCTGGAATCCGGCCAGCATCGCCTCCAACGCCTTCTGGTCGGGGCCGATGAACGCACTGCTTCGAGGTGCGTCGGCCAGCATCGCAGTGAGCTGAGTGGCCAGCCCGCGGGCCGGGGGCAAGTGGGTGCTGCAGACGGTCTCAGCCTCACCTACCGGGGTCGAGCGGATCGCCTTCATGTAGGGCTCGGTGTCGACGCTGTGCACCCAGGGGCTGTCAACGGCAGCCCAGAGCAGCTGTGCCTCCCGCAGCCCAGCGGCCGGGACGGCGCGCACGTCGTCGCTCTCGGCGAGCTCGGGGCTCGGCAAGGGGGCGCCGAAACAATCCGAGCTGAAGCACACCTTCGACCGGTCGTCGTAGAAGCCGACCGTCGCCGGGCTGTCGAACAACGTCGGGCGGAACGCATGCAGGGTGCGATCGCCGACATCGAGACGCTCCCCCGGGTTGAGCAGGTACACGCGGTCGAGCGGCAGCCCGTCACCACAGGACATGATCCCGACCCCGAGAAACGTGGTCACCACGCGCGCCAGGGGAGCAGCCTCGAGCAGCGCGGCAAGACCCCCGGTGTGATCACGGTCGGGGTGGGTCAGAAAGATCCAACGCACCGTCGCAGGGTCGATGACCGTGCTGAGCGTACCCACGAAGTCACGGTCCGGAAGGCTCAGTCCGGTGTCGACCACCACCGGCTCGCGCGCATGCAGCACAAACGCGTTGACGGGGAGATACCCGAGTCCCGGCACCTCGAGGTGGTCGCTCAGCTCAGTGACGTCGGCGCTGATTCGAAACGTGCGCATGTGTCTTCCTTCCTGGTGTTGATCGAACGTCTGAACGTAATGGGGATTGGGCTGGCGATCATGGCTTCTTCCTTTTGCCCTTGGGGACGTAGTGCTCGAGATACATGTCGGTGATCTCGTCAACGAGGCGGGTCCAGCGGTCACCGCCCGGTTCGTTGGCGTCCTGTTGCGCAGCGAGCCCCTGGATGACAGCCGTCCAGGCGTCGACCGCACTGTCATCAGTCACGCCGCAGGCCTGGAGCGCCGACCGTGCGCCCTCGAGTACTTCTACGGCGGGGGCGAAGGCTTCCGGGCTGGGTTCGAAACGCGGGATGGTTCTCTGGTAGAGAAGCTGGTAGCGCACCGGGTCCTCGACGCAGAATTCGAGGAACACACGAGCTCCTTCGCGCACCTCCCGCTCTGGAGTGTTCCTCCCCGCGAGGCTGGCCAGCCGCCGCAGCAGCTCGTGATTGGACTCGGCGAACATCGCGTCGTAGATGGCATGTTTCGAGGGGAAGTACCCATACAGAGACTGGGCGCGCATCCCCACGCGGGCGCCCAGGTCGCGCATCACCAGTGAAGCCAGACCGTCGGCGCGAACCTGCTCCCACGCGGCGTCAAGGATCTCTCTGCGCGTGGCGGCCGTCCGCTCGGCGCGTCGGTCCCTCAGCGGTAAAACTGACATTGTCAGGTATTCTGAACATTGTCAGGCAGCGTTGTCAAGGTCGGGTTGCGAGCCTTAGCCACGGGGCCTTTGTTCTTGACTCGCGCCCGACAACCGTCAGTCTGCAGCGCATCAGCGTGCCCTCGAGGAGCGGCTTCGATCCGCGCTTCGGGAGATCTCGCGTGAGGAGACCTCGGTGCGCACTCGCTCGGCGGCCATGCAACGTCGCTGAGTGCCGCATCTGCGAAACTCGCGCTGATGACGGACTGGGTGGGCGCGGCGTGATCAACGGCCTCAGTCACCTCGGCCTCACGGTCCGCGACGCAGAAGCGAGCGCGGCATGGTACGCGGACGTGCTTGGCTTCCAGCGCGTTGGCGAGTTCGATTCGCCCGACGGAGCACGTCGCAAGGTGTTCCTACGCCACACCGGGTTAAACGCGCGGTTGGGGCTGACAGAGCACCGAGGCGGCAGTCATGACCTCTTCGACGAGACGCGGGTGGGGCTTGACCACCTCGCGTTCGCCGTATCGGACAGCGCAGAACTGGAGGAGTGGGCGATCCGGCTCGAAGCCGCCACCGTTGCGCACTCCACAATAGCGCCCGCCAACTCCATCCCCGGCGCCGGTGTCCTCGTGTTTCGTGACCCGGACAACATCCAGCTCGAGCTGTTCGTCGATCCATCCCGCATCGATCTCGAGGCAAACAAACAACTGGTTCGGCGTCTCATCGATGCGGTCAACCGGGACAACCTCGAAGCACTGGACGAAGTTGCCGACGGTGCGATGGCCGAGGCCGCACGTATCTGGATAGGCCCGTTCCGAGAATCCTTCCCGGATTTCACTGTGGAGCTCTTCGACATGGTCGCGGAAGGCGACATGGTGGTCGCGCATCTCAAATGCTCCGGAACGCACTTGGGAATGTGGATGAAGCAGCCCCCGACCGGGCGACGGTTTGAGCGTATCGACGAGATCTACGTCTTTCGTGTCAGCGACGGGCGGTTGGCCAGCGTTACAGCTTCCGTCGAGGACAACCTGGCGAGGATCGAGCAGCTCGGTCTCTAGGCTTCCTGTTGGCCGAACGTCAACGTCTCCGAGGGGTGGGTGCGCGCGAGGCGCATCTGTGCCATGCCCAGGGCGGCTGGAGATAGCGACGCAGCAATGAGCGCGTCGACAAAATCATTGCCGTTGATCCGGTAGATCGTGCACCGCGTCATCGCCGTCACCGTAGCGGTACGCGGCCGGTGCTCGAGCAGACCGATCTCACCGAAGTATGTCGGCGGCTCGAGCACGCCCAGCGATTGCTCGACACCGGACTCACCCGCGGCACGTACCTCCACCTCACCGGCGGTGAGCACGAAGAAGTCATCGGCTTCACTTCCTTCGTGGATGAGCGTCGTACCGGCTTCCGCGGACCCCTCCACCGCGGACCTCGCCAGGCGCTCGAGAGCAGTCCTGGTGGCACCCGCAAAGATGTCCAGGCGCTGCAGGATCGCGATCAGCGGCTCGATCGCCGAAAGCTCGCGAAGCGCTCGTGTGTCGAGGGCGCGAATCCGCGGATATGCGGCGGCGCTGATCAGGGGGATCGCCAGGCCCATGATCAGCAGCGTCGTGGTCAAGCCCACGCTGCCGAGCAGGAACGGCATGAGCAGAGCACCCAGTGACACGGCCGCGAGCACGAGTGCAAAGAACACCCCGAACACTCGGGCAATGACATCGGGACTCACCATGCGCTGCAAGGCGGTGATCGCCAGAACATCGACCACGATCGTCCCTGCGCCACGAACGACCTCGAGCAGAAAGGCGAGCCATGGTGAGTGCACCAGCGTCAGCAGGGCCGTGGGCAGGCAGAAGACAGCCATGCCGACAACGATGATCGCCCCCAGTCGACGAGCCGCGGCGATGCGATTCATGAAGCCGGCTATGAGGATCCCACCGACTCCGAGCGCTGCGAGCAGGTAGCCGTATCCGGTGCTGCCGGTGCCGAGTTGTTCTTTGCTAACCACCACGAAGAGCACGGTGTCAGTCCCATAGACGAAGCTCGCAAGGATGCTGAATCCCGCCAGCAGCATCACGGTCGGCGATTCGATGAACGCGGCGATGCCCGCTGCCATCTGCCGCAGCGGTCCGGCGGTTCCACCTTCGGTGATGTCCGAAGGATGGTTCCTCGCATGCATACGGCTGACCACCACCGCAGAGAATCCGAAGGTCGCGGCATTGATCGCAAACACCACCGCCGGCGGGCTGAACACGAGCAGCAGCCCTGCGATCGCCGGGCCGACGATGATGGAGAGGTTCTCCACCGCGGACTGCGCACTGTTGGCGGCGGCAAGATGATCTTCCCCAACGATCGCCGGGGTTGCGGCGCGAGCTGCCGGGTCATACGAGGAGGTGGCCACCGACGTCAGCGCGGCGAGCGCGATCGCCAGCACGACCGTACCATCGAACGCGGCCACAGCCGCGAGCGCGCCCTGGAGAACGAGTGCGACCGTGTCAAGCGTCACCATCAAGCGCACACGCTCGAGGCGATCGGCCACGAGCCCGCCAAACGGGCTGCTCACCAGCGCGGTGAGGAAACGGGTCATGGATGCGGCCGCTACCCACGCAGGTGAATGGGTTGCATTGAAGACGTACACGACGAGGGCGACGTTGTATGCCCACGATCCGGCCATCGAGATCGCCAGGCCACTGAAGAGCAACCGGTAGTCTCGATTTTGGAAGAGTGCGCGGTATCCCGCGCGCGCCTTGGACTCGCTGGCGGTGTGCGTCACCGCATACCGTCGCTCACGACGGTCAGGAGGCGACGCCGGCAACCGGCGCCGAACTCCTCGCGCGGGTCGAGCCACGGACGCGCCTGCAGCCGCTCGAACGTCCGAGCGGAATCGCCGAGCAGGCGAGCGGCATCGGCGTTGGGACAGGCCAACTCTGGACACACCTCGGTGACGGTTCGAAGCGATCAGCGTACCGGGAAGACCGCGCAGCGGGCAGGACGCCGCCTAATGGGACATCCCCATCGCGCTCATGCTGCCACTCGTGCTCGCGGGCACGACGAGCCCGGGGACCGAATGCGGAGCGACTGCCACCATGACCGCCAGCACCAGCAGGATCGCCGTCGCCGCCCACACCACGGGTCGCCGCCATGGAAGCGTCTTTTCAGCCGCGATCAGCGCGGCGATCACCACCATCCACACGAGACTCATCACGCCCAGGGCGAACAGCGCCGCCATGAGCGCCCAGCAGCAGCCGACGCACCACGCGGCGTGCCTCGAGCCCATCTCGATCGCTCCGGCCGACCCGTCACGCCAGCTCCCGAGCAGGAATCCCAGGGGGCTGCGGCATCTCGCAAGGCACGCGTTCTTGAGCGGGGTCAATTCGTAGACGGCCGCCAGTGCAAGGATGCCGGCCGCGAGCCAGCGGCCGCCTGCATCCCATGCCAGTTGGGCTCCGAACACGTTCTTGCCAAGCTCGAAGAGACCATAGGAGAGCACCCCGACGGCCGACCACACCAACAGGTACGCGGCGGTGAAGAGCAGCGGGCGCGCCGGGCTGCGCTGTCGTGTCATCCGCGAGTAGAGGGCGACCGCCGGAGCGACCGACGGGAACATCATCGCCGCCATCATCACCACCCAGACGCCGACGAACCATCCCAAGGCACCCAGGTCGGCCCCCGGTCCGGCATCCATGCCGGCCATCTGATTGACCGTCGCCCACCAGGCGACGCCCGCGATAACGAACAGCAGAGCAACGAGTCCCAGTCGCGTCCGCACCGCGGCGAAGACTTGCGCGAAACCCTCCCGGCTCTCGGCCAGGGGAGCGGGGCCGGCTGTGTCTAGGCCGACCACGCGAAGTTCGACGTGGAGAAGGCAGCCTTTCCTTCGTAGGCGATCCCGAACCCGTTGATGCTCGAGCGCGTCGCTCGAGCCACGGTCAGCTCGGAGCCGGCGGGATGGAAGATGCCGGTGAGCTTCGCCGGCTGGCCGGTTTCCACGCCGAACGGCACGACATCCTCGATCTCGAAGTCGACCGCATCACCGATCTTGACGGAATGGCGCAGACCGTCTTCGCGTATCTCGATCGGAGCCCGCTCGACGCCGAGGTTCTCGGATATCAGTGGAGCGAGCCCCGCCATCGGGCCGCCCAGCGCGCCCGAGAACACCCCACCCAGTTTCTCGGCCTGCTGGTCAGATGCAGCGCCATCGATGAACACACCGACTCGCCAATTGCCGTCGGTCATCACCTTGGGGGTGTCGACGATGGCGGCTACCGTCAATCCGCTCACGTCGGTGCCCTCGACGCTCCCGCTCTTGACCCGGAACACGAGCGTGACTTTGCAGCGGTCGAGTGTGGCTCCCAGCGCCAGCGACGCGGTGCATGGGCAGACGACATTGCAGGAGCAGGTCTCGAAATAGGAGCCCATAATGTTCCAGGACACCGCCCAATCCTCCCAAGCTCGGTTCGGCGCACTAGCGCTAGGCCGCAGATTCTAGCGCTGCGACCCATCGCTGTACAGACCGCAAAGAGGCGCTGACAAGGCCGAATGCGGAGCCCGCGACTCACGGAATTTTCCCTTGTCGACCACGGAACCTTCAAGGGATCGCGGCTCGAGCCCTGACGCCCGCGTCAGCCGGAGAACCAGCCGGCGAGGCCCGCAACCGTGGTCTGCAGTCCGATGCGCACCCGGGGCAATTGCCACAATTGCGCCGACATCTCGATCGCGCTGGCGACGCGGACGTCGAGCACCCCTCCGACGTAGCCGTAGCTGGCGAGGGTTGCGAAGACGGAGGCTTCGCGCGCTCCTCCCTGGGTGGCAAGCGGCCACGGCCATATGCCCGTGTAGGCGAGGAATTGCACCGGCGCACCGGTGAGGAGCTGCAGCACCGCCTTGGTGCGGTTGGTCAAGGCATTCAGCGTGCTGGCGTTCGCTCCGAACAACGCGTGAGCGTCGTTGAAGGTGTGGTCCTCCACCGAGAATCCCCCTGTAGCCAGCTGCTGTACCTGGGCCGCCGAGAGGTAGGTCTGCGGGCCCACCTTTCTCCCGATCAGTCCCTGGCAGGGGAAGAACACAGCTGTAAACCCATCCTTTCTCAAGAGCGGCACGGCGTTGTACCAGGGACTCAGGCGGCCGTCATCGAACGTGATGACGAACGAGTGTCGCGGCAATGGCAGCGCGTAGAGGAGTGCATCGGCGAGATGCTGCAAGGAGATCGAGGTTGCATGGATGCTCGCGAGGTACGCCATCTGCGCGGCAAACTGGCCGGGCAGGGTGGTGAGGCCGATCTCCAGCATCCAGCCATATGTGGACGGCTCGATCGACCTCGGCGGCACCGCGTCGACGAGGTGATACATGAGGATCGGCACATTGACGCTCACGTTCGGAATCGTCGCGGGGAGAATGATCGGCGCATCCATCGACGCCGGTCCCTCGCCGACGATCGCCGCGACTCCTGAAGGTTGCATGGCTATGTGAAGCGGGGTCATGGAGAAAAGGCTCGCAACGCCGAGGGGCCGCAGGGATTGCGGCGACCTGAAGCCCAAACGCACGGGCACGGTCCAGACGTCGCTGAGGTGGACCGCCGGGTTCTCCGGTTCGGTCCAGGAGGCTTCGAGCGTTGGCGCACCGAGGCTGGCGGTTGTCACCTTGTTCCCGAACTTGGCGGACAGCATGTTCGTCCTCGCCGCTTCCGACGGCCACATCGCCTGCGCTGCGACGGACAACTCCGCCCATTGCAGACCGTATGCGCCGCTGACGAACTGACTCGCGAACAACTGAGCCTCGGCCATCACCGCAACTGGCACTCCGGGGGTTGGGGTTGGGGTTGGGCTGACGGTTGCTGTTGCGGTTGACTGGGGCCGGTGTGTGGTCTGCACCGCAGTGGTGCATCCCGACACGAGCAGGACAAGCCCGAGCGCTGCTGAGACCAGCCGAGGACGACTTCGCACGCTCGTATTGAAGCTCACAGGACTCGCATCGCTTCTAGTGCGCGAGCGCGCGTCGCTCCGCCTCCGCCCTGATCGATTCGAGCGACTCGCCGACCGCGCGTTCCCAGCGTCGTGCGACAACCATCCCCCACCAGGCACCCAACGACCAGAGATCGGTCGACAGCTCTCCGCGGTATTCGATATCGGTGGTCGCGCCCGAGCTGCCCGTCGTCAGCTCGAAGCTCTCGACGACCGACGGCACCGGTCCGCGGAGCAGCCGAAAGTGAATGAAGCGTGGGCGCTCGAAGCGGACGCTCTCCACGGTGCTCGCGATCATTCGGCCCCCCATCACCGGCGTGAAGTGCTCAGCGATCACCATGTCGCCGCCGCGCTCGAGGACTCGTAGCTTGTCCGCCAGTCCGCGTGGTGTACGGCCGAGATATGGGGCGGCGACCACGTCGAACACGACCTCGGGCGTCGCCGTGATCTCTGCATGCAGCGGACCGAGCGGACGGCTGCGGCGTCCCAGCCCCAAATCAACCGTCACCGCGCCGCGGAGCACGAGCAGAAAGCCGCCGGCGAGACCGCCGAGACATACGCCCGCTGTCACGAGCACGCGCCCGCCAGAGCCCATGACCCCAGTCTGGCTCAATGCGCTCGGCTCACGGTTGTTAGAGTGAGCCGGTGATCGGAGACAGCGTGGAAATCGTCATCGACACTGGGACTGGAAGCGCACGAACATTCGAGATCTCGGCGACGCGGGCGGGCAGACGCGTCGAGGTGAGCACCGCTCGGGGCATCGTCGAAGTGGCGGAACTCACCCGCACCGGGCAGTCCGTGCGCGTTGCCCGTTTCATGGCGACGCGGGTCATCGCCGTGGTCGAGCACCCTGCAGCCGACGGCGCCTCAGCACCGGTTCGCCGCCGGAGCGAACGCGTCGAGCAGGAAGAAACGCTGCTCTAACTGGACAACCCGCCTCCCGCTGCCTACTCTTGACGGCATCCACCTACTGCACACGGAGGATCTGGATGGAGCCGAATCAGCTGACCGCAACGGCCGCCGCCTCGCAGGAAGTCGTTGCGAAGATCGATCAGAAGGCGCTCCGGCTGTCGGCGCTGCTGCGGGAGATCGACAACCACCCGATCGAGCTGGAAACCGTGCTACGGGACCAGCTCGACGACGTTCTGGAGATGCTCGCCTGCCGTATCGCGGCGACCAGGACCCTGCTGCATCGATCCAGCCTCGAATTGACGGGGGCCGGATCACCGGCATAACCGGCGCCACCAGGCGCCTTGGGACGGCGACCGCAGTTGAGGCTACGGCCGCCGTCCTGATCACCCTCGGCGCGATCGTCGTCCGGTTCTGGGCTCTCAACTCCGAGCCGGGCGGCCTGTACCCTGACGAGGCAGCCGAAGGGGTGAGCGCTCAAGACCTGCTCAGCATCCCCGGGTATCACCCGATCTTCTTCGCCAGCGACGGCGGCCGCGAAGGCCTCTACGCCTACATCGTCGCCGCTGTGTTCCGGCTCTTCGGAGCGTCGGTGCTGACGCTGCGGGCGACCGCCGCCGCCGTGGGAGTCCTCGGTGTTGTGGCGACCTTCGTGGCGGTGAGGCGTTTCGGCCGCGGCCCGGCGTTGCTCGCCATGCTCTGGACGGCGGGCTCCCTCTGGATGATCGCTGTCTCGCGCGACGGGTTCCGAAACATCCTCACCGTCATGGTGGGTGCGGCGGCCGTCGCCGCCCTCCTGCGCTGGGGCGACCGGCCGAGCCGGGCGGCCGCCATCGGCGCGGGCGCCGTGATGGCCCTCGGGTTCTGGACCTACCAACCCCTGAAGTTGCTCCCGGTGCTCGCCATCGTTTGGTTGCTCTGGGTCCGCGCGCGCGACCGCGACCGCTACTCGAAGCTGCGCCCGACCGTGCTGTGGGCTGGGGTCGCCTTCCTGGTGGTCGCCGCCCCCATGTTCTACACCGCAATCACGGACGCGACCGGATACTTCGGCCGCGCCGCGGCTGTCTCACTGTTCAACCCCGGTTCGGGCTCCGCGGACAGCTACCCGGTGCACGTGCTGCGCACCATCGGCATGTTCGTGGTCACCGGCGATCCCAACGAACGCCACAACGTCGGCGGCCTTCCCTTGCTGGGACCGCTGCTGTTCATCCCGTTCGCGCTCGGCATCTGGCGCTGCTGGAGACACCGCACCGACCAAGGTCATGCGCTCGTGCTGATCGGCCTCGTCGTGTTCCTGCTGCCGCCACTCATCGCCAATGAGGGGGCGGCCCCCCATTTTCTGCGATCGCTCGGGCTCCAGCCCTATGTGGCCGCATGCATCGGGCTTGGTTGCGCCGAGGCGGTGCTGATGATGCAGCGTCTGGGCGCACGCGTCGGCGTTGCAAACGGGGCGAATCGGACGGGCGCCGCATGGGCTGTCTGCGCCGCGGCGGTGACGGGGGTCGGCATCGCCTCGGCGGTGACGTATATGAACCGACCGATCGCGGATCGCTACTCCGCGTTCACCTTCGCCGACGTGGCGCTCGCGAACGCGGCTGTCGACAACTCCACGGGCGGTGGGGCCTCCACCCTGCTCATCCTCGACAAGTACGACGCCTTGGACGTGCAGTTCCTCGATGCCGGCCGGTTGCCCACCATCGTTGCGCCGATGCGACCGGTCGCAAATCCTGCGATCTATTCGCTGATCGTGGCCCCGTCGCGGTCCGATATCGCCGCCGCGGTCGGCCCCGAGCTTGCGGCCCAGGCGCAGGTGGTCGCCCGGAACCCCGGCGGCAATCCCGTCGCGTTTGAGGTGGTACCCCAGCCTGGGGGTGCTCCGACGGGCTGAACCTCAGCGGGCGACCCGGGGACCGGGACGTGGCACTATCGTGGAACCCGATGATGCGTCGATATGCAGGAAGGATCTGGCTGATCACCGCGGTCGGCTTTGCCGTCCGGCTTGCCCAGCTCGGGTTCCAGCCACTCTGGCGCGATGAGGCCTTCACGGCACTGGCAGTCCAACGGTCGTGGGGCTCGATGCTCAACGTCGTCCGCCACGACAGCGCGCCCCCCCTCTTCTACCTCCTCGAGCGCCTGGTCGCGACGCTGTCCACCAGTCCGGCCGCGCTGCGTCTGGTCACGGTGCTCGCCGGCACTGCGGCGATCCCGATCATGGCGGCGCTCGGACGCCGGGTGGCAGGCGACAACGGTGGCACCTGGGCGGCGGTGATCGGCGCGCTAGCGCCCGCGCTCGTGGGGAGCTCCCTGGATGCGCGCATGTACATCCTTGCCACGACGCTCGTGCTCGCGTCGACCTTGTGCCTGTTGCGCGCGTTGGACCGGCCGACCGTGCTGCGGTGGGCGCTGTACCTCGCGCTGTCGATTCTTGCCGTGTACACGGTGTATTTCGCCCTGTTCGCTCTTCTGGGACAGATCATGGCTGTGGCGATCCTCTACGGTCGGCGCCGCTTCGGTACCGCTGCCGTGGTCGCCGCGCTCGGGATCGCGACAGTGGCGAGCCTCACCCCGTGGATCCTCGCCGCCAGTGCGCAGCTCAGCCACGGTGCGGGCGGCTTCTGGGTGCCGAACTTGAGCGTCGTCAGCCTTTCCGGCGGGCTCGCGCAGTTTTTCATCGGAGCGCCGATCAACCGGTGGGTGCCCGGGTACGGGGCGTTTCTCGTCGTGGAAGGGGCGTGCATCGTGGCGGGTCTCATCGGGTTGGCCGCGATGGTGATCAACCGACGGACGTTCCAGGCTTCGGGCGCGCAGGCCGCCTCGCTGCTCGCGCTCTCAGCGGGCGTCGGGGTGGGGGTGATCCTCCTGGTGAGCTTCTGGCACCCGCTGGAAGACGGGCGATACCTCGGGACCGCCTGGGCTCCGCTCTACCCGCTGGTCGGCGCAGGTCTCGCAACCCTGCAGTGGCGCCGCGTTGCGGTCGGCGCCGTGGCGGTGATGGCGGCGATGTCGATGGCCGCGTTCATCACCACCACCAACCCGGACACGCCGGCAGCGGTCGCCGCCATAGAACGATCGGCGGGACCGAACGACCTCATCGCGGCGTATCCGAGCGAGTACCTGCTGGTCCTCTATTACGGCAACAGCGCCATCCATGCACAAACGCACTCCATGGCATTGGCGTTCCCGTGGTTCTGGGGCACCGCCGTGTATCCACAGCGAGCCGTGCTGACGACCATGCCGATGCCGTCAGCGGACGCGCCCAACGTGTGGTACATAGCCGGACCCGGCGATCCGTCACCACCAGACCCCGACGGGTACACCGTGAAGAGCCATCACTGTTGGACGGGTGTCTGTGTCACCATGCTCAGCCCATCAGGGTTCGGCGCCATCGGGACGCCTTCCACGTAGATCGCGGGCAGGAGGACGAGCGTTGAGGGGCTTTCGCGACTTTCTCAATCAGGGCAACGTCGTGCAGCTCGCTGTCGCCTTCGTCATCGGCGGCGCCTTCGGCGCGTTGGTGACGGCGTTGGTCGTCGACGTCATCAACCCGCTCATCGCGATCCCGTTCGGCAAGCCCAACTTTGACACGCTCGTGCTCACCGTCAACGGCAGCAACATCAAGTACGGGACGTTCCTCACAGCGGTGATCGCCTTCGTCCTGATCGCGGTCGGTGTGTACTTCTTCTTCGTCATGCCATACACCCGGATCCAGGCGCGAACGCGTAAGCCGGTGGAGTCGGACACCCGCGCCTGCCCCGAATGCTTGAGTGTGATTCCCGTCGACGCTCACCGCTGCTCGTTCTGCACGTCGGTGGTCGGACCGCAGGCGGCGATCTGACCGCGCCGAACCCGCCGGAGATTCACGCAGCTCACCTGGATGAGCTCACGCCTCGCGCGCTGCTCGGAATCCTTGCCGTCCGTCAGACCGTCTTCGTCGTCGAACAGCAGTGCGTGTACCCGGACATCGACTGGCTCGATGCTGCGGCGCACACCGTGCATCTGTGGATCGAGGACGATGCGGGCACCGTTGTGAGCACGTTGCGTCTCATGGATGATGACGCCGGTCGCCGCATCGGCCGCGTGGCGACACTTCCGATTGCGCGCAGGCGCGGCCACTCGAGCGCACTGGTGCGCCATGCGATCGAGCTCTCAACTCCACCGATCGTGCTGAGCGCGCAGGCGTACCTGGTCGACTGGTATGCCGGCTTTGGCTTCGAGGAATGCGGCGAGCACTGGATCGAGGACGGCATCGAGCATGTGCCGATGCGGGTCGACGTCAGGCGGTGACGATGTTGACGATGCGGTCGACCACCGCGATGACCGCTCGCGGCGTCCGGCCTTCGAGCAGTTCCACCACGCGTGGATGGGCCAGAGCCTGTTCGCGAAGTGCGTCCTCGGATGTCCCCGCATCGACCTCCAGCTCGGCCCGCCGCTTGCCGTTCACTGTGATCGCGATGGTTGCCCGTTGCGGGGCTGCAAGCGCCTCGTCATAGACGGGCCAGGTTCCGCGCTCGTGCATCGACGTCTCGTGCCCGAGACGGTCCCAGAGCTCCTCGGTGACGAAGGGAGCGAACGGCGCGAGCAGCTTGAGGAGTGTCTCGGCATCGATGCGACGCCCGTTACCGGCCGATGACTCGTGGTCGAGGTCACGCGCGAACTCCATGAGATATGCAATCGCCGTGTTGTAGCGGAGCTCTCCGATGTCCTCTCCCACCTGCTTGATCAGGCGATGGCGGCGGCGCTCCCTGGTCTCGTCGTGAACATCGCCGTCGGTCGCGAGCTGGGTGGCGCGCCAGGTGCGGTTGATGAACCGCGTCATGCCGGCGATCCCCTTGTCGCGGAAGTCGCCACCGAGCGTGTAGGGGCCGAGATACATCATGAAGAGGCGCACCGTGTCAGCCCCGTACCTGTCGATGTACTCGTCGGGGTTGAGCACGTTGCCACGACTCTTCGACATCTTCGCGCCGTCCATGATGATCATGCCGTGCGCCCGGAAGCGCGTGAACGGTTCCGGCGCAGGGACGAGCCCCATCGCGTGGAGCGCGCGCATGACGAATCGCGAGTAGAGCAGATGGCGCACCGCGTGCTCGTTGCCGCCGATGTACATGTCGACCGGTAGCCAGGTATCGGTGCGTTCGGCGTCGAAGGCGAGATCGTCGAAGTCGGTCGACGGATAGCGAAGGAAGTACCACGACGAGTCGAGAAAGGTGTCGCTGACGTCGGTTTCCCGCCGCGCCGGCTCGCCGCATTTCGGGCACGGCACGTTGACCCAGTCCTCCACCATCGCAAGCGGCGAGACACCGGTGCCCCGTGGACGGAAGTCCTCGACCTCAGGCAACAGCACGGGGAGGTCCGCCTCGGGGACCGCGACCGGCCCGTCCTTGGGGCAATGGATGATCGGGATCGGCGGACCCCAGTATCGCTGCCGCGAGATGAGCCAATCGCGCAGCTTGTACTGCACGCTGGGCTCTCCGCGTCGCAACTCCGCAAGCAGCTCGACGATGCGCCGCTTGCCCTCCTCGGAGACCAACCCGTCGAACTCACCGCTGTTGAGCATCACTCCGGTGCCGGTGTACGCGTCCTCGGTATCGTCGCCTCCGCTGATCACTTCGACGATCGGGAGTTCGTGCGCAAGAGCAAACGCCCGGTCCCGCGCGTCGTGCGCCGGAACGGCCATGATCGCTCCGGTGCCGTAACCGCCGAGCACGTACGGCGCCGCCCAGACGGGGAGGCGCGCTCCCGTGAGCGGGTGGATGGCGTACGACCCCAATTCCAACCCGATGGTGAAATCGGGCTCGCCCGCGGTGGGCGGGAACTTGTTGCGCCAGGCGTTGACGGTGCCGATCCGATCGGGAGGAACGAACTCCTCGAGCTCCGGGTGATCGGCGCCGATGACGAGAAACGTCGCGCCGAACAGCGTGTCAGGTCGCGTGGTAAACACGGTGACGTCTTTGCGTTTGCAGCCGACGAGGTCGAAAAGGATCGTCGCGCCTTCGCTCCTCCCGATCCAGTTTCGCTGCATGGTCTTCGTCGAGTCCGACCAGTCGAGCGTGTCGAGCCCATCGAGCAGCTCCTGCGCGTAGCGGGTGATCTTGATCCACCACTGGCGCAGATAGCGTGTCTGCACCGCCGTGTGGCAGCGCTCGCAGCGTCCCTGCTCAACCTGCTCGTCGGCGAGCACGGTGAGACACGACGGGCACCAGTTGACAGCTCCCTCGCGCCACTCGATGAGGCCCGCGTCGAAGAGCCGCACGAATAACCACTGCGTCCATCGGTAGTACGCGGGATCGGCGGTGTTGACCTGGTGGCTCCAGTCGAACATCGAGCCGATACGCGCGAGCTGGTTCTCGCGGAAGTTGGCGACGGCGCGACGCATCACTACGGCCGGGTGCTCGCCGATCTTCATCGCGTAGTTCTCGGAATGGATTCCGAACGCGTCGAACCCCATGGGCTCGAAGACCGTGTCTCCCATGAGGCGACGCCAGCGCCCGTAGATGTCGCCGCCGGCAAACGGGATGATGTGCCCCACGTGCAATCCCTCGGCTGAGGGGTACGGGAACATCATCAAGTTGTAGAAGGGACGCTCGGGGTCGTCGAGCTGAGTCCGGTAGTCCCCTCGCTCGTCCCAGACCCGCCGCCAGCGTGCCTCGACCGTCGCGTGGTCGTACGCGTCAAGGTGTGTCCGGTCGGCCCCCGCGGGAACGGTCACAGCATCCATGGAATCAAGGGTATCCCGACTCTGTGCCCGTCCCCGCCGGGGCGGACGTCAGGATGCCGCGGTCTGAGTGTTCTGCAGCAGACCGAAGACGGCCCCTTGCGGGTCGTGGACAACGGCGAAGCGCCCCACCCCGGGGATGTCCTCGGGCGCATGGTGGACGCCGCCGCCGAGTCCGGTGAGCTTGGCAACCGCGGCATCGGTGTCGGCGACATCGAAGTAGACGATCCAGTTCGAGGGCGCCCCCGCCGGCGCGCCCGGTCCCATGGACATCCCGCCCGCGAAGCTCTCGCCGCCGAGCTTGAACAGGGTGTAGTCCACCCCGGGGATGCCGCTGTCCTGGGCATTCCAACCGAACACCGTCTGATAGAACCGCTTGTCTGCAGGCATGTCGCTCGAGTTGAGCTCGGCCCAGGTGAAGCTGCCGGGCACACCCTTGAGCTCGAAGCCGCGATGCCGTCCCGGCTGCCAGATGCCGATGACCGCGCCAGAGGGATCGGCCAGGACGCCCATCGTCCCCTCGCCCATGACATCGATCGGGCCGGCGATCACGGTGCCGCCGGCGTCCGTGGCCTTGGCTAGCGCCGCAGCGGCATCGTCGACCAGGAGGTAGATGGTCCAGGCGGGAGGCTGCTCTTCACTCGGGCGTGGACCGACGCCGGCGACCTCCTTGCCGCCGAGCTTGAACATCCCGTAGCCGCCCGCTTCGGGATCCGGAACGACGTCGACACTCCATCCGAAGAGCGTCGCGTAGAACGTGTGTGACGCCGCAGGGTCGGAGCTGGCGAGGTCAATCCAGCCGGGCTCGCCGATCGCGACAGTCGCTATATCCGCCATTGCAGGTTCCTCCGTCTCACGAGCCAGCTGCGCGGGACGCGCATCCGCGAACCTATCACAACCGCAGATCCGGATTTTGCTCCGACGTCGACCCTGGACCGGCGGGTTCACGGGCCGCGAGTACACTCGGGCGCCTGATGAAAGAGCGCGCCACCGACATTGAGATTTCTGATGCTCGCGACGAGGCGGAGCGCACGCGTTTCGCCGACGTTGACGCCGAATCATTCGCCGGGCGCACCACCGACAATGTCCGCTGGCTCGCGGCCGCCGCGCCATACACGAGGCTGCGTGTCGCACGCACCGGCGGCGAGGTTGTCGGTGGCTACATGATGCTGCCGGCCGGTGAGTTCTTCGGTGGAAAGTCGGTGCCGGCCCAGGGCATCTCGGCGGTTGCGGTGCATCCCGCCTGGCGCCGGCGCGGAGTCGCCGGGGCCCTGATGCGGGACTGCGTCGCCTTGACGCGCGAGGTCGGCGCCGGAGTCGCTCCCCTCTTCGGCGCAACCGTGCGTCTCTACCGGCGGTGGGGATGGGAGGTCTGCATGCAAACGTTCCGGCAAACCGTGCGCACGCGCGCACTGAGCGTCCTCACCGGCGCCGGCAGCGTGCGCGCCAACCCGAATCGATCGGCCGTCGAGGAGCTGCGTCGGAAACACCTGCGGCGATGGGACGGGCCGTTCGATCGGCCGGACTGGTGGCTCCAGGTGGTATGGGACTCGGGCGACCCCGAGAGCCGGCGCTGCGAGTACGGCTGGTACGAGGGCGATCTGCTCACCGGGTACGTGCGCTACGAGGGCCAGCGCCAGCCAGGTTCCTGGATCCGATTGGGCGTGGACGAGTTCGTTGCTTCCACGGGCGACGCGATGCGAGGATTGCTCGGCTTCCTCGGCGGACAGGAGTCACAGAGTGCCGAGGTCGTCTTCTATCACTCGACGCTCCCGGAGATATCGCCGTTGCTCTTCCTGCTCGGCGAGCCGCACAGGAACGTCGAGGTGAGCGCGTTCATTCCCTGGATGCAGCGCATCGTGAATCTCGACACGGCGATGAGCGCCCGGGGCTGGCCGGCAGCGGCGCGAGGTCGGGTCGAGCTGGAGGTGACCGACCCGGTCACCGGCGTCGACCGCGTGGTGCTCGAGGTCGAGGGCGGCGCCGCGCGGGTGAGCTCGGGGGGCGCCGGCCAGGTCCGGTGCGGCATCGGAGCGTTGTCGGCGTGGTACTCGAGTGCATTGCGCGCTCAGGACGCCAAACTGCTGGGATTAATGGAAGGCGATCCGGCGGCGCTGCTCGCGATGGACGGCCTCATCGCAGGCGGATTGCCCTGGATTCCCGACTTCTTCTGAGCGCAGCCGGCCTTCCCGAAGATGTCCGACGCGTCCACGCTCCCGCTGCGACTCGCACGTATCGGCGCGCAGCGACTCACCGATGCCACGCGGCTCGGCCCCGATCCGGCCGCGATCGCGCGCGCGATGTGCACGGCTCAGGCGCAGTCGTTCGACGCCGCGCGACATCAACTCCGAGTGCGCAGCACAGGGATCAGCGCCGCTTCGGTGGACCGTGCGTTCGAGCAGGAGCGCTCGGTTGTGCGGACCTGGTTGATGCGTGGGACGCTGCACCTGTGCGCCGCGGACGACCTGCGCTGGATGCTCGATGTGCTCGGCGCCAACAGCAATCGACTCGGTGAGAGTCGACGCATCGGGCTCCGGCTCAACGAGGCGACGTGCCGGCGCGCTGTCGCCGTCATGCGCAAGGTGCTCGCGCACGGCCCGCTGCCACGACGGAAAATCCGTGAGCATCTGGTTGCCGCAGGCGTGGTCGAGGAACCGGTCGGGCAGGAGGTGATCCATCTGCTCTTCCATGCGGCGACCATCGGAGTCATCTGCTGCGGTCCCCGCATGGGGCGCGACGACAGCTTCGTGCTGCTCGACGACTGGGTGCCTGCGTCGGATGGACCGCGCGGGGAGGCGGCGCTCATGGAGCTTGCGCGCCGCTACCTCGCGGCTTTCGGACCGGCGTCGGTAGCCGACTTCGCGGCATGGTCAGGCCTGCCCTCACGGATGGCGAAAGCGGGGATGGCGGGGATCGGCACACGACTGGTTGCGTTTCCCGGAGCGATTCCCGGGCTCTGGACGCTGGGGCCGGTAGCCGGCGACGCGCCCTCAGGCCGGCCGATCGTGCGGCTCCTCGGGCACTTCGATACCTACCTCCTCGCATACCGGCGGCGCGAGCACATGGGCGACGCAGCTGCTGAGCGTTGGATCCACCAGGGCGGTGGTGGCTGGATCCGCCCTGTCGTCTGCGTAGACGGGTGGATCGTCGGAGGTTGGCGTCTGGATTCCCGGGGTCCCGCGTCCGAAATTACAGTGACGCCGTTCATACGCGTTCCCGCCCGGGTCGAGGCTGGGATCCAGCGTGAAGTCGACTCCATCAGCCGATTCCTCGAACGCCCGGTGCGGTGGACGTCTGAGGCCTTGGTAGGCTAGACACCCCGCCGACGTAGCTCAGTGGTAGAGCAGCGGTTTCGTAAACCGCTGGCCGGGAGTTCGAATCTCCCCGTCGGCTCCAAGAAATTGGAGTCCTCCGGCTGATGCTTGACAAAAGGCATTCGGCTGAGGCTTTACACGGCTTCGGCTGATGCTTGACATCGGTTTCGGCTGACGCTTGACACTCCTCACATGGGTAGCAGATGACCGCCCCGGTCCGCATATCAGCCCTGCGACATCGCGACTTTGCATTGCTCTGGTCGGGTCAGAGCATCTCTCTTGTGGGTGACGGTGTCTACACGGTGGCGCTCGCGCTGGTCACGCTCCGCATCGACGACCATCCATTGGCACTCTCTTTCGTTCTCGCGGCACGATTGCTGCCAACGGTCCTGCTACTGCTTGCGGGTGGAGTGATCGTCGATCGAATCCCCCGCCGCTTCGCGATGCTCGCATCTGACACGACGCGCGGGGCGGCAGTCGCCGTCATCGCCCTTCTCGTCGGCCTAGGAGTTCTTCAGGTCTGGGAGCTCGTCGTGATGTCGGTGATATTTGGCGCTGCGGATGCGCTCTTTTACCCAGCAGCAACGGCTATCGTCCCGGAAATCCTGCCCGCCGAGCTGCTCGTACAGGGTAGCGCGCTCAGCGCAACGAGCCACACGGTGGCGCAAATGCTGATCGGCCCAGCACTTGGTGGGCTTGTGGTTGCAGCGCTCGGGTACGAGTGGGCTTTCGCGATTGATGCCGCGAGCTTCGCGCTCAGCGCGGGCTGCGTGTTGGCGATGGCCAATCACCCGCGTCCCGAGTCGTCAGGTCGCTCCCCTCTGGCCGATGTGCGCGACGGCCTGCGTTACGTTCGATCACAGCCGTGGCTGTGGGCTACGATCGTCGGTGCAGGGGTGGCCAACTTTGCAGCGATCTCACCACTCGGCTTGCTCGTCACCCTTCTTGTCCGCAACGTCCTTCGTCAAGGGCCGGTCGCGCTAGGGCTGGTCTTCGCCGCCGGGGGGCTGGGCGGAGGCGTGGCGTCGCTGCTTGTCGTGCGACTGGGCGCGCCTCGACTTCGCATCACGTCGATGTGGGTTGCCTGGGCTGTGGCGGGCGCGGCCGGTCTTGGACTTGCTCTGTCTCCCAACATCTGGATCGCCGGATTCTTCGCGCTGGTGAGCTACGGACTGCTCATGTATGGCAACGTTCTTTGGAGCCCCCTGATGCAGGAGCTTGTCCCCCCTGCGTTGTTGGGGCGCGCGTCGTCGGTGGATTGGCTTGTCTCTTTGGGTTTGAGCCCACTGGGGATTCTTGTCGGTGGCACCGCTGCTGGTCTCATCGGAACACGCGCCACCATGCTGATCGGTGGATGCGTCGCGATGCTCACTTGCGGCGTCCTGTTCGTCCCGGGCGTCCGAGATCCAGAACGGCTACCTCGGGACGTGGCCGTGTCGCCGAAGTAGAGAACGTTCGGCTTGGTAACCGCTGAACGGGAGTTCGAATCTCCCCGTCGGCTCAGGTGTGATGTCTCAGGACATCGTGCCCGTCTGTCGCACGTAAGTGTGGTCTTACGCCACTAGGTCGCTCAGCGAACCCCACGAATTCGCCGATCGTCGACAGCACACGCTCCTCTCCGGCATGCTGCCAGAAAGGGTCCTGTAGATGCATCCATCCCTGACCGCGTCGCCCTTTCGTCAGGGTGGCGGCTCCACGACGGCAATTCCATCAGCGATGTGGATGCGCCAACCCTGCTCGTGCACCGCGCGGTGGTGCGGCCGGCACAGGGAGACCAGATTGTCGAGCTCGGTTTGGCCGCCGTCCGGCCAGTGGAGGATGTGGTGGCCATCGGTCCACGCCGGCGGTCGATCGCACCCGGGA
>Ga0209219_1000008_pt1 | contig 104845 bp, 176 predicted proteins | sample BlaSpr_A8_OM1_M1_FD_187973 | JGI IMG/M metagenome (GOLD analysis project Ga0209219, IMG submission 187973) | Forest soil microbial communities from Thunder Bay, Ontario, Canada - Black Spruce, Ontario site 2_A8_OM1_M1 (SPAdes) (version 2) | ecosystem: Environmental > Terrestrial > Soil >... | reverse complement strand
CTTCTGCAAGTGTTGCTCCGAGATGCTGTGGAAACTGCCGTAAACGCCGCGCTTCAAGATGGCGAAGAAGCTTTCTGCGGACTGCACGCCGACGCCGTCCTTGAAATACTCATCCTGTGAGTGGTTGACGGTCTTATGCGTGCGGAAGTCCTTGCCTAGCGACAGGTTTGCCAAGCCGTCGTCGGTATGCAGCGCGGAGCGACGGTTGGCGTGCTTCTTCAATACCGTGCGCAGCGTCTTGGCGCTGACATCGGGCACATGGCTCGCACGCATTTGGCCACCACGTTCGACAAGGGCATGCACGGCATGCTTCTTCGGCTCGGGCTTGCCTTTGTGGACGTTTTTCTTCTTGCCGCCGATGAAGGTTTCGTCCGACTCCAGCACCTTGCCCTTGCCGCCGAGCGGGTCGGCGCTGGCCTCGGGCGTCATGGCTGCGCGGACACGATGACACATGAACCAAGCCGTCTTGTAAGAAGTAAAACCAAGCATGCGTTGCACCTGCTTGGCCGAAACGCCCTTCTTGCTCGCGGCCATGAGGTGGAACACCAGCGCCCACTTGGTGAGCGGGATATGCGAGCGCTCCATGACCGAGCCGACGCGCACCGTGAACAGCTTGCGGCAGGCGTTGCAGTGATACCAGCCGGCGCCGTGCGCCTTGCTGTCGAGAGGCTTCACGTCGTCAAAAGAGCCGCAGAACGGGCAGTTCGCGCCCTTTGGCCAACGCTCGCCCTCTAGGTAGGCGCGGGCCAATTCTTCATCGCTGAAGATCGGGTCCGTGATGTTGATTGCGGTCATGGAACTCTCCTATGACCGCAATATAGCTCAGTCTACGGGTTTAGTCAACGGCATACTTCCCACTATTTCGGACATTGTGGCTGCTATCCTTTCTGTGTTCTTTTCGCTCAGAAGACTTCGCGAAAACCCCGTTTGCATTCTGTGGTACGCGCCCGCGCCACTCGCCACCACAGGGCTGAGCGCAGCGAAGGCACACAAATCAATTACGTGCTGGGCAATCTCAGTGCCACTTGAGCGATGCCTTTGACCCAATCGTTGTCCTTCTTGTCGGCCAGCACTTCGAGCGCGGTCTTGTAGCGGTCGCGCTCTGCTTCAAGCTCGGCCACACGCTTCTCAAGCTCGCGGTCCCGCTTCTCTAAGTAGTCGCGCATTGGGTCTGGCACCGGGAACGCCTCCTTATTTGACGATCGTCAGTGACGGTTTCTTCTTCGCCGGCTCGCAGCCGCAGCGCGGCCAATTACAGGCAACGCCAACCGGAAGTTCAACCGGCGAGAGGCATTTCTTTGGGGTCTCGTCAGACAACGGCATTGTCTCCTATTTCTCGGTGTTGGTTTCAAGCCCGCGCAGCATGCAAGCGCGATCAAGCCCGAGCACATTTATCGCAGCACCAACGCGCCATAGCAGCAGTTCCCATCCCGGCAATCGGTCACGGGGCGCGCTAGAGAGGAATCGCAATATCGCAATGGCCCGGTTCGGAATCCTCTGTCGTCATCTGCTGATCTTGTATGTAAGCATCGACGGCGCCCCAGGCGCCGCTGCGCATTAAGAAGTCCATGGCACGATACATTTCTCGCAACCACTGACGATAGCTAGCCTCTTCCCAGGCGCTCTCGGGGACGGCAGCGATCATCGCATCGATCTTACTGTCCAGGTCTGTCACCCAGCGCTCCTCTAGTTCTTAGTTGGCTTGCGCAAAGACCGTTCATGGAGCAAGTCGCGCGAGGCATCAACTAGCGCACTTGCAAGCAAGCTCTCCAGCGATTTGGCATCAGGAGCATTTTTCACGCGCAGAGCCCAAGCGAGGGTCTCTCGGACTTCATCGTCACTCATGATGCGCTTTGATGTCATCAGGGCGCCCCATGTCGCCAAACTTCCCACAGGACAGACCCGGCTATAGCGATGATGACGAGGATGCGCCATTGGTCTACCGTCACGCCGGTTGCTCCTCAGTTAGGTAGTCGATTTTGGCAAATCGACATAGGTGGACTTGCTCTCGTTCAGCTGACGCTGAAGCGCGTTGATCTGTGCGGTGAGAGCGATGCGCGCCTCTTTCGCCGTCGCGCCAAAACCACTAACGCTTGCATGATAATGTCCGGGCTCATCGGTGCAGTTGTCGGAAATCTCGTATGTCGCCGTGACCGAGTTCGACTTGCGCTTCTTGTCGTCCCAAATTGTTACCGACACGGCCGCGCTCCTTTCAGTGGACTAGATTTCTGATCGCACGCATGGCGTCCAGCGCCGTGACGAGGGCGTGCAGTTCCCCACGCGTCAGTGGTATGTCTGTCGGCTGCAGCGGCGACGCGTCCTCACCTTTCAGCTTTTCTGCAGCCGTTGCCAGCTTATCGATCAGCGCATCGAGCCACATCGTCCGTATGCTCCTTTCGTTTGTGGTCGGGGCCCGCTCTGCGCCGCGCACTTAGCCAACTGCGGTTCCACTTAAGAACGTTGGTACCCCGGCATGTTTCCGTCGTTTTAGTCCTTGACCGCTTTGCGCACGATGTCGAGCAACGCGAGAGCCTTCAAGATCGCCCGCGCCTCGCCCGGCATCAACTCCACCGTGAACGTCACATATGGGGGCTGGTGATCTCGGTCCCGCAGCGCGTCCTGCAGTTTGGCGCCGATTAGCTCAAGCGATGTCACCGCCGGTTCTCCTTCAGTTGGTCGTCCGCCAACGGCAGATTGTGTCGTCGCCTTCATGTCGGCAGTCCGATGGATGGGTGCGATCATATTCTTCCATCTCAGCCTTGAGCGTCGCGTCCCTCGACGCTTGCGCGATGCGCTCCCATGTCGCTCCAGCCATACCGCCGCACCCAAAGGCGATGCAGAGCAGTAAGAAGGTTTGTGTGCGTCCCAATTCCTAGTTCTCCTTTCAGTTGCTCGCCTCATAATCCAAAGTCTTCGTCTTGATAGTCATGATCGTGACACTGGCATTCACATGGACCGCCCTCATCCTCGACGCGCGCGTGATCGAGTATGCGATCTCCGCTGATCGGATCTTCATGCTTGTAACGCGCAGCCCAGCACTCGAACGGATCGCGTGATTTGCATGCGCAGTTGAACTCGCGCACTGCCCATTCTCCCTTCAGTTGCTCAGCCACGGCTTACCAGACGCTTTCGTCACGGAACTCACCAAGTGCTTCGCTCAAGCTATTTTGAGCAGCGCGAAAAGCTGCGATCGCTTTGACGAGCGTAGCGACATCGATGTCAGGTTCCGCTTTAAGCACGTGTCGCTTGAACCCATCCCACCACGCATGCTGTTCCGCGCGCAGCACTAGCGGGTTACACACTTCGCAGCTCTTCTCGCGTGCCATGATCCGTGCACTCCTCAGTTTGACAGTTGCTCATAGAGGTCCGCAGCGTCGTCGCCGAACGTGATCCTGCCGGTGATGTTCACGGCGCCAGGCAACGCACTCGCCCTGCGCAGCATGCAGTTGGCACATAATAAGCCGCCGTCCTCTGGATTGATGCGCAGCCATTGCGTCTTGGGGATCAGCAAGCTTATCGCCATCGTCTCCTCGTAGTCGGCGCCGTAGTCCATGCACATGCTCATGCGGGCCGTTCTCCTTTCAGTTGCGTTTACCGGATGCCGCAAGCGCGGCCATCAGCTCACACGAGGCAGCCGCATCCCGTAGAGGGTTGTTAGCGCCACCGTACCAGCCGCCCACAACCCACAAGCCTGACGGTTCGGTGCGTGTGATTCGGAGCGGCATCCGGTAATCCTCAGTAGCCCACGATCTCTTTGCCGACTTCGCCTTGGATCAGTTCTCGATTGGGCGGAGTTGGCTGTGTGATCTCTTCGACCTGATCGCACCTATAGAAAACGAGCGTCACGCCCGCAGGAAGATGCGGCCACTTCTTCAACCCATCGGCACGCACAATGTCTCTGATCTCCGATGCGATTGGGTCGTCCCACCACATGCCCATGTCGTCCTCTGGCACCATCAGATACATCGTCCATGCTCCTTTATTTTTTCAGCTTCGCCCGCTCAAATGCTTGGTCCCATTCCACCTTCGGCACCATCATCCACCCCGCCGCCCTCTCTATGCCCTGAATGTGAATGTCATCAAGTACAGCCTCAAGCTCGGCGATGCGCTTGCGCGCCGCGTTGATCTGCTCTGCCGATTTCGCAAGCCAAGCCGCGTGCGTGTCGTCCGATATCGCCACGGACGTTCTCCTTTCGATTTACGCCGCTCGCGGCGAGTTCCACTTGAGATGATTGCGCCCGTACACCATCCAGAGCGCGAGATTCATCGGCAGTAGTCCGTAGGCGCCTGCCAGCACGATCCACACCAACCACAGGAATTGGTTGACGAGCCCAATGAGCCATGCGCTCGGATGCTTGTTGCCGGCGAGCACGGTCATCCAAATCGTAATTACAGACAGCAGCCATGGAAGAGTGCTCACCAACCAGGCGTGCAAATCAGGTCGCAGCACGTAACCGAACATTCAGCATCTCCCTCAAATTAGGAGGTTGGATTTTCGTCACCATACGGATGGCCTATCGACTTCGCCAGCTCTTTCATCTGTTTGTCGATGCGGCTCATGCGCGCAAAATTGCAGGGGAAGCACCATCGGCCCCATGACGACTTTGCGCACGGCTTGCCGCAGCCAAGGCAGCGATGCTTCTTCTCGCCGTGGTAGCTGTGATGCTCAGGGTTCTCCCACGGGTCCATGCCTTTGCTCCTCATCTTTTCTTTGCTACGCGGCGCTTCCACGCCTGACGCAGCCGTCTGATCTTCTTCTTAGAAAATCTTGTGTACAAGGTTTGCCTACTCACGGCCCAGCGTTCGGCGATTTGCGAGATGGTCTCGCCAGCCGCCAATCGTTTCGTCGCTTCCTCAATGCGAACCTTGGTCATGAACAGCGGTGCCCCGACGTTCTTTCCCTGCGCCTTGGCCTCGCGCATGCCATCCCGTGTGCGCTCGGCGATCAGCCCGCGCTCGAACTCTGCTAGGGCGCCGATCACATGGAACAACAACTTGCCCGAGACGGTGGTGGTGTCGAAACCCTCGGTAATGCTCTTGAAACCGACGCCGCGTGCCTTCAACCCGTCGACTATCTCCAGCAGCTCTCGGAACGACCGGCCGAGCCGGTCGAGTTTGTACACGATGATGACATCGCCCTCGCGGGCATCCATCAGGGCCAAATCCCTCTGCGGCCTTTTGGCCTTCACGCCCGAGACCTGCTCCCACCAAATATTGTCATCGTTGACGCCAACGCGCTTGAGAGCGGCGATCTGCATTCCCACGTCTTGGTCGGCCGTGGAAACGCGAGCGTAGCCAATAAGTCGTTGCCCAGGAACGGGGTCGAACATCCCGCGTTCTCGGTGTCCCTTGCCGTTTTTCAGCATCTCTCACGAGAATTTCGCAAACCGATTTGTCCAGATATTTTACATACCCTTCCTTGACATCCGCGTCAAGCGGGTTTATGTAGGGGTCAACAAGGAGATTGTGATGGTCAAACAGCAAAAAGGCGGGACACATGAGAAGCCATTCATGGTCGAGTCCCCGCTGGTCATCATGTTCGAGAACCCAGAAACCAAAAATCTTGAGTGCCATCTGCACCCGGCCAAGGGCTACGGCTATGCGGAGTATGGCTTGATCGTCTGCGATCTTGTCAGAAACGTCGCCGATGCATTCGGCGTGCCGGAGGACAAGGTATGGGATTGGGTAGATCGTGAACGCAATCGACCAACGAGCCCGGTCACTCACCCCCTGAACTACGGCAAGCCCTGGAAGAGCAAGAACTGAAAGGCCGAGGCGGTGGACTGGAAGAAGGCATACGATGAAAGCGAGGAGCGCTTGCTGGCTGCGCTTCAACGAAACTTCGCGCTGCGCACGACCCTCGACGCAACCCACAAGCTCATCACCGAGGGAGCTTTGGTCGACTTCATTCCGACAGAAGGAACGTGGGCGGAACGCCTGTTCAAGAATCAAGGCAATATCCACGACGTACTAAACCCCAAATGAAAGGCCACGCCATGACTGACCCGGTAGAAGCTGCTCTCCGAGCCGTCGAGGAGAAGCATCTGCCTGCGGTGATGGAAGGGAAGTCGCTGATGCCAATGTATCCGCGCGGCGACGTGGCAATCATGGTCGCCGCAGCAGTCAAGGCTGAGCGCGAGGCATGCGCCAAACTCGTCGATAAGCTCCACAGGCGTGCAAAAGACGATTGGGGCGCCCTTTGCGACCTTGACATCTATGAGCTTGCGGAAGAGATCAGATCGCGGAACGACAGAGACTAAGAAAGGCCACGCGCTTGAGCCGCCGCACCACAACGACGAACACGATTGAGCGCCGCCAGCGCGTGGTTAGCTTCGTCACGGTCAAACGCAAGATCGTGCAATGCGAGCCAATCTACGTGGCGCTCGGCGCGGTCATCAAGGAGCTGCGCCTCAAGGCGGGTATGACCCAAGACGATCTCGGCGAGAAGCTGGGCTTGCAGCGCACGTCGATATGCAACATTGAGATCGGACGCCAACGCGTCCTACTGAGCGATCTGTGGGATTTCGCGGAAGCGCTCGGCGTAACCGCTAGACAGATCTTCAACCGGATTGATGATTGAGGCACGCCGAGATGACTGAGCAACCGAACATCAGCGAAACAGTGAAAGCGATGATCCAAGCGCAGATCATCGCGACGCTCAACAGCGCGCCAGAGGCGATTGAAAAACTCGTGAAATCTGCGCTCTCTCTGCCGGTCGACAAGCACAGTGGCGATCCCAATAAGTATTACGGCGACAGAGTGCCCTACATCGATTACATCGTTGGCGAAGAAATCCGAACGGCGACACGCGCTGCGGTGAAGAAGGTGATCATGGAGAGCGTTCCGCTTATTGAGGCGGAGGTGCGCAAGGGTTTGACGGCGGATAGCGTGGTCGCCGCTCTGACGAAATCGTTCGTCGAAGCAGCAGAACAAGAGTGGCGCATCCGCGTCAATTTCGAAGCTGAGAAGCAACGCAACTGAAAGGCCGCTGCCGTGGGTGCGTGTTGGCAATTGCTCGGAATAAACCCAACGACGAATAAGCGGCGCATCAATCGCGCATACCGCGCGAGAGCGCGACGATGCCATCCCGACTGCGGAGGCAGTCACGACTCAATGGTGGCTCTGCAGAGAGCGAGAGACGACGCACTTGCTTGGAAGCCAGAAGCGGAACAGGAAGGGCCGCGCATTCACGTTGTTTACGCGCGCCGAAGAATGAGCACGTACGAAGTGTCGGAGGGGTTTCTGCGACGGATGGCGGATTGGCGAGCGCCTCTTGGTGTGGGACTTATCGTCGGAGGTGGCCTGACATTCGTCTTCAAACCCGAACTGCTCAATGCACCGATGCCACTGACCGGCATCGTTCTGCTGCTCTGGTTCGCGTGGCGTCACCGCAATCATCCTTGGATAGTTCGCAAGGGCCCAGACGTGATCGTCTGAGGAGTCAATCGAAAGGCCGCGCAATGAGCCGACACCCGATCCAGCCGCTGGAGACAGACACGCAAGGCGTGCTCCGCTTCAAGGGCAATGCGATTGTCCGGCATCTGCTCGACAGCGGCGTATGCGACATGAATAGCCTAGCGGCAATGCCGTTCTCGCAAGAGGACCGCGAACAATTCGCGCAGCTCATCGGCTACAGCCTCAGCGGCTTCGCCGAGTTACCCTATGTCAGCGAGGATACCTACGCAGCCGCCGAAGAGATGAGCAAGACCGGCAAGTCTGACATTGAGGCACGCCTCGAAACCACGACTGATATGCTGGCGCGATTGCGCCGGGATTTGCGCATACCGATGGCCGCTCTATACGGGCGGCACCCAGACGATTTTATGCCAGCAAGTCGCGTCCGCGACGAGTGAACCGAAAGGCCGCGCAAATGGATATCTCATATCAGCCGCGCCCCTATGATCTCATGGATCGCCGCGAGGTCATGCGTCTGATCCGCGAGTGCTACGGCTACTTGCGGACCTGCGAGAAAGAACATCATGGGACCGACTTTGAGGGTCGAGCCTACGCTGCCGAAGCACTCAAGAAGTTCATCGACCAAGAGGCCGAACTAGAGCGCCGGGCGCACGCTATTCCCACCGCCGCTCAGTGGCCGTCGTATTAGTAGCAAGGAAAGGCCGCCGCTATGACTACGGCAACAAAGAAGCGCATGAAAGTTGAGCTAACCGAGATGGCAGACCGGCTGCACGCTCTGAAAATGCTTTATGAGGGCAGCAGTGTAGTCGAGCGGCAATTCGAGGTCGTTCGGCAGGCCGTCCGCGATCTGCATAACGCTATCTAAGAAGGCCGTGTCTATGAGCGCATTGCGAAAACCCAAGATCGGAGACGAGCGATACCTCGTCGAGCGGATCGATACGCGAAGTGTCGAGGCCCTTGCACGCAAGCAAGGTTGGCCAGGTGGCGACGAGGGATTGCGGGAGTTCTGCGAGCCAGATGATGCGGCGAGCTACACCGAGCACCACACCCTTGACGATGCCGTTGCGGTTGCTCGTGCATGGCTCGCCAAGGGCACGTCGTTCTATGGTTGCGTGATGATCGACCACGAAGTCTATGAGCAGTGGCACGACGATCGCGGCAACCGCGTCAAGGGCGCCGAATGGGAACGTCAGTGCTCATATGAGGTTTCGCGCGGCGAGCCCGAAGTGATCAGGGTCGAACGCTAGGAAAGAAAGGCCGCGCCGAAATTCACCCGCAAGGGTGTCCGATGGTGGTGGGGTTCAACTCCCCCTCGCTGACCGAGATCCGGTGAGAAAACAATGGGGTTCGAATCCCCCCAGCTCCACCACTGCGGGGCTGGTCTTTGGCGCCAATGGTGGGCGTGGTCTGGCAGGTTGTGGGTGACGAGAAATCGGAACCCTTATGAGACAAAAGGAAGAGCCGGTGGATCGCAAAAGCAAACCGTTCGACATCGATGCCGAGATGGAAGAGCTGCTGAGAGCTACCCGAGCAGATGAGCGCGAGGCGTGCGCCAAGATCGCCGAGACGATGGACTACGCCGCAACGGACTTCGGACCAGAGGAGCCTGGCAAGACATTCTCTGGTATCCCGACATTCGACAATCGCAACCGCGATGCACCAGCACGCATCGCTGCTGCAATCCGCGCACGGAAAGACTGAACGAAAGAAAGGCCATCCCCGCCGATGTACATCCGCTGCGAAATATGCGGCAAGGCGTTTGAGTGGGAACCGCCCGCCGTGACGGGGATCGCATGCGAGGAGTGTTTCGCGAAACTGTGCGAGCGGTTTGAGGGTCCAGTCGAACGTCTACTGAGCGACCCCGCCGTGCAGGCAGCAATTGAAGCCGACGACGAAACCACTAATTGAGGCCACAAGATCATGAGCAAGCCGCTGAACATGCAAATCCTTGAGCAAGCACGCGCCAAGGTCGCCAATCCTAAGACATGGTGCAAACGCCACACCGCGAGGATGGAAAATGGAAGGCCAGCCGCCGGTCGTCACGACTTGGTACATGCCGTGAAATTTTGCGGTTTCGGCGCCATCTACAAGACGGCGTATGACCATCTCGGCGACATCGACTTGGCGAGCGCAAAAACATATGAGCTAGAACGAATGATGCTCAGAGGCGCAGGCATAGCCGCAATCAACGACGGCAAGAACGGACGCAAGAACGTGCTCGCCCTGTTCGACGAGCATTTGGCGAAGATGAAAACTTAAAACGAAAGGCCGCGCCATGCAGATCGCGTCAAACAACCCAGACCCGAAGCCGTTGAGGCCCTGCTGCAACAAGTGCGGCTGGCGCAAAGGCGGTGTCGATTCCTGGAACGGCGCGACCTGCAAATGCGGGCACAGCGAGCCGCCGATCAAGATGATCGAAACGACCGAAACGAAAACGGCGAATTGAGGCCGACCACATGCACCGCAACGTCAACATCTACCAGAGCGATAGCGGAGGATGGATCTGCGAGATACGTCTGTACCCAAACGACGCACGCCCTGAATGGTATCGCCTGGGCGTGTTCGGAACGCGCGCAGCGGCGGTCGCTGCCGCCAGCAAATAAGGGCCGACGCAAATGAACCCGAAACTTGAGGATCTGAAACCAGGCGATGTAATCGTCGCGGATGGTGGATTTAACTGCCTGCATGCGGGAGAGCATATCGTTCACGCCGAGGACGACGACCTCTTTGTGTGGTGCGATGAGGGTCTGCATTTCCTCGATGGGCAGCTGGCCGACGATGGACACCTTGTCGGCATCGTCCGCAAGAGCAACTGAAAGGCCAGCCAATGAAGTGCGCCGTTTGCCGATGCGATAACCACGGCTGCACCAAGACTTATTGCCGGGTCTACGAACGCGACACAAATTGTGCTCGCTGCGGCGAGCCAGTAACAAACGACTGCACGTCATTCGGACCATGGCGCGGGCCTGTCTATCATCGAAAATGCGCAGCGGTCGAAGAGCGCGCGAAGTACACGCTGCAACCGAACAACTGAAGGGCCGATTCGGTGCTCACATTCATCGGCTTCGTAATTGCAGCGCTGCTTTTCGCGGCGATGCTGCCAGTCGTGGCATTGCTCTTGGTCTTGATCGAGCTGATGCTGTAAACGGAAGGGCCACGCATTGCTCCTCGTGCAGACATACATCGCCCCGAGCAAGATCCATGGCCTCGGGCTGTTTGCCTCGGAGCCGATCTTGGCCGGCGAGTGTTGGTGGCGATTTGATGGGCGCTTGGATCGCATCCTCTTGGAAGATGAAATTGCGGTGCTGCCGTACCCCGCCCTTGTGTTCGTCCGTCATTACGCGTTCGTTGGTCGGCAAGGCATTGTCCTCTGTGGAGATAATGCGCGTTTCGTAAACCGCTCTCAGAAACCCAACAGCTGCGAGGGTCTATTAGGATCGTCACTTGCTCGCCGGGACATCGCCGCAGACGAAGAGATCACCGAGGATTACGCAACGCTCGCTGAGAGCAACTGAAAGGCCACCAACCTTGAAATACATGCCCGTCTTCATCGCCACGGTCGTCGCACTGTTTGCGCTTACCGCAACCGTATGGGCAACCAGAACCGTAGCCGAGTTACGCAGCGATCTTGAGGCGTGCCAGCAGGCTAAGAAGTGAGGTTGACCGATGGACGTCATTGACGAGCTTCGACAACTCATCAAGGCAGAAGAACATTCGCGCGACCACGGGGTGCCCGAGATGGTTCTAGCGATGCGGCACGCCGCGGAAGAAATCGAGCGCCTGCGCGCAGAGATAGCGAAGATGCGCCGCGAGCACCCTCACAACATCAACACGGATGTGTAAGAAAGGCCCGATTTGCACCGATCTCGATACTGTGGTATTAACGCGCCTCATCAGTACCCCGTCAGTCCCTAGTGGAGTCAGTGTAAATGTCTACCCTCACTAACATCGAGCAGCTGTCCCCCGACGCGCTCGCCAAGCTCGAAATCCAGATCGCTACCCTCAAGGCCAAGCGCGAAGCTGGCCGCGCCAATCTGCAGGCGTTCCTCTCCCAGGCCGCCGAGAAAATGCAGTCACTTGCCCAGGCGGCAGGGCTGGCGGTTCCCATACTGCCGTCCGTAGCGGGGCAACCGCATGTGGGCGCCGGCAACGGCCACAAGCCCGCGCCCAAGATGGCCAAGCGCACCGTGCGCCGCGCTCGGCGTGCCAGGGCGCAAACCCCTGTGGTTGCGGCGCCAGCAAAGCCCCAGGCCAGGCCGCGATCGAAGCACCCCGTGCCGATCAAATACCGGGATCCCAACAACCTGACCAACACCTGGTCGGGCAGGGGCAAGCCTCCGCGCTGGATGACGGCCACGGGCCTGCCCAAGGAGACGTTTTTGATCAGTCAGGCTGGCGCATAATAGGGAACGCCGCAGGGCACACATAATCCCCTGAACACAACAAAGCCGGTGCCTTTGGGAGGCTACCGGCTTTGTTTATGTCTGGCCAACGAGGGTACGCGATACGGGAACGCGCCGACTCCTTTCATATAGGCATGGATTGCGGCCACACAAGGGCCGCAGCACCACTTAACGGCGCTTGCCAACCCGCCCCAAATCATCGTACCTAACCCGCTCGCTTATAGATCTAAGCGGGAGTTAGGGATTGGGAGGATGGTGGGTGTACCGCACGCTTGACATCTTCTCGGGTATCGGTGGGTTCTCCCTCGGCCTCGAACGCACGGGCGGTTTCAAAACGGTAGCGTTCTGTGAGATAGATCCATTCTGTCGCCGCGTCTTGGCAAAGCACTGGCCGGAGGTGCCCTGCTATCATGACGTTCGACAGCTCACAGCCGATGCTCTTCGCCGAGACGGAATTGCCGTTGACGCCATCTGCGGCGGATTTCCCTGCCAAGACATATCAATCGCTGGCAAAAGAACTGGCCTTGAAGGTGCGCGATCTGGTTTATGGGGTGAGTATCGGCGCCTTATTGGCGAGATTAAGCCCAGATGGGTTGTCGTGGAGAACGTCGCAAACCTGCTTGCTATCGGGATGGGAGACGTACTCAGAGACTTGGCCGCGCTCGGGTATGATGCGATGTGGGATTGTATCCCAGCTAGCGCCGTTGGCGCCCCTCACAGGCGGGATCGCGTTTGGATCGTTGCCCACCCCAGCGGCGAAGGGCGGAGGCTACAATCAATCGGCATCGGCGCAGGCTACAGTGCGCCCCAGTTTGGAAATGATGGCGCGGCACAATCTTTGGCCAACCCCCGGCGCCTTCGATGCTCGCAATACCAATACACCGGAGATGTGGTTCCAGCGACAAGCCCGCAATCCGAATATGAGCAGGGCGTCACGGCCAACGGCACTCAGTGTAGCGGTACAAATGTGGCCCACGCCTTCGGTGAAAGGCAACTACAACCGCAAGGGCGCCTCGCCGACCAGCGGCGACGGCTTGGCGACAGCGGTGAGAAAACGATGGCCGACGCCAGTCGCCCGCGATTGTCCGACAATCGCGGGCGCAAAAAGACCAAAGAACTCAAGAGGAACGGAACCCTTAACGGTCATTGTGGGAGAGATGGAGCAAGTGACCACTGGTGCATTGAACCCGATGTGGGTCGAGTGGCTGATGGGATTCCCGCTCGGGTGGACCGACTTAGAGCCCTCGGCAACGCCGTCGTCCCCCAAGTCGTCGAACTCATCGGAAGAGCGATAATCAATGCGCCCCCCCAAGCATAAACCCCAGAGTACCTCTTTGATTATCGCCCGTCCCTCCGGCACCGAGGTCGCCTTACCTGAGGAACTTGTCGGCAAGGCCCGGCATTATGCCGCAAAATCCCGCAGCGAGCGGACGCTCCACGAATACGCCAAGTTCTGGAAGAAGTTCGAGAGATGGTGTGTCTCCTGCGGTCGCGACGCGCTTCCCGCCAGCATCGAGACGGTTGCTGGCTACATGACTTGGCTGGCGGATGGGCAGGACAAGGGGAGGCCTTTAGCGGTCGGCTCCATCAGTGTGGCAGTCGCGGCGATCAAGTTCCGACACAGATCGAAAGGATTTGCCATCGATACCGACCACCCCACCGTGCAGAACATCTGGGGAGGTATCAGGCGCGAGCTTGCCAAGACCCGGACCATCAGAAGGGTCAAGCCGTTAATGAACGTCGACCTCCGTGAACTGCTGGAGATACTGCGCCCGGAGATCCCCAGGGAAGCCCGGGACGCCGCGATACTGGCCCTGGGCTGGGCTGCAGCACTCCGCAGGAGCGAGCTGGTAGGCCTCGACTGGGCACGTCTCGGCACATCCGAGGACAAGCTGCGCAAGGGCTTCCTCACCGCCGACGACAAGGGGTTATCGGTTACTCTCATGACCTCCAAGGCTAGCCAAGACACGGCTCAAACGGTGATTGTCCCGGCGGATTTTGCGCCGTTGATCTGCCGTGCCGTGGAGGAGTGGATCAAGGTAGGTAAGGTACAGCCGGGGGAGGCTGTATTCCGGGGCGTCAAGGGACGGGGATGGTCCTCAAACCCGCAGTCGGGTTATCCCGGGGTATGCTGGAGCGGAAAGCAGGGCAAGTGGCGCGTGCAGGCATGGGACAAGCATAAGAAACGCCGCAAGGATCTCGGTTTCTTCCCCGCGGGTGTCCAGGGTGCGCTGGACGCCTATCTCGCGTACTGCAAGGAAACCGGATCCGACCCCTCCCTCCAACCACACGAGGGCTCGATCAGGCCGACGCGCATGGATACCATTGTCGTCGCTCGCATCGTCAAAGCCAGAATCAAACAATTGGCCCACCACCGCAACAAGCAGAAGGGACGAAAGAAGCTCGGGCCGGAGGAAGTGGCGCAGTTGGTAGCACAGTTCTCGGGACATTCCATGCGTGCCGGCTACGCAACTAGCGCCGCCCAGGAGGATGTCCCTACCCACCGCATAAAAGCACAGACGCGGCACAAGTCGGACGGGATGCTGTCGATCTACATCCGTGAAGTCGACAAGCACAAAAACTCGGGGCTGAAGGGGGTGGGTTTCTAATGCACGGCAGGTTCGACAAGCGCGCCGTTGAGCTGTGGTCGACCACGCGGCTATCCGTGGCAGTCATTGCGCACCTTACCGCCATGAGCACGACCAGGGTCTATGCCCTCGTGCACAAGTTCAATGCGGTTCGGCCGCCGAAGCCCGCAGCCCCGCCCAAGGAACCCAAGGGAAAGAGGAAGCGCGGCCCAGAACTGGCATTTGGCTCGAACCGATCTGCCAAGCTAGACCGCAAAGAAATCAACGCACGCCAAAAGGCACAACGAAACGCTCAGTTGCTCAAGCTGTGGAACGAAGGTTTGGACACCGCAACGATCGCCGAACGCCTGCTGATCACCGAAAACCGCGTGTGTGTTCTCCTGAAGGAAGCGGGAGTTAATCGCAAAGCCCCGCGCATCTGCGCGATCGGCGCCGAGCCCAGCACGTTGCTGATGCGCTCCAAGGCCGAGAAGAAGGTTGATCGCGGGTATTGGTGGCGGCGTACCTAACGCCCGCTAAAGAGTCTTAGCGAGCGGGTTAGGGCGGATATTCATCTGGCGTAGCACGTCATTCCTATAATGGCGCATGTCAAGTGGGTGTTCACTGCTATTATCGGTCGATAATGGCCTAGGTGTTAAAAAATCAATCCAGTCAAGAGGAATAATGCGGAAGCTCGTAACCATTCGGTTTGGTTCTCACCTTTATGGCACGTCAACCCCGCAGTCGGACGTGGACCTGAAGAGCGTCTATGTGCCCGACGCCGAGGCGATTCTGCTGCAGCGGGTCAAAGGCTCCATTACCAATCAACGCGCCAAGAACGAAGGCGAGAGGAACTATGCCGGCGAGATCGACGAGGAGAGCTACAGCCTGCAGCGGTTCCTCGGGCTTGCGGCCGAGGGGCAGACTGTGGCGTTGGATATCCTGTTCGCGCCCGAGTGGTCCATGGTCGGCCCATTATCGCTCGAATGGCGCGAGATCATGCACAACCGCAAGCGCCTGCTGACCTGCAAATCTGCTGCGTTCGTCGGCTACTGCCGCCAGCAGGCCAACAAGTACGGCATCAAAGGCTTGCGCGTCGCGGCGTCACGGGATGCTCTTGCCATCTTGGAGCATGCCATCGAGGACTTCGGCACCACAGCCAAGCTGCGTGAGATCGCTGACCGTATCAATGTTGTGGTCGGCAAGAACGAGCACATGAGCATCGACCAGATAACCCAGGTCGGCGGACAGGTGATTGATTACTGGAACGTCTGCGGGCGCAAGCTGCAGTTCACGGCTACGATCAAGCATGCCCGCGACGTAGTCGCAGGACACGTTGCCGAGTATGGCAAGCGTTCCATTCAGGCGGAAACCCAACAAGGGGTCGACTGGAAGGCCCTGTCACATGCCGTGAGAGTTGGCACCCAGGCATTGGAGCTTCTGCGGACTGGTCACGTCACGTTTCCGCTGCCCAATGCCAGACATGTGATGGAGGTGAAACTCGGCCGTCTTGCCTATCAGGAAGTTTCGGCCGAGATCGAAAGTCTGTTGGATTGCGTCGAAGCAGCCGCGATTATCTCTCCCCTGCAGGAAGAGCCAGATTATGCCTGGATCGACGCCTTTGTGCGGCGTACTTACAGCGAGGAGGTCAAGCAGGACGCCGACTTGGAGCGACGTGCCCGTATGTTCGCACTCGCCGCTCATGCTGCGGTAAAACAGAAGCGCAAATACACCGGAGATCCTTACATCGTACATCCGGCGGCGGTGGTCACCATCGTGCGGTCGGTCCCGCACACGCCCGCGATGATAGCCGCAGCATGGCTGCATGACGTGGTCGAGGATACCGGCGTCGAACTCGATCACATCGGGGCGGAGTTCGGCCATGAGGTGGCAGACTTAGTCTTTTGGCTCACCGACAAGTCAAGGCCATCGGATGGCAATAGGGAGAAGCGCAAGGGCATCGACCGGGAGCATTCGGCATCTGCACCGCCTGAGGCCCAAACCATCAAGCTAGCTGATCTGATCGATAATACTTCCACTATCGACCAGTATGACCCAAACTTTGCCGAGGTCTACCGCAAAGAAAAGGAATTGCTGCTGGGGGTCATGACAAAAGGCGATCCTACTCTGCTTGCAAGGGCGCGGCGGCAATTGGCGCAGTTCGATGAGAAGAAACTACAGGACCATCTGTCCCGGTTTAGCTCAACGGTAGAGCACTCGGTTGTGGACCGAGCGACGGACGTTCAACCCGTCCAATCGGGACCAGATAATAGTTGAAAGCTATTCCTAACCCGCTCGCTAAGGGCGGTAAGCGGTAGTTAGTGAATCAACGACCCGTGATAATCATTACGCCGGAGCGCGGCCCGAGCGTCACGTTCTTGCGCGCTGACATGTCGGGATATTCAACGTCGCCCTTCTTGTCCTTGTCCGTGTAGCGCTCGGGTTCAGGCTTGTCGCAGGGAGCATAATACCCTTTCGGGTACCCAGACACATCCCACGTGTGCCCATCAAAGAACCAATACGAACAATCCGTGGTGCCGCTGTCATCCCATGGCCATGGCCAGCCTTGCTCGGGGAGTGTCGCGTCGTCGCGATCTTTGAGGAAGATCGCCACTGCCTTGCGAAAGGCGTCTTCATTTGGTGCTTTCAGGATGCCCGCGGTCATGCCGCTACGATAACCATCGTAGGCAACACTGCCGAGCCACTCGGCATTCTTGCCCTTGCCAACGTAGAAGTCTGCACGTGTTCCCATGTCACTTGTCCTCCTGCAGGGCCGCGTCCTCCACTACTTTCACACGCCATCCGCGGATTTCACCGTGGAATGTCCGATAATCGCCGAGAGCCTTGAGATCAGCGATCAGCTTTGCAATGCGTCCAGCATTGATAGCCTCACGGTGCGCATTCTCAATCTCATACACAAGCGCTGCGTCGTACTCTTTCTGCGCGCGAACGATAGAGGCATCGAGAGCTACGAGCCGGTCCAGTTCCTCTTGCCTTAGCACTTGCTCCAACATTCTGTGCCTCACGCGTTCCTTGATCTCTGCAACCGCCCACTGGAGCACTTCATCGGTCACTCTCTTAAACCGCCACCTCGGAAACCACACCTTGGCCTTGTCGGGATGGTTGAGATCATACCTCGCATGCAGCAGCCCCCAAGGGGATGGATGCCAGGAAATCCCGTCCATTGGGCGCGCTACTCCTGCTGCAGTGCCGCGTCAATCATCTTCGCCCACACGTCTTTGTCCATGTAGGGTTCTGGCGGCCCTGCATCTAGCATCGCTGCGGTAGGGTTGCGCAGGACTGCGATTGCGGCGCGCGCCATTACGTCACGAATGTGCGGCGTCAGAAACTCATCTGACGCATCCTCAAGAGCCGCGGCGACCAGCTTCACCATGCTCTCGCTCAATTAGGCCGCTCCTTCTGCTCTTTGAGCAGGCGACTGACCTCCGTATAGAAGGCGGCCTTCTCATCCGGCGTTTCGTTGGCCATGGCCTCTCGCATTTGCGAGTAGGAGGCCTCGATCTGCTGATCGGAGACCTCGGGGAGCCGTTGGGATGGCTCCCGTAGCCAGGTTAGGCGCCCGTATTCATCTTCGGGGGGGCTGAACCCAAACAGGCGTGCCAGCCAGTTCAAAACACCGCCTCCTCGGTAGAAAACGGCGGCTCAGCTGCAGGAGGTGCTTCCGGGGCCGTTTCCTGCGCCACAGGAGCCTCCACAGCCGCAGTTGGGTCTTTCCTTGGCCTTCCACGCTTGCCTTTGGTTTTGGCCTTCTTGGCCTTGGCTGGGCCTGGGGGACGGCCACGCTTCTTGGGGGCTGGTATATCGCCTGTGACGAACTTGGCGTCTTCTTCGCGGTCTTGAACGATGCTGGGGTAAGGATCGGCGTAGGGCAGCGGTTGAAACGCTGCTAGGTTATCCGTGGCTAGACGTGCAGCGTCGTCTGCGGCGTCCGTGGTGGTCCGCAGGGGCATCATTGCCTTGTATTCGGCATCGGTGAGGGAGCGAATGCCGTCACTCATGTAGGCGAACTCGCCATGGCCATTCGCTGCCGCGGCCGGCTTCGCCAGCCCATCCCCCAGCGCCTGGTCGATCGCTGAGCCGATCACACTGACCATGCGGTGCTGTAGGAGGGGTGATAATGGGTTGTCGTTCGCCGCGCCGTCCTCGGCGAGCTGCGCAACGATGGGCTGCGCTCTGCGCATGCCCTCTGACGGCTTCCAAGTACTGCTCATAATCGTGTGGTCCTTTTGGTTATATGCCGCTGTGTAGGGTTGAATAGAAGTTAGACAACTCATCAAGCCAGTCATCAAGAATCGCGATGAGTGCTCCTTCTAGCAGTTGCTGGGCGATTTGCGATGTGAGTGCCTCGGGGTGCTCAGCAAACGCGGCCATGATCTTAGCCACTACGGGTGGAATATCGATAGCGCTAGGCATCTGGTCAGATCCCTCGCTTATAGGCGTAGAGCATCGTTACGCAAACGAACGCGCTCATGCCGCCTAAGATCGTGGCGAATATATACCCGAATAGCGGAGCACCAAGAAACCTGAACATCCCCATCACTATCAGGCCAACGAGAAGGGATAACGTGGCAAGCAACGCGCCCTCGCGATACCATGGGTCCTTCGTGAACACGTCGCGTAGTTGCGGCAAGATGGTGGCGCATTGACTGACAGGAACCCGCTCGACGATCTCCTTGATCTGCCCGAACTGTGCCCGGTATCCCTGCTCGTGCTCTATCACTTCCCCCCAGAGTTCCACCGTGCCGATGGCGACTTCATCGCACGGGCAATCGCGGTTATAGGGAATGGTCTTGGCATAATCTCGCGCTTGTGCCTCAGTCTTCCAAGCATGCACGCCGTGTCCGTTAGCACTCGGCTTGAGGTGGGCCGCAATGGTCGCGCCTTCCTCCCATTTGCTGCCCATAAACACGCTGAGAATCTCGCCCTTGTCGATTCGCCAGCACCTCCACGCCATCAGTTCCCCGGCCTTGATCTCGACGGGGAGGGGTTTGGGTGCCGGCGCATTGAGCGCCGAGGCGGTTGGCAACATGCTGGTGCCAGCGATATTGAAGGGCATAATGGCATTGAAGGCTGCCCCCGGCGGGGGCGTAAAAACGCTGCCGCCTCCAGGCGGTAATATCAGGGTTGCGTTGCTGGTTCCAGCCGGGACGAGAAATCCCCAATGGCCTGGTTGGGTAAGGTAAGGATTGGCTGGGATAAGGTATCCTTGCTGGGCTGCTCGCATGTGGGCTGCGGTAAGCTCGGTGCGGCGGACTCCGATTGCTCCGTAGGCTGCAATGACCGCTTCGGCTCCTCCATACCCTCCGGCACTGGGTGCTTGAGGGGTACCACGTGCAAACGCTTGAGTTCGGCTCCTAAGTACATGGCGATAGTCCTTTCGGTTGGGGATCATGGTCAGTGCTTCGGAAAATAGGGTGCTGCGGCCTGAGCCAGTTTGATGTGCTCTGCCTCACGCGCCCTCTGCCGTGCCTCAATGCGCGCGCAGAGCCGATCGCGTTCCGCAGTATCGCCCCACAGCAAAGCCTGGAACGCATCGCGCAGCAGGTCTTGGTCGGATTTGGCTTTGTCGTCTGTCATGCCTTATCTCGTCGCCGATACACATTGCTGTGGGTGCCCGGTAATCCCTCAAACGGCGACTTCTTCCCATGCCGGTCGGAGAGATCCAGCCATACATGGTGGATGCCCCTGGCCATTAACTCGCCGATGCTGGTCGCCATGCAGCGCGCCTCAAATGCAAGATTCTCTTGTACGCCTGTCGGCAACAGAAAGAACTCGGGTGGTGCATCCCATGCCCACATAGGTGCTGGGTTACTAAGCGTTTCGGTCACTCCTTCGCCTCCATGGCCATCCGGCGCAACTCCCTGATGTCGCGGCACAGACGATATACGAGGTCAGGGCTCACTTCCCCTAGACTGCGAACGTAACCCGCCAGCCGCTTTTCATAGTCGGCAATCTTGGCGTCGATCTCGGCCTTGGTCAGCATGGTCATGCCTTCGGTTCCCACAATGAGCACAGAGACAAGTCGGTGACGTAGAACAACTGCGTAGATTCCGCCAAGGTTGGCTCCCTGCATGCGCCCTTGCCAAGGACATGCTTGGAGTCAGGTGGAGCAACGGATTTTCGCCAGATCATCATCGTTTCAAGCGGATGCCTATAGTAATGCTTGGGCATCACGACGACGCTGACCATATGCTTGCAGTTCCCGCACTTGGGCGCGTCGCTGGTGAGCAGATCCTTCGGGTGGGTATAGACGAAGCCTTGGTTTATCGGGCCGCGTTCAACGATGAGGGGAGGGCGGTTGGTCACGGGATGGGCGTCCCACGCGAGATCGCCTTCACTGCGCACATGCAGGCGATCTCCAGATGAGTGCGCGCCATTGCGAATAGCCGAGCCGCTTCTGCGGGCGCTACGTGGTTGCCCATGCACGCCCGGTACAGGGAGTTGAAAGCTAGCTTGAGGTTGCTGGCTTCCTCAATCTGAGCGTCCGTCAGGACGCGCGCGCCCATCACGTCAGGGTTTCCATTCTCGTCAAAGCCTGGGGTCATTACGCCTCTTCCTTCGTTCTGATCCGCGCCATCTGCATGCGGCTCCTGACCATGATGGGGTGCCGCATGTTCCGTTTGGACTTGGGTTGTTCCCAAGATTGATACGTCGGCAGCTTGACCCCGAGCCACTTCGCGGCGTCCTCTTGGCTCCAGTCACGGGCAAGCCGCCAGTCCCGCAGTTCCTTTGCGGGAATCGGCGCGTTCAGTGCTTCTCTTGGCTTCAGTATGCGCTTGCGCTTCTGCATTGAGGCATGCCTAGCACGTCCAACTACCTTAGTCAAACTACGTTGGCACGTTGTAGGAGTCGTCCCAGATTTTCCGTTACCCTAGCCCGCTCGCTAAGGATGATTAGCGCAAGTTAGGGCAATGCACATATCGAATGGAAATGCAAGCTGTTTATTGTTCTGCGGCAGGAACTTAATTAGGTTTGGCTGGCAGACGGGTCACGCTTGGCTCGGCCTCCGATTATCTCACTGCAGCGGGAGCGTCCCCGTTACCCCAAGCCCCCAGTCTCGCGTGTTGGCCGGGTAGCTCTCGGCCTGCGGGCTCGGACTGCAATCTCCAAGTATGCTCACCAAGTTCGCGGGCATTATCCTGATTTGCCCCGCGCTCCAGCTGCGCTATTATCTCCCCCATCTGCTGTCGCACTCACGCTCGCACACCGCTATCCAAGGGAACAGAGGCGGGGCCAGGGGTCGCAACGGCGGAGCGCGCAAAGTCACTCCCCAGGTAATGGTTAGTAGGTACGATATACAAGACGACGCAGTGCACCCATGCTATACTGTCCACAGATAAATTGCTGCCCTGAACGGCAGCCGGTCTGGCGTACCTACAACACGGCTGCGCCATGCCCACTCCGCCTTCTACCCCCTCCACCCCACCCCCCGTCAACCGCACCTGCATCGCCCACCTCAATTCGATCCTCGATGCAGCGGACGACGTGATCTACGGGGCGCATCGAGCATGGGAGATGGTAGGGGCGATCACCCCAACACACGCCGATATCCTCCTTGATACCCGGGACGAAATGATCAGAATGCTGGCCTGCCTGAGTGATGGACACCCACAGGTCACCGGGAGCTATGGGGCGGTCTCAGATGCAAAGCTGGCGAGGATGCGATTCTACGAGGCGCAGGCCACCTCGCTCCTCCGTCGTATCCCCGGGGGCGCTTCCCCCGCCGTGGTAGGCATCGTCGTCGCCAACCCGCGCCCCGAGAGCGTGTTGATGGTGGAGTTCGCGTGATGCGTTGTTCGACGTGCGGGCTTGAGCCTGATGACCATCAACGGCCTGGAACCAATTGCAGCAATATGAACGTCATGCGGTTTCCGATCTGCCCCGGCTGCAATATTCCTCGGCTCTACGAGACGCCGCGCTGCAATGATCCTCACTGCGACATCTGCCACCCGAAGAGTAAGCGATGATGGATACGCCCGCACTGACCCCAGTCAAGTCGTCCAACTTGGAAGCGGTCGGGTACGATCCGGGTACCCGAGTTCTCACGGTGAAGTTCCGCAATGGCGGCACGTATCACTATCAGGAATGCCTGCCGTCGCATTATGAGGGACTGCTCAGCGCGGAATCGCCCGGCAAGTTCTTCCATCGTCACATCAAGTCGGCATTCAAACATGCGAAGGCCGGCAATGTCGGGTAAGGACGTGCACTGATGACCGCCGAGGACCGCATCATCGTCGGCATGATCGTCGTCCTGGTCTTGAGCGCCGTCGCGCTGTGGATGGTGCTGCGGTAGATTTGCCATGCCGGTTCTTGAGAATACCCGCCATGAGAAGTTCGCCCACGAGATTGCTAAGGGCACCTCATCACGTGAAGCCTATAAGCTAGCGGGTTACGAGCCAAAGAACGACGCGACGGCCGACGCCTGCGCCTCCCGGCTGCTAAGTAATGCTGGGATAACGAGGCGAGTTGCGGAGATCAAAGAAGGTATTTCCGTCGTCGCCATCGAGAAAACAGCCATATCAAAGGCTTGGGTGATTGCTAAGCTGGTCGAAAACGTCGAGCGGGCCATGCAGGCAGAGGCGGTTCTCGACCCGCAGGGCAACCCGACAGGGGAGTACAAGTACAATGGCAACGTCGCGAATCGAGCCCTTGAACTGATCGGCAAAGAACAAGGTATGTTCGTCGATCGCAAGGAAGTGGGCGCGCCCGGCGACTTCGACCGCCTCTCCGACGATGAGCTAGCCCAGTCCATAGTGGAACAAACCAAAGAGCTAGCCGAACTAGACCCCGAGTTCGCCCGTGAGATAGCGGCAAGGAAGCTCAAGTCAACGGCGACGAAGCACTGAACCTGTGGTAGGATATGGATTATGTGTGCCGCCGCATGAGCGGCGTGGCGGTAATCAACGCGAGATAATTGGTCATGGCCGACGACAGCGACATCACAAATCTGCTGTTAGGGTTGCAGAACCTGCCTAATAGCGTGCCTGGCCGCACGCTCAATACTCTCAACGATGTGGCGCAGGGTGCAGGGGATATTGCTGGAAAGGCTGGCGATCAGTTAACCGACCCACGCTTGATATTACATCCTTTTGACGCTCCTACTCTGTTTGGGCCTGCTGCGATAAGAGCATTGTCTGGGTTTGTTCGCGAACAACAACGCAAAGGATTCGGACTGCCGCCTGAAAAGGCGGAAGGCGGTGAAGTAAGCAAAACGATGGCCGACGACCTCACCGCGCAGCAGTTGGAGTTCCTGCGCCGGGAGTATGGGGACTATACGGACGAGGAACTGCGGGCGATGGCGCCGCAGTCCAATCCCATAAGCCACCTACTGCATTCAGCGGCGGGATATGTGCCAAGGTTGCCAGAGACCGAGCATCCTGAAAACCGGGGAGCAAGCTGGGGAGATTGGGGCGAAGCCGCCGGCTCGTTCGGTAAGCACGCACTCAACACCATCCCAGGCATGATCTCAGGCGGCTTGAACTCAAGCGCCAACTGGCTTGAAGGAAGGCCAGAGATAGGGCCGGATACGCTGGCGCCGCTGGGCGGTATATCCTTGGCTGGCTTGGCAACTGGATTACCAGCAAGAGCAGCGCATGGGATAGAGCGCCTGCCAAAGGCGGCGCCTCCCGCGCGATTGACGCCTGCGATTATGGTGGACGGTAAGATCTGGGCGGGCGGACCCACTCATGTCGATTCAATGGGCCTTTGGTCCAATGATCTGTACGCGCGTGGCATGCATGATATCCCAGACATTGACGCCATGATGAAGGCTGGCCGGTTCGTAGAAGGCTTTACCACACCCGATGGTCGCTTCCTCAACCGCCAAGCAGCTGCAAAGCATGTTGGGGCGAAACGCGGAGGGAATGCTCTTGATGATCCCGAGCAAGGCCTGGAAACCGACTGGATGAGGGGGAACGGCTTGCTCGCCGACGCCCCCCGCGCTTCTCTCCCCGGCATCGTCCTCAATGGGTTGGAGCAGCGGACAAAAGGTCCATGGGATAAAGACTGGGATCATCGTGCATGGCAGGATCAGCATCCATCCCCATTTGAGGAGCTGGCAAAGCATCAGCGCATTCCCAGTCTGACGCCGCAGGAAGTACAAGACTTGTTTGCCAATACCTTCAAGAAGTCGGAGTAACTAGCCCGCTCGCTTAGTACCGTTAGCGGTAGTTAGGTATAATGTGCGTGAGGGCCGGTCGCAACTCCGGCTGCCGACCAAGGTGGCGTCTTCGATCCGACGCGCGTCTCACCCCAGAAGGCCAACATCGTTGGCGGGTCTGCTTTCCCCACTGCCGCACGCAAATCAGCCCTAGCACAGTTGCCTTAAGGCGGCAAATCGGCGATACCCTAACGCATGGCAAAGATCGGACGCGGCGGCGCAATCTATTCCAACGACGTTCAAGAAGTATGGGAGCCGACCATGCATCTTGCGTTCATCGCAGTGCTAGACCGCGATGGTCCATCACCGGATAGGACAATCAAGATGCTCCACCAGCAATGGCGTTCCAACATTGGACGAACGCGCTGGCGCCCGGTAGTTGAGATGGATCCACGTTCCCCCGATAACGAATGAGGTTGTAATCACCATGCACGAACAAGAGACTGTGCTCAGCCAGCTGCGTGGCGCCGCTCGGTCAGAAGCGCTCAAGCTGTTCACCCAAGTGCAGGGCCAATTGCCCTATCACTCACGCGATTGGGAGCATGTACGAGAGATAGCATTTTATCTGTTCTCGGGTGAGATCCCGGAGCGCTGCAAGCCCGTCAAAGCCGCGGCCTGACCATATGACGCCCTACCACCAGGACGTACTCCACAAGCTCCTCGACAAGGCGATCGAGAAGTTCTTCATACGCTACGGCAAGAAGGGCTTGGTCGGGACGAAGCCGAAGCAGGATGCAGTCGGGGTGCTCGTGGTCCTCTCACAGATCGCGGGCGAATTGATCAGGCACGCCCCCAAGGACATGCAGGACAACTTGTTCATGGCCTTCGCAGATGGAACCGCCAAGCTGGCGGGGATCAAGGAGGACGAGGAGATCGAAGAGGCCGAGGTCGTGACGGAGACGCTACAATGAGCAATGTGGTGGATCTGCCGTTCGGGATCAATGAAAGCGAGAAGCTAACACGCGTGATCATTGATGCAGTTAGCGCGCATTATAGATCCCAGGGCAAGACCGATGAGAAGGGACGCGCCTCCGTTCCGCCGCGCCGGATGCTCAGAGCCCTGGCCGCGATCAGCGGGCAGATCCTATTCTCGGCACCAGAAGACAAACGGTCTGACGCATTCGCGGAGTTCGTAGCCGATGCGAAAGAGCATGCGAGACTCGCCTAAGTGCCCAGCCTCAAGCTCTGCATCTGCTCCAACCGCCACCATCCCCCGCAGTTCACGGCATGCCTGACTCTGCTGGGGATACAGCTCGCACGCGACCCTGAAACATTCCCGCGCATCGGCCTCTTCCTCCAGCCCATGGCCTCAAACCTTCCCTTCGGCCGGCAGAACGCAGTCGCCCAATGCCAGGCGGACGGCTATACACACATGCTGTTCCTCGACGACGACATGACGTTCCCCGCCGACGCGGCGCATCGGCTATTCGCCCACGGCAAGCGGATTGTCGGCGTGAACTACCGCAAGAAGCAGGAAGACTATCACTACGTGACCAAGGATCTGGAGGACCGCGAGCTCTGCTCTCGCAGCCTGACGGGGGTGCAGGATGTGTCACGGATCGGCCTCGGTCTGGCACTAATCGATATGGACGTGTTCCGCTCAGTCCCCATGCCCCACTTCGAGATCCCCTGGAAGCACGACGTGGAAGGGGGAGGCTACACGAGCGAGGATATCTACTTCTGCAACAAGCTCCGAGCCGCAGGGGAGCAGATCTGGGTCGATCACGACCTGTCGAAGCAGTGCGGACACATCGGGGATCATGTATACTCGATGCCCAACGGAGAGAACGAATGGCCGACCAGACGCCTCAAGCCAATCTGATCACTCAACTCGCCGACGCCATCGTCGCCCTGATCAACGCCAAGCCGCAGAGCCCAACGAAGGCGGAGATCCGCGAGATCCTGCAGACGCATATCAAGTTTCAGGCAGAGCCCATCTGTGAGCGAGCAAGTGCGGATCGCCACTTTGACGAGATAGTCAGGACATGGAAGGCCGATGGTGCGCTGTGGAAGGCGACGACGGATTGCCAAGGCGAAGCCTCAGTGCCGCATCCGCGCGATCGGGGTGCAATGCCGATCTGTCGCGAGACCTTTATCTTTGCTACCGGACGCGAGCCTCAAGACGACGATTTGGAGCGCTGTAATTGCTCTCAAGCTGGTTCGCTCATGCATTCTTGCTGTGGTTGGAACGAGGAGCATGCCAAGCCGCAATTCATGATCGGCCCTCGCGTAATAGAGACGCTGAAACTGCCCTACAAGGATGTATCGCCGTCCCTCCTAAAGGCTATTGAAGCGGTCAAGGCGATGACCAACCCGCAAGGCCAAGTCATATTGGGAGCGCTTGGCCACCGCTGTATTGATGATCGCACAGACAGTTGCGACATTTGCGGAACACCTCTCGAACAGTGGGCAAATGTCGCCTGCGGACGCCCCAAGCCCTAACCCATGGACGTATATCGATCAGCCGACGCCCTGCGGGAGAAGAGGGAGAGGCTAGCGGCGACGCATCGCGAGCAGCAGCTTAGGAAAGAGCGAATTAGGCAACAGACCTTGCCGGGTGGTTTCCTGGCGTTCATTCGGTACTTTTGGCACGTCCTAGAGCCCGTCGATCCCTTCGTGGAGGGATGGCCGCTTGAGTGCTTATGCGCTCACCTTGAGGCCATCACGCAAGGGCATTTTGTCACCGTCAATGGTGTGCGCAAGTCCTTCAACCGAGGGCTTTTTAACGTTCCACCTGGTTTTATGAAAAGTCTGTGCACGAACGTTTTTTGGCCCGCATTTGAGTGGGGTCCGATGGGACTGCCGCATCTGCGCTACGTCGCGTTCTCCTACGCGTCGGATCTGACCGAGCGCGATAATGCGAAGTTCCGCGATTTGATCTGCTCAGATGCTTACCGAGAGATGTGGGGTCACACCTTCAAAGTGACGGGCGATGGACAGGTGCGCGTCAAGAACGACAAGACGGGGTTCAAGTTCGCTTCATCGATGGGAGGAATCGGTACGGGCGAGCGCGGGCATCGCGTGCTTTGCGATGACATTCACAAGCTAAAAGGCACGCAGGATACCGCCGAGGCGCGGAAAGCCATAACGGATTGGGTTCAGGAGGGAATGCAGAACCGCCTCAATGATCTCAGCCGTGACGCCATCGTCGTTATCATGCAGAGACTGCACGAGGAAGACGCGTCCGGTATCATTCAGAGGCATCTTGGCGACGACTATTGCTCTCTCATCATCCCGATGGAGTACGAGAGCAATCGCCACTTCAGCCACTACATAGGCTGGAACCACGGACAGGATCCGCGTGAACACGATGGTGAACTGGCATGGCCAGAGCGCTTCACGAAGGAAGCCCTCGTTTCCTTTAAGCGCAACACGTATCTCTGGTCCGGGCAATATCAGCAGAATCCGATCCCTCGCGGCGGCGGCCTGATCAAAGAGGACTGGTGGCAAGTCCACGAGGTCAAACCAAAACCAAATGGTGGTTACAAATTCATTCCCGACGTAGCGCCAATCTATGTGCTTGCTTCGCTGGATACGGCCTACAGCGAGAAGGAGGAGAACGACTATTCTGCCTTGACCGTGTGGGTCGTGCATGACAACCCGGTCACGAAGCAGCGCAACATCCTCTTGGTTGACGCATGGCAAAAGCAGCTCCCCTACCTATCGGGACCAAAAGTGGAACGGCTGCCGAACGAGAATGCTGCCATCTATCGTCGCCGCTGCATGCCGACGTGGGGCTTGGCGGAGTGGGTGGCCGACACTTGCCAAGTTCGCCGTGTCAACCGTCTGATCGTCGAGAACAAGAACCGGGCGCCCGATGTCATCAGAGAGATCAGGAAATTGTTCGCTGATCGGGACTGGGGCGTGCAGGCCATGGATATCAAGGGCGACAAGTGGGGCCGCGCCAGCGCGATAACCGACATCTTCACCGACAACATGGTCTACGCGCCCGCCGAGATCACCGAGAACGGCGATGTGCGCTGGCTGGATTGGGCGAAAGAGGCGATCGACGAGATCGCAACGTTCCCTCGTGGCGCCCACGACGACATCCTGGATTCGATGACCATGGCCATGAAGTTTCTGCGCGACAATGGCCTAGCTATCCGGCAAGACGAGCGCCGTGCTATAGAGGAGGAACGCATGAAGCACAAACCGCAGAGAGATCCGATTTATGCCGTCTGAGACTCAAGATACCACCACCATCCCCTTGACTGCCTCCAACATGGTCGGGATCATCCAGCGCAACCTGATGGAACTGCACGCGTATTTGACGCAGCCGGCGCAGACCGTGGACCGCATGGTGTGTCTCAGGGCCTTGGAGGATTGCGCCAAGTGGGTGTCGAGATTACCCGATAACAGCGGGATCCAGGTGCCCCCGGCCGATAATGGCAAGCAGGCCAAGGCCAGAGCAAATTGATTGGCGAACTGAGTCCAATGCGCAGATGCGGCGACTGTCAGCTTTGCTGCCACATGCTCGCCGTTCCTGCCCTTGACAAAGGCCGGCATCAACGCTGCCAGCATCAGCGCTACAAGAAGGGCTGCGCGGTGTACGCGAGGCGCCCATTCGAGTGCCAGACGTGGTCCTGCGGCTGGCTCAGGGAAGATGACACCGCAGACCAATTACGCCCCGACCGTTCGCATTACATCATCGATACCGCCTCACAGAGCGTTGTCGATGTGGAGACATCGGAGGGCAAAAAGGTCAGGGTCGCGGTCATCCCGATCTGGGTCGATCCGAAGTTCCCCGACGCCTACAAGGATCCGCGGTTGAGGGCTTATCTGGAGCGGCTCGCGTCCCAGAGCAAACTTGGGCTGATCAATCGCGAGTTTCTCCTGCTGCCGCCGGCCATCAGCGGCACGGGCGAATGGCGGGAGCAGCCTATGACATCCTCTGGGGCGCCCCCCGCTCTAGTCGCCGCATAATCCGTCTGCTATTATTCTGTGGATATCTCCCGCGCTCATGTGAGCGCGCAAGTCCTGCGTTGTCGGTCCCTCATGCAGGCTTGCGCCCATGGCAACCAAGAAGCGTCGGTCCAAGAAGTCCTCTGCGGCCGATGATGGTCCCGAGGTTGGCCCTGACGGCATAATCGTCATCCCGACCGAGCCCGAGAACCCCAAGTCCGACAACAAGGTCACAATCAACGCCGCAACCGGCACGGTCGAAGTCACCGAAGAGGACGGGTCGATCCTCATCGATCCCACAGGTGAAACCTTAACCCAGGACCCCGACGAAGACCCAGACGCGCCCAACGCCCACGACTACAACCTAGCCCTCAAGGTCGACCCCATCGAACGGTCCAAGATCGCCGAAGACCTGTTCACCGGCATCGAGGACGACAAGCAGGGACGCTCGCCCTGGGAGCAGATGCGGGCCAAGTGCATCGAGCTCCTGGGACTCAAACTGGAAGACCCCAAGGGCGACGTAAGTCGCTCCGCCTTGGGTATGTCGACCTCGGTGGTCAGAGATCCAACCCTACTGCAAGCCGTCGAGTTCGCCCGGGCCACGTCCTACGGGGAACTCTGCCCGTCATCGGGGCCGTTCAAGGTCGAGGATCAATCCGAGAGCCCAACGCAAGATACCGAAAAAGACGCCCAGGATCTGCAGGACGACCTCAACTATTGGATCACTCAAACCGCATCGGAATACTACCCCGACACCTACTTCATGCTGTGGTGGACTTCGCTGGCCTCTGGGACTTTCAAGAAGGTCTACAAGTGCCCGTTGAGACGCAGGCCGGTTTCCGAGTATGTCGACGGCACCGACCTGATCGTCTCCACCAGCGCCACGGACCTAAAGAACGCCTCGCGTGTGACGCACGAGATCAAGATGCGCAAGTCCGTCATGAGACGAATGCAGATCCTGGGCGTCTATCGGGATGTGCCGTTGTGGGATCCTCTTCAACCCATGCTTTCGGCGGTCACGCAAAAGCGCGCGACCATCGAAGGCAAGAACCCACAACCACAGAGACCCGAAGACCAGGACTATACCGTCTACGAATGCTGCTGCGAGTTGGACATCAAGGGGTTCGAGCACAAGGACGGCAACAAAGTAACGGGTTTGCCGCTGCCTTATCGAGTCACTCTCGATGTAACGTCCCGCGAGATCCTGGAGATTCGGAGAAACTGGGACGAGGACGACGAGGACCAGATCGCGCAGATCCCGTTCGTGCTGTTTCCATTCTCTACTGGGTTATCCAGGATCTACGGGTCGGGTCTGGGCCAGATGATGGGCAACATGGCGGCGGCCCTAACTGCCTTGCTGCGCATCTCCATCGACAACGGGATGTTGGGCAACTATCCGGGGATGCTCAAAGCCAAGGGGTCTGGGCGTGATCTGGTCAACGAGATCATGGTCCCTCCTGGGGGGTGCATGGAGGTCGACACCGGTGGGGCGCCGCGCATCCAAGACGTGTTCATGGGGCTGCCCTACAAGGACGTTTCCCCCTCAGTTATGAGCCTCATCGAGCAGACCCGAGGTGTCGCACAGAACTTAGGGGGCACCATGAATGCCCCCGTGGCCGAGGGCAAGCAGGACGCCCCTGTTGGAACAACATTGGCAATGATCGAGCAGCAGACCAAGCCGGCCTCTGCCACTCACAAAATCCAGCACATGGCGCAGAGCGAGGAGTTCCGGTTGCTGATACGCCTGTTCAAGGACGATCCAGACAGTCTCTGGCGGGGCAATCGCCGCCCGGCGCTCGGTATGGACCGCGAACAGCGCGTTGCCCGCTTCAAGCGCATCTTGGAGAACTGCGACATTGTTCCGGCCTCTGACCCAAACGTACCCTCAGAACTGCACCGCAAGCTCGGTGCCATCGCCTTTCAGCAAATGATGGCAACGGTTCCAGGAGCTGATCAGGTCGCCATCGCCAAGTACGTGGCGCGCGCCGTGAACAAAATGCCCGATTCCGAGTTCGACAAGATGATCCAGCCTGCGCCACAAGGACCACCTCCAATAGATCCAGCCACCCAAGCCGACTTGGCGATCAAGAAGCAGCTGGCCGACATCAAGGGACAACAGGTACAGGTACAAGCGGCCACGGCCAACAAGAAGATCGACACGGACGCCCAGATCAAGGCGGCACAGCTGGCCCACCAGCACATGCAGGCCAGCGCTCCCCAACAGCCCGATCCCCTGGAAGCCCAGGCCCTTACTCTCAAGGCGCGGGCACAACAGTTGTCCGAGACCAAACTGGCCGTGGACGCGCATAATGCGCACCAGGATAGGCTGGCACAGTCGGACAAGTCGGCCATGGACATCGCTTCTAGGCTCGCCACGCACCCGGAGTCACAGCCCATCGTCAACAGCGAACTGCAGGGGTTGGGCAATTACATGACCCCGCCGGACAAGAGTAATTCGATGGGTGCGGGAGGGACGGTCGGAGGGCGCATGGACGAGGAAGCGGTCAAAGCCGACAAGCTCGCGTCCGAGAACAAGCAACACCTGGCAAATGAGATCGCAAGGATCTTGCGCGAGATGCCAATGTCGGGTTATGCTAACTGATCCCTTCAAGGGCTTGTGCGGGCGTCAACTGCCATTCCCCGCCTGAATGAACGCCACGAGCATTCCGCGCCTTGCCCGCAATCGTCCGATCCGCTTCAAATCGGGCGCGTCGCTGCATGTGCTGGATAACCAAAAGTTCGCGCGCAATAATCTGGCCCTGTTCAGGAAGGATACGGCGATCTTCGCCGATATGTATGCCGAGGACATGGCCGGCTTTGTCATGATCGTCTGGGACGGCAAAGGTCATTCCAACTGTTCTTTCACGGTTTCAGAAGCCAGCCCAATCGGTACCCGTTTGCTGCCGACGTTCGCAGCCGAGAGCATCCGCCGCGAGGCCAGCGAGAGCGACGCGGAGAAAGTCGTCAAGCGCATGTTCAACGTCCCCGAGGGGAGCTGAAAGGACCAAGCCATGTCTTATATGCGGGGCGTGAAGTTCGGCAACGTCGGCAATACCCGGTTGCAGCGGAGTTACGGCGCGGGCTCAGGCCCTCTCAGGGATACCTACCCGAAGGGTTATGCTCACGGTGGCGCGGTCAAGGATGGCAAGGACGGCCCCGCTCTTGCCGAAGGCATGGAGGCCGATGGCAAGCCGGCCAAAGTTTCCCTGGCACGTCCCGGTCGGAAGATGGGCGGCAAGGCAGGGAAAGACGGCAAGGGCAAGACGAACGTCAACGTCGTGGTGATGGGCCATCCTCCGGGTGGGCCGGGAATGCCGGGAGCCGGCGGCCCGATGCCCATGCCGCCCCCAGGTGCCGGTGGACCGCCGATGCCTCCTCCTCCCATGGCCAGGCCCCCCATGCCTCCTCCGGGTGGCCCGCCGATGGGTCCACCACCACCGGCAGGCATGCCGATGCGCAAGCACGGGGGAGCGGTAGGACGGTTCGCCAAGGGCGGGAAAGTCAAGGTCGGTGCCGACCCCATTCACGAGAAGAACACCGATGACGAAGACGGCGGCTGGAACGGCGAGAAGAAAGGCGGCAAATACGCCAAAGGTGGTTCGGTCAAAAAGGACTTCCAACTCGACAACGAGGACGGCGGCTCCGGCGGGGCCAAGGCGCGCGAGGCGAAAATCAAAGGTTATGGGAAATAGCCCCATGACCACGATTGGTATGTTCGATGGCCCAGATCACCGCAAGGGCATGAGCAGCGAGGATCGCCTCAGGGCAGCGCAGTGGGCGGTATCCATGCGCGAGAAACTGGAGGCCAAGCGTCGTCGCAAGTGGGAAAGCCGCCTTTATCAGCGCGACCGCCTGCTATTGGATGATTGCCAAGGCGAGCATATGGTGACCAGTCACCTTGACGAAAGGCAGCAATTGGGCGTAATCGAATAACTCTGCGTGCGTGCGTCAACCACTAGAGCATATGGCCCGCGCCCGATCTGCCGCCGCTGAACCTCTTCCAGACGCTCCCCCAACGATCGCACCCGAGCCCTCGCCGTTCCACGGCAAGTGCCGGACGTGCCATGGGTGGTGGTTCATCGCCAACACCAAAGCGTTCGGATATTGCCGCCCCGGTGGGGCAGGGCTCCAGACCGCTCCGCTGCGCTCCGACATGGATACCTGCTCGCTGTGGCCCGCACTTGAGTGGAAGGGGCGAACGTGAGCGTCTTTACGTCTTTCGAGAGCCGTTACCTCAAGCGGTTGGGCGAACGGATTAACGAGGATATCCGGCGCGGCGAGGAGATGCTGGGATCGGGATCCAAGATCACGGGGGATGCCGCCGCAACCGGAATGGCCTGCACGAGGATCGTCGGCGAGATCGCGGGACTGAAACTGGCCCTCAAGCACATGCAAGAGATCCACAAGGACATGACGGGTCCAGCGGCGCACAAGAAGGAAGCAAGAGACTAACCATGGCCAAATCCACAGCCGTACTCAAGACCGTTCCGAAGTTCCCGAAGTCCGCGCCGTTCGTGCCGGGCAAGGTGATCCGCCGCAAAATCTACGCTGGCAAGACCGCGCTCGGCAAACGCTCCAAGCACTTCGTCGAGGTCAAGCACGAGCGCGACCCCAAAGAACTTCTGTTCGAGAAGATCGGCGCACTACCAGAAGAGGTGGTGCAGTTCGCCCGCATTCTGGTTGCGATCTATCAACCTCCAATGGTGCACAAGACCGCAGGCGGACTATTGCTGACCGAGCCGATGAAGGAAGAAGACATCGAGGAGTTCCTTTGGATGGGCAAGGTTGGATTGATCGTGCACATGGGGCCACAGGCCTACGAGGACGACGATACGACCAAGTTCCACGGCACCAAGAACCACATCGGGGATTGGGTATGGTGCCGTCCCTCGGATGGCCTGATGGTCGAGGTCAACGAGGTTCCCTGCAGGGTCCTTGCCGAGAAGGACATCCAGGGCAAGATCCCGCACCCCGATATGATCTGGTAGGCAATCATGGCCGTCGCCGCAACTGCTCCAAATCCCGCCGCCCCCGTCACCCTCCCCAAGGCCGACGACATCATCGACATAGCCCTGGACGGTATCGGCCTGGGGTTCGATGGTGATGGGCTGCCGAAGACCGTAGCTGGTGATGGGGTTATCACCGAGACGCCGAAACCCAATCCTGAACTGGAAACCCTCAAGCGCGAGCGCGACGAGGCGCGAGCCGAACGGGAGAGGCTGGTTGCGGAGCACGCAGACGCGCAAGCGAAACTGAAGACCGAAAGTGCTGCCCGTATCGCCGCCGAGGAAGCCAGCGGCAAATCCACCGACATCGCCATGCGCGCCCACTGGGCCAAGGTCAATGCGGACGCGGAACAGTTGAACGGCCATATCACCGCGACGCAAAGCCAAATCGCAGGACTGGAGAAGGAGCTGCACGCCGCCGCAGAAGCGAGCGACCCGGCGCGTCAAGCCCAAGCAACAAGGCAACTGGCAAGGCTTGAGGCCTATCTGGTGCGCCTCGAAGAAGGCAAGCAGGGCGCGGAGAGCGAGATCGCCAGAGTGCGTGACGCTTATACCGCGGCCCCGCGTGAGAAACCCAAGCCCGCAGAGACCAAAACCGAGGAAGCCAAGCCGCCTCCCGGCCCGATACAGCCCAAGAGCGCGGACGAGTTCATATCCTGGGCTCCCACTGCAACGAGAAGCTGGCTACGTGACCACAAGGAGTTCGCAACCCCGGGTTCACGCGAGCAGAAGCGCATGAACCTGTTCGCGGCAGAGTGGATGCTGGAGAACGGCGAGGACCCGAAGAAGCTCGACACTAGCGAGTTCGCCGACGCGCTCAACCACAAGTTCTTCCCGACCCAATCCGAGCCAGAGCATCAGGAGATCAGCATGGCCGAGGAGCCTGCACCGAAGCCAACGGTTACACCAGCACAGCGCGCCCGTGTGGCTGCTGCCGCCCCCGTATCACGCTCGGGGGATGTCTTCTCCTCCCGCAACCCGAACGCCGCCAAGGTGAAGTTGCCCCCTAAAGTCGCGGAGTTCGTGCGCGTCTCCGGGCTGGACCCGACCAAGTACGCGGCCGAGGTCGTAGCACAGATCAAATCCGGCAAGCTGCCGAAGGATTGGCTGGACCCTGATTTCCCCCACGACTTCGGCTGACATTTGCGTTCGGGCATTCGCGTTTCGCAGCACTGAGAGAGGACCGACTACCATGGCCGTAGCAGCCAAAGCCAAAACCGCTCCACGCAGCGCACCCGCTGTAACTGTTGGCCGCGCCGCCGAGCCGGCGCGCATGGAGCATGTCGCCCCGACCTCACCGTCCCTGCGCCAAGTCAGAACCCACGATGGGCAAGTCGTCCGTGTGTTCGATGGGCCGATCGTTAACAGCACTGGACAAGCAGTGGGTCTCAGGTTTACGGGAGCGGAGGACAAGTTCGCCTTCGACCGTTCGATCATACCGGAGGGGTGGGATTATCAATGGAAAGCATACGCCTGCAAAGGCGCTCCGATGCACGAGCACCAGGTGGAACTAGCAGCAAACGGCTGGGAGCCGGTACCGCCCCAGAGACACGACGGCATGTTCATGCCCAAGGGCTTCGGTGGCAATACGATAGATAGGGGCGGCCAGCGTCTCATGATGCGCGACATGCGCCTCACCCTTAAGGCGCGTGAGATCGAGCACAGAGCAGCCATGGAGCCCGTCAACAACGCCCGCTCACAAGCTGGTCTAGCGGCTTTGATGGGTAATGCCGCCCCGAACTCGGGAGCGATTATCGATTTCCAACACGGGGAAGCACAGCGGGCAACGGGGTTCGCCAAGAAACACGAGGGGCAGATCGTCAATCCGCAGCGCAACTATACCTATTCTCTCGACGAGAATTGATGCCCAGCGTCCCGCGTAACGTAAGACAGAGCAGGGCGCTTTAACGGGCGGCCTGCTCAGCCTTTTCCGGGGCCAGCGTTGACAGCAACTCCGACCACGCTTTCGCCCGATCCTTCCAGAGATAATGATCCCTCACATACTGGATGCGGGCCTGGCGATCCTCTTCCGCGCCTTCCGGGTCCTCCCGAAACCTCCTCAGCACGGTGCTGACCATGTGGGCGTAGGCATAGGCCAGCTCGGTCTTATCTGACTGCGGCGGGATCATCTGTGCCCATCCCCCGGTGGCTTCTCTCTGCCCCCCGAGATCGGTAGTCATAACAGCGGCACCTACCGCCATGGCCTCAATCGCTGCGATGGAGTGGCACTCGGGGAATGTCGAAGGGTGGGCGAGCGCGGCATAGCCCGCTAGCTTCTGAGCCAGTTCGGCTTGCCCGACCGACCCCACGTAGTCGACCCCGACCATGGACTTGGCCTGGTCGTACAGTGGCGCGAACTCCTTATCTGACAGTCTATAGACCGCCATCGATGAGAACACCTTGAGCCGCACTTTAGGGATTGCGTCGCGGATATGGGGGAAGGCGTGCAGGAGCACGTCTAATCCACGGTAGGGCGTCGAGGTGTAGAACAGGATAGGGGGCTCGCCCGTTGCAAACCAAGGGGTTGGCAGTGCCACGTTCTCAAACGCGGGCGAGACGCCGTTGTGCATTACCACTGTCTTGGCGGGGTCGATCCCGAACCCTGCATACCCGTCCCGTTGACTCGCGGAAACGAAGACGATGGCGTCCCAGGCATCCTGCTCGTCCCGGTCTTTCAGTCCCTTGATGGGCGGCTGGAAATGCGCGTGATGGTTCCACAGAACCAGTGGGGATTTGACCTTGTAGGTATCCCGCAGCGCGCGACCATAGGCGCCGTTGAGCCCGATCACCACATCGAAATACCCATTGTATGGGTATCTCCGCCCGAATTGGTGCTGGTGGCAAAACTGGACACCAGATTGTCGAACGAGATCAGGGGTGCCGTTGAACACCACGATCTCGTGCCCGAGCTTGGCCAGCTCCACGGTGAGATAGCACAAGGCGGACTGGGAGCCCCCCGTGGGACGTTCCAAGGGCGTGAGGGCCGAGTATTCCCAGCCGCAAGTGTCGAGGAAGGCTAAGCGCATTGCCGTGCCCTAGCATGAGTTGCGGGATGGGGCAAATCAGCGTAAATCGCCGGATATGCTAGCCCTGCGCGACCTCCTCAAGCCCGACCATATGACCAGGATCGCCAACGTCGGGGAAGCAGATGAACACCCGCCCTACCGGCGCATGCAGGAGGAAGGGCTCTGCGATGTCGGAGTAGTCGTTGACTTACCCGATTATATCAGGGTCAGTGCGGCGGGGGCGGAGCTGGCCATGCTGCAGGCGCGTCCCCAGGCTTGTGCGCATGCCGTGGCGATCCAGACCAGGGTGTTCTTCCTGCCTTCTGTCGGCCTGCCTCACGTCGGCATGGTAGATACTGCCTTACGAACGATGGGGTTCGTGCCTCACTGCTTCATCGAGGCCACGTGCCAACCAATTCCCACCGATCCCCCGCTCAATAATGTCCCACCGAATCAAATCGTCGAAGCCGACATGCTGTACGTTCGCGACTGGTCCAAATGCCCAACCTTGACCAGTTCCACCCCTGATAGCATGACGGGGGAACAGTGGAAGCAGTTGGCCCTGATCGCCCATCACATCTGCGGCTCCTACGACCTCGCCATGTACGCGATAACGACCTTGGCACATACCACTGCGGTAGCGGCCGACGCCCCCGCACGCTACCGCAACATCCTGACGGAGCTGGTCAATTGAACGACAACCCGCAGTTCAGAATGCCGCCACCGCCAAAGTGGCATCTGCTGATCTCCATCATCGCCTACAAGAAGCAGATCGATTACGAGGTGACCGATTCGATCGAGGCGGCGCTGCCCGGCCTCGCCATGATGGGCTGGCGCGCGCAGCGCTTTAGCGGGGGCGGAAGTGCGGATCTCGCCGGGTGCCGCAATACCCACTTCGCCGTGGCCCATGCCGGCCCCTTCACGCACATGCTGTTCATCGATTCGGACGTGTGGTGGGAGCCGGGCAGCATAGAGCGATTGGTATCCCACGATGTCGATCTGATATTGGGGGCCTATCCCCGGCGCAAGGCGGGGGCGGGATTCGCGATTCGTACCCTCCCCGGACCACAACTGCTGGTCAACCCCAAAACCGGCGCCTACGATCCCCAGGGCATCCTGGAGATCGCCGGGGGGCCGTCGGGGATGATGCTGATCTCGCGGGCCTGCATGGAGAAGATGGTGACCTCTTACTCCGATCTCTGGTACGCCGACCCCGAGGTATCGACGGGCAAATCCTATAATCTGTTCGAGTTCGCGGTCAGGGATCACGAGCGGATGGGCGAGGATCTGCACTTCTGCCGCATGTTCAGGGCGGTCGGGGGGCGGGTGTGGACCGACCCGCATCTCAAATTGCACCATAATGGCGACACCACGTTCTCGGGGTGCTTTGCCGATCATCTGAGGCAGATGGGGCGGCTGGTGGATCCGGGGAAGGTTCAGAAGGTACCCGTCAGTTGAGGAGGCTAGCATGGGACGCTGCCGTAGAACATGCATGCAATGCGGAGCCGCGTTTAGATCTGATGGCGCATCGGCAGTCCATTGCTCACCGCGATGCTATGTCCTCGGCAAGTCAGAATGGAATAGCCAGGGCTGTAGGCTATGGAAAGGCAAGCCTGGCATCCACGGTTATGGCGTGGCAAAGATCCACGGCGAGCGCTATTCAGCCCATCGCCTTTCTTACTCGACGTTTATTGGGTCAATACCAGGAGGCATGGATGTATTGCACCACTGCGATGTGCGGACATGTGTGAACCCAGACCATCTATTCTTGGGTACAGCTCTCACTAACATGCGAGATTGCATCCAAAAAGGCCGAAACTGGCGCAAGCTAACTGATGACGATGTGAGGCAAATTCGCAGCATCGTTGGCATCTCGCAAAGAGCCATAGCTCACCATTATGACGTATGCGATCGCGTCATTCTAAAAATCCGCAACGGACGCTCTTGGAAGCACTTAATCGACGCTGAAAATCCCTCTTGACGTTCGCGATTATCTGTGAGATTAACCCTGCCATAGTAAAGGGCGTACCCGGTAGAAGTCGCGACGACAACTTCGCGATGATGGTGTCCAAATCGCCACGGGAATGTATCCCCACGCAGGCGGGCCTGCTGAGTAACTGTTCACGCAGAAGAGGGGGGAGATAGCCGCAAGCCGCGATGGCTGCTGTGCGCTTTAATGCGCGCATGCCGCCGAAAACGGACTGCACGTCATCACCAGACGGCGCTATTTCCTCATGCCCGCAGTCCAATACAGCAACGAACCGAGCAACGGTAGCGATCTAATCGCTGGCCGCGCTTTGCTGTGTCTGGCGGGTGCCGAGGGCGCCGATTATCTCAAGGCACCCAGCACCCATGGCCAACGCTAATTCACCTTTTGGCTTGAAGTTCCTCGGCCTGTTCGGCGCGCCCCCGACCAATAGCGCGCTGCAGGAAAAGCGCAACGGCATCCTCTCGACGAACTCCACCGCCTTCTATACCGGCGACCTCATCCTGATGAGTAGCAACGGCTACTTCTACCAGTGGGCGGCGGGTCAGGCGCAATACCTCTGCTACGGGGTGTTCCGGGGCTGTAGGTACGCATCGAACTCCCAGCAGACCGTCGTTCCCCAGAAATACTGGCCGGGCACGGATGCTGCCTCCGGTACCGTACTCGCCCAGTACATTCCCGCCGCCCTCACCGCACCGCCCCTATTCGTCATCCAGTCGGATGCGACTGGGCTCACCAGCGGCAACGTCGGCATGAACGCCGATATTGTCGTGGGCACCGGTTCGACGACCACGGGGTTCTCGGCCTCCTACCTCGACACCACGACCATCACCACTCAGGTCACCGCACCACTTCGGATCGTCGACCTCTACGTCAACTGGGCGATGGGCAATAGCCCTGAGGGTGCAGGGTCGTCATCCACCCTGGTCCCGGGCGTGCAGGCCGGCGCCTACAACTACGCGGTCGTGACCATCAACAACAGCGGCCAGCAGGGCGTCTAACTTAGGCTGAACTCTCTCTCATCAGAGGACGGCCTTGGGCCGATAATCACAGATGGCTATCAATACCTCGCAGATCCGCGACCTCCTCCGCCCCGGTCTTAGGGAGATCGACGGCGAATACCCAAACATCCCGACGCAGTACAAGCGTGTCTTCACGACCAAGACATCGACCATGCAGATCGAGCGCACCGCCCACGTCGCCTACATGGGCTATGCGCAGATGAAAATGGAGGGCGGCGGGACGAACTTCGATAACGCCGCGGGACAGAGGTGGGTCTACAACGCGGAAACCTACGAGGTGGGGTTGGCGTACGCCATTACCAGAAAAGCCATTCGCGACAACCTCTACAAGACCGAGTTCAAGCCCACAGCTCTCGGTCTTGCCAAGGCCTTCAAGGAGTTCTGGGAGGTCAACGCCTTCAACGTCTTCAACAACGGCACGACCTACGATGCGTCAATCGTGGGCGACGGCAAGGCGCTCTACGACACGGGGCATCCCGTAGACGGTTCCACTGCGGCGAACAAGTTCTCGACCGACCTCGACCTCAACGAAGCCTCGTTGATGCAGGCGATCAAGAACATCCGCACCAACTGGGTCGACGAGCGCGCCCTCAAGATCATGGGGCGCCCCCGCCCCGATGGCCTCTTGGTTCCGGTCAATTTGATGGACGTGGCCGAACGGATCACCAAGACCGAGCTTCGTCCGGGCACGGACGAGAACGACATCAACGCGGGTCGCAACGTCGAGGGCGGGATCACCGGCTACATGATCTGCGATTACCTCACGAGCAACTATGCGTGGTTCGTGCTGACCAAGAACGACGGCCTCGTGTTCTTCGAGCGCGACGCCTACGAGACGGACATGTGGGTCGACAACACCACGGACAACCTGCTGGTGAAAGCATACCAGAGAGCGCAGCCGATTTACGTCGATTGGAGAGCCTCGTTCGGAACTTTCCCGACCGCTTGATTTCCGCTGGTCACCCACAGGTCATTCCCATCCGTGCTCGGAATAGAGCGGATGGGAGGAGCAGACAGATAAGAGGAGCGCATAGCGCACCATGACCATCTCGGCAAAACTTGGTCCCTACCTCAACTACAGGGGCGATCCTATCGGGGCGGCGGCGTCTCCTGCGCCGTCTGGCGGCCAGAACCCGGAAGCGGCACCGTGGATGTCGATCCACGGCTACGCCCTGCACGATGCCAGGTTTCCCTTTACCTATAAACCCGGGCAGGGCTTTCCGATCGTCGGCGGGTCGTCCACGACCCCATCGGTGTACGGGTTCCTCGGGGGTGGGAAGTATCAGTGCATCGACCAGGTTCCGTCCGCCCTGTCGGCGAACAACATCGCCACCTCGCAGACGCTGACCGCAGGTACGGCGATGACGCTGACGGCCGGCACCGGGATCACGGGGAGCACGTCGATCACCAGGGCCGATACCGGGGCTACCGTCACGGGGCTGTTTGCCATCGACACGGCCATGGCGGGAACCTCGTTCTCCCAGGCCGGCACCATCGCCATGTGGGATCCGACCAAGGCGATCTCTCGCAACATAAGGATCACGTCGCCATCGGACGATTCGAGCGGCACCGCCGTGATCGCTGGGTATGATCTCTACGGCTATCCGATGACGGAGTCGGTCACGCTCAAAAACAATGGCGTGGCCGCCAGCAAGAAGGCCTTCAAGTACATCGCCAGCATAACGCCAGCCGGTACGCTCAACTCCACGGCCGCCACGGTTGGCACCGGCGATGTCTACGGCCTGCCAATTCGCGCCGATCGCATTCCCTATATCGAGGCGTGGTGGGGCGCCCCGCAAGGGATGATCACCGGACCTGGCGGTTTGCTAGTCCCCGCAGAGCAGACCTTCTATTCCCCAACGATCACGCTTTCGGGCGTCGCCGACGCCAACGTCTTCTACTTGCCTGCGATCCCGTTCGATTTCACGGTCGTTCGGGTCGGATTCATCGTCGACGTGGCCTGCACCACCGGCAGCAAGGGGACAACCTTTACGGCGGGCATCAATACCACGGCGATGACGGGCGGCGTCATGACGCTCTCGTCGACGACCATGACGCCCGCAGGTTTCGAGGTCGGTTCCACCGCTATCACGGCAGCCAACGTCGGGCCATCGGTGACCTCTGTCGTCACTGTGACACAGGCCTCGCCCGGGGTGTTTACGTGGCCCAACCATGGCCTCGTGGCCAAGACGCCCATCGTATTCACATCGACGGGCACGCTGCCGACTGGACTTACGGCCGGCACGGTCTACTACGTTGTGGCCGGCGGGTTGACGACCAACGCCTTCGAGGTCTCGGCGGCCATCGCCGGAACGGCAGTCAACACCTCCGGCTCGCCGACCGGCGTGATCACGGCAACCGCCCTCAACGAGATCACGTTTACAGCGTCCTCGACCACAACCTTCTCGGAAGGGTCCGGCCGGCTCTACGCCACCGTGGTCAACAACAACCAGGCAGGCAGCACTTTTACGGCTGCCGTTACGAGCGCCGCCACCACGACCACGGGCGATGTGCGTGGCACCATCTCGATGCCGGACAACTCCGATGGGACCAAGCGGCTCACCGTGTCCATCGCGCCGAGTGTGGCCAACATCGGCACGCCTACCGGGATGTTCGGCGTAGCGCAAAACACCGCGACCAACAACGGCACGTAAGGCGCTCGGATAATAAGGAGATCCGGGCCATGGCCGGACGGCTAACGAACGCTCCCCGCACCAACTGCCGCTATCGCTTTGGCGGCAGCATATCGAAGACGCGCGACGTTGCGGGCATCAAGGCGCCTCGAAACGGCGTCTCCCCCAAGGTCATGGACATGGCCAAAGGGAATGGGAGAGCCGAGGGGATCACGGGGGACGATGGGATAGGTGCCGATGGTATCCCGGTGAAGACCTCGCTCGCTAGGCCCGGGCGCAAGTTCGGCGGTCGCACCGGCACAGGCCTAAGGCCCGGTATCCCCTGGTCTGGCGGCAAGGACATGCCGCACAAGGGAGAGAGCGAAGCCGACAAGGAGATGAAGGACGACAAGGCGGAGTATGCCAAGGGTGGCAGGACGCCAAACTTTCATCCAGGTGGAGAGAAAGGCAAGCTCCATCGGGAACTCGGCATCTCCGAGGACAAAAAGATCCCGGCCAAGCGACTCGCAAAGGCCGAGCATTCCAAGGATCCCGAGATCAAGCGCGATGCCGTCCGCGCCGAGACCATGAAGCACTGGCATAAGAAGTAGGAAACATGGCCCGCGCAATAGTTCTCAACTGCGGCCCGCTCGCCGCATCCTCGGCCACCAAGGTGTCGCTCTCGCAGAAAGCGGCCGGGGCGCAATACCTCGTGCTGAACGGGGCTGCTGGATCATTCACCGACAACAATATCTGCCTCAGTCAAACGCCAGCGGGTGCGATTGCGCTCACTCTCAACGGCTCACTATCCACAACCAGCGCGCCGATCGGGCAGGGCAACTCGCCAGTCAGCGCTGCGGCAATCTCCTATTTCGCCACGCCCAGCCGCTTCTTCATCACATCGGCGGGCAACGATAGCGGCATTACATTCGCCGTGGTTGGAACGCTGCAGGGCGTCGGTACTTTCGGACCTGGGGTCATCGTCCAAGAGACCATCACGGGGGCCAATGCCTCCGTCGTCTCCTCGACCAACGTCTACTCGACCATCATCTCCATCACCACCAATGGTGCAGCTGCAGGAGCCGTCAAGGTCGGGACTTATGGTCCAGCAACTCTGGATGCGGCACGGCGCGTGCTGTTCACGGATGGGGGCAACGATTCCGCCATCACCGTAGCACTCGCTGGAACTGACTGGTCGGGGAATGCCATCAGCGAGACGGTCACGCTGACCAACGGCTCAACGGTCGCATCTACGCTGGATTATCTTTCAGTCACGTCGATTAAGACCTCTGGCGCAGTTGCCACGACCATTTCTGTCGGCACTAATGGAGTCGCTGGCTCGCCGTGGGCAAGGTTCGATGAGCTGGCCGCGATGGGACCTACCGCGTTGCAGATCGATGGGTCAGGCACTGTCAACTGGACGGTACAAAATTCCTTGTCGGACGTTGCAAGTACGTCAGACAGTGTGACCCCTGTGAACATGATCTGGGTAAACCATCCCGATTCCAATTTGGTTGCGAGCACGACAACGACCGGCGTGCAGGGAAACTATGCCTATCCGCCCAAATACTCGCGCATTGTGCTCAACAGCCAGACCAACCCCGGCAAGATCAAGCTGACGATCCTGCAGAACTACCAGAAGTGATGTCGGCATGCCCGGCCTGATCGATGCCGCCGAAGGGCTGTGTTTCCAAGAGGGCACCGGGCTTCAGTTCCAGCCGAAGATCGGTGGGTTCGGGCTGACCAACGTCACCGCGTCAGACGCAACAGGGTTTCTGCTTCTTGCTGACGGATCGGACTACCTGCTGCTGACGACCGGCAGCGACGACAAACTTATCTTGGCATCGGTGTAACCCATGGCCGGCAACTCCACACTCGCCAATCTTCCCGCGGCCTCAGCCCTGACGGGGCCGGAACTGTTCTATGGCACGCAGAGCGGCGGCGACGTAAAGGTCACGGCGACGCAGATCCAGACGTTTACCGGCCTGACGGTCGGCACCACCACGATCACCGGGGGCACCACTACACGGCTGCTCTATGACCTCGCAGGGGTGGTGTCGGAGACGGCGGCACTAACCTATGCCTCATCTGCCCTTACCAACACCCAAGCGATCGGCAATGCCTCGACAGATGGGTACATACTTCTCAACTCGACAGCGGCCACCGTAGGTGCCCAGAAGTGGTCACCACGCCTGCGTTTTACGGGCCAGGGGTGGCAAACCAACTCTTCAGGGAGCCAAACGGTAGACTGGATAGTAGAAAATCAGCCGGTGCAGGGGGCGGCGGCGCCTACATCTAATCTTGTTTTATCGGTGCAGATTAATGGAGGCGGATACACCTCTCCATTCAAATTCTTAAATAGTGGCTTTTTGCTCTTTACGAATGGCGCTAATGCTGGTGCTCTCGGTATCTCAAACGCGGGAAATATTTTCACTGCGTTCGATTCAACGATCAACAATTATATCGATATATTTGCGCAGGCGTATGGGTTACTTGATACCGGGTCCATTAAGTGGACCACTGGAGCTGAGTCACCAGGGACGTACGATCTTTTTCTACGTCGTGGCGGGGCTGCCACCCTCCAGCTCGGCAGCACCGACGCCGCCTCTCCCGTAGCACAGACACTGCAGGTGCAGAGTGCGAATACGGTCAACAACGCAGGCGTCACCTGGACGCTGATTGGGTCGATGTCGGCGGGGTCGGGGACCTCGGGCGACATCATCTTCCAGACCGGCGTAAAGAGCGGAGTCTCAGGAACCAAGGCCACCCCTACTACAGCACTGACGATCAAGGGGGAGACGCAGGCTGTTCAACTTGCGTCAGCTAGCCAGCTGAATTGGAATGCCGATACCATCCTCCTGCGTGATGCCGCCAATGTGGTAGGGCAACGCAATGGAACTACTGCGCAGGCGCTTCAAGTATATAACACCTACACTGATGGTTCTAATTATGAGCGAGGACTATTTGGGTGGACGGCAGTAGCAAATCGTCTCTCCTTCCGCACAGTCGCTGCTGGTACGGGCACGGAAAGAGACATTGAATTTGTCTCTGGCGCCAACGGCGGCCAGATCCAGATGCAGTCCAACGGCAACATTTACTTCAACAAGTCGAACACAGGTGGCCGTTGGCAAATTGACACTAATGGTATGTTTATTGCACAAACCGACAACGCTTTTGACATCGGCGCTAATGCGGCAACTCGGCCTAGAGATGCATATATCGCCGGGGCTGTTGTTCAACAGAATCTGAATTCTCTGGTCACGACGCAGTTCGATGCAACAACGAATACGACTCTGGCGAATATCACGGGACTTACTGCTACACTGATTGCCTCTGGAGATTATGCCTTCATAGCAGTATTGCATATTACGGCAGATGCTGTCGGTGGTTGGAAAACGGCAATCGGAGGTACCGCTACGGTCACATCGTTTGTCCAGCAGACAGAGGCCATCTCCGATACATCCAACTCTATCGCAGTCAGCGCACGGGACACGACCAAAGGCAACGCGCAATCAGCCGCCGTTGATACCAGCTATTACATCACCATCACGGGACGCATAAAGGTAGCTAATGCGGGGACGTTGACAGCCCAATTCGCCCAAAAGGTATCGAATGGTACGTCCAGTGTGCTCATCGGGTCGTCGTTTCTGGTCACGAGAGTGTCGTAACGTAACGGCGATTACCGCCTCGCCGCTCAATGCGGCGGCACACCAAAGGATAACCCATGCCCCTCACCCCGACTACTCCCCAAGCAATCTCTCTAGGTACCCCCATCAATTGGCAGATCACTTCCATCCTTATCAGCATTCCTGCCGTGGGATCGCCTACCGCGGTCATCCAGTTCAGCGGCTTTGATGCGTCGTCAAACGCACTTGTGAATTACGCCGCGACCATCCAGGACAAGCCCGCAGTAGCCGCTGTCATGTCTCCTGACGGCAAGACGGTTATCACTCCTGCAGTGCCAGCCGTTACCGATATGACGGCATTGATGACCGCTGCGCCTAAAGGAGCGAGCATATACGCTGCTATTAAAACCGCAGCATATGGTTATCTGCAGTCTAAGGGGTCGCTGCCGGCGGGGACGGTGAGTTAACCACCGCCTCGCCGCTCTAATGCGGCGGCACACATTATCTCAAGGTGAATTGTGTGCACTGCGTCCTCGTCGATAGGGATGGTGACCATCTCTTCTGTAGCGTATAATCCGCGTAGACCACAGCCAGACAGAAAGGGCGCTTCGCCGTCATGACAGAACCCGAGATGCAGGCCCAGATCAAGACCATTCAGCAGGAGCACAACGACATCGTTGAAACCCTGGTGGGCCAGAGGGACCAGGCCAACAACGGCATTGTCAAGCTGGAGGCGATGTTCAAGGCATTACGCAGGGCCGGGGAGGAAAAGGACAAGAAGATAGCGGAGCTGGAGGGCAAGCTGGCGGCGGCCGAGAAGATGGCGCCGCTGCCCCCCAAGCCGGCCAAGGATGCGGAGGACGCACAGATAATCCCCCCGGTAGCGAACGGCCACGACGAAGCGCCAAGGGCGAGTGCGTAGGGCGGGATAGCGGGAGGGGCGTGTCATCGCGACCACCTCGACGTACAACTTCAATCCCCCAACGTCGAATCTCATGATTTCGGCGTTTGCCCGTATTGGCATACGTCCACCCGAGATCGGCGCACAACATCTTTACGACGCCTACAATGAGTGCAATCTCACGCAAGTTGAGCTAAGCAATAAGGTCCCAAACTTATTCTTAGACGAGCTGTATACGCAGACACTTACAGCCGGTACAGCAACGTATACTTTGTCTCCTCACTTGGTGGCTTTCCAGGCGCCATATATCACAACAACGTCTGGTGGCGTCTCAACAGATCGTCTTATCTTTGCTTACAGTACATTTGAATATTCGGCCATTGCCAATAAATCCCAGCAAGGGCCGCCCACTGCCTTTTGGCTAAATCTTCTCGCTACTCCGCAGATTACTTTCTGGCCGGTGCCAGATGCTGCGGCAACGTACGTCTTCAACGTCAGGCAATTGCGCCAGGTGCAGGATGCCAGCCTCGCGAATGGGGCAACGGTCGACGTACCCTATCGTTGGCTGGACTGCTATGTCGCCAAGCTTGCCCATCGCCTAGCCCGCATCTACGCGCGGGATCTGGAGCCACAGCGCAAGGCAGACGCGGAGGATGCGTGGTCAGTCGCAGCGACCACGGATAAGGAGCAAGTACCTATTTACATTATGCCGTCGTTGCAGCAATACTGGGGAACCTGAAGATGCAGAAGGCTCCCATGCAATGGCTTTGGTCTATGTGGCCCGCAACAAGGTGAACGGGAAGCTATACATCGGCGCTACGCGGACTTCATTGGAACGCCGCGCCTATATGCACATCTGGAGTGCCACTTCGCCAAAGGGAATTGCCAATGCGCTCATCTTTGGCAAAGCGATTAAGAAATACGGCGGCGATGCATTCGAGTTCTCGGTACTTGAGGACGGCCTCTCCGAACGAGAGGCCGCAGATCGCGAACGCCATTACATTGCGACGCTGAGGCCAGCGTACAACATCCTGCTCGGCAAGTATGCGCCAAACGGCGCAAAGTGGACTCCAGAACGTCACGCCTACATGGCCAAGGCGCTTCGGGCGGCATGGACAGAGGAAAGGCGCAGGAAGCAAATTCCTCTAATGAGAGGCCGTAAGTGGACGGCCGAACAGCGACGCAAGACGCTAGCGACCAGGGCCGCAATGAAGCTGAACTTCCGGCCGGTCGTATGTCTGAACGATGGGCGCTGGTTTGAGGGCATAAAGCTAGCTGTCGCTGCCTACGGCGTATCTTGCAGTCGTATCTGCAGTTCTTGCAGCGGTCGCGAGGTGAGTGCTAACGGTCTTTTCTTTGCACACGCTGCGAAGCCCCTGACGCTTGAACAATGCAATACGATCATGGAAGAACGCAAGGCACGTCTGGGAGCACGCGTAGAGAAGCTCCGTCTATCTAGGTCGCGACCAGTCGTATGCATCACTGATGGGAAGGCTTATCCGAGCGGCAGAGCCGCAGCAAAACACTATAAACTTGCGCAGATGACTGTTGTGCAGTGCTGCAGAAACGGCGCCACTACAGTCAGCGGGCTGCGCTTTAGATATGCGGACAAGCCAGCTTACGTGAGACCTGTCAAGAGCGCAGAAGAACTTGCCGCCATCAAGGAGCGGCGTATGTCCGGTTGGGTACGAACGTGGGCTAAACAACGAAAGAAGGTCATTTGTATTGAGTCTGGCACTGTGTTTGATAGCATTGGTGATGCAGCGCGCGCTTGCGGCAAAACGACATCATTGGTTTCTGCGGCCATCTATAGGAACGGGCGCTGTGCTGGCCTTCATTTTCGCTTCCTTGAAGACTTCCTTCAGGAGGCATGAGGGATGGCCTACCGCTATCACCCCAAGAACACGGAAGTCGATTCCGACAATCCCCGGGCTTGGGCGGCGGCGGATTGTTGCGGCTTCCAGTGGCCACTCCATCAACTGCGCTGGCAGTATTCCTATCGCGGCACCACGACCCCGCAAAACACGCGCTTCCTGGTTTGTCCCAAGCACATCGACCCGCTAAATCCCCAGGACTCGCCCGTCATCCTGCCACCGGATCCGTTGCCGATCTATAACGCCCGACCGGAAAATTACACTTTGGACGAGGCATCGTTTTTGATCACCCAAGACGGCTCGATCATCACCACCGAGTCCGGGCTGGATCTCATCACCCCTGAACCACGCAACCCAGACGATTCGCCGCTAACCGTGCATCTGGCATGTGCGATGAAGTACCATCTTGGGTCGGTTGCTTCTGTGTTCCTAGACCTGTTCAACGGCAACCCGACGGGGAGTGCGGGGGTTTCCGTGCTGGCGGCGATTACCGGGTCGGCTACACGCACCAACATTGCCTCGCAGCTCACCACCACGATAACCACGCAGACCATCGCCACGAATACATCGCCTATTGTGGTCACTGCGTCCTCGTTGAGCGCTATTAACATCAACTACGCGGGGCTGTATAATGCGGCGAGCGGGGGGGCGTTATTGACGAGTGGTGTGCTGAGCGTGGTAGGGCCGCCCCCGTCGATAACGGTTGGGGCTCCGGTGCAGTTCGATGCGTTGGCGTTGAGTATCAACTTGACCTGATGCAGAGGGCTGGGCGTGACGACGCCGCTGACGACCACGATTACTGGATTGCCGGCGGCCGTGTCATTATCCGGCACCGAGCCATTGGCCATCGTCCAGGGCGGAACCACCAAGCAAGTCCCTGTAAATCTGATCACCGGGTTCGGCTCGGGGACGACGGTCCAGGCGGCGAATGCTCTCTACGCCGGGCCGACATCGGGGGCGGCGGCGCTGCCGGCGTTTCGGGCGGTCGTGCTCGCGGATCTGCCGACCATTAACGTGGCAGGAGGCGGTACCGGGCTTACGACGCTGACCGCACATGCCGTGCAGGTGGGCAACGGCACCGGCACTGTTACGCAGATTGCCGTGCCGGCATCGGGGACACTGTTTCAGGGTAATGCCGCAGCAGATCCGACGTGGACTGCCACTCCCACTCTGGGTGTTGCGGGGGCGACGCTCGGCAGCCTTGCATTCGCCAACGTCACCAGCGGCAGCATTATCGTACAGGCGGTTGCAGGAGCGCTCGGGTCCGTCACGCTCAGCCTCCCTGCCGTTACCGATACCCTGGCGGGGAAGGCGCTGGCCAACGGGGGAACGAACGCCGCTCTCACCGCGTCCAACGGCGGCATCGTCTGGTCGAATGCGACGCAGTTGCAAATCCTTGCCGGGACCGCGACCGCCAACCAAGTCCTGCTCTCGGGATCAAGTGCCACTCCAGCCTGGTCGACGGCGACCTACCCGGCGACGACCACCATTAACCAGTTGCTATACAGTTCCTCGGCCAATGTAATTGCCGGGTTGGCCACGGCCAACGGCGGCATTCTCAATGCGTCGTCTTCGGGCGTTCCCTCCCTTACCGTCACCCCCACGTTGGGCGTGCAGCAGACCACACAAGGCAAGCTGATCCTCGCCAACACCGCGGCTGGCGCGTTTGCCACGACACTGCAGGGATCGAACTCGGCAAGCGCCGCGTGGACGCTCACGCTGCCGACGACCGCTGGGACAGCCGGCTACCTTCTCAACACCGATGGCACGGGCATAACAAGTTGGATCGCCGCGCCCTACTACAGCGTCATTCATCCTTCGAGCGGCAACCTGCAGGGCTCCGGCTCGCCAACCACCCATCAGCTGGTATGGTCGGACGCCAATCCGGTATTCTCGGCCGATGTTCTCGTCCTGACGTCGACCGACCCGTCGGCGCTGGCCACCATAACGGTATCCGGTGTGGCCGCCAACGGCACACTGACCGTCAGCTTTACCTACAATGCCCAGACCCAGAATGTTCCCGTCACCGTCACGACGGGTCAGACCAACACGCAGGTGGCTGCAGCCATCGTCGCGGCCATCCAGGCCAATGCCACGCTCTTCAATGCCGCTGCCGGCGGTAACACTTCCGGCGGCTACGCCAATAGCGCCTTGATCGGCTACATTACCAATGCGTCCTCGGCCGTCGTCTCCTACGATTACAACGGCGCGGTCTCCACCCAGATCAAATACACCAACGGCACGTCGGCGATAACGCTGACCTTCGGCGCGGGACAAAACGCGACCTCGACCAATTACGCATTGCCGACGGCATGGGACAACAACCCCGCGCTTGAGTTGTCGCGTAACCCAGGCACCGCGCCGCCCGCTCAAAGCCAGATCGGCGTCATCCAGTTCGGCGGCTCGCAATCATCGAGCCCAGGCAGCTTGTCGGTGCAGTACGGCTCGATCAGCACGATGGTGCTGAACTCTACGACGGGGGCATTATCGAGCCGCATTCAGCTGATCACGCCCAACGTCAACAACGTGCAGAACCAGGGTGTCTATATCGGTGCAGGCGTTTATACGGTCGGTGTGTCGGATCAGGGCGTCGACACGATCAGCACGACGGCATTCTATGGCCCCAGCCTGATCGGGGGCACGGCCGCCAGCTCGACGCTGACCTTGGAGAGCACCGCGGGCGCAGGCACCACCGACAGCATCATATTCAAGACGGGATCGCAGTCTACCCGCGGCACGATCTCAACTGGCGGTTTCTGGGGCATAAACACCGCCCCATCTACCTCCAACCGCGTACTGATCGAGGACGGTACCGGGCAGAATCAATTGCGCTGTCGCTATACTGGATTGCTTGGTTTCTATATCGGGCAGCAATCCAATGCGCAGCTGAACTTCTTCCTCGCCGACGCCGGCAATCTTCTGTTTGGCACCAACAACGGCAGCGTCGCCTTCATGCAGGCGTATGCTTCGGGAGGGTTCAGCTTCGGCGCAACCCCGGTCGATGCCGGCAACAACAACCTCTACGTTCAGGGCAAGACCGGCCTCGGCCTCGGCGGTGCGCCGTCGCATTATGCGCAAATCGGCGCTGGCACCACGGCGATTGCACCGATTCTGCTGACCTCGGGTACCAATCTCACCTCGCCATTGGCCGGCGCCATCGAGTACGACGGCACGTGCATTTACGGCACGTCAGTCGCATCGTCTCGACAGGTGGCCGTTACCGAGCAGTTCCAATCGCTGACTGCCGATTATACGCTGACCGATAGCGCCTCGGCGCAGAAGGCCTTCAACGCCTCGACCAATGGTGCGCTCACGGTGGCAGCGAGCACGGCCTACGATGTCGATGCGGTCTACTATGGAACCAACACCGGCACCACGTCGCACACTTGGGGCGTGCTCTTTGCGGGCGCCGCGACCATCACGGCGGCGGGAACCAATCTGTTCGTCCAGGCCTACACCGCAACCTCCAATGCGCTAACCGCCGTGTCAGGCATCTACATCGTCGGCGCCGCGATCTCCTCGGTCACCGCCGTCACCGCGGCATCGACATCCGCCACCGAAAATGTCGTCATCAAGATCCGCGGGCGCATCAACATCAACGGCGGCGGCACGCTCATCCCGCAGGTGAAATTCTCCGCCCAGCCCAACGGCACCGAAAAGGTCCTCGCCGGGTCGTTCATTCGTCTCTGGCCGGTCGGCGCCGGCACCGTCACCAATGTCGGCAACTGGAGCTGACGGATGGCCCTCAACTACAACGACCTGGTCACGCAGGTATCGAGCGCCATCGTGGTGGATTCGACGAACGCGGCGTTTCTCACGGCGCTGCCGAACTGGATCGCATACGCAGAAAACCGTCTGTACCGCGAATTGGATTTGCTTGATGCGAACATCCGCGACGGCTCCGCATCGTGCACGCCAAATAGCCGCAACTTCAACTTGCCCGTGTCCGTTGGCACGTTTCTGATCCTCGATTCTCTTAATGTCATAACCCCAGCGAGCACGGCACCGGACTCCGGTACGCGCAACCCACTGGTCTTCGTGTCGCAAGCCGTGCTTGATTGGACGTGGCCATCGGTTACAGGGGCGACCGTGCCCACCATGGCAGCGTACATCAGCCAGAACACGTACCTATCTCCATCTCAGACCCAGGTGCTGTTGGGGCCGTGGCCGGACCAAGCGTATCGAATCGAATGTTGCGGGAAATTCCAGCCCACTCCGATTTCGGCGTCCAATCTTTCAAGTTGGCTTACGGACAATCTTTGGGATCTGATGTTCGCAGCGACGATGATCGCAGCGAGTTCGTGGACCATGAATTTTGGAGCGGCTGGCACTGACAACCCGCAACTCGCGAATACGTGGGAGGCCATGTACCAACAGTTGATGCAGAGCGGAACCGCCTGGGCGGCACGCGCTAGATTGGCCGGAGCATCTTGGTCGTCGAAGGCGCTGGAGCCGACTGCTCAGCCGCAAAGGGGATAAGTCTTGGCATTCACAAGTCTCAAGAAACTTTCGGCACAATCCTCTGGCTCCGCAAGCGGCGTCTGGGGCGCCGGAGGTACGGTCGGCGTCGATGTCAACACGGGCGTTATCCAGCCTCTTGATACGATCGTCGCGGGCATCAGCACGTTCTCGGTTGCGTCGAGCAACGTGAGCCTTGTGTTCACGGCGGGAGGGGGCGCGGATGTATCGAACTGCATGTTCCGCTTCACCGGGACGCTTACGGCTTCGATCGTTGTCAGCCCCGCGGCGGGTGATGCGACGACGTATTTCAACGGATTCTACTACTGGGAGAATTTGACGACGGGTGCCTTTACCATCACGCTGACGACGAGCACGGGAAGTGTCGTACTTCCTCAGGGACGCCGCGGTACGCTGTTCCTCGATAGCACAAATGCCCCGCGTATCGTCGGGCTTGTAGGATCTTCCACGGCCGATCCGATCCCCGTGGGAACTGCCGTCCTGTTTCCGCAGGCCTCAGCGCCCGCAGGCTGGACACAGGTCGTGACATTAAACGATTATGCTCTGCGGCTCGTCTCGGGAACTGGAGCTGGTACGGGCGGAGCTACGGGGTTCAATACCGTATTCGGAGCCTCAGTGAATACTGGGTCATACACACTGCAAGTCGCCGATATTCCCTCGCATACGCACGATGTCAAATACACTCTCGATTCAAACAGGTTCCAAGGCGGCGGTGCTGGACCGCCGGTTGACACGCTAAGTTCGTCTGGCACGAGCACGGGAACGGCTGCGGCAGTGGCGACCGGCGGCGGCGGTGGCCACACTCACACGCTGTCGATGAACGTCAATTATGTGAACATAATCCAAGCGACCCGGAACTAGGCGGTCTCGTGGTCGTGGTCGCACAGATGCGTAGGCACAGAGAAGAGCGCCAGGAGGCGCCGCAGGAAGGGAGAGCGATAACCGCAGAACCGGCAGATACGTGGTGGAATAGCGAGCATCGATGAGACTCCACATGAGCATGCAATGACCAAGCGACAGGTACCACGCGGCCCCGACGACCTCAAGTGCCCCTTCCACAAGAAGGCGATGGCCGACGTATGTCACAGTTGCCCCTTGTGGGTGCAACTGCGCGGCAAGAATCCCCAATCAACCCAGGAGATCGACAAGTGGGACTGCGCCATCGCGTTCCTCCCCATCCTCACCATAGAGAACTCGCAGCGACAGATGCAAACCGCCGCAGCCGTGAACGAGATGACGGCCGAGGTCAAGAAGACCGATGCACAGTCGTCGGCCGCGATTGCCGGGCTGATCACCATGCTGAACCGCGCGATGGATGTGCCTCGGGCGCCCTCCGTAATCGGCAATGGCCATGCTGAAACAAAACTGATTACGAGCGGTGACTGATGCCGTTCGCGTCCGTCACGTTGCGACCTGGTGTCAACACCGAAGCCACAAGCACGGCGCTGCAGGCCGGGTTTGCGACCTCGCAACTTGGGCGGTTTCGCGCGGGCTTCTTCGAGAAGCTTGGGGGTTGGGCAAAATACATTGCATTGGCACTCGGCGGAACGCCCAGATCGCTGGCGGCGTGGCTCGACCTCAACGCATCAACTTGGCTGGCGATCGGCACGACTAGCGCCTTGGACGTGATCAACGGCGGCGTCATCACCGACATCACGCCCCAGACGTTTACCTCGGACGTGACCCCGAACTTCGCGACCACATCGGCCTCGGCCCTGGTGACCATCGTCGATGGCAATATCTCCAATGTCACCGTCCTCGATTCGGTTGCGTTCAATACGCCCGTTGCGGTGGGGGGGATAATACTGTCGGGAGTCTACTCGATCACCACCATATTATCGCCGACCTCCTACCAGATAACCGCGGCGTCGAATGCGGCCGATACCCGGCAGAACGCGACCATAACCGGGGCGACGCAGGCCAACCCTTGTGTAATCACCGCCGCCAACGATTTTGCCAACGGCGACCTCGTTTATATCTCGGGCGTGTCGGGGATGACGCAGCTCAACGGCAACGTCTATGCGATCTCGGCGGTGGGGGCGGGTAACTTTACATTAACCGGAATCGATTCGACGGGATATGGCGCCTACACATCTGGCGGGGTGGCGAGTCCCTCGCAAGTACCGCAGTTCACGACCACCAATGCCAGCGCCACCGTATCCGTGAAGTTCGCCGACCACGGCTTGAGTGCCGGCAACAGCATTGTCTTTCCCATTGCCACGACCGTTGGTGGCCTGACGATACAGGGAACCTATGCTGCCGTTACCATTACCGATACCGATACCTTCACCATCTCGGCGACGGCCAAAGCGACATCAGGCGCCACGGCATCGATGAACACGGGCAATGTGGAGTTCGTCTACTACATCACCATTGGGCCGGTGGCTGGGGGTACGGGATACTCGTTCTCCACGTACTCCAGCGGGACCTACAGCGGTGTGGGTGGTGCCGGTAGTTCGCAGACCGGGACAAACATAACCGCGACCGACTGGACCTTGGACAATTGGGCGGCGACCTTGACGGCGTGTCCGGCGAATGGGGCCATTTACACCTGGACGCCCAATAGCGGCGTGCAGAACTCGCAGATCATCTCAGGGGCGCCGTTCTATAACAGCGGGATCTTCGTTGCGGCGCCGTATCAAATCCTGATCGCCTACGGGAGCACGATCACCAAAACAATAGGGTTGGCGCAGGACCCATTGACATGGCGGGCGAGCGATTTGAGCGATTATACATTTTGGAAAACGAACGTAGTCAATCCCACCAGCAATGCAACCTCGCAAGCATTCCAGTCGCGCATTCCTACGGGCTCGGCGATCAAAGCCGGCATGGCCACACCGCAGCAGGTTTTATTCTGGACCGATCTGGATCTTTGGTCGGCGACGTATGTCAACCTCCCGCAGATTTGGACACAGACCAAGATCGGCGCCAACTGCGGGACGATCTCACGCCATTCGATCGCGCAGATGTCGGGCGTCGTCTACTGGATGGGGCGCAAGAACTTCCATGCGCTGGCCGGTGGAGCCCCGATAACCATCCCCTGCACGGTGTGGGACGCAGTGTTCCAGCAAATCGATACCACCAACCTCGACAAGTGCTGGTCGCAGTCAGTCACTGCCTTCAATGAGATCTGGTGGTTTTTTCCAACCACGGCGGGTGGTACCGGGCAGTGCGACACCTACGCCAAAGTCAACGTCATCGACGGGTCTTGGGATTATGGCTCGATGCCGAGATCAATAGGCATCGACCAGTCCGTGATCGGCAATCCCATCATGGCGACGCCGACGGGCATCCTGTACTCGCAAGAGAATGGACAGAACGCGGACGGCCAGCCTCTCGTTTGGAGTTTTCAGACCGGGTGGTTCTTCATTTCCGATGGCGAGGACTTCGTCGTCGTCGACCAGTGGCTCCCAGACATGAAGTGGGGCCTGTTCAACGGCGCGCAGACCGCGACCGCGCAGGTGACCTTCGACGTGATCAACAACCCTGGCGACACCCCGCGCTCCTATGGCCCCTACACCGTGACCTCGACCACCAACAAGGTCGACGTGCGCTTCAGGGGGCGGCAGTTCCGCATCAACATGACCGCGAGCGATCTCAATACCTTCATTAGAATGGGACGCAATCGGTTCAGGTTCGCGCTGTCGGGTCGGAGATAAGCCATGGCCGACCCAGCGTCCACGTCGGACCCGACAACCGCGACCGCCTCCTCGCCGTGGTTCACCCAGCAGAACCCCACGGGGCAAGGACTGAGCACGACCGTGCAGACCGGGGTATTGGCGCAGCAGACCAACGGCGTGGCCAACGATCTCAATACGCAGAACGCTAGCGCATTGACGGCCTTGGCCTCTATCGTCACTGCGCTCAACAACCTGCCGGCGGTATGAGATGCCGGCGGACGCGCTACAAACGCAGGCACCCGCGGCTCCGGCCGCGCCAGCAAGTCCTGGCTCTTCGGTATCCTCCGCCGACGTCGCCAACGCCACTGCCATCAACCAGGCGGTATCGCAGGTACGCCAGCAGCTTTCGGCAAACTCCACGGCGATAATCACCAAGATCAATGCCATTGCCACTGCAATAACGGGGAAGCTGATCGGGGGCGTGGTCGGGACATCGGCCAACCGATTGCTCCGCGTCAAGACGGTTAGCAGTGGTGCGATATCGGGTAGCGTCCAGAACTCACCGATCGCCTGTGATGATTCCGGCAATCTGTCGGGGGTTGCCAATGTCACGTTGGTCAACGGAAGTGCGATCCAGACCGATACCACGGCCGCGCATACCTGGCTGCTGCAGGCCTATAACACCAATACCGCGACGTATGTCACGTTCGGGACGTTGACAGCAAATAATCCGCCGACGTTCGATCTGGCTGCAGGGGTGACCAAGGGCGGGATCGGCCTCGCAATATTAAACACCAATACCTGGCTGCAGCAGCAAGGGTTCGGCACCGTTACCCTTACGGATGCGGCCACTATTACCTGGAACGCGCAGACGCAGCAGGTGGCCAAGGTGACGCTGGGGGGTAATCGTACCTTGGGGGCGCCGAGCAATCTGGTGGATGGGTTCACGTATATATTGAGAGTGATCCAGGATGGTTCGGGGAGCCGAACCTTAGCGTACAATGCTGTTTTCAAATGGCCAAGTGGCGTCGCCCCGGTATTATCGACGGGCGTCGCGGCGATCGACGTGCTGACCTTCGTCTCGGATGGCACCAATATGTACGGCGTGGCGCAGAAGAACTTCAGCTAGGCCGGTCGTGCTCACCTTCCCCGTCACCCTGTATGCGCTCGGCTTGGCAACGCGCACCTACGTCACATCTCCGGCTCCAACCTTTGGCAGCGCCAGTACATTCAACTTCGCGGGTACCAATCTAGGCACCGCGATCGGCACCTCGCTCGTCGTCGTCGTCGTGCACGGCTGGGATACACCGGGGGACGGTAGAAAGCTCAGTTCCGCCAGCATCGCCGGGGTAGGGGCGACCATTCACGTCAATGTCGTCGGCACCAGCGCGGCCGTACAGGATGCGAGTTGCGCCATAATCTCAGCTACTACGGTGAGCGCATCGGGAACTATCTCGCTGACCTTCAGTGCTGCTGTAGTTGCCTGCGGCATCGATGTCTATCGGCTCAATAATCTCGTGAGCGCTACGCCTACGGCGACGGCCAGCAACACGACGGGATCAGGTACCTCGCTGTCGACGACGATCAATATCCCGGGCAACGGAGTCCTGATCCAGGGCATCTCGCTGTTTGCCAATGCCGTCAATCCATCACTTACGGGAAGCGGTTCAACGCAGGACAACGAGGAAACGGTACCTGGAGATGCCGACTTGGCCGAATGGGCGGGAAGCCTTGATACGCTTCCATCACAGTCCAACCGGACGATATCGGGGTCGTTCAGTACGGGTGCCGCGGCGCTGGTCGGCGCGGCTTGGAACTGATATTATCACGCGCCCATGAGCTTAATCGAATCCAGTCCGCATCAAGAAACCGTCGCGAAGGCGCTGGCATTGGCTGCGCGCCAGACCGAACGGCACCCGAGCGATGCCCAGAAGGCCGCCGGCAACTATGCCAAGGGCAAGTGGCCCTGGCGGGGCCTTACGGTAACAATCGAAAATCCCAAGGGCTCTTTGCGACAGGGTGTTTCAAAATCGGGCCACAAGTGGCAGGTGCGCATGCCCGCGCCATATGGGTATTTCTTGGGGTCGGTAGGTCACGACGGCGATCACGTCGATACCTACGTCGGCGATGACCATGCCAGCAATAAAGTGTACATTATCGATCAGGTCAACGACACAACCGGCAAGTTCGACGAGCATAAATGCTTCATTGATTATCAGAGTAGGGACGCGGCGCTGGCAACTTATGAGAAGGCATTCTCGGACGGCAAGGCCAAGGACCGCATTGGCGCCGTAACCGAGATGAGCGTCGAGCGGTTCAAGGAGTGGCTGGCGTCGGGCGATACCAAGAAGCCCTTCGGCGACATTCGCAAGGGATTCGCAGCAGGGGGAACGGTCATGCCGCTCGAAAAATCCGGCAGTCGCCAAGCGGTGTCGAATAATATCAGGGCGGAACTCGGAGCCGGAAAACCAAGGGCTCAGGCAATCGCCATAGCGCTCAATACCGCGCGTCGTTATGCCCGCAAAGCCTTCGGAGGTCGCGTCGGTATGGCCCTCGGCGGACAGCCTCCCGTGATGCAGTCGGGATTCGGCCTGCAGTCGCAAAGCCCTCCAGCTGGTCCTGGGTCCATGCTGCCGCCCGCGCCGCCGTCGATTACTGGCCCGAGCCTCGGTATTGCCAGCACCGGCTTTGGGGGGGCGCCGTTGCCGAATCAACCCGGGGCACCTCCGGTTAATACCGGCTTTGGGTCCACTGCGTCCCCGCCGCCACCGGGTGCAATTCTCCCCCCAGCCCCGAGTTCGTCTCCATCGCCAACGGTAATGCCGCAGGGCACACAAATACCGCCAATGCAAGCGGCACCGGGGATAGGGACACAGGTTGGGCCAGTATCCATGCCAGTGTCTGGGCCAATGTCTGGGCCAGTATCACCACAGCCGCGCAACTATTTCGGCCCTGCCCCGGCCCCGCCGATGCCTACGCCAGCACAACCGCAGAACTACTTCGGCCCTGCACCCGGTACATTACTGGGCCAAACCCAACCCAGCCCCGGTTATCCCAATTCCACCCCGCCCTGGATGCAGCAGAGCTCATCCATGCCTGCCGGGATATCCTCTAACCCGTTCAACCTGCCCAACCAGGGTCGCGCCTCCGGGGGATCGGTCGACGACGACCCCCACCAACGTCTAGCCAACCACATAGCAGAAGGACTGATACTGGCGGGGCAGTACAAGCAGACTGATAAGGACGGAAAGGGACGCAAGGGATTGGCGAGCGGAGGCATCGGCAGCGATACGGCGGCGGCGGAGGTCGATAGGGCCAAGGCGCGTAACGAAAGCCCTATCCGTGACGAAGATCCCAACTTGATGGGCGGTCACTTCGATCCTGAAATCCTCAAGGATATCCTGCGCACCATCGCGCCACCGATACCGGGATACAACTATCCAGGACTGCATGAAGGCATTGAGGAATCCAGACGCGATCTTGAAGCCAACGCCGCGCGCCGCGCCGGCATGAGCGAAGGGGAGAAGCAGCTGGATACCCTGAAATCCCTCGCAACAACCGCAGGCCCGCTCGCCGCCACCTACGCCAATCGCTATCTGCCAAAGGCGGCGATGCCACTGATTGCAAGTGCCGGAGCCGTAGCGCCCTTTGAAGAGCAGGCGCTGGGGGCGCATGCCGTGCCGACTAAAGTCCCCGGCACCGTGCAGGAAACACCCTCGGGCGCGCTCGCGCGCAGGAAGTCCGACATCGAACTGAATGATCCCACGCTGCAATCACTGCAGCGACAGATCGATGAGCAAAATAAGATCGCGCATGCCGAACCTGGCACTCAGGTTCAATCCAATCGCATTCGAGCAGCAGCAGAGGCCAGCAAGCTCTTAGGTCAATACAATGAGCGCCTAGCGACCATCACCAAGGGCAGCCTCCCATGGGCAACCGCGCACCCCGATGCTGCTGCCGCATGGCCGGCGGTGCAAGTTCTCGCGCCCATGGCTGCCGGCTATCTCGCCAAGAACTTCGGCAACTTGGCGGAGAGGGCCGGGCGAGCTCCGTGGAACAGGGCGGTCGACACGGCAGAGACGAACCTCTTTCCGAGAAGGGGAGAGCCCAATCTTCCATTAGCCGAGCACGCGACCAAGACGGCACAGGGCTATCTGGAGCAAGAACACGGCCCGCTGATGCGCACCGTCTCGGACATCATGCGCGACCACGCGGCGCCGGCATTGGCCGGTGCGGCGGCGGGGACGGAGGCCTCCCTGTTCCCGTATCAGTTCAACAAGGCAAATGCTCCCGCAGACTCCAAAGAGCATCAGGAGGCCGTGCGGGTTCTGGGCACGCCGCAGGACATGTTCGAGGCGGCCAAAACGTTTGGCGGTCTCGGGGCGCTGACCGGATGGGCGACGCCGCATCTCTTCCCAACTGCGGGACCGGGCAGGCGCCCAGCACCTGAGACGCAGGCACTTGTCAAGAGGTTTGGTTTAGACGCTGACGAAGCTGCAGCGAGTGGCGAAGGAAGCGGGTTTTCAGGGACTGCTCATGGGCTTGGAACCTTGCCCGCAGTTCTTGCTCCCGGCGCTGCCAACGGGCCAGCAATCGAGCCTCCCTTGATGGCGTTGGCGCGCTCGCGATTGGCCGAGCGTCTCCCAGACTATCGGGCGGCGGCAGGTCCACCGCTTCCGCCCTCAGGCGAGTCCAGTCAACGTGCTCTGCCTGCGCCATCTTCGTCACCAACCAGTAAGCCGCTTCTTGTCCCAACGACCAGTGCGGCCGGTACCAAGCATTGGCCTGAAGGCCACCCCATGGCCGGCAAGTTCATGCCCGACGATGTCGTCAAGGGCCGCATGGCCCCTGAGGATTATGTCAAGGGCAAGGGCGAACCGCCTACCAAGGGCAAGACTAATGCACAATCGTCAACAAAAGGTAAGCCGAACGGAGCGCGAACGCCGGAAGATATTGACGAGATCGCCCCTGGCGTACCCAAGAAACCGGATAGGCCACCAGGGGGAGACTTCAACCCAGACGCCATGGCCAGGGGGGGAGCAATAAGGAAGGCGCTGGATCTGGCTAGGCATTATGCCAAGGGGGGCCGAGTACATGTCGGGCCGGTTATAGGCCCATCGGGGGGGCGCGATGATGCCCTCCCTGTCAACGTCGCCTCGGGCTCATACATCGTCCCAGCGGATGCCGTATCGGGAATGCCCGGGGCCGGCAACAACACGCTTGCGGGAATGAAGATCCTGGAGAAGATGTTCGGCAAGTCGCAGCCCACAAGAGCCGCTGGTGGTGCCGTGCCTATCAAGATCTCGGCAGGAGAGTTCACGGTCTCCCCAGAGGCAGTCGCCAAGTACGGCGGGGGTAATATCGACCGCGGCCACGCCATGCTGGACCAGATGGTGAAGCAGATCCGCGCCGATCACATCCGCACGCTCAGCCAACTCCCGTCGCCTGCGAAGTGAGCCAGTGTGAGAGACCTAACCATCATCCCCTCCGAATCAGCGCAGGCAGCGCCCTCGCCAAGCGTGGTGCGCGTAGCGCAGCCCTCTGACGAGGAGGAGCTGATGGACATGCTGCGCCTGATGCACAAGGAGAGCGGATTTAGGGACGAGTTCAATCAGCCGTTTCCGATCGATGAGGAACTCGTCAGAGGGACGGTGCAGAAGGCGATCATTCGCGACCGCAACGCACTCGATGTCGGCCAGTCATGCTGCGGGATTATCGGCGAGCCCGGTAATCTGCAGGCATCGGTGTGTTTGGGAATCGGAGCGACTTGGTACTCGCGGCGGCCGTTCCTTGGAGATTACTTCACCTACGTCAAGGCCGATTATCGCAGGAGCGGGCATGCCCGCTCGCTGATCAGATTCGCAATCAAGATCGCCATCGCCACGCGTCTCGACCTCAGGATGGGCAATGTCACGCTGGAGCGGACGGCGGCCAAGGATCGGTTCTTCGAGCGGCTTGGATTCAAGACCTACGGCCAAACATTCTTTTACAGCCCCTTTGCTGCGCCCTATAATCAACTCGAACACGGCGGCGGGGGATTGTGATGGGCTCATTCTGTTCCGGCAATACCCAGCAGCAGCAGACGACCAATACCACCAACCGGGGCACATCCTCGGGGACGCAGGGCGTCCAAGGGACGGGCACCGATACCTCAACCCCGTTCCTGCAATGGTTGGGAACATATGGCGCCAACAACGTCAATGAAGCGCTGGCTGGTAATCCGCTGCTGACCTCGTCCGCCGCGCCCGTGACCTCGGCGGATATCGGCCGATTGGCCTATCCTATGGCCGGGCAGGAGTTCCAGGCAGCGGCGGCGGCGATGCAGCCGGGCATCCAGGACCAGGCATCCTCAATACGCGGGTCGATGGCCGCCAATCCCTGGGGCAGCAGCGACGATGGAGCGTTGTCCCGGTATTATGGCACGGTCAATGCAAACATGGGCAACCTTGCCCAAGGCATAATGACCAATGCGTGGAACTCGGGGATACCCGTGGCCGAGTCGAATCAAGCTGCTCTAGCTAGAGCCGGCATGGGCATAAACTCTGCCGGCACCGGATTCCTGGGGGCGATGCCGGGGCTGATCTCCACTTCCGGCGCAACCAACCAGCGCCAATATGGCCAGCAGGGTCAGAGCACCGGGAGCACCTTTAACACCGGCACCTCGGACATGACGGGGCAGACGACCTATAACCCCTCGATGATGAGCGTTGGAGCTGGGTTGCTGGGACTGGGAATGAGCCCGATGTCTCCGGGTGGGCAGACCCCGTTCCAGTGGCTCGGCGGATTGGGCCAAGGAGCGGGAAGCTGGCTTGGAGGTCTGTTTAAGGATGGAGGTGCAGTGAGCGATGGTCTGCTTGCCGGGCGCGTAGGCAAGGCGGATGGTGGTCCTGTCGGTGCCCCTAGTGCGCATGGATCATTCGCATCGAAGGTCGAGGACGCCTTCCACACGTTTCACAAGCTGCGAAAGCATGCCGAAACCGATGGCGGCAAAAAGCCTGGCTTCGAGGGCGGCGGGGACGTGGGGATGGGGAGCTGGATGCCAACCGTGACCATGGCCAATCCGGCAAACGCCGATACCGGCAAGAACCCGTTCCTGCAGAATCTGGAGGCCCTCAACAAGACCCTGACCACGCCGCCGGCCTCGCCCCAGGCCGGCGCTTCCAGTACACCCTCCGCATCTCTGCCGACGAACAATCCGTCGCTTGACGTGCTCGGCCCGATGATGGCCGCAGCACTATCGCGCAACAGCCCGCTACTACAGGGACGCGCCGCAAGCGGGGGACGAATAGGCTATGAGGATGGCGGATTGGCCAAGGTCGGAAATGGCGATGATTCAGACGCCGCGCCGCCCAATGCGGCGGCACCCAATAGCAGTCCGAGTAGCAACTACCAGGACATCCTCAAGGGCTACGGCATTAGCCCATTCACCAACGCACTGCTGACCATCGGCGGCAACTCAGGCATACCGGGGGTTGCAGGATTCACGCATGGAGTAGCCGAAGGGAACATGGCGAACGCCAACCTGCTGAGAGAGCGGGAGGGGATGCTTGGGCGGACCATACAGGGACAGCCTACGTTACAGGCGCAGCAACTGGCGCAAACTGCGCAGATCGCCACGGGACAAGTGCCGATCAACGGCGTGATGACGCCGACGATCGCCGCCAAGACCTACGGACTTGAGGCAGCCAAGAACCCGACTGAGATCGAAGCCTTGAAGGCAAAGACCGAGCCGTCGTTGATTTATACGCAGGCGGTCGAGGCGGAGAACAAGCAGTTCCAGTCGCGGCTTGATCAGATCAACCTAATGCAGTCCGTGGCGGTGCCCGGCTCGCCGACCTATCGGCAGGAGATGGAGGCCGCCAGCCGCGCTCGCGACCAGGCTATGCTCACGCATCAGCAGAATCTCATGCGCCTGCATACGCAGCGCACCAATGGCGTGGCACCACCAAATATTGACGAGTGGAAGCCAAAGGCTGGAACGCCCTGATGACCCGCTACGTCCGCGACCCTGATGGCGCCGTGCATGCCTTCGATGACGAGGCCACGCCCGAGCAGATCGACCAGGAGATGACAAACCGCTGGAACGCCAAGAAAACGGCGCCGCAACCAGCCCAAATTCCTGGATCGAAGCCTGGCGGCATGCAGCCACTGGAAGGCGCCCCAGACATGACCATGGTGCCGCTCGGCGAAGAGGCCGAACGTGCCAAGCGCATGGCCCTGATCGGCGGTCTGATGGGCAATCGAGCGTTGGCCACGGCGGGCACCAACCTCTACGAACATGACCCCACCTACCAAGCGCGCTCGGAAGCCGCAAAAGGCGCCGGCAAAGCATCAATAGACCTAGCTAATCGGCGTGCCGCTGGCACGCGTGTGATGCCCGGCATCGACGCACTGCGACAGATGGTTGCCGGCGCCTCGGAGGATGACTGGCAGCAGGCCGCCGGTCCGTACAATACGACGCCGCAGCCAGCGGCCAATACCGTGCCGATCTCCCGGGAAGCATGGCGTGCCCCCGACATGACGCCGACGCAAGCAAGGGCGAACTACGGCCCTTCGGCCGGTGACCCAGATTACTTGAGACAATGGAACCTGCAGAACGATCTGGAGCACTTGGTCGGGGCCTTGACCGAGCAGTACATCACCGCCATGGGCAAGGGCGCGATCGCCAACTCCGATGCCAAAATGGGTCTATTCAAGGATCTGATGAACCGCTTACGCTATTCTCCCGATCGCAAGGGTGCGATGCGTATCCTCGATACCGCCGATAATGCCTCCCGCAACACCTTCAGCCTCGACCCCGCATTGTCGGAAGGTCAAAGCGGATCGAAGACGCACCCAATTGCCGTCAAGGGGCTGGATGACGCAAAGCTCTACCGCTCTGGCACGCATGTGATGACGCCCGATGGCCGAGTGATGGTGGCGCCGTAATATGGCCGACCCTTGGGCAGAGGCGGGATTCAAGGAAGCGGAGAAGGTAAAACCTTCCGGTGAACCTCCCAAGGATACGTGGACGGCGGCTGGGTTCAAGGATGTCACGCCCGCGCCTGCCGGTGGTGAACGTGAAGCAACACTGACAGCACCTCCTACTCCGCCGCCGCTTTCGTTGTTCGACGTGCAGCAGGATGCCGAACTTGCGGCACGCCAGGGCGTCAATCCCTATGCGACCTCGAAGTATTTTCCGGCCAAGGGCATGTCGTCCTCGCCCCTTGCTGCTGCCGCTCCAAATAATGCACCGCAACGTCTCGGCGATCTCGAAGAGTTCGAGTGGGGGCAGGGCTACAAGTCACCGACCGGGGACGAACGCTTCATCAATCCGAAGACCGACTTCGTCGCACGCGACCCCGCGACTAACAAGTTGGCGGTCTATGCTCGGAACGCCCAAGTCAACGAGAACCGCTTCACCTCGGCGGCACGACTGATGATGCCGGGACTGGCGGTAGGTCCGGTGACGAGTTCGATCCGCGCCGTACCTCAAGCTACCGAGACTGCTGCGGCTGCGCTGCCCCATTCAAGTGCGCTTGCGCCTGCCGCCATGGCGGCACGAACGCCATCGGGGGCTGTCGGCACTGCGGTAGGGGCCGAGTTGGCTACCGAGCGCGCGGCGAACATCGCATCCGATATAGAGTCATTCGACCGCCTCGGCGTGCGCAAACCTCCGATCGCCTTCTCCCAAGGCCCCGTGTCTGGCCTTGGGCAGATGACATCGCGCATTCCCTACCTCGGCGATCCCATCAAGAAGTCGCTGGATGAGGCACTGGTCGGAGCACGAGACGCTTCGCGTGCCATCAGTTCCGACATGGCTCCATCAGCTACCGTCGAACAGGCGGGGCACGCGCTGCAGAGCGGATTGGATAGGTTTCGCACGGCTGGAGTATCCGACCTTGAACCAGGTGTGCTCACCGATCTCGGGATACAACCCCGAGCTCCCGGGCCATATGTAGGAGAGGTAGCGCCGGTTACGCCGGGAACTGCGCCGACGATCCTTCGCCCAAACGGTACGACGACCGCTTATAATCCGGCTCAGCATATCCTGGTGAATGACGCCGGTCGCATCGGCGCCTATGAGAACGCCGCGCGGGGCGCCCCGCAAATGTCGGCTGCCGCAGAACAGCGCGCGACGGCAGCCGCGCCCATCCGCGAGAGCGCGTTCTATCCCTATGGAGGTCTCTCTCAGACCAACCGCGGAGTAGCTGTTCCGGCCGCACGCTCACTCGACCAGACCATCATGGGGAGACGTGCAGCGGCCGATCTGAGCGATGCCGAATTGCAAACCCTTGTGCGAACGCCTGCGGCTGACACCTCGTTCGCTGCCCGTTCCGAAGCGCTCTACGAAAAGGCGTGGCGCTCCGTTCCAGCCTTTCAACGCATCGATGAGACCGCCAACCCGAATATGCTTGCCGCTGCCAATACGCGGGCGGCATTAGGCGGGATCGACCGCGAGGTCGCCAACCAGATCGCAGGGCAGGGCACGATCACGGGCGAGCTGGCCGATCGCATCCGCAATTCGCGAGCCGCGAACTTCACGCTCGATGACATGCGCGCCATACGCACGGAGGTCGGTCGTGCGCTCTCCAACTTTTCGCCCTACCAGGCTAGTCTCGACAGACGACAGCTCGGCACGCTCTATGGGGCACTATCGCGCGATATAGAAGTAGGATTGCAGGATCTCGCCAACCGCGCCTACCAAAGAACCCAGATCAGCAACAACCGCCCCGATTACGTTCAGCCGATTGTTGCGCTCAGGGCCGACCAGTCCCTGCGGGACTTCCGCACCGCAGACCGATACTTCCGCCAAGGCATTGATCGCATGGACCGCTTCGCCAAACTCGCCGGAACGGACAACCCACAACAGGCAGCCGGCATGCTGATCCGTTCCGCCCTGGACGGCACCAAGGGCAACATGGGGATGCTGCGCTCGGCCATGGGTGCATTGCGACCTGAAGAGCGCAACCAGTTCTCGGCTCTCATGCTCGACCAGATGGGGAAGCCCAAGCCCAACGCCCGGGGCATGGTCGAAGAAGCCGGATTCAGCCCCCAGACCTTCATGACCAGCTGGAACGCGATGAGCCCGCAGGCGCGCGCCCTCATGTTCGGAGGCGAATACACACAGGCAATGAACGATCTCTCTCGCGTCGTTTCCCGGCTTGCCAATGTCGAAGCCCTGGCGAATACTTCGCGCTCGGGAACGGATTTGATCAACTACCTGACCATGGCGGGCACCGGGATACTCGCCATGAACCACCAGACGGCGCTGCTGGGCGGCATGCTCGCACCGACAGCGGCATTCTCTGTACTATTTTCAAGACCGGCCTATGTCAACTGGATCGCGCAGTACGCTAGACTCAGGGCGGCGATGGCGCGCGCCCCCGTCAATACCACGGCGCCACGCATGGCGGCGCTGATCAACCAGTTGGGACAGATGGCAAGAAAAGACCCGGCGCTTTTACCTGCCTACAACGCCATAGCGGCAGAACACGGGGTCGGAAATCGCAACCAACAAGACCAGCCCGTAGAAGGCCAGCCCCGGATGCATTAGGGCGAAGAGAAAGAAAAGGACGGACCCCCAAGCCATCCCCCGCCGGTAAGCCGATTTGCCCCACATGGCAATCCGCTGCCCAGGATGCCCCAGGGCAGGCGGTTTTCTGGTACAGGCTGCACCTTGGTCCAGACCCCAAAACCGGCCCTAGACCCCCTGTCGGGCGCCTGGAATGGGGTCGGAAGGGAAAGGGTCGCCTAGAGGGCAGCACGCAATGCCGCTGAGTAGCCTACAAGGCGCCCAGTGTCGCTGCTTGATGCAAAGGATGTCCAACTCTGCCGGGCGCCAGCGACGCTCCTAGGCAGTTTGCGGCGCATGTTTAGGTTGCATGCGCGCCTCGGGCCTCGGGCACGTAACGCAGGCCAGCGATGTGTGCGGCTCCTAGACTGATGCCAAGTTCCCGAGCAGCCCCATCCTTCCCGCCTTTGCGCCATGCCTTCTGCAAGCGAGAAATGTTCTCGGATGTCCACGATACGCGCTTGCTCTGTCCTGGCGCAGGGATTGGCGCTTTAGCATCGAGAGCACCCTTGCACTTGGATGACGCCTCAACCATGGACATCAAAGCCATGCGACCGCGCTTCGGGTCGCAGCGTCCGAGTTCAATGAGGTGCTCCCAGAACTCGTCGCTATTCAGGTATGTCGCTAGCCCTTTGGTGTCCTTGTATTTGGCGAAGACCGAGAGTCGTCTCGTCACGCTGACGAAGCGTCCGTTTAGAGTCATGTTGCGCGTACTCTCTACAAAGGTTTAGTGGCGCAGGATGTCCATGACCCGATCTTAACGCATTTGGCGTAGCTTTTGGAAGCGTCTTGAGGCATCCTAGCTAGCGATTTGTGCCGCGTCCTGACTTGCAGATCGAACGACGCCGCACATGCCCATCCTCATCACGCGCCAGCAACTGGCTATCCTCGTCCCCAGGCCGACCAATCCTGCAAGGGCTGCGGTGTGGGACGGCTATGTCGGCGCGATCACCACCTCGGGCGATCTGCTGGAGCAGTTCGGCATCACATCCAACCTGCGCTGGTGCCACCTGATCGCGACGTGGTGCGGGGAAACCAACCTCACCATACTCTGGGAGGACATGTCCTATTCGGCCCAGAGGATACTGGAGGTGTTCCACGACAAGGGCATCCATACCCAGGAAGAAGCGGCGACCTTAGCGCATAATCCCTATGCGCTGGCCGAGCGTGTGTATGGATTGGGCTGCCCACGCATGGCGCATATGCTCGGCAATACCGCAGAGGGTGACGGTTTCAAATACCGGGGATGCGGCATCGAACAGATCACCGGGAGAGCCGCGCACGAAGCTTATGCGGGCAAGATCGGTTGTCCTATCGATCAGCTCTCCGAGCCGCGCAATGCTATCCATGCCGCATTATTGGAATGGCAGGAAAAGCGCTGCAACGAGAAGGCCGACCGGGATGACGTTGTAGCGGTACGGAGGGCGATCAACGGGGGTACCAACGGGCTCAGCGATGTGGAGGCGCACCTAGCTCGGGCGAAACGGATTTGGCCGCCACATCTAACCGAGGTCGCAGGCGTCATGGTTCCATCGGTGCCGGCTCCCTCAATCGAACTGACCGATGAGTTGACCCTGGGCGCACGCGGCGCCTCCGTCGTCGAGGTGCAGCGGCTGCTTAAGAAGGCTGGCGTTCTATCTGGCCCTGCCGATGGCCAGTTCGGCACGCAAACCGCGCGCGCAATGACAGCCTTCCAAGGAACACATGGACTGCCGCGCACGGGCAAGGTCGACGCGAAGACCATGGATGCGCTGCGCGATGCCGCCGAGGTGCAAAGTCTCGCCGCGCCGGTCGTCTCCGCACGGGCCGATAGCGCCGACGTATCCGATAATCCTCCAACCGTTGCCGCAATGCCGCAGGGCACACAAAGTCCCGAACCCGAGCCCGCCAAGGCATCGATGTGGCCCACGTTCGAGAACTTGTCGTTCACCAGGGTCAACGATCTGGCGGACCAGGGTAGCCGCTTAGCGGACAGCATCAAAACATTCAAGAACTGGTTTTGGGGCGGCACAACGCTCGGAGGAGGCGGCCTCGCCATCGCCAATCAGTTCGTCGATACTAGCCAAGGCAACGGCGGCGCAATATCGCATCTGGCCTCGCAGCATCCGTTCCTGCTCTTTCTTGGCGGGGTCTTACTTACGGGAGGTCTGGCCTACGTCGGCGTCAAGTTCGGAATAGAAAGGGGATTGATATCCGCTCATAAAGACGGCCGTTATCTCCCGCGCGGCGCCGGCCAATCATTATCTGCGTCCTCGCCGTTCCTGCCCTCCAAGGTATCCTGAGAGATGCCCTTCTCCCTCTCGCCCGTAGCCTGGGTCGCCATTATCGGCATGCTGCTCAGTGCTGCATACTGGGGCATAGATAAAATCGGCAACATCAGAGAGGCCGAGGTCTGGCAGAAGATCAATGTCGCAATTAAGAAGACCAACGACGACATCGGTGAGCAGAACACGATCGACGATAGAATAGCCGCCCTGCAGGAGGCCGCGCGCAATAAGGCACTTGATAATGCCGGCAAGATAGCCGACCATTGCATGGCGACGCCGACGACCGCGGACGCATTATCGAGGGTGAAGTAGTGCCCGACGACCGACAAGAGCTGCTAGAGCAGGCTTATCCAAGCCCGCAGCAGCCGTCCTTGTTGGACACGCTGGCGCAACTGCACCACGATTATATCGCGCCGCTGGGATCGGCCTATCCCAGAGAGCAGTCGCAGTGGGCCAAGGATCATCCGACGCTGGCCGAACTCGGTCGCGAGGCGCCCCTAGCTCTGATGGCCATGCGGGCGGGTGCGGAAGGATACGGCAGCACCGTCAACCACATCGGCGAATATCTGCGATTCATGAATGAGCCGCCGCCGTCGCGGGCCTCTCCCGCGCCATCGGCCAACTCTCCGCTAGCACGGGCGCCAGAGACACAAGCGCCCTCTGCATCACCTAGAAGTGCCCTTGACGAGATGATCGCGCGGGCCGAGGCGACATCGGCGACACGCGCTGCCACCTCAGGTCAGCGGGTAGCGCCAGAATCTGCTTCAACTTCTTCGTCAATTTGGTATCGCGGCACGCCGCATCAGGATCGGCTTATGAACTGGGAGCCCGTGACAACGGAGGGACTCAGGGGCGTGTATTTCACGTCAGATCCGAAGTACGCCGCAGGCTACGGTCCCGTGCGCAGCTACAACGTCACCGGATCTATCAAGGATGTGCGGCTACCAGAACTTCTGGATGTTGGGGACGAGGCCTGGGATGCGGCACACGACGCCGAACTAACGCGTGCTCATGCCGAAGGCCATGCGGGCGTGCGTCTGTGGGAGCCAAAGACCGGCCCCAAGGGCGAGAGAGGTTGGGAGGAGCGCGAGATGATCTTATTCGACCCAGCCCACGCTGCTGAGATACTCAAACGTGCGTATGGAGGCGTGGCGTGATGCGCATGCTTGCCGCGACGATCATCTCGCTCTTTCTCGCCGGTTGCGCAGGACTGGGTGGCATGGCGATACCCAGCCAGATCGCCCCGCCCTCCTCGCGCGTCATGGTGCCCCCTGAACAGCTGCAGCCGGTTCATGTCGGCGACGATCTGGTGCATGCGATGGCCGAACTGCGCGCCAAGTACGGGCGCGAGGCGCTCAAACTGACCCAACTGCAAAAGTACGTGAAGAAGCTGACCACGAAGGCAAAGGAGTAATCCCATGGCCGACGCAACCGTTACCCAGCCGGCCCCCTACTGGTGGCCCCTCATCATGGGCCTGCTGCCCTCCTTCAACCAGATCCTGCTCGTCCTGGGCACCGGGGCGGTAACGCTCGGCGGCACTTTGATGGCGCAGAATTGGACCCAGACCAAGGCTGTCGTGAGCAACCCCATCACCGTCATGAAAACGATGTCCATGCCCTCGATCGGCCCATCGCGCCTCGACACGATGGAGCAGCGATTGTCGGCAATCGAGGCCGCGGTAGCGACCAAGACACGGGCGAGGGCCAAGTGACTCACGACCACGCAATCGTCCACGAGCATCACCATAGCAAACGGCATAAATCGCTGCCCGAGCGCTATCAGACCGCAATCGCCTGCACCATAGCGGTGGCACTTATCTTCGGCCTCGTGTTCGGCATCGGGCTATATGTGCCGATGGCGCCTCTGGCCAGTGACGCCGCGGCGATACGCAAATGAGCAGCGTGCGCACATTACCGAAGATACCGATTGTCGTGACCTGTGCCGTCTGCGGGGGCAGCACGCATAGGGCATCCAACTGTCCGGCGCGGCCGGGCATAACTGCAAGATAGAGGGCATATCGGGGGCTAGGGCATGGATGCGGAAAGACTCAGAGAGCTCGCCCAGCGCATCGCCGTGGAGCGAGACTATCGCACATTTCATGGCGCTCGCCGAGAGCATCGGCAGCCTCAGGGCGCACGCCGACCACACCAGCCAGCGCCTGAGTCACTTGGAGCAGCGGCAGTCCAGCCAATCGCACGAGATGGCACGGCTCGAAACCACAGTCTCGATGGTCACCTCGGCGCGCTATTCCCAGATGCCGCCGCAGCCAACGAGAACGGAGGAGCCCCCGCGCGGCCCTGGTCCTCCATCTGGGACGGCGACGGCCAAGAAGCGCCGCTGGCGGCTCGTCCTCACGGTCGCCGAGAAGGCGGCGTCCATCGGCCCAACGGCGCTTACCGTGCTGTGGTGGATCGCGACGCGCTCGGCGGGGGCGTGGCTGGTGGCGGAGGGCTACGCAACGGGGGCGTGGAAGGGATTACTTGGGGTGATGTTCTAGGCGCGCTCAAGCGCCACCGCGCCGCGCGCTTCGCCTTTGAAGTGTGCTGCTGGGCGGTGATCATCGCCATATGCTACACGTTCGGCTGGATCAGCTGATCCAACTGCTGAGCGCCGTCAATAGCTTGTCGTGACGCGCGTATTCATCGCGCGAGATCGACGCCGGCCAGCCACAGATCACGCATGCGACAGTGCGCGCGACCGGACCCTCTCTATAGAAGCGGATGTCGTGGTGGCCGTCCTCACAGCGATAGGTGACGGCGATCGCGTTGAGCGCCGGGGGCGGCGCCATCGTCTCTCTCATGGATGTGCCCTCACGCATTCACTTGGGGCGACAGATCCTCATACGGTAGACAAATGCTGACCGAGGTCCAGCTGCGGAAAGTGCTTATTTAGGAGGTGCACGTTTTGGTGGACGAGCCAGGCCGAGACAACCACAAATATATAGGTAATTCCCGAATCTTGCCCAAGCGCCCGTTGTACAGAATAGTACGAACGCTAGGAACACGCACACTTCCCCCCGTTCCTCGCGGTTCCTGGCACCCCTGCCAAGGCCAGACCCTAGCCCCCGCTAGTCTGGCCTTGGCCCTAAGTTAGCGGATCGCATCCGCCTTGAACTCACTCACCCTGCGTGCGAACCGCGCCAGCCACCAGGCCTTGATGTGGTCGCCGAGCCAGCCATGATGCAGGCGCTGCAGAACTCTGGGCATCGCTGTTCTCCTTGATTATACCGAGGCCATCTCGCGCGCCGCCTGGCGGTCGGCGTAGTCGCCGAGAGGTGTCCCTTGCAAAGCGTGCAGATACGTCGCTAAGATCGCCTCTTCCTCTTCGCGCTCGGCCTCTGTCTTCTTGCGCAAGGCGAGCACCTTGCGGATGATCTTCGGGTCCAAGCCTCGGCTCTTGGCTTCCTTCAGCTTGTCGCTGATGTCGGCGCCAAGCGCCTTGCGTTCCTCGGCCAGGCGTTCGATTTGGCTGATCAGCCGTTTCAAGTCCTGTTGAGCACTCTTCTGCAGATTTTCCATATCCTCTCCTGTGAAGACCGCCACGCCGCACTTCATGCGGCGGCACTCATAAAGACCGCACGTGGATCATGACAAGCGAAGGCGCGCTTCTCATGGCCTATGACGTGCACGCAATCCTTGTTCACATCCACATCGCAGGCAACGGAGAACGGCTCGCGCTCGAACCAATGGAAGCCCTGGCAAGTCGTCAGGACGAACCATCGGTGTTCCTTGGTCAAGTAATCCCAGACGACCGGTTCATAATCGAACCGGAACGTATTGAAGGGATCGTCAGCTTTCAGCTGAGCGATAGCGCGCTCAGCGTCATAGGCGATGGCCAGCGGCACGACGAGGCGCCGGCCGCGTGCGCTGATACGCAAGCCGCGCTGATCGACGAAGGTCGTGCGTATCTGCTCCAGGACATGGCGCAGGGAATGACCGTTAAGATCGCACGGCGTCGCCAGCGCATTGGCCCAAGTGGCTCCATCGCAGGGATGCATCGGCGAGCACATGGCGACGCCATCGCCGACGGTGTGAGCATCGTAGACATCGGCATTATCGAACAGTTCGGCCGCGTGGATCTCACGCATGCTCTGGAAGGAAATGGCGAGGCTGCGCAGCATCTGCGGTAAATCCGCCAAGCGCGCAACGGGAACGCCGCCGATTGTCTTGCGAGGATCGTCGTCCCTGACGACGAGAAAGCCCAATCCGTATTCCGCGAGCTCGCTTTGGTAGAGGAAGCGTTGGCCGGAGTGATCAGGGTCGGCGAAATACGCGACATGCACCGTCTGCTCGATGGAACGCTCCGATGGCCGATGCTGAAATATCCTGTCGTAGGTACCGGCCAGCAGCTCAGGCGCTTCCCCTGCACGGAAGGCGTCTGCCGTCTTCTGCATGTCGGCAGCCATGGCACGCAATACCGCTGGAATTGGTGACGCGGTAGCCTTCGTCAGTTCGGCGAGTGGCATCAGTGCCGCTGCGCCAAATACCTGCCCCAGCACCTGCATGAGCTTGCGGCGGTCGATCATCTCAGAGCTTTCTTAGCCTCTCCTGTTGAAAACCGCCACGCCGCGCCCGCAGGGCTGCGGCGGCACACAAATCCTAGAACCGCGCCCTGTCCTGACGCGAGTACATCCCCTTGGCGTCGTAGTGAATTGAGAACAGGTTATTCTGATCATCCTTGAAGGAAGCACACCCTCCCAAGCTAACAGCGGCTATGGCGGCAATGCTCATGAGCAGGGCGACGATGATGATGGTGCGGATGGTGGCGAGGTCGATCATCGATCTGCCTTTATTATGGTGCCGCCGCATGAAGTGCGGCGTGGCGATAATCACCGCTCAGTGAGTGCGCCCGGCGAACTCGGCAATGGTCGTGACCGACATGATCAGGTCGCGGATGCGGATTTCCTTCAGGCCCGTGCGAGTCTTGGTGCCATCGGCGGTCTTCTCCTCCCACTCCACCGTCTTGCGATAATCGTTATGCTTGGCGAGCAGATCCTTCACCGGGATGTCGAAGAACAACTCGCGGTCGTCGCTCTCCGTGATCAATTCGTCGGTGCGGTAGATAATGCGCTTATCGACGGGGATGCGCTCGTCGCAGTCAACCAGGAACACGCGGCAGACGCGCAGCTTGGGTTTCACGGCGACAGGGGCGGACACGGATGATGATCCTCCGAGGGTGATCTGCGTTGGCGTGAGGGAATTGAGATTGCCGAACTGATGCAGCCCGGAATAGCGGGCCAGATCCTGGGTGTATTGCTGCACCGGATTGACCGTGTAGGTGTGGTTGGTATTCAGCGCATTCAGCGCCGTGATGGCGCCCGAGAGCATCGCGCCTGAAGTGCTGCTCGTCTGCATCGATCCAGATGTGAAGGTCGGAAGATCGTCCATCAGGACTCCGGTTAATGGGACGGTCGCCGCCCCCCCACTGTCAGGAAAGGCGGCGACCTGGGGCACCGCAACTGGCCTTTAGTGCTGGTTGAGGAGAAGAGCGGTCAGCGGCCGGCTGCGGATCTCGGTGATTATGGATTATGGGTGCCGCCGCATAAAGTGCGGCGCGGCGTCTCCTACTTCAAGCGTGGGCAGGTGGCGAGCTTGGGGTCGCAGCCTTTCTCTTCGGGCAGTAGACCGCTGACATCGAAGGGATTTGCGCCAGACTTCTCGCCGAAGTGATAAGCCAGACCCACACGGACGATGTTGGCATCTGGCGTCAGCTTGGTGCTGGCATCTAGGCCCTGGGCGCCGAAGAAGATGTGCTCGTACTCGGCGTTGAGATACCAGGGCGACTTGGCGATCTGGTGCTCGAACCCGCCGCCGGCCAGCCAACCGGCAGGCGTCTTGGTTCCCATGCCGACCGAGGAAAGATCGAGGTTCTGCCAGGCGTATCCGCCGAGGCCGTATAGCGAGGTTGCCGCGGTAAGCCTGACCCCGAATTTGGCCGCGACTTCGACGAGGTTGGACGATACCAGCGACGCCGAGCCGATGGCCCCGCTCTCGTGCATGTAGGAATAGCGGCCCATGATGCCGCAGATGAAGGCGTCCGTCTTGCAGGTCAGGCCCGCGCCGATACCCCCGAGCAGGCCGACCTGGGAGAGGTCGATCTTGGATGTACCCGAGGAGAGCTGATCCTGAGTGATGGCGCCGCCGGCACTGACTTCGATCGCCGCCCCCATGACGGGGCCGCCGGCCTTGGCCGGATGCGCATAGATGAAGGCGAAGCCGATGATGGCCGCGGCGGCGAGCGCCCAGATGGCCCAGTTAAAGCGGGAGTGTGGGTGCATGCGTTTACGATCCTTCAATCGTGGAGAGGATGGAAACGCAACGCAACGGGATACGCAGGTGATGCTTTAGGGCGCGGCGGTCTTTGCCGCCTGGGTGTCGTGGCCGTTTATGGTACGGGCTCTCGGCTTCTGATGTTTATCCTCGTACCAGTCGAGTACGATTTTCTCTATCAAGTTCGACAGGGAACGGTGATCCTTAGCGGCTAGAGTCACGAGGCGGTCTCGCAGGGACTCCTCGATCCGCAGATGGATGGTTTCCCCCTTGGCCATTTTGGGGCCTTCTAAAACGATTTGCTGCTATCTGCAAGCGGAAACTACATTTAGCAGCGAACTGTGGCGGCATTGCCACTATCGGTATTAATAGGCCATTATGGCTTCCACCGCCCATCCTGAAAATGCATCGCCCAGTTTGGTCCAGGGTGGATGAAGTCCGCCCCGCACACGGCGCACTTGGGTTTATACATTTCTCCGCGACGTGGGCGATCCTTCTGCCGCCAAACGCCGAACGCGTCGCTCCAAGGTAGAGTTGTCCAAGGGTCGGCGATGACCTCGCAGATCACGTGGCCTTCCGTGCAGGTGACCTTGTCGCCGACCTTGACGATGCCGATTTTCACCGTCACGGCCGCACGACCCTATTCCGATACTCGGATCCCCATCAGCATCCCCAGCGTCACGATCCCGGCAGTGAGCATAATCCAGACCGGCCCCGCACCTAATACCATCATCACAGACCCAGCAGTACTACCTGCCCAAGTGGAGATGAGGAAGGTGATCAAACTTGATAGCCAGCGGTAGGATTTAGGGGCATTGTGTGCCGCCGCATTGGGCGGCGTGGCGTCCTTACTCATCATGGCGAGTGCGAGTTGGGTTTGGGAGAAGGCGATGGGGTCAATGGTCATCTGCGCTCGTTCTCCTAATCGTCCATGCCGAGTTTGGTGGCTAATGCAGCTACGTCCTTCTCAAACTCTGTGGGCCTCGGCTTCGCTTTAGCGATGAAATAGAACCAATCCCCGATCAGTGTCTTGATCGTTTCCACTTCGTCGTAGGTGAGATGACATTTGGTCGTAGATACGCGCGTGCACTTCCAGAACGTCGGCTTGTTCGCGGCGACCCAAGCATCGTACTCGGAGCCAAGTGCGTCCCTGATGATTTTGTCCTGGTCCTTGCTGATTCTCATGACACCGCATCCCACGGCGGTGGAGTCATTGCCGCATCGAAGTCCTCCCGCTCATGCGGCAATGGTTCTCGGAACAGCACGGGCTTGCCTGCCTTCTTGGCATTGGCCTTGGCGATCTTCGCGTGTTCATCCGATAGCAGGCGGGGCTTGCCGTCTGATGTGATGATGTCCCCGTTCTGCATGACGGAGTAGCCGAGGTCATACGTGAAGTGCTCATGGACGGGATGGTCTGGGAGCTTCTTGCGCCAAGGGAGGATCATGGCCCCTCCGTCACACTTCTGAGCTTGGCCCAGTCTCGGTCCATTCGCTCCAGCACCTCTGTCATCAGTTTGAGGACGTGGGCCATGGCGTAGGCCAGTTGGGCAGAATCCGAGTCTGCGGGTTCCCCCACCTGTAATTTGAGCGTCGCATCCAACGCGCTGCGCAACTCCGCTATGTCGGCGCTGACGGGTGCGGGCGGAAAGTTGGGAAGCTTGCTGCTCATCGCCTCTCACCCCATCGACTTGGCACCACTTTCCTGCTGCCGCAGTTAGTGCAGACGAGCACCTCTGGATCGTGGATGGACGGCGCACTGCTCATCCAAGGTGGCCGCTCCTCCTTTGATGTTTCCCAGCAATGGTCTACGCCTTCGCGCTCGCAGTAGGCGGGATCTTTCTTGGCAGTACGCCCATCGCCCAATGGTAGGGGCATCAGTTCCGCGACCGCAGCATGGGCGGCGGCGTCAGAGGCTTCACTCATCGCCGCGCCTCCCCAGCCATTGCATGCCTACCCGCCGGGCTCAACTGGTACTTGATAACCGCTCCCCGCCCTGCGCGCTCTATCAATCCTGCGCACTCCAGCTTGCGGCGGATCACGTTGGATGGCCCATCAGCCGGGAAGGTGCCCACGGGCTCGTGCTCGGCTATCCAGATGAGGCCCTTCAACATGACGGGGGTCATCGGCGTGCCTCGCGGATTGCATCAGCCAAGACCGCAACACGTCCCGCGTATTCTCCTATCACTCTCGCAAATCGTTCCGTCCCTTCGGCCAGCTTGTAATCGTCCTGCTCGCCGGGGATCGGCGCGTTGCACACCTCAATGATCCGCGAGGCATAATAGCGGATGAGGGCTAGGGTTTCGTCGGAGTTGACGGGAGTCATCGGCGTGCCGCCCGTTTGGAGTCGCTTCCCACGTCGCGCCGTTGAGCAACGGCGCGCGCGATCAATCGCCTAACCATATCGGACCTATTGGGCAAGTCGTTCTCGTCCTTACGAAGCGCATCAAGGGCTCGAATCACATCACCCGAGATGCGCATGTGGAGGAAGGTATCTTTGGCCATTGCTGTACCATAAACGCATCACGCGGGGCTTGTCAACATCGTCGCCAACACTTGCGGCGTATATTTTGTGTTGACAGGCTTTTGACTGAGGCGTAGGGTCCAAATCAGCAAGACGCCACACCCCCAACCCGGAGATCCCGAATGTCCAAGAACCTGACCAGCGCCGACTGGGGCTGCAGCACGGTTTCCTACACCATCCGCCTCCGCAACTCCCGCACCAACGCAGTCAAGGTCATGGAAGTCAATGCCCACGATCGGCTGGGCGCGGTGATCTTCTGCGAGAAGACGCTGGGCGAGCACGAATGGAAGGCAGTTCGGTAATGGCCACCCCAGATCGCATAACGGCCATCGAGACACGCCTCCTCCGGTTGGCAACCTTCATCATATTGAGCGGTCCAAACGAGTTCCACGAAATCATCGATGCGGATAGCTTGCGCCAAGCTTACGCTAAGGCAGTGGAGCGTTCTCGGTGCTCGGGAGTGGATATCACCGACCCCGATCTCCTACACGATACGACTTGGGCGGTTGAATACGATCCAGATGTGGCGCGCGACCTCGGGCTCCTAGACCTTGAGGAGCGAGATCACAGGCTGGCATTGTGGCGCGCGGAGGCACCGTGGAGATAATGCTTGTGTGCCGCCGCATTAAGCGGCGAGGCGATCATCATTGAGAAGCGGATCATGCGCGGCTTCATCACCATCATCGCCGAGGACGGCTACTACGATCTCGGCATCGCCCAGATCGCTTCAATCCGCTCCTGCGCCGGCAAGGCGACGATCAGGATGGGCAACGGGCAGGTGTTCTACGCAGTCGAGACCATCGAGGAAATCCGCGCACGGATAGAAGACGCCGCGCCGCGCGCAGCCGAAGGCGAAGCTGCGGCGGCACCCAAATCGGACAAACCGCCAGCGGCAAAACGCAGGGGATAAGTGTCGTGGGAGCCATTGAAGCCTTCTTCTTCTACTCGATCTTCGGGGTATACGCCCTGGTGATCGGTGCTCTCACTGCGGCTGCGGTGACTACCGTGGTTTGGGTCATCGAAGAGATCGACAACCGCAGAAAGCACGGGTGGCAGTGATGAAAAGAGCAAAGCAGCGCGCGCAGTTGCGACATCTCTCTTCTCAGATCGAAGAAGCAGAGAAGACGCCAATTGACCTCAATGGGCCGCAGCCCCCGTTGGTCACGGACATCGATATGGCCTTCCCATGTCGGTATCGCGAACTGCTGCCGAAGTGGGAAGACCTGACCGAGGACGAGCAGGCAATGCACGGACCATTTTGCAATGCACTCTCAGGTCTGTTCTTCAAGGGCGGAAAGCTCGCCGATCATGGTATCGCGGTGCGCGATGGCATCGATAAGGACAAGGTCATGCGCTATATCCGCGCCACCCTCGGCGACTTCGGGCCGAAGCACGAGCACAAGATCGGCGGCATCGCGCACATGCTCGCAAAATGGTGCGATACCATCCCAAAGGCCAAGTCATGAGCATGAGCGTCATCGAATCCGCCCTGAGGGCCGAAGAACAAAAGCACCGCGACGCCACCCCAAGCCCACGCAGGGACGTAGCGGACCTACTCCACAAGGCAGCGAACGAGGTGGCACGCTTGAACCGGGAGCGGGACGAGCTGATCGCGTACTTGAACGGCATCAGTCGGCAGACGGCCAACATGGTAACCGCGCATGGAGGGATCAGGCAGTCATGACCAACCTGCAAGAGTTCTTCCGGTACTGGAATAAGCGTGTGAAGTCTGGCGCCAGCTCTCCGATAGGACGCTTGGAAGGCATGATGCTTGAAATCTACGACGAGTGGCTAAGGGCGAAGAAGAAAGCAGGCGGCCAACCCATGATCGTCCACACCGAACCCGCACCGAAGAAGCCCTCGGCCTGGGCACGTTACGAGGTGTTCTACTCGATGTCGGGGACACGCATCATTGAAGCTTCAAGCCCCGAGGACGCCATGGCGAAGTTCATGGCCTTTTCGACGGCGGAACTGGCCGAGGACGCCGAGTTGGAGAGCCTGGACCCGGTGCTGGTGAATGAGGAGAATGCGACGTGAAGATCGATCTCAACGAGTGGGCACGGGGCTTGGCTGTCCAGGCGTTGGCCGAAGCCTTGGCGAAGGAAATGGCAGCCACGGCGCATTATGATCCGAACGCGCTGTTCATAAGTGGCGAAGTCGAGCGCGTCGCTGTGCCTGGATCGTTCGGCTATGTACCAGACATGGCACGCGCCCAACCCATCTGGACGGCTTATCTGGGGATGGCGCACAAGGCAATCGACGCCATGCGCAGGCCGACACCAAAGGAGGCCGCAACGTGAACTATGCATGGCCAGCAGCGGTAGCATTCATTGGTATGTGTGCTGCCATAGCCTACGCGGCGGTTTACACGTCAGAGCCAAAATCGGCCCAGGTGGCATGCATTGAACAGCACGGGCACTGGATTCCCAGCACGTTCGGTGGAGCGATCCACAGCACGTGCGAGTTTCCTGCCGCGCCTTCCTCGAAGTAAGGGGCGGCAACTCGACTGCCGCCCCTTTGCGTTACCTGAACTGTTACGCCAACTGTTTCCTCAGTGCAGCAACGGCCGCAAGCTGATGGCCACATAACGGCCAGCGGGCTGCCGGCTGACGAGACCCACCCGAACCAGATCACTGACGCGCCGGCTGGACTCCGCCTTGCTGACGCTGAGCATGGCGGCCAATTCATCGTTGGACACAGCCTTGGGCTGCACGCTACGCAGCGCATCGAATACCCCTTCCGCCTCCGCGCGGCCGGCAAGCTCGCGCGCTCGTTCCACCGAAACCGGCGTCCATTCTGCAGGGATGGTTGCCTGCACCGTTACCAGGGGCTCGGATGGCCTCGGTGGGACTTCGGGAGTTACCGGAACAGTTGGCGTAACTGTTCGCGCAACCGTCCGGGGGGCTGGACGATGCCCGAAACCCAGATGTAGGAAGGAAATCGTCAGTAACTCACAGATGAACGGTGGCAGGAACGGCCACAGGATGGCCAATCCACGCTCCGCCCCTTCCTCGGTTGCGCTGCTGAATAGCGCGATCACCTGGGCGGCCCGCTTCAGCTTGCCGTTCTCGCGCTGCTCCGGCTTGGTCCGTTGCAGCAGCAGTTCTGCGGCCTCAAGGTCGAAGCGCCGATCCTGCGTTGTGGCACGCTTGCTGATGCACTTTGGACCTTGACCGCCCCCACATTCTACGGTCTCGGCATCGAGGGCGGTATCGTAGCGACGTTTGGCTGCATCCCGGTCACGCAAGGCGCGCTCCCGCTCCTTGTTGACCTGCCGTGCCGCCGCGTTGCGCTCGAATGCCATTTCATCGCTACGGCCGGCGGAACCGATCAGGCAGTATGCGGTCGCCGCCAAGCACACCACGCCGAACACCAGCGCGGAGATGAACTTGAACTGGCGCAGCATGTGACTGAAGTAGACGCCCGACGCGATGGCACCGATGATCGCGCCGATAGTCAGGTAATGCTCGACGGTGAGATCGGCGACGCTGTGGACCTCCCACAGCAAGACTCTGGTTGTCAGGAGGGCAAAGAACGCACCCAACGTCAGATAGACCAAGCGTACGCTGAAGCTTGGCTGGCCTCGCGAGCTTGTCAACAACAACAGGCGTTTTCGGATTGCGCCCTTGGGGCGCAGAGTGGTAGACATAGCCATAGCGGCTATCCTTTCGTGGTTGGAAGGTGGGACGCACAAAGCCCGGGGGCGGTTACGAGCCGCTTGCCCGGGCTACTTGTTTACGCGACAGACGCTACGGAAGAGTTACTTGGGCTGCGTTAATGCGGCCCGTTTCGCTTTGCGCTCGCGCATCCGCTTGCGGTGCGCTTCGCGGAGTCTCTCTTGCTCAAAAACGTTCTCGTAAGGATTGGGGCGAAGAGGACCGACCCCATTCGGATACTGCTTGCGCCACCAGTCGGCGAAGTTAACGGCCATTGGCGGCCTCGCGCTTGCGCTCATACTCCTGCACCGCAAGTTCCACACCTCGCGCCACAAACTGCGATACGGTTGGCGCATAAGGATTACGGGTGCGGTCGGCAAGCGCCCTGACCCGTTGGGCAAGTTCTGGTGATACCTTGCCGCCAAGCATAATCGTGCCATGGTTATCCATGGCGACTAATATAATTGCGTTAACCGATTATGTCAACTGGAGATAATCAGGCCCCCATCACCAGGGCTATAATCGTACCAATCCCCACCGACCCCGCAATGACCACGACAACCCACATCATTTCAAGCATTCCAACCCCCGCTTAGTTCTTGTTGTATGCGGGACGATTGTGGGCCTCGCGTTGCATCAGCGCAAGTGTGCGCGATATGTCGCTGTGGAGGGCTTTTGCGCCACATCGCCTTGAGCTTTGCGGGTGGGGATTGTGATATTTGGGTGCCCTGCGGCGTTCCCTATTCAGGGCGCAGCAGGAGGCAGGCGGTCAGCGCGCGCACGGCCATAGCTTCCATGCCGAGCATAATCGCGGGGCTGCGCCACCATCGCCCAAGCTTGAACCTTGCCAGCGCGATGCGAGCGCCCAATGCCCCAGCTTGGGAATAATGCGGGAGCCAGATCACAGGGCTGATCACAGGCACGCCAACATGAGGGCGGCGATGCCGATGAGCAGGAGGGTGACCCAATGGGACGGTTGCATTATCCGATCGCCTCCGTCTGCGCACTCTCGATTATCGTCCAGCGCCTGGGGGCCAACTTCCCCCGCCTTCTCTCGCACTGTATCAACCCCACCTCCTGGAGGACGTACAGCCCCGAGATCACCCGGCGTTTCTCCCAGCCCAGTACCGTGCACAGGGCGGATATATTATCGGCGTTCTGATCGAAGATCATGCCGCATTCATCGACGCAGGCGCTGAGCAGGTTGCGCTGCTCTGTAGTGGACATCTTCCGCCGCCACCTCCGTGCCGCACGATAATGCTTGCCACAGAGGGCGCCTGCGAGGATCGGCTCGGTGCAGCCGGGCTCGGCGCAGGGCTTGGTGGGTATCGGAACCGGAACCGGCAGTTCCATCTGCGTTGGTTGCGGCTGCGGGATAATCGTGGCGTTGGCGTCTTCGGTCATGCCACGTCCTCGGGTATGCGCAGCAGCAGCCGTCCCGCAGCTCCTTCCAGCAGCCTGACGATGTAGCGGGCGGTCTCTCCACGTCCTCCCCAGATCGATCCTTCGCGCTTCAGGTCATCGAAAAATATCCTGATCTCAGGTAGGGCGTCGGTAATCGCTTGTGCCTGGGCAAGATCGGATTGTGCTCGATGATCCATCGTCAGTGTGGCTTTCCGTCCGACTGAAAATCCTCAATATCTGCCGCGTCTTCATCATCTTCCATGCAGGAAGGGCATCCACACTCAATGAGTTCCACTCGCAGAAATTGCGCCAATCCCATTGCGGCGCCCATGGCCTGACGTGCCGCCAACATGGCCTTAGCGGCTTTGTCTGACGCTCGCTCGGCCTTGCGTATCGCAACGAGCGATAATGCACACGCGATGGCCGCACAGCCGATGACAATCATGGCGCTGAGTTCAGGTAGTTGCACCGTCACGGTTTTTCGCTTCTCCGGTCTCGCATCAACTCCTCATACTCACGATCCCTCTTCTTGTGCCAGTTTAAGCTGTTTGTCCTCGGAAGGACTGTATTTGACTTCACCCAATCATATTTGCCAGGGTGAAGCACCGCTTTCAGCGCCTGGCTTGCGTACGATGCAAAAGCGATCAAGCTGCGCTGGTTCCGCACGTCAGGGACTTTTCCTCCCGCAATCATCCTCGCTATAATTGCACGATAGTCGGGGAGTGATTTCGCCAGCTTTGCAGCAACGTATGCGTCTATTGCTTTCTGTTCGGTCACCCACCTGCGTTTCGCCAACGCTTGAGGAGTTATGCTGAGATTTGCTGGCATGACGATGTGGATGCGGCGTGGTCTCGTTCCACGATTAGGATTGAAGGCAAGACGCTCGCGAACTGACTCGAATTTATAATCAGCCGTCTTCACTACAGTTGCCAGATGGTAGCCAAGTTCCGCAATCTCATCCTCTGACCATTTGGGCACCAAGAGCAGCTGGCGATACTTCTCTCGTAGACGCCGCTTGACGTACGCCCGACGCTCCGAAAGCGTCGCCTGATAGGAACTACCAGCCAGACCATTGCACTCATAGCAACTGGGCACAACCATAAGTGTCGTGCTCATGAGTTCATCTCTGCTAATGTCCAACATCCGTGCGGCATGCGACAGGGGAGGAACATGATCCATGCATTGCGCAATGCCCCCGCAATACGTGCACGTCCCCAGATCGCAATCCATAGTTGCGTAAAGCCAGCCAACCTTCTTCTCGTCCAGCCGCCTCTGTAGCGCCGACATTGCCCCCTCTCCGATATCCCCGTATCAAAAACCCCTTCCCTGCCGCCCAGACCCCCTCCAGGGCGCCGCAAGAAGCCTTCTGGCGCCTTATCCGAGGTTCCTAGCCCTCATGGTCGCCGCGAACGCCCCCTTGAGCACCTCCGAGGCTATGGCCGTGGCTAGCTTGTCCCGTAGCGCTTCCCATGCTGCCCGCAAGTCCTTGGCGTCCATCGTCCACACCGCGTGCTCCGCGGTCACGGTGCGGCCGTTGAGCTTGACCACGGCGCGGTAGACCATCTTGTCGTTGACTACGTCGCGGTAGCTGTGCACCACGCACTCAAAGACCGTATCGGCGACGCGCACGCTTTCAAGGATACGCGCCTCCGCCTTGGCCTCCATCTCACGCAGCAGGCGCACGCTGTCGTCGGTGGGGGCGCGTTTCTCGATGACGGTACGCGTTTCAGTGACGTGGGAGGGGCCGCGATCCATGGGAACGATGAGGATGTTGGGGTCGCGGTCGGGAGCATTGGCTATGTTCGGCATTAGCGGGGCATCCCTTCAACCGGCATGATCGTTTCGATGTCGGCTAGCACTTTAGCGCGATTTGCCGCCTCCCGTGCAGCGAAAAGGCATGCCGAGTTGCAGTAATCCCCAGAAGGTTTGGTGGGATCCGCATCGTGGACTACCATCCTTGCCTCGCCTAGCTTGGCTCCGCAGGAGGAACACTTGGTAGGGCGGCGCTTGCTCATGGGGTGGCCGGGGTGGGTAGGGTTTGGGTGCCGCCGCATTTAGCGGCGTGGCGGTTTTCAGTTATGAGGTCTTGCAGCCGGCAAACAGCGGCAGGTCCGATACGCATTCGGTCTTGTTCTTGGACTTGGCAACCGCCACGCGCTTTTCGGGTTGGGTCGCCAGGTCCATGCGCCTTGCGATGTCCGCCTGGTATTCTTCCTCGCGCTCGATCAATATGGCGTTCATGCCTTCGCGCCACGCGGCCTCGCCCGTGGTGCCCGTGCCAGCGAATGGATCAAGCACGATGCCCTTGCGCGGGGTCACGAGCCGCACGAGCCACTGCATGAGATCTAGCGGCTTGACGGTCGGGTGCTTGGAGCCAAGGCGATCCTCGGCGTCGGCTTTGGCGGTGTAGAAGAAGCGGGCGGCCGAACCGCTGTCGCCGCCCGCGTCGCGAAACGTCGCTGGGTCTCCGGCGCGTCGCAAATCCTTTCCGTATATTTGGTTGTCGGTCGAGCGAATGGTGCCGGCTGCAAGCACGCCAGATTGGGTATCTGGGAACGCCGCCAGCACTTCCTCTGAGCCGTCGTGGACGATGTTGGCGGGCCAGCGACCGACGGGCTGCGCGAATTCTTTCTCGGTGGTCTTCCCTGGCTGGAACATGCCCAGCGCTGCTCCGGTGCGCTCATCGCCCGCCATAGCCACTCGCGCACCGTTCTGTGCGTAAGCGCCGCCATTCAGACTTTCGGAAGTCTCCACCCTGCATCCGTCCACATTGATCGCCCCGGTACCGTGCTGTAGGACGTTCTCTGCGACGGTCAGAGACCGCGCCGGGACGTGAATCGGGAGATCGTCAGGCCACTCGAAGGTTCCGTCGCTGTTCCGACTGATGTGGGCAACTGCCCGTGAGTCTGTGAGCCCAGTTGCAATTCCAGCAAAGGATTTGGAACCCTTCTGGGAACCCTCGTCGTCGCAGATCAGCATAGACCTTTTGATGGAACTGCTTTCGGTGCTTGGTGCCACCTCCGCCGATGTGGTCAAGGGTGAGGAATGCGGGCTCTCTCTCTCCGCAGCAGGCGCAGACTGACCCATAGGCAGCGAAGACTTCCGCCTTGAGCTTGCGGTCTGAGCGGCGGCGCAGTTCCCGCGCTCGCTCACGGTTGGCGGCGATCCATTTGTTGATCCTGGCCCGGTACAGTGCGGGATTTGCTCGTCGGTGCATGCCGTCTCTGATGCGCCGACATGCCTTGCAGATGTTTCCCCCGTTTCGGGCGCTTGGGTTCGGTTTGAAGAGTTCAGGCGGCTTGACCTCGCCGCATTTTTTGCACTGCTTGTCCATGCGATAACGCCCTCCACGCCACGAGCCCGCAGCTCGCACTCCACAATATCACGCACTGCAACTGGGTTGGTCGTCAGCGGCTTGCGCGCGAGTACGATAGGTTCCCACGCTGGCTTTAGAGCTGTGCCCCAGCCATTCCACTGTTCGGCCTCGGCCGTTGCCGGCAGTTCTTTTCCCGGCTGGTAAACGCGCCCATTGTCTTTGGTCCAACTGCCATCCGCGTTCTGATCTGCGCCCGGGATCATGCGTTTCACGGGAGCGCCGATGGCAATCTTGTCGCGCTGCGCTCCTGCCTGACGATCGATCCCCTTACTCACGTCATGGCTCTTGGGAAAGCCTGAGCCGAAGCACCAACCGATTTGATCACGGATCTCAAATCCGGCATCCTCGATGGCGCACACCATGCGGTGATAGGTGCGCGTGCCAGAGAAGGCGATCAGATGACCGCCCGGCTTGAGCACACGCAGCACGGCTTCCCACGTCTCAATGCGCGCCGCGATATCGCCGCCATCCCATAGTTTGCCCATAAAACCGCCGACCAATCTGCCCATGGCATCTGAGCGCTCACGGGCACGTTTCTCATTCGATCCTTCTCGCTCCATGCTCGTTTTGCTGTAGCGGTTGACGATGCTGGTCAGATGATAAGGCGGGTCGCAAACGACACTGTCCACAGACGCCTCGGGTAACGTTGCGAGCACATTCAAGCAATCCCCGCAGTGAAGGACAACGCGCCCATCGAGGAATGTGCGGGCAATCACGCGGCCTCCAGCGCATGCCGGTATCGCCATTCACTAACTGGCCTACCGTGTGAGCCCTGCGGGAGATACCGCCCCGTTTTCTCCCACGCGGGGCCGTCGAATGCCGAAGTCATAATTCGACCGTTGGCAACCTTCTTGGCTGCCTCCATCGTGGTCGGATCATTATCACGCAAATACACCCACACGTCGGTGCTGGTGATCGGGCCGCGCTTGGCGGCGACCGTTCTGATCGCGGCCGCCCTGAGTTTCGCCGCGAGTTCTGGATTGCGTGCGGCTAGATCGTTGACGATCCGGCGGCCCTTTTCGATCTCCTCCGTTGGTTCGATGGCCGTTGGTGGCACGAAGGGTTTATCGGCGAGATCGGCGTAGGTGTATTTGGCCATGTCGTTCTCCTCTGTGATTTCTACCTCGGACCCTGGCACCTCCAGCCACTTGCCCCTCAGTACGGCCAGCTCCTTCTCCTGCTTCCAGTAGGACCAGATGAATATTATCCAGCTCAGGAGGAGGACTAGGTAGGAAAGGGCTGGGCCGTAATCGAGGTTATCTGGGTGCACTGCGTCCTCGCGGATGGTGCGTCGCTTCGATTATGTTACGGCGCGCAAGTTAGGGGCGGCAAGGAGATCCAGCAGTTGCCCCATCGTCCCTTCCGCCTTCCCTTGCTCGGTACGTGGGAACGACGCCCGCATGGAATCGATGCTTGCCCCGTGCTGCAAGGCGATAGACACGGCAACGCCTACCTCCAGCATGGCGACATTGAGATCCGCGCCGGTCTTACCCGCATCCACGACAAACACCTCGCCGATACGGCCATCGGGATAATAACCGATGTTGCACACGACCTTCTGCCCGCGCGAGACGAAAGTCACGTTCTCGGCGGCGCGGCGGTTGGGTAAGCGCTCTCGCTTTGTCATGCTGCGTCCCTCGGCGTCACGTGTGCCCATGTCTTGGTCGGCATCGTGTCGTAACGCATGAACTTCGCGAACTGGGTGCGAGCCATTACTCGCGGCCGGTCCCTGTTAGCCCAGCGACAAGTAACCTGATCCCCATCCACCTTCTGCACGGTGCAGACGTGCATACCATGGTCGTGCCAGACATCCCCAACCTCCGGGAAGTCCGCGTGCTCAATGTTGAGGACGTGGCCAGTCATGCCAAGCTTGCTCATGTTACCGCCGCGCCGCGCGAGCTACGCGAAGCTGCGGCGGCATCCCTATAATCCCAATGTCTCATGTGCTCGGCGCCCCCTTCTTCCTAAGTTCCTCCGCATACCTCTCCTCAGGCGTTAACCTATATACCGCCCTCGTATAAGCGCGATCCGCATCGCGGTACTGCCGTTTCGCTGCATAAAACAGATCCCTCTCTGTCACGTCCTTACTGAGGTCCCATCCTTGCAGGCTCTCAAGGTGCGCTAAGGCCTTGGATCGGATATGGGCCAGGCGGGCGGTGATGGGGATATAGCGTTCGCGGCTCATTTCCGTTCTCCCCCTCATTCATCTCAGTGCTGCTGTCGTAGCAGCGCACGATGCAGAGCGAACCTACCATAGCGCCGCCCTCCGCTTTCCTCCCCTCCCGCTTTCTCCACTGAGAAAAGCATCCTGAGGCAGCACACCTACGGCCTGCGGCAGCCATAGGCAGAGGATCAGCATGTTGCAGCGACGTATACCCGGCATGTCATTTTAACGAGTGCCGCTCGCTCCCCGGCCGATACGGTGGCCAGCCCTACACGGAGGGGGGGGTAGTCGTGCGCCGCTCGCATTGCACTTACTTGGTCTCTACGGTCGGCCCGCTTCAGGCATTGGCGCCTTGGCGGCGGATGTTCCCTCGGCCGCTGAAAGCCTTCGGGAGGGTCGGAGGCCGGATTTACCCGTGAAGTTCCCCCGTCGCGTCTCGTTTTTGTGTGTGGGTGCCGATAACCCCTCGATCCTCATCACGCCTAGCGCTGGTCCTTCGTTGCGCTGGGCGGCGCCGGGGGCTGTCTCGAAACCCGACCCGGCATCTGTAGGCTACTCGCGGTCAGTCGCCTCTACGCGGCGGCCGATTGAACCATTCGTTAAGCTGCCTTTCCTTTCACGAATTTTGGCACCCACCCCAGAAATGCCTTGTCCATATCGATGGCCTCTTTGCTTTTTGGCCAGTCCATGAATTTCTTGAGGAGCATTTGGCGATCCCACCCGGGGGCGAGTGTCCGAACTTGGTCGAGTGCGTCTTGCGAGACAAAGCGAACTGTTCGAGCCGGTTGTGACTTGCCTCCATCTATGACCCTAGGTTCAAAAGATCGATCTTGATGATCTTTCTTCTGACTCTTCTGATCTGATCGATCTTGATCTGTCGAGGTAGCTCGCACGGGGGCATTGGAATCATTGATGTTTTCAAAAAGATCGGGGCCGACCTCCGGCCGACCTCCAGCCGATCTACCCATGGATCTCCTCTCGATCTCCCGCCGATCCAACACCTCTTTGGCGCGCTTGTTGAACAGTTGACCGCGGGTTATGTACAGCTTTCCCGTCGCCAAAAGTGTCTTGCGGACGCGGCGCCACGTGCGCACGTCAACGCACATCTTATGGGCTAGGAGACGGTCGTCGTCCCCGATAGGGCCTTCGGCCATGTAGATGAGATCGACGGCGTCGTTGTAGAGACCGCGCTGCTCGGGCGTTAGCTCGCGTGTATCCTCAAAAAAGTCCCGTGCATAACGCTTGTACCAAGGATCTGTCTCATGGCACTTGCGCTTGCGGGGCTTGATTTCGCTAGCGTCTTGCGCTATATGTGGTGCTGGCACGTCGTGCCCTCCTCTAGCCGTTGAGGGTACGCACTGTGTTAACTGCCCTTTAACGCATCTTCAAAAGGGCTCGGTGGCGGCGACACCGAGCCCTTCACTGTTTGTTAACCTATATGTGATTCGCGACGCTGCCAAGAGCTTTCTTGCGTCGATAGGCACGCCTAGATTCCGCTACCCGCTCTGGATTGGCGAGTTGCCATGCTCTTGCCCGAGCTTTGGTCCTAGCACGAAACTTGGCATCCGTCGCGTAGCGGTTTGCCTGATACGCTAGCGCATTCTCACGGAATTTGGCATCTGTCGCGTAGCGATGAGCCGCCCATGCGCTCTGCATCTCCCGCCCGCCGTTCTCGTAATAGTAGCGCTTGTCGGCGGCGCTCTTGCTGCCGTCCAGACGTTGGCGCCCGCTGACCCGCACGTAGGCCAGATTGGCCGCTGTCGGATGCCTGGTTCGGAATACCTCGACCGCGATCTCCCTCGTCGTACGACCCTTGGCGTAGAGGGCGCGGATGCGCTCGGCCTTGGTCATGCCCTCGCCTCCGCCGCACGGCGCCGTTTGCGTAGTCTGCGCGCGTTATCGCGCGGGTCCAGCGCACGCACCTTGACGGCTCTGACATAACCTTGATGACAGCCGAGGCGCTCGGCGATCTGAGGGGAGGATAGTCCCTCCTCGTAGAGGGCGAGGATCTTTGCGGCCTTCGTGGTCATGCCTTCCCCTTTGCGATTGGCTCCATCTCCTTAATCCCCAGCTTGTCCAGAACTTCTACCATGCATTTCATGCAGTAGACGCGCTTGAGTACGTCCTTGATCTCGACGTGCATGCTGGCGGTGTGCGGGCCGTGGCGCGGACATTCGTGGGTCGGCTTGGCCGATGTAATGGCGTCCACGCCGGTATCGAGATCGTTCATTTCGCCTCCATCGGCACGAGCCTAGCATCCTCGCCTGGAGATTTCTCTACGACGTAGAATGCCGCCCCCGTAATGTCCAGCAATGGCTTCGCGACCGGGGCTTTTGCTGGGGAAACCTGCTCTCTTGCCTGTGGATTGACGACCTCTATCGCCCTTGCCCTATGCCCCAGTCTCCTGATCTCCCCCCGCCTCTCCAGTGCCATGATGAGGCGGTGCACCCCGGACTTGGAGTGCAGCCTGAGTGCGATCCTGATTTCCTCGTAGCTGGGCGCAACGGCGGTTTCCGCTATGCGCCCCCTGATGTAATCGAGGCACTCACGCTGCCGATCCGCAGTGACCACGCTCTCGGTGATTACCGCCGCGCCGCGCGAAGTCGCGGCGGCACCCAAGTCCCTATTATGTCCGCGGGAACCGTACTTGAAGGAGCGATACTGCGAGGAGCGGATCATGGCGGCGTCCCTTCCGACTTGTCGCCGTAGGCTTGGTGGAGTATTGAAGCCGCAACCGGACCGGCGATGCCGTACTTCTTCAGTATCTCGATGATCTCCGGGGACCAGACGACGTAGTTGGAGGTAGCCGCCTTCTCATCGAAGACAATGCGCCCATCCTTGATGAGCTGTGCCGCCCGCGTCCATTGCTCGCGTTCATCGGGATACCGCGTATTCTTCGCTGCGGTTTCAAGCTGAGCTATGGCGTCCCGTGGCGAACCGCCAGCGTCCTTCAGAGCACCGATGGCATTGGAGCCAATCATGTCGTTGGCGGCGACGGGCTTTCCGTCGATGCGGGCGGTAGAAAATCCCTCGCGCGATTTCTGGTCTAGGTAGCGGATGCCGGGGATGCCTATATCACGCAGCGCATCAGTTGCGGAACTTTCTGCGTTTCTTCGCCCCCATTGAAAGGCGTTATCCAGATGATGAAGAACCTCCTCGCCGGTCAATGATCCTGGCAACAATTTAGTAGCAAAGCCGGTATCTTTTGCCGCATCTTTGTATATTTGACGGACACGGGCGTTGACGTTGCTCGGCACCGGCCTATCCCAATCCAAGAACTGCTCTGGTGTGGCGTGGATGTTCCAATCGTAGCGGATAGGATCTCTGCCATAGAGGTCGTTAGATTGTGCTTTAAAGTCCTCGAAATATTGATCTCTAGCGCCCGCGCTCTCGGCAGCGTAAAGACCATGCCCGTATGATTGCGCGCCCTGACCGGATCCAACGTGCTCAAGACTTGGGACATCGTAATCATGCGGGGAGACATGATAGGCTTTGATCGGGTTGGGAATGCGGACTGGCGAACTTGGCGAACGGACGCCGCCGATCAGGGTGGTCAGCATTCCAACTGTATCCGGGTCTGATGTGACGCCGATCCGTTGCAGATCGCCGGCCGCGCGCTGATTGAACTGATCGTTGGCGCGCGCTAGGGCATCCTCGGAATTATGCCACATACCCATGGCCGGGGCGGCATATGCTTTTGCCCTTTCCCACAATGACGGTGCTGGCATATTAGCCAGCACATCTTCTGTGGACTGGCTGCCGGGGCCGTAGGTTCGCTCCAACAGGTCGCGGGCGTCGTCGGGCATCTACCTTATCCGTGATGGAGCGCCGCTGTGGGAGCAGCCCGTGGTATTGACCAAGTCCGCGCCGCACGTGGTCGATGGCCAAGGCGGATTCCATATCGGCGGCTGCGGATAGGGATAAGGATTATGCCCATGCACCTGCAGCCTGTCCATCAGGCTCGGTGGGGTCGCTCTTTCGATCGCTAGGGCGAGCTTCTCCAGCGCCTCGGCTAATCTGATCGCGGCTTCGTTGCTCATCATGCGGTCCTCCAGAATCTGCTGCGCAACTGCACTACCCTGCCAGCATTTGCGTCTGGTGGGGGATTATGTGTGCCCTGCGGCGCCTGGGCTGTCGTTTGCGCATTATCGAGTGCTGGCTGGGCTTTGCCCGGTTTCACTGTGGGAAAGCGTCCGGGCGACACCACCCACTTCCTCAGGCCGTTGATGCTCCTGCGGTAGACGCCGCAGCGACGCCCGAGATCATTCAGGCTCCCCATCAGCATGTTGGTATGGCAGGCCTCGCGATGGTCCATCTCGGCGAATATCTTGTACAGCGCCTCGACTTGGGCTGGCTCGTAGATGCCGGCCAATTCGTATGCCTGCAGCCAGGCGGCGAAGTTCTGCGCTGCGACCTTGAAGCCGGTGCGCTTGACGTGCGGTTCGCGCAGTTCGCCCTTGAGCTTGACCAAGGGATAATCGATCTTCTTGAGCCCTGGAACCGCCCCCGGATGGGGTGGCCGGGCCAGCCGTGCCATTATGTGATAGGGGAGCGGGGGTTGCGACGGGTTCTGGACCCCTTTGGACCCATCTAAAGCCTGTTTCGACTGGTCTACCAGGGCCTTGAGGTCGCCTTGTGGCGGCAACTTGGAGTTAGTTGGTAACTGATTATCTGACGATGGCGTGATGTCGATTAGCAGCGACTTGCGCTGCCGCAACACGCTGGTCGAGACGTATGGACCGAATCCGGCGAAGCCCATTACCAGGGACGCCACCATGACCACCAGCACCGATTGGGCCTGCTCGACATTGAGATAACCGAAGGAAAGCTTTGCCAGCCTGGAAGCCTGAGGATCCGCTTCGGATTGCACGCTCGCTCCTCCCGTCTCGGAAACGCGATCGCTACGCGCTTGCAACGCATCGATGCGTGCCTGCACCTTGCTGGCGCGTTGCGAATTGCCAAGTTCTATGTTCAGCACTTCATAACCGCCGCAGTATTTGCGTGCGGAAGCACCGGCCAGTTCCGTGCATTCACTGGTGGCATTCCACATCGTGCTGATCTTGTACTTGGTGATCTCGGCGCGGACCACGGCTTCATCGCGGTGCTGCGGAATGAAGCCGCGTTCCTGACGTGCGGCCGCTAGTTCTGTGCGCACGTCCTCGTAGTTTGTTGCCGACACCGTGCGCTGCGAGGCGACGCTGAGCCGGTTGAGGCTGGCATGTCCGAGGAGATTGGAGAAGGCGAAGGCGACCGTGAGCACCCACAATGCAAGGGTGATGAACCCGAATAGCCACTCGCGATTCCGCAACGCGGCGAAGAAAAAGAACGGCATCAGTGCCATGCCGACATCGGCGGCAGCAAAGACCACGGCGTAGATGGTGCCGTCGCTGGGTGTGCCCCCAAGCGAATATCCGAACTTGGCGTTGGCGCTCATGGAAGCGGCCAGCGCCAGCAGCGATACCACTATGCCGAAGCCGGCAAGCGTATATCGCATCCAACTGGCAGAAATCGAATGCATGCGTATCCCCGTGCGATCAGATCAGGCCGCCGCTTCGGGATCAAGAATACGCCCATACGTGAGCGCGGCGCGGGGAAGTGTACCAGAAATCAATCCCGGCAGCGATATGGGACGTGGGGGCAGCGGGTCGCGTGATGCCTTGAGGTGCGCGTAGCAATAGGACGTTCCAGGAATCGTATCCGTGCCGCAAAATTCATGAAACCCGCGCTGATCACGCCCCGTGGACCATTTGCAGTTTCTGGACGTGAACTCGTCGTTGGCAACCATCACCCCATCCTTCTCGACCAGGATGGTCATTCTCAATGAAGCTGGGGCCTTGACCTCCGCCATGCGGTCGATAAACGGTTGCTTGGGGAATGGGAGGATGTTGTCGTCGTTGCGTGACTGGGGCTCGTCGAGCGGGAGTGTCAGTTGCCAAGGGTGATAGTCAATGCCCTGGCGTATGCGGCGCCTGCGGTAGGAGCGCACGCGCCGCTGGGACGCCATGCGGTTCGTGGTTGCGCGCCCCGAGAGCCCCAAGCGATGCACCTTGCCCATCACGGCATTGCGGGTGACGCCGCCGAGCCGGCCGGCGATCTGGGAGGCGCTCAAGCCATCGGACCAGAGCTTCTTGAGAATGTCCTCTCGTTCGTCATTCCAGCCCGAGCTGGTCGAACTGGCGAAGTTGACGGCGGCTGTTTCGGAGGGCGGCACGGCACGTCAATCGATGTCAAAACAGTGCGGTCGTCCATTCGACCGCCATGCCGTCTGCATTGCCCCCACGGCCTCGGCCATGATCGCCCCGCGCTTCGCTGCTGCTCTGGTCTTGTCGCTGAGTATCTTGACGGCGCTGGCGATGTCGGATTGGCTGGCTGTATCAAAGCTCTGCGGGCCGGAGCCTTCGTAGCCTATTCGCGAAGGCTGTCGCGGCTTCTGCGCTGCGACCCATGGCGCGCCAAACGTGAACATCTGTGGCACCGTATACATCTGCTGGGTTATGTTCCCTTGCGATCCCCAGTCCACTGCCGCGGTGCACGTCAAAGCTGGCTTCATCAGTTCCTTGTATATCTGCTCGTCATAGCGCTTGGCGAAATAATCTCGTATGTGGGCACTGAGTATCGCGTTCACGTCGCCATTATATGCCATGCTTTCACCCCCGTTCCCGTGTTAATGCGCGCCTCGCCGCGTCATGCGGCGGCACACAAATACTAAGGAAAGCAACGCACTATTAAGCAACTACAACGCCCGCGACTCGCGTCCGATTCTCAGGTTACATGAAGACCGAGCGTTCAAACTGGACAGGCTACCTGCTCGGCCGGCGTCGGCAAGAGTTAACGCAACCGGGGCGCCAAGCACAGCTCAAGCGCCACACCATGTCAGCGCATCGGACACTACATGCGGAGGCCGTCGCGCACAGAGCCCCCTGGAAACCCAACGCCATGCCTACAACCCTTATGCCCGAAGGCAGGGGAGAGCGAGATGTTTGGCCGGGAGCCCAGCTGATGGACTGGGCCACCCGTCGCCCGTGACGGCGACGCCATCTCGCTCACCGCTACCTTCGCGGTACGCCCTACGCTACTGATAACTCCGCGCCCAACCCCCTTGGTGGCAGTGGCGGGGCTGCCGTTGGGCCTCCCCGTTTCCCCACCCCCCATTCCGGCATGTGGGCAACCATGCCGGGTGACTCGATGCTTTACGCTGCTGCCAAGGCTTCGCTAGGGTTCTGCCTGCGAGGCCCCTTCTTCTTCGCCGGGTTATCGAGAATATAGCGCCGTATGCGCTCTGCGGTATCAAGCGTCACGGTCTTGCCGCTGCGCAAACGATCGACGAGCTTGCCGTCATTGGCGGTCTTGTGGCCGAACGTCGAAGCACGCATTCCGCCTGCCCGAAGATAATCCTCGATCTCCTGCAGCAAAGTCTTAGTTTCGGTCATGACGCCGATCATAAGGGGATTTCGCCCCGTTCGTCAACGGCCTACGCCCACCATGTGCGGAAGCTGGGGACAATGCCCAAGATTTTGTTTGACATTCATTGGGCAGTTGCCCCATGGTCCCCTCGCTGCGGGTTGATCCGCAGTAAAGCTGACGCTTCTGTTAACTCTCCGCCGGGGCACTGATGCGGTCAACTTCGTGTCCCCACACCTTAGAGGGCGAGCAAGGTGTTCCGGCGATCTTTCCTCCTTGCGGGAGATAATCCATGAAGCCCTGGCCGAAGCTTCCTGACGGCAGACCAATGATGGTCTCCGAGATGTCTACCGAGCAGCGCAAAGAGGTATTCCGCGAGGCGGGGAAGCGGCTGCAGGACGAGCTTAACCATCCTGCCATGCAGGAGAAGTTCGCGGCCATGCTGCGCGGCGATAGCGTCATGCACTGAGTAAGTAGCGGAGTATCCACCAATGACCGACATACCCGAGAAGCCAGCCGAAGGCACGCCTTCGACAACGCCCGAAACGCCGCCCATCCCGGCGGCGGCACAGCCCGCACCACCACCACAACAGCCGCTACCGCAGACACTCCAGATCAGCGTGGCTAATACCATAATCACGGGCGATTTGGACGCCCTAGTCGAGATCGGCGCCTACCCGGACCAGATCATGATAACCCTGAAGGCCAATGGGGGATGGATACGCGTTTGCTGCGCCGATGTGCCCAAGCTGATCGAGCGCATCAAAACCGCGTGGGATGCGGCGGCGCTGCTGCAGAGCAGCAAGGTCTGAGTCATGGCCGAGCGTCCTCAAGAAATCCGGCCGCCGCACGTGTATGGCGACTTTCGTCCCTCGCGGCTGGAGCGGATGGTGCGCGACCGCGCCAAACCGAAGTGGCGCAAGCAGTTGCCAGGCAATTCCGACGCGCACCTGGCGATGATCAGGACGCTGCCCTGCATAATACCGGGATGCACCGCCAGACGCGTTGATCCGCACCATCTGCTTGCGGGGCCGTGCGCCAGGGAGCGGGGAGTATATCTTAAAAGCCGGGATCGCCATGCCCTGCCGCTGTGCCGCGAGCACCATAATGCCGCGCACGCCCGCAGTTCGCACGGTGAGTTGAAGTTCTTCCGCGACCACGGCTATCAAGATCCGTATGCGCTCGGTGATTCCCTATATGCCGCGGCAACGCGCGGGCAAGCATACTCCATCGTTATCACCAATCGCGCCATCGCTGCGGCGCAGAAGGGAAGCACCAGATAATGATCGACGCTGCCAACAAAAATCAACGCCTGCATGAAGCGCGCCAGCGTTTGCGGGGAGAGGGATATCACCCCAGCCCCAAGCACGGCAAAGGCGTGTGGCTACACAAGGACGACTGCACGGTAGCGACGCTCACATGGTCGGATCGATTCAATGTGTGGGAAACCGATTATGCGGTCTCCAGGAAGCTGCTCAAGATAGCCTAATAGGTTCGGCAGCGGGGCGTTTCGCGCGATGGGGTCATTGAGGGGACCTTGCGGGGCTGAGCGTGCGAAGCGATGTGCCGAGGGCCAGCGAGTTGACGAGTTTGAAGCGGGGCGCACTTTCGGGGTAGGTCGCGCAGATGCCGCAGGGCTTGGGGGCTCGCTGGCCCATCTATTTGGAGACCGCACGTCGCGTCGTTATGCGTTGCGATCACCCAATCGGATGAGGAAGAGGCCAATGCGATTTTCTTGGGCACAGAAACATGCAGGTTTCACAAGCATTACGTTGCGTGAGGGCAGTTGGACGCGCATCACATATCCGCATGTGGAGCAAGAGAGCGCGGAGGCACTATTCCGCACACATCAGAACGGCAATCGAGGACCTATGCCTATCGCCCTCTATGGCGGGGGCCGAGTATCCGTTGACACGGCAAAATTCTCGATAATAGAGATCGGCACAAGCCGCGCCGACAGAGTGATCCAACGGGTAACGTGAACCTCATGCGCGACAAATTCTTCCAGATGCGACGCCGCGTTCCTCAAGAGGCTGGACGACGTGCGCCGCGAGGAATTGGATATACCGACGCGCACCGAGATGGCCCGCAGGTTATTGGAGGCATGTTTCGCGGAAAGGCTAGTCAATGGACACGGACATACCCCATTTAGTCCCTCTTCCCGCCGACACCGTCAACGCCTTATGCGACCGGGCAGAGGCGGCAAACCTCGGGAAATTACGCCGCGGGATACAGCTTGAGATCGACGGGTTTAGGCGGGATAGGACGCCGTGGGACGCCTCGCGTCTCGCCAATATCTTGAGTTTCACGGATCTCGCACCGGACATAGTGCGAGAGTTGGACGCACTGGCGCAGAAGGGCGGCGTTGTTCCATCGCCGATGCGCAGGTTGAGGCACCAGAGTACAGCATGATCGACCGCATCATCGCCCTCCTCAAGACCCGCATAGCGTTCCATGCAGAGGAGATGGCGCGCAATTCAAAATCGCATTATGCCGAGTTAGCGAAATGGCGAAAGCTTGAGGCGGAGTACCTGTTGGAGCGGATCAGGCAGATTGAGAGCGAGACGAAGCAATGAGCACCAATACGAGCCACGCCCTGCATCAGGAGATCGAAGCCGCTCGCGTTTTGCTGGCCGACTTTCGCGACATTCTCGGGGATGATGTTGAGGCGCGCGCCGATGCGGTTGAGGGCCAAACCGAACTACTGGAGGCCATCGAACGGGGGATCATGCGGGTTGCCGAGATCGAGGCAATGGAAGCCGGGCTCGACTCCATGCTGGAGAACCTCAAGGCCCGCGTCTCCCGCTTGTCAAAGCAGAAGGAAAACCTGCGCACATCCCTTGCGGTGGCGATGGAACTGAGCGAGCGTAAACGGATCGAAACCGCCGCAGGCACCATCGTGCTCAAGGCAGTTCCGCCCAAGGTCGAGATAACCGACGAAGCCGCTATTCCTTCAAGATTCTGGAAGGCTCAGGATCCGAAGCTGGACAAGAAACTCCTCACCGAGGCGCTGAAGGCCAAGGAGATCGTCCCCGGTGCGACGCTCGGCAACGGCGGCATAACCGTGCAACTGACCATGACGTGAGGATAGCCATGCCCAACATCATCCCCATGCGAAAGACGGGTGCGCTGGTTCGCCAAGATCCACGCCGATTGGCCTTATTCAAGAAGACGGTCGGGAAAGATCTGCTCCCCAGTGAGCTGGACATCGCCGTGGAGTATTGCGAACTTTACGGGGCCAACCCCTTTGTTAAGGATATCTACTTCTTTATTTTTGACGCTCATGACCAAGAGAAGCGTCGCGTTGTTCCGGTGCTTGGCATTGGGCTCTATCGCAAGATAGCGGCGCGTTCGGGTAACTACCGCCCCGATGATAGGCCCCCGCGCTTCACCTACGATGATGCCCTGATCAGCGAGGCGAACCCCAAGGGTATTCTCGACTGCGAGGTCACGGTCTATCGTCACGCGCACGGGGAATGGTTCCCCATCACCTCCAAGCTCAAGTGGAATGAGCGGGCGCCGATCATTCAGGACGGCGAGGACGGGTTCAAATGGGAGCCCTACGATCCACCCCAGGTCTGGCCCGAAGGCCACAAGCGTGCTGGCAAGCCGCGGATGAAGCGCGTTCCTGTTGGAGAAGTCGTATCCAAGCTCGATCCGACCAAGAAGAACTGGCGCAGCATGCCCGAGACCATGCTGGCCAAATGCACCGAGGCCGACGCCATCCGTAAGGGCTGGCCCAATGAAACCTCGGGTTCTTACGCCGAAGGAGAGCTGGACCAGGCCCACACCATCGATCTGACCGCGACCGAGATCATCAGCGAGGCGGAACGCGAGGAGCGTTTGGATCGGATCGGTGCTGCCAAGGCCATCATGATCGACTGGCTTGACGGCGAAGCCTTGCAGCGCGTGCCCGCAGGCAAGTTCTACGACCAAGCCATGGCCTTCATCAAGGCGCACATGAAACCCGGCGAGGAAGAAGCGGGAGAGGTGCTCAAATGGCGGGAACGTAATCGTTTGGGACTGCAGGAGTTCTGGGCGCTTGAGAAGGACGCAGCCCTCGCCCTCAAGAAGGAACTGGAGAAGATCGCAACCGCCGGATGACCTCTGCCGCGCTGAACTGCTGGCCGATCTCGATCCCTGCGGCGCTGGCGATATCCTGCAGCATGTCGTCCTTGTCGCGTACCATTCCCTCAAGATCGGCGATACGCTTGGCCTTCTCACGGTCCATTGCCGACCAATGCCGCCTCATGCTCTCGACGAGTTCACGTCCAGCTTTGGCTTGGTCGATCTCGGGGCAAAACCATATCGTTCCGTTAGCGCATAGAATCATCGCATCGCCGCCGCGCCACTTGAAGCAGATGTTGCCGGTAGGCGGCGTGAACTGCATGGGTGCTCCCTCGACTATTTCGGGACGTATGCCGTTGACTAAACTAGGGTGAGTGCTACGTTGGCGTCCTCAAGAGTGGAGGTGCGTCATGGCTGATGTTGAATTTAGGCCGGATCAGTTGGAAGTCCGAGCCCCCGAACAGGGATCTACAGAAGTACGTCTAGTGTGGTCCCGAGACACCGATGAGCGTCGGGTGGTAATTCTTGACAAGAGCCAATTACCTCAAGTGTGCGCCGAACTGCAGGGACAAATCGAACCAGGGAGCGGCGTTCCCATAAACCTGGATTCGCTGCGACCGGGGACGACGATCTCCGTGACAGGTCTGCAGTTCGGTCCGCGCGCTGACCATTTTCGCCTGACAGCGCTCGCTGATCTGCCGGATCAGAACAGGGTGGTGACAATTCCATTGCGCTTCTCCAAGCGAGACGCTGAGCAGTGCGTGAACGCCATGAGCCAATGGCTGCGCACTCAACCTTAGCGCTTGGCTACCCACGCGTCGCAAGCGTAGTCTATCACAGATTGCGGTACGGGGGAGAACTGCAATGCGTTCAGTGTTTGTGGCACTAGCCATCGCGTCCGTGGCGTTGTCTTCTTCCGCAACAGCGCAGTGTGCGTGCCTCTGCGTTGATGGAAAGATGAAGGCGATTTGCAAGAGTGCCACCGACATCCAACCAGTATGCCCGCAATTCGGCTGTAGCGGTGCACTTGGCTCTGAGACACAACCAGAGGCCGCATCGCCTCTGTCCTCGACAACTCAGCGAGCGGCGTATTGCATGGGAGTTCTGGGTGTGCTCGTGTCGATGCAGCCCGACGACAAAAATTCAGGTCAACGGCTAACCAGATATGATCGCTATATCAAGGGTGAGCTAGCCCGCCTTATCATGTCTTCCAACCAAGACAATATGACGATTGCGATGCTCATTAAGAAGATCCAGAACTACGGGAAAAAAGACGCGGAAGATAGCAAACCAATCTTCGCATCTACTGAATATGCGCAGTGCAAAAGCCGTTGTGGACGCACAGAGCCGCAATGCTTTGTGGATTGCGTTGACGCATTCGATGTCACGGCGAGCAAAGTCTTAGGCTGCCAGGTCCTCCCTGACCGGCTGCCATATTAAGATCGTTCGCCGTGTCCCTTCCCTTTGGCCTTTGCCGTGCGCTTGTCGGGCACATGCCGCGGCGGCGTGTGCAATGCCTTCTTGAGAATGTTGGCCAGCCGCTTCTCGGCGCCGGGCTCTACCTCAATCCTGTCTTCTACCCTAGACGATCTCCTAGACGACTTTGGCATCTTGCCCCCTGATGGCATAGAGCGAACCTAGACACCCCCTAGACAACACTCGAATACGGGTGCAAAAGACAAAGGCGGCAGGGTTACCGCCCTACCGCCTCTGGCGATCCCTTACGGGGCCGCTAGTCTTGCGTCCACCCTTCACCTGCAACAGTCAAGAGGAGGTCGCGAAGAAGATGACCGTCAGGTAGACGAGCCCGTAAGGGCTTGACCTACCCCCTCTGCTGGCGCATGCGGCAGAGGGGCCTGATTTGCCCCTCTCTAGCACAATCCGTGGACTTGCGCCATGTCGAATGATGCGCTTTCGGCAGCGACGACGGCTGCCTTGTTGAAAGAATTGAAGGAACAGCGTGCTAAGCACGCGACAGCCGCCGCCATGATCGGCAAGATTGAGGCACTGCTGGGCGTGGGCGCCTCAAAGCCAAAGCCGCCGCGCGGGCTAGCAACGAGCGGTCCCGGCGATGCCGCGGCGTGGATGCTGCGACAAAAGGATATCCCGATGACGAACCGTCAAATCGTGGATGCGCTCACGGCAATTGGCTACAAGAAGATTAAATCGACAGAGCACATCGGGGCCGCATTGCACCACCGTGCCAAGAAGACCAAAGACGTGCGGCGCGAAGATAACCATTGGATATACGTGGGAACTGAGAGCGCCGCCGATGCGACCCAATTCAACGGCGCCGCAGAGGACGCCTAGTCGGATGTTTCGTCGGCGATCGCCGTTGCTGCGTTAATCCTTCGATAGGTTAGGCGCTTTCCAACGGCGCCCTTGACCATGCGGCTGGCGCGTTCAGTGTCCTCGATGCCGAGCGACGAACGGTTGTTCCAACGGAACGCGAACTCGTCGCAATACTTCTGCAAGTGTTGCTCCGAGATGCTGTGGAAACTGCCGTAAACGCCGCGCTTCAAGATGGCGAAGAAGCTTTCTGCGGACTGCACGCCGACGCCGTC
>Ga0209219_1000007_pt1 | contig 107219 bp, 102 predicted proteins | sample BlaSpr_A8_OM1_M1_FD_187973 | JGI IMG/M metagenome (GOLD analysis project Ga0209219, IMG submission 187973) | Forest soil microbial communities from Thunder Bay, Ontario, Canada - Black Spruce, Ontario site 2_A8_OM1_M1 (SPAdes) (version 2) | ecosystem: Environmental > Terrestrial > Soil >... | reverse complement strand
GAGCTGATGCGGCGCGCCTCCCAGCCAGAAGCCTGGGCCGCCATTGACGGTGACCGGTGTGACTGTGGTCTCCGGCGTCACGAACTTCTGCATGAGCATGGGGTCTGTCGCGCCACGGAACTCCGTGATCAGCAGCCCCACCCCGGTCTGGCCAGATGGGGGCAGGCCCACGCGCGGCTTGTAGACGAGCGTGACAACCGGTCCCAGGTCAGACCGGATGTAGACGGCGTCTGGTGGACCAAGCCGTTGTGGGACCAGCACCTGAAATCCGACCGTCTGGCGCGCCGTCGCGATCGTGCTGAGCTGCCCGAGACCCAGGTTCGCTCCAAGACCCGGCAATGAGGGTGTGTGGTGGGGCGACGGTTGGGGCGCCAGCGACGGGACCGGCGAGATCACCACACCCGGTATGCCAAGCCAATGTGCGATGGCGGTCCTCACCGGCGGCACGCCGAGGACGAGCGCGAGGATCCCGACTGCGGCAGCGATGATGATTGCGGGCCGCCTAGCGCTCGGTCGTGCCGCGGACGCGGTCAACCGTGGTCGCACCAGCAATGCCAGATGCGGGGTTGGCGGAAACTCGACATGGCGGCCGAGCTCGGTGAGCTGCTTTTCGAGGTCGCTAGTCATGACGCCTCCGTGGGGAGCGCCATCCGATCGCGGAGGCGCCCGAGCGCGCGAGAGAGTCGAGACTTGACTGTGCCTTCGGCGCAGCTCATGACGGCGGCGGCCTCGGCCACGTCGAGTTCCAGGAAGAACCGGCACGCGATGACCCGGCGGTCGCTCTCGTCCAGTGAGTTGACGGCACGGAGGAGCGCCGCGCGCTCCTCCGCCGCCTCGACCGCCGCTTCAGGCGATGGGGCCGCATCGTCCTGGCGGAATTGGTCGATGACGCGCAGTTCGAGATCAGCACGCCGTCGCGCAGCCCGGCGGCGATTGCGTGCCGCATTGGCGATGATCCGCAGCAGCCACGGCCGCAGGGGCGCGTCGCCGCGAAAACGCGGCAGCGCACGGTAGGCGGCCAGGAAGCCATCCTGCGCGGCCTCCTCCGCGTCCATCGCTGATCCGGTCAGCAAGTAGGCGGTCCGGAAGGCGAGGTCCGAGTGGTGCGTAACCAACGCTGCGTACGCCTCCTCGTCGCCTTGGCGAGCGCGTGCGATGAGCTCTGCTTCGTCCAGTGGGCGGCCCTCCACGGAGCGATTTCACCAGTAGTACACCTGCCGCGGGGGAAGGGTTCCGTTGCACCGCAGCCGCTCGCACCAGCTAGTGGTTACGGTAGGGGGGTCACACGAACCGATCCAATCACCCGGACACCCACAGCGTCCGCCACATCGAGCGAACACACCACGATGTCGATGTGGTTGTCGGGCGCGTTCCGGAACGGGATGACCTCCATACGAGTCCGATCGGCACCAAGCCCACTGCAGTACGCTTGGCCGCCGGCTTGGTCAGTCACCATTGCCGGTAACCCCGAAACGAGTGTCGGCGTTCCCGGTTGGCTGTCCAGCGACCACCCCGGGGTGCCGTTCTGCCAAATCTCGACGAGCATCGCGCCAGGCTGCAATAGTGTCAGCGGAAGGCCGCAGCTGATTGTGTTCGGACTGGTCGTGCATGGCGGCGACAGAGATTGATTGCTGAAGCTGCCGACCAGGTCGCTGAACGAGCTGGACTGTACCCAGGCTTCGCCGACATTCCAGCTCGAAGGCACCGATAGAGAGACTTGGTTCAGGTCGAGTGTTCGTGTCGTCCATGCCCCAGCCAACTGGATCGGTGCAGGCGCCGAGGAGCTGCAGCCTGCAATTGCGCAAGTGATCACCAACGCGCGCCCGCACGCGGTGATCGACTGCACAGGACGGGTTCGCAGACGGAGCGGCATACGCACAGGGCCACACCTTCCAATCAAACGCGGGAGAGGGGTCGTCTGGTCATGCTACTAGCCTCCCTGCGGAGACCCGGAGTTTCAACTTCGCTTCCTGACTCTCCGGGCTATGTGACTCCGAACCCACCCGCGACGTCCGCCGTCTCACGCCCCACCTCGATCATTGCATCCCGCACCGGCTGCGCCCATTCCTCATAGCTCACTGAAGGCGCGGCTTTAGCCCGCTGAAGGTATCGAGTTCGATGCCGTTCTTCACGTTTGCGGCGCGTGTGAACCTGACGCCAGTTGCGTGCCCTACCAACGACATGACCTTCGTGCTGAGCAACAGCAGAGGCCCTATATCAACGAGCTCTGTAATAACGTGTGTAGATCGAACTCAATGAAAGACACACTAGCCGAATAGGAGTGAGCACCATGTACTGGGACTTCGGCGGAGATAGCAGTCGCCGCTGATGGCGGCTAACGACTTTTGAGATAGCGCATCGACAAAGGCAGCTCACCGCGCCGACCAGTCCCGCGGTTAGATCCGTTTGATTGTCGCGAACCAGGCCGGTGCGCCGTCGTCGTGGTATCTCGTCTGAATCCGGTCCGGTTCGATGGCGACGACATTCCACCCTTTGCCTGGGTTGAACGCCGCTCGCAGCTCGTCCTGACTGACGGGGTGCGGGCCAGTATCGGGACCATCTTCCCCGAAGCACAACACATACAGGGTTCCATCGTGCTCGGTCACCGACGCGAGACTCGCCACGTAGCCTGGTTGCTCCTCGCCGTCGAAGGTGTGGAACAGCCCGCAGTCCAGCACCGTCTCAAACTTGCGCCCCAGGCGTTCCAGCTGGAACGCGTCAGCCGCAGCGAATTCAACGTCGATCCCACGGTCGTCGGCCTTCTCTCGGGCGATCGCCAGTGCCGTCTCAGCCACGTCAACGCCCAGAACCGACAATCCCAGTGAGGCGACGTGAAGAGCGTTCTCGCCAGTCCCGCAGCCCGCATCGAGCACCGCTCCGGCGAATCCGCCTTCGGATGCCAAACGCACTACTGCTGGTTGCGGCCGGCCAATGTCCCAAGGCGCAGGGCCGTCGCGGTACGACGCATCCCAGGGCAGTCCCGTCAGTCGTTCGTGACTGGTTGGGTGCCGATCACCGAACGGATCGTCAGGCCTATGCCCTTCCCAAGGGCCCGGCGAGGCACCAGTTCCCCTTGGCGAGGGGACGATCCATACATTGGTCGGCCGCGCGATCCTTCCGAGCTCACGTTCGATCGCATGGACAGCCTGCATCAACGCCTGCGGCAGACGCACTCTTGGCACCGCCCGACGATGGCATGATTCGAGGGTCACTGGCGTTCGTTGCAAAGATCGTTATGACAAGGCCGCCTGTGGTGACTCCACGGCAAACAGGCGCCAGGTTCCCGGTACCCCCTTCAGGTGATGCTCACCGCGGTCCTCGAACCCGATGCCGGATCCCGAGACGAGGTCCTTGACCGTGCTCGACACCAGGACCTCGCCGGCACGCGAAGCAGAAGCAACTCGCGCACCGATATGGACCGCGATGCCGCCAAGCTTGTCGCCGATTCGCTCGCATTCGCCGGTGTGTACGCCGGCACGGATTTCGATGCCGAGCGTGTGGACGGCTCCGACGACCGCGACCGCACAGCGGATCGCACGGGCAGGACCGTCGAAGCTCGCGAAGAACCCATCGCCCGCCGTATCCACCTCGCGGCCACGGAAACGAGTGAGCTCGCGGCGGATCGCCTCGTGATGACGCTCGAGGACGTCGCGCCAGCGCTTGTCGCCGAGCTCACCCGCGAGCCGTGTGGAGTCGACGATGTCGGTGAAGAGAATCGTGGCGAGTGCCCGCTCGGGCTCAGGCGCCTCGCGCGCACCGGTGAGGAATTCACGGATGTGCGCGACCACCTCCTCCATGCTATCGCCCAAGGCACGTGATCCTTCCCGGTGAGCTCGACGTACCTGGCTTCGCGGATCTCCCGGGCGAGAAACCGGGCGTTCTCGACGTGGCAAACCTGGTCGCGCGGGGAATGGAGGAGCAGGGTCGGGACCGTCACCGTCCGAGCCACGTCCCGCACGTCGATCCCGAACGCCATATCCATGAACGCGATCGCGACCCGGGGCGTGGCGGCCGCAACCTGCATCCGGCGCATCCACGCATAACGCTGCTCGTCCCCGCTCACGCTTGGCCAGATGTAGTCGATCATTCCAGAGTTGCCCCAGACCTCCGGAACACGCGCCATCGCCGCACGGTGTTCCTCCGAGGTCGACTCGCCCCATGGCCAGTCGTCCGTCCGGTGCTCCTTCACCTCGCCGCCGCATAGGATCAGCGCCTGGGTGCGCTCCGGGTATGTCGCCGCAAAGAGGAGCGACATCGGTCCCCCCTCGGAGACACCGAGCAGGACTGCGCGCTCCGAGCCCAGAGCGTCAAGGATCGCGCGGACATCGTCCATGCGCTCCTCGAGCGTCCCGACCTCGACGCGGTCCGACAGTCCCATTCCGCGTTTGTCGAAGAGGATCAACCGGCTGAACCCGGACAGGCTTTCGCACAAGCGGAGGTATGCCCGCTCCTCACTCAGCACGTTCAGGTGTGTGAGCCAGCCCTGCACGAACACAAGGTCAATCGGACCTGCTCCGATCGTTCTGTATGCGATCTCCACGTCGCCGCTGTGCGCGTACCGAATCGGGACGTCGATCACCCGCGGATCATGGCACCCAGCGGCGGACGCGAGCTGTGGGATGTCAGGGTCAAATCCGGGTTCTTCCGGATTGTCCGGCGGACCCGGCCGCTCTAGAGTGGGTTCATGTCTACATCCACCTCGTTCCCAGCGGGCGACGGTCCGAAAATGCTCATCTGGAGCCGCCGACCGCGCTGGCAGCCATGAACAGCTATCTGGATCCCTCGAAGAATGCCGCCACAGGTGATCAGCGATGACCACTCAGTGGGCGCCGCCGCCCGCGGCGCCGCCCCGCACGCCTTCGCGCGCTGGTGCCGTGATGCTCGTCGTCATCGGCAGCGTCCTCGCCCTCGCGATGATCGGGTTGTTGGCAGGTGGCGGCTTCCTGATGTGGGCCGACCGGACCCAGCGCGACGCTTCCGGGTACCTCACTTCGGGAACGGGCAGTCTCTCGGCACCCACGTACGCGATCGCGACCTCTAGCCTAGATCTCAACTTCTCGGGCCGTGCGTGGCCAGTCGACCAAAACGCGCTCGGCAAGGTGAGGATCACGGCCGCCAGCGGGTCGCCGGCCGGCGTCTTCATCGGCATCGCGCCTCGCGCCGACGCGTTCCGCTACCTCAGGGGCGTTGCATATGACGGACTCAGCGAACTGCAGTTCCTTCCGTATCGCGTCACGTACACGCCGCACGATGGCGGTCCTCCCACTGTACCCACCGCGCAGGTGTTCTGGCAGGCGCAGGCATCGGGAGGGGGAACGCAAACGCTCACCTGGACGGTGGCGCCCGGGCAGTGGATTGTCGTGTTGATGAACGCCGACGCCTCCCACGGCATCGCCGCCGACGTCTCGATCGGCGCGACGGCCCCTTTTCTGTTCGCGCTCGCGCTCGGCCTGCTCATCGCAGGCGGCGTCGCACTGGTACTCGCTGTGGTCCTGCTCGGTCTCGGCATCTTCTTGCTCAACAGGCACGGCAGCACACCGTTGCCTGCCGGCGTCCTGCTGCCGCCTCCGGTCCCGGCGGCTCAACTCAGCTATCCGCTGCGCGTCGAGGGGCGCCTTGACGAGCCGCTGAGCCGCTGGCTGTGGCTCGTGAAGTGGGTGCTCCTCACCCCCCACTACATCGTGCTGTGGTTCCTCTTTGTGACGATGTTCGTGCTCACCGTGATCGCTTTCTTCGCCATCCTCATCACCGGGCGGTATCCGCGCGCGATCTTCGATTTCAATGTCGGAGTGCTCCGCTGGGCGTGGCGCGTCGGGTTCTACGGGTACAGTGCCCTCGGCACTGACCGGTATCCGCCATTCACGTTCGCAGCGGACGCCGACTATCCGGCGACCCTCGAGGTCCCATATCCCGAACACCTGTCACGTGGTCTGGTGCTCATCAAGTGGTGGCTGCTCGCGATCCCCCAATACATCATCGTCGCAGTGCTGGCAGGCGGCGTCGGTGTCGCGGTGCACCTGTGGGGACTCATCGCTGTCCTCACCTTGTTCGCCGCGTTCGCGTTGCTCTTCACGAGGCGGTATCCGCGAGGCATCTTCGAGTTCGTGATGGGCCTCAACCGCTGGGTGTTTCGTGTGCTCGTCTACGTGCTCCTGATGCGCGACGAATATCCACCGTTCCGGTTTGACCCCGGTGGCGGCGAAACTCCGACGGTGCCGAGCGCGCCGCCGGCGCCATTGCCCGGAATGATGCCGGTTCCACCGCCCGTGTGAGGGACAGGGCCACCCACCCAAAGTCGGGAAGGTGTAACGAAGGTGTCATTTCACACACATCCGTAGATTTGCAGCGCACCGGCGCGGCTTAGTTCGGATTCAAAATGGTGGGGCCGAGGGACAGGATCGGACTGTTGACACCAGGTCTTTCAGCCGCGCGAACTGACGTTCGTAGGTGTCCTCAGAAGTCCCCTTTCGTCCCGAGCACCCCCCGATGGAGCGCGATGACAAACCCTAGGTCAGCGGGGACCGTACTGCTCCCACGAGATAACCTCAACGGCTGGTTTGCGATTCTTGAGGCCCTTGCCCAGCGCGCGTTTGGGGTAGCCGAACGCCACCACCGCCAGGACCTCAAGCTTCGTCGGCAGGTGCACCAGGTCGCGCACCGCCTCGAGTTTGCCAAACCCTGCCCAGTTCGACCCGATGCCCTCACCCCACGCGGTGAGGACCATCGATTGAATCGCGCGGCTTGCATCGGAGACAGCGAGGTACGTCTCCTTTTCATATGCGACCACAACGGCCATGGGAGCTTGGGCGATGTACGGGCCTGTGCTCACGAGCTTTCCTAGTTCGCCGAGCGTTGCGGAATCGGTCACAACCACGAAATGCCAGGGCTGACGGTTGCCAGCACTGGCGGTCAGGCGAGCCGCTTCGACGATCCTGGCCTGGGTCTCTTTCGGGACGGGCCGTCCATCAAATTCGCGCACGGCGAGGACCGTCCTCACCGTGTCGAATACCTCGTTACTCACAACCCTCGATGCTAGCCGAGCACGGGGGGATGGAGCAGGACTCGTGGCGAACCAGGGGCAAAGTCACAAGCTGCGGTTGGCGCTCGACATCTGGCCGGCGCGTCAAATTTCAAGGAAGACACCGAGAGGACGCCACCGGGAGTGGTTCCCAGTGGCGTCCAGGGGACACCCAAGTCGACGGCTCCTCAGCGCAGCCAGCCGTGCCTCTTGACAATCGGCAGTGAGGCCCACGTCCGGCCCAGGTATCCGGCACCCCAGTTCACGAGCGCGGCGATCAGGATCAGGCCGAAGATGCCGACGATGTGCTCATCGACGATGGGATTTGTGGAGCCGCTCGGCTGGCCGCCCGCGGTTGTCGACGGCACCCAGACGGCGAGATACATGAGCGCCAGCATCAGTGCTCCCGACACAGCGCCGGCGCGAACCGCGACCCCCAGGATCAGCGCGACGCCAACACCGAGGAGACCGAGCATGAAGAGCCAGTCAACGACCGGTGCTCCGGCGATGGCGTTGAAGACGCCCTGGAATGGTCCTATAGCGCCAGACAGGAACCCCTTGGTCGGCGATCCTCCGTTGATCCAAGCATGGGCCGCCGGAGTCGCGTAGCCGAGTCCGAAGGTCTTGTCAAAGAAGGCCCACAGAAACTCGAACCCGATCGCGAGCCGGAGCCCCACCAGACCGATCACCGCCCAGCGGGGAGCGCGGGTGGGCTTCGGGGAGAGGCGGGACGACGATGCCGTCAGGAACACATCCTGTGCGGCGTCAGGATGACTGACCCTTTCGATGGTGACAGACACTTGCTTGTCCCTTTTGCTCTTTCGAGCCCTTACGTTTGTTCACTCATCTCGACCCTAGTGACGTCCCTGTGGATTCAACAGGGCCTAACGTCATCTCTTCTCAGTGAGTAAGTGCCCCTACTCAGGGCTGCGGTGCTGGTGACATTCGGCACTTGTCTCTCGATAAGCGCCCGCCACAAGCTTGGCGCGGAGGTAAGAACCATGACCACACTCGTCGGATACGCAAGCCGTTACGGCGCGACTCGGGGAATCGCTGAGAGAATTGCCGACACGCTGACGTCGGCTGGACGCCCAGCGCAGGCGCGACCAGTACAGGCGGTCGGCGATCTCGTCAGATACGACTCCTATGTGATTGGCAGCGCTGCTTATATGGGATCCTGGCTCAGGGAGGCCAGGGAGTTCGTGCGGATCAACCAGAGGTTGTTGACCACGCGTCCCGTATGGCTATTCAGTAGTGGGCCGCTTGGAACGGCAACCACGGATGCGAAGGGCCGCGACGTGCTGGTAACGTCGGAGCCGAAGGAATTCGCCGAATTTCGCGAGGCCCTGAGCCCGCGTGCTACTCGGGTGTTTTTCGGAGCTCTGAACCCGGGCAAGCTGCGCTTCTCACATCGAGCGGCCCGACTCATTCCGGCTGCACGGGTGCTCATGCCGGAAGGCGACTTCCGTAACTGGGCGGACATCGATGCATGGGCCACTAGCATCGCGTCGGAGTTGACCGGAGTGTTGGAGCCGGCGCTCACTTAGCAGCTACTCCAGAAGGTCACGCACAGTCGTGCACCTGGACACCAGAGATCACGGTCGAACCGGACGCGAGCACATCGTTCACTGGCGTCGCTGCCACGGTTGGAGCAGGCGGCAGTGTCGCGGAATCGGGACCAATGCCTCTTGACAGACATCCGCACCAGGTAATTGGATGGTGCTACGAACCAGCTCCCCTTTCAGTGGCCGCGTGATTTCCCAGAGGGAACCACCATGTTCACCAAGATCCTCGTCGCTTATGACCAATCCACCCATGCCCGGGCTGCTCTCGGCGAGGCGGTGGACATCGCTCGTACTCAGAACGCGACGCTGACCATTCTTGCCGCGTATTCAACCTACTTGGCCTGGCCGGGAGTAGGTCTGGGTGGACTCAGCCAACCCATCTACGACGACGTAATGGCGGCCGCGCGCGCAGCAGGACAAGCGGCGCTCGATGACGCCATGGAACAGCTTCCGAAAGGGATGAACACCACCACTCGTCTTATCCACGCACCGGCACCCGAGGCGATCCTCGACGAGTGCAATGAGGGCGGTTATGACCTTATTGCGATGGGTTCGCGAGGGCACGGGGATGTCGGTTCCCTCTTCCTGGGAAGCGTGAGCCACCGCATTTTGCACACCAGTCGAATCCCGGTCCTCATCGTGACGGCGCGAACCTCCGCGTGACCCCGAATTATTGACCTTCGGCCTTCTTCGCCAGGCGCTCGAGGGAGCAGCGCTGGCACCAAACCGGCCATCCTAGGGCCGAAACCTTCACGCCACAGCAACGCCGAACTTCAGTCGTTCCACGCGTTACGCTTCGGCGATGACCGAGGTACAGCGGATTCTCGACGCGATCCTCGCGATCTCGTCCGACCTGGATCTGCCAGCCGTCCTCCAGCGAATCGTTCAGGTGGCATGCGATCAGACCGGTGCGCGGTACGGGGCCCTGGGGGTGCTCGGAGCGCCATCCGCGGAAGGAGAGATCCTTCTGGTTGAGTTCATCACCGAAGGTATCGAGGCGGAAGTGGTACGCAGGATCGGAAGCTTCCCCCGCGGACGCGGCATCCTCGGACACCTCATTCACGTCCCGACGCCATTGCGCCTGGATGACCTCAGCTTGCACCCGCAGTCCGTGGGCTTCCCCGAGGGGCACCCCCCGATGCGTACTTTCCTGGGTGTCCCGATACGCATTCGCGACGAGGTGTTCGGCAACCTCTATCTGACCGAGAAGGGCGGAGGCATTCCCTTCACAGCAGCCGATGAGGGGCTGGCGGTCGCGCTGGCCAGCGCGGCGGGCATCGCCATCGAGAATGCACGGTTGCACGAACGCATCCAGGAGCTTGCGCTGCTCCACGATCGCGAACGGATCGCCCGTGATCTCCACGACACCGTCATTCAACGACTCTTCGCGACCGGGCTGGGTCTGCAGGGACTCGCCAGACTCGTTGGGGAGGTTGAGGTCGCAGACAGGATCCAGGCTGCGGTCGACGATCTCGACGCAACGATCCGCGAGATTCGCAGCGTCATCTTCGAGCTGCAGGCTCACGAACACGGCAATCACAGTGTGCGGGTTCGGGTGCTTGCGCTCGCCGCCGAGATGACCCCGACGATTGGATTCGAGCCGCGAGTCCACTTCGACGGACCTGTCGACACGATCGTCGGGCCACAACTCGCCGAGCATCTGCTGACGGCGCTCCGCGAACTGCTGAGCAACGTGACCCGACACGCCCGTGCGACCGCCGTCGACATACGCGTTCGCGCGGGACCCGATGTCGTCCTGACGGTCACCGACGATGGCGCCGGGCTCGAAGGAAAGCGTGGCGACGGCCATGGGCTCGCCAACCTGCTCAGGCGAGCGAAGTCGCTCGGCGGCTCCTTCAGCCTGCGACCCGGCGAAGGGCAGGGCAGCATTGCGGTGTGGTCTGTACCCCGAGACGCGCGCGCGACGAAGCCGTCGCTCAGATCGAGAGCTTGAGGGTTGCCGGGCGCCGGAGAGCGGCTGCCGGCCGCTCGAGATCGCGTGCCACGCGGGCCAGGAATGATCGGACGCTCGCCTCGGCGATGTGGTGGAGCAGCATGACGTCGGCGCGTCTGCCAACAAAACCGAATGGCGGATCGTAGCTGCCCATCAGCGTGAGCTGGGTCGATAGCGCCCCCAAGGGCGCGAACTCGAGATCACCATCGAGGTGAGGGTAGAGGCGGGTCGCCCCTGGCGCCCACCAGTGCATCGGGAGGACCAGCTGATCCTCCCGCTCATACGGATCCGCGAGATCGACCTCCACCGTCTTGCCGAGGCTTGGATGATTGCTCAATGGCGTGAGCCGGACCGAGAGGCGCTCTCCATACCGGTACGCCGATCCGGCGCTGGCGGTGATGAGCGCACGCGGGTCGGCGAGCACTCGAGCGCGGATCTCGTCATAGTCACGTTCGACCTGCACGAAGTCTTGAATGAGCATCTCGCCGTTCAGCATCTGGCCATCGCGCGGTGGAAACCAGAGCCTCACGGCTCCGATGTATGTGACCAACGACCCTAAGCTGTCTACACTTGTAGCGTGGCAACAACTCGAGTCCGTGTGCTGCTGTGCGACGACCACGAGCTGGTGCGCCGCGGCCTCCGAGGGTTGCTGGAGTCCGATCTCACCATCGAAGTGATCGGGGAGGCGAGCACGGCGGACGAAGCTGTCGCCGCGGCGGCCGCTGCCAATCCGGATGTGGTGGTCATGGACGTCAGAATGCCCGGGCGGTCAGGCATCGAGGCGTGCCGCGACATCCGCGCGCAACGAGAGCAGACGCGAGTCCTCATCCTGACGTCATTCGCCGACGACGAGGCACTTTTCAGCGCGATCATGGCCGGCGCGTCCGGGTATGTGCTCAAGCAGGTCCACGGCAACGATCTGCTCGACGCGATCCACCGCGTCGCCAACGGCGAGTCGCTCCTCGACCCGTCGGTGACTGGCCGCGTGCTGGCTCGGCTTCGAGGCGACGTCCTTGCGGGAGCTCAAGGGGACGCTGTCACCCAGTTGACCCCGCAGGAGCGTCGCATCATCGGCCTGGTCGCCGAGGGGATGACCAACCGACAGATCGGCGAGAGCGTGCATCTCGCCGAGAAGACCGTCAAGAACTACGTGAGCAACATCCTCATGAAGCTCGAGCTGTCCCGCCGTGCCGAGGTCGCCGCCTTCATGGCCAAGCGCCGTCACGACAGCGACGCCCAGGACTGGTCCTAGCAGATCCACCTCTCGGGACGTTTGTCCCGCCGAGTCGGTCCGCGTTGTCCCAAGGTTTGATGCCTTGTGGCCCTGGATCTCCAACGGATCGGGGGGCAGGATGAGATCCAGATCACCACACACACAAAGGAGTGACCACCATGACCAGCGGAATTCGTTGGCGGATCTTCGTACTACAGGTCGGACTGATCGGCATCCTCGCATTCGTGAGCGGATTTGCCTTCTGGGCAAGCAGCTTCGCGACAACGACCGTGCACGATCAGCTGGCTGCGCAGCAAATCTACTTCCCGGCCGCCGGGTCGGCAGCCCTCACGTCGCTCCCCAAAGTCGACAACGTCGCCATGACCCAGTACGCGGGTCAGCAACTCCTCACGGGACAGCAGGCCGAGGTGTATGCGAACAACTTCATCAACGTGCATTTGAGCGAGATGGCCGGCGGGCAGACCTATGCGCAGTTGAGCGCCGCGGCGATGGCGGACCCGACCAACACCAAGCTCGCGGGCGAGGTGGCAACAGCGTTCAAGGGTGACACCCTGCGGAGCATTCTGCTGAACACGTACGGCTGGTGGCAGATCGGCCAGTTCGCCGGGTACGCAGCCATCGGGCTGGCAGTCGCGGCGTTCGCGGTGCTCGGTGCCTTCCTCTTCGAGCTCTACAGCTGGGCCGCATCGCGAAAGAACGAGCGGACACATCGCTCCGCCGATGCGCCGGCACGGACTCGGGTGCTCGCGTAGCCCGACCCGAAACCGAACGCAATGGCCCATCGGCTCGATGCCGGTGGGTCATTTGTTTTGCAGCGAGCTGATACACCCCAAGCTGGAGCCGACTCTGATTTGCCAGCGTTGCGGTGGCGGCATAAAGGCGGGTCGCCTTGCGATCATGGGCGCATGACCACACAACCGACGACACCTCCTGGCAGCCATGCGGCCACCGACGCGGAGATCGACTCTCTCGTCCGCTATTGGAACGCCGCCAATTACCTGACCGTCGCCCAGATCTACCTCTGCGCGAACCCGCTGCTTCGGGAAGCCCTGCAGCCGGAACACATCAAACCGCGGTTGCTCGGCCACTGGGGGACGTCCCCTGGTCTGAGCCTCGTGTATACGCATCTGAACCGCCTCATACGACGGACTGGGGCCAGCGTCGTCTACATAACCGGTCCCGGTCATGGGGGGCCCGCGCTGGTTGCGAATGTCTACATGGAGGGCACGTATTCCGAGGTCTATCCGGAGGTCTCTCAGGACGAAGCCGGCCTGCTCCGACTGGTACGCCAGTTCTCAACCCCCGGAGGGATTCCGAGTCACGTGAGTGTGCCCACTCCTGGATCGATCCACGAGGGAGGCGAATTGGGCTACGCACTCGTCCACGCGTTCGGTGCAGCGTTCGACAATCCCGACCTGCTCGTGGCCTGTGTGATCGGCGACGGCGAGGCCGAGACGGGACCGCTTGAGGGCTCGTGGAAGGGTGTGCGTTTCCTCAATCCGGCGCGCGACGGCGCGGTGCTCCCCATCCTGCACTTGAACGAGAACAAGATCTCCGGACCTACGGTGCTGGGTCGCGCTCCGGATGCCGACGTGCGCATGCTGCTGCACGCGCACGGATATGACGTGCACGAAGTGTCCGGCGATGATCCGATGTCGGTACATCGCGCGTTCGCCACCGTCCTGGACAGCTGTTACGCCCGCATCCGGGCGATCCAGGAGGCGGCGCGGAAGTCGGGGATCGGGCAACGATCGCGATGGCCGGCAATCGTGCTGCGCACGCCGAAAGGGTGGACAGGACCGAAGGTCGTCGACGGCCAGCGCGTAGAAGGAACGTGGCGGGCGCACCAGGTCCCGATTGCGGATCCGAAGCGAAATCCAGCCCATTTGCAGCTGCTCGAAGCCTGGATGATGTCGTACCGGCCGCACGAATTGTTCGATGAGAGTGGCCGCCTGGCCGCCGAACTCCAGGGGTTGGCTCCAAGCAGAGATCAGCGCATGGGCGCCAACCCCCATGCCAACGGTGGGTTCAAGCTCCAAGATCTCACTCTTCGCGACTACGCAGGCTACGCAGTCGACGTGGAACATCCAGGCTCCTCTCGTGCCGAGTCCACCGACCGGCTCGGGCATCTCCTGCGGGATGTCTTCGTTGACAATCAGGCGGCTGCGAACTTTCGCCTGTTCTGCCCGGACGAAACCAACTCAAACCGGCTGGGCGCGGTGTTCGATGTCGAGAGCCGGTGCCTGATGGATCCAACCGGGCCGGATGACGTCAGAGTCGCTCCCGACGGCCGAGTCATGGAAGTGCTGTCGGAGCACTTGTGTCAGGGCTGGCTTGAGGGCTACCTACTGACGGGCCGCCACGGGCTCTTCGCGTCCTACGAGGCATTCGCGATGGTCTCCGCATCGATGTCGATCCAGCACACAAAGTGGTTGGAGGCCTCCCGCGTCCTGTCGTGGCGCGCGCCGATCGCATCGCTCAACATCCTCCTCACCTCCACGTGCTGGCGCAACGACCACAACGGCTTCAGCCACCAGGGTCCGGGATTGATCGACACGATGGTCTCGATGAGCGGCGACGTGGTCCGCGTGTATCTGCCGCCGGACGCCAACTGCCTGTTATCGGTGGCCGATCACTGCCTACGGAGCCGCGATTACGTGAATCTGATCGTCATCGACAAGCAGCCGGAGCTGCAATACCTCGACATCGACGCCGCTCGCGCGCACTGCGCTCGCGGGGCCTCGGTGTGGGACTGGGCAAGCGCGTCCTTTGAGGGTGACCCCGACATCGTGATGGCGTGCGCCGGCGACATTCCGACACTCGAGGCGCTTGCGGCGACCGCGCTGTTGCGCGAGTGGCTGCCGGCGCTACGCGTGCGCTTCGTGAACGTCGTCGACCTCATGACGCTGGTCCCGTCCGCGTACCACCCGCACGGGCTCGACGAGGAGGCGTTCCGCCGGCTGTTCACAGACCGTGTCGACGTGGTCTTCGCCTTCCATGGGTACGCGCGGGCACTGCATCAGCTCCTTCATGGCCGGCCGGATGACCAGCGATTTCACGTCCACGGTTTCATCGAACAGGGAACAACCACGACACCGTTCGACATGGTGGTGCTGAATGAGATGAGCCGCTATCACCTGGTGCTCGAGGCGCTGCGACGACTCCGCCTCTCCGAGCCGAACGCCTCCGCGCTCACCGCTGTCTGCCACACCATGCTCGAGCGCCACCACCGTTACATTCGAGCGCAGCTCGAGGATCTTCCCGAGATCCGCGACTGGGTCTGGCCATTCTGAGGTGGCGGACTTGCAGGTACTTGTTGCGAACGCTGGGTCGAGCAGCTTGAAACTCAGCGTTATCGGTGAAGGAGCTGAGACGGTCGCCGCGGTTGAACTGGGCGATCCTTCGGGATCGGAAGCGATCGATGGAGTGCTCGCGGTCGTTGGGAGCCATCCGGACATCGGAGCCGTCGGCCATCGGATCGTGCACGGGGGGCCGCACTTCAGCAGCCCGGTGCTCGTCGACGAACGCGTTCGAGGGCAGTTGGATGCCGCGGCTGCGATCGCGCCATTGCATGATCCGCCCGCCCTGCGGATTCTCGACGCACTTCGCGAACGCACCAGTGTTCCTCAGGTCGTTTGCTTCGATACCGGGTTTCACGCGTCCATGCCGCCCGCGGCGTCGACCTATGCGATCCCGGCGCTGTGGCGCGAGCAGTACGGCGTCAGGCGGTACGGCTTCCACGGGCTCTCGTGCGCATGGTCGTTGCGGCGCGCGTCAGCGCTGCTCGGGCGCCCAAGTCACGAGCTTCAGCTGATGGTGGCCCATCTTGGCTCCGGCGCGTCGGTCACCGCCATCCGCGACGGCCGAAGCGTGGACACCTCCATGGGATTCACCCCGCTCGAAGGGCTTGTGATGGCAACGCGAAGCGGCACGGTGGATCCGGGGGCGTTGCTGTGGCTGCATCTGTCCCGGGGCGTCGGGGTCGCCGAGATCGGCGAGGACCTGGAACACGCTTCGGGCACTCTCGGCATCGCCGGGACCGCCGACATGCGGGAGCTTCTCGGGCGTGCCGGCGGCGGCGAAGCCGCGGCCACGCTGGCGCGCGACGTGTACGTTCACCGCGCTCGCGCGGTGATTGCGGGCATCGCCACGTCACTCGATCGCCTCGACGCAATCGTGTTCACCGGCGGTGTGGGTGAGAACTCCGGCGAGATCCGTGGCGCAATCTGTCGCGGCCTCGGCATTCTCGGGGTAGCTGAGCCGGATCATGAGCTCGCCGCGCCGACTGACGGCATCGTCAGTGGCCCTGACGATCGGGTAGCGGTGCTTGTCGTTCGCGCGCGCGAGGATCTCGAGATCGATCGCTCAGTACGAACGCTGATTCAATGAGCCCTAACCGCCCTCGAAGCGCTGCTCGCGCGGCGGAGCAACGTGGCGGTCGTCGAAGCGGAACGTGACCGAAGACTCCACCCCGATGACCCCCTCCACGCTGAGCGTCAGCCGCCCGAGGATCCCCACGTCACTGCGACGGTCAACCTCGCCGCGCATCCGCACAACGCCATCCTCCACCGCGACTTCGACGGATTGTGGGTCGAGCCACATGCTGCCCTTGATGACGCCTTCGATGATGTCCGACAGGATGTCGGCGTCCGAACGCAGGTAACTCTTCAGCACGTCGGCGCGGCTGACGATGCCCACCAGGCGCCCGTGCTCCACGACGGGAAGTCGCTTCACGCCCGCTTTTCGCATCAGCCGAGCCGCAGCCGCGAGCGGAGCGCCGGGTTCGACGGTCAGCGCGGGAGACGACATCAAGCCGGCGGCCGTCTGGGCCCGTGCCTTGGAGTGTCGCTGGCCTGACCCGGGGCTCCAGCCACCCTCCTCCCCCGCAGCCTCGGTCTTCAGCAGCAGGTCCGCTTCGGAGACCACGCCCAGCGCGACGCCCTCCGCATCCACCACCGGCATGGCGCTGATGCGATGCTCGGCCATCAGCTGCTCGAGTTGCTTAAACGACGTGTCCGGGCTGGCGGTGACCACCTCGCGGGTCATCACGTCCTCAACACTGAGCCGGCGTGACCGCCAATTTGTGCCGTCTGTGGCCATCCGAGCGATTCTCGCACAGCCTTGACGCGCCTATCAGCGGGCGTCTCTCAAGCGTCGTTGCACCGTGATGCGAATCCCCATGCCGTTGCAATGGGCCGGTCGACAATTCACATCTGGGTTCCAGCGATGCGGGCGCAGCGGGGTCCAATGGCCCGGCGCAGTGATTACCTTCCGCCCTCGTCAACCGGGTAGCAGACGCGTTGAATTGGACGAGTGGACAATCGGCGACCGACTGCATTCGCCCAGGGCAAACCTCAATGAAACCAACGCGCTGGCAAACGTTGCAGCTCGCGGTCGCCGTTCTCGGGCTCGCCGCGGGAGGTGCCTTCCGGCTGTTCGGGGCGGCCACCCTTGCGAACGTTCTGTGGGCGACCACGGCGGCCTTGGCCCTGGCACCGTCGTCAGTGTCTGTTGTGCGAGCTCTACGTCAGCGACGCGCGGGCGTCGACGTCGTCGCGGTGCTGGCGCTGCTCGGCACCCTCCTTGTTGGTGAGTACTTGGCAGGAGCCGTCATCGCTCTCATGCTTGCCACCGGTCGTGAGCTCGAGGCGCGAGCGTCGGCGCGAGCTCGCCGGGAGTTGACAGCGCTCCTCGACCGGGCGCCCACCGTGGTGCATCGAGTTGAGGGTGACACGCTCACGACGCCGCCAATTGAGAGCGTCTCCCCCGGTGACGTGCTGCTCGTTGCGCCAGGTGAAGTCGTGCCGGTCGATGGCCAGCTGACGAGCGACTCGGCGTTGCTCGACGAATCGGCGCTCACCGGGGAGGCCACGCTTATCGAGCGGTCTCTGGGCGCCACGGTACGGAGTGGTGGGGTCAACGCCGGCGCGGCGTTCCGTCTCCGCGCGACTGCCGCCGCAGCCGAGAGTACATACGCCGGCATCGTCCGGCTCGTGCGAACAGCGCAGGAGTCGCGTGCGCCATTGGTCCGCGTGGCTGACCGATTCGCCCTCTGGTTCGTGCCTCTGACGATCGCGCTCGCGGCGCTGGCCGGACTGGTCGCGCGTGACCCGATTCGCGCCGTGGCGGTGTTGGTTGTGGCCACGCCATGTCCGCTCATCCTCGCCGCCCCGGTTGCACTCGTCGGCGGCATGTCCCGTGCGGCACGACGTGGAGTCGTCGTCAAAGGAGGCGCTGCTCTCGAGGTGCTGGGGCGTGCGGATGTGCTGCTCTTCGACAAGACGGGAACGCTCACTGAGGGACACGCGCGCGTTGTTGACATCGAAACCCAGGGTGGCATGGACGCTGACGAGGTGCTGCGTCTCGGGGCGTCGCTCGACCAAGTCTCGACCCATGCGCTGGCTCGACCGATCGTACAGGCGGCCGTCGAACAGCGACTCAAGCTGACGGTGCCCGATGACGTGCACGAGGACGCCGGAAGCGGGGTGCGCGGTCTGGTGGACGGACGGCGGGTGATGATCGGCCGCGCCAACTACGTCGTTGGGGGCGGCACAGTTCCAGGGTGGGCGAGACGCGTACGCCGGCGCACCGCGTATGAGGGCCTGGCCAACGTGTTCATCGGCGTGGATGGATTCCTGGTCGGAGCGCTCGTCCTCGAGGATCCACTCCGTGCCGACGCCGGACGGACGATGACGCGCCTGCGCAAAGCCGGGATGCGTCGCCTGGTGATGGTCACGGGGGATCACCCAGATGTCGCTCAAGCCGTCGCCGCCGCCATAGGTGTTGACGCGGTCTATAGCGAGCGCAGCCCGGCGGACAAGGTTGACGTGGTGCACCTGGAGCGTCAGCGGGGCATTGTGGTCATGGTCGGTGACGGGATCAACGACGCCCCGGCACTTGCCTCCGCCGACGTCGGTGTGGCGATGGGGGTGCGAGGCGCGACGGCATCCTCCGAGGCGGCAGATGTCGTCCTGATGGTGGACCGCATCGATCGCCTCGCTGAGGCCGTGCAGATCGCGCGCCGCTCCCATGCGATCGCAGTGCAGAGCATCGCCGTCGGCATGGGCCTGTCGATCGCTGCGATGTGCATCGCCGCTGTCGGCGGTCTGGTGCCGGTCGTGGGAGCTGTCGTCCAGGAAGCGATCGATATTGCGGTCATCCTCAATGCGCTTCGCGCGCATACCGGCCGTCGGGAGGTACGCCCGCCAGAGGGGGCGGTCGCCGCCGGACGTCATGTGCTCGAGGCACACGTGGCGATCCGTCGTGGCACTGCGGAACTCAGACGTCTCGCCGATGAACTAGGCCGCCTGGCGCCGGCCACGGCCCGCGCTCGTCTCGAAGGCGCGCGCCGATTCCTGCTCGATCAGCTGCTCCCCCATGAAGCGGAAGAGGAGCGGACCCTCTATCCCGCCGTCGGACCGTACATTGGAGGCGAAGAGGCGGTCGTTGCGGCGCGACGAGAGCACGCAGAGGTCGCTCACCTCGTAAGAGTGCTGAACGGGATGATCGAGACACTCGAACCCGACGGTCCCACCGATGACGAGCTGATCGGACTCCGCCGCGTTCTGTACAGCTTGCATGCCGTCCTGAGCCTCCACCGGTCGGGCGAAGAGGAGCGGCTGACTAGGGTTGTGGGTGCGGAAGAAGATCTCCGGTCTCCCATCGCGGGATGACAACACAACCGCAACCTCTCGCAACCACCGCGACGAGCCCTGAGAGGACAGCGGACAGTGGACTGACGTCCGAGGAGATCGAGGCGCGGGTATTGCGTGGCGACGTGAATGTGGTCCCGGCGACGACCAGTCGATCGGTGGTCTCGATCTTGGCAAGCAACATCGTCACGCGTTTCAATCTGCTGCTTGGTTTGCTGCTCGCCGCAATTCTCGCGATCGGACCAATCCAGGACGCTCTTTTCGGCTTGGTCTTGATCGTCAACACGCCGATCGGGATCGTTCAGGAGCTTCGCGCCAAGCGCACACTCGACCGCCTCGCCCTGCTGACGACCCCGAGGGCCCGGGTGATTCGCGACCATACGGCGCAGGAGATACCTGTTGCGGCACTTGTGGTCCGAGACATGCTCGAGATCCGAGTCGGTGACCAGGTTCCCATCGACGGCGATGTCATCCGCGCAGCGGGACTCGAGATCGACGAATCGCTGGTTACCGGGGAGTCCGCGCCAGCCGTAAAGGCCGAGGGCGATACTGTCCTGTCCGGGAGCTTCGTGGTCGCCGGAACCGGGCTGGTTCGAAGCCGAAGGGTGGGTGTGAACGCGTACGGCAATGCACTCGCCGCAGAAGCGAGGCGTTTCGTTCCGGTCCGCTCCGAGGTGCGACGCGGCATCGATCGGTTGCTCCTCGGCATCGCCATCCTCATCGGACCGTTCGGCGCGGCGCTGATCGTCAGCCAGATCAAAGCAAACGACACACCGGTGGAAGCTGCCCGGGCATCGGTCGCGGGGTTGGTGACCATGATCCCGGAAGGACTCGTGCTCCTCACGAGCGTGGTATTCGCCATCGCAGCTGTTCGTTTCGCCAAGCGTGGTGTGGTCGCCCAGGAGTTGGCGAGCGTCGAGATGCTTGCTCGGGCGGACGTGGTCTGCCTTGACAAGACCGGGACCTTGACGGACGGCCACATGACGGTCGAACGGGTCATTCCTCTCGGCGCCGACGGGGCCGACATTGCCGCGGCTCTTGGCGCGATGGCCGCAGCCGATCCGCAACCGAACAGGACGCTGAGTGCGATCGTTGACGCGGTACCAGCCGCAACGCACTGGACACGGACCGCAACCATTCCGTTCGCGTCCTCTCGAAAGTGGAGCGCGTCCACGTTCGACGGCCGTGGATCGTGGGTCTTGGGTGCGCCCGAGATGTTCACACCTACCACGAGTACCGCGGTTGCGTACCGCAGAGCCGGTGACCTGGCTGCCGATGGAGCCCGGGTGGTCATGCTGGGACGCATCGAGGCACTGCCGACGGTTGGCGAATCAATGCCTCTGGTCGTGCCGGCTGCGCTGGTCGTGCTCCGAGAGCGCCTCCGCCCGGACGCGGCGGATGTCATCGCCTATTACCGGGAGCAGGGGGTGACTATCAAGGTGATCTCGGGCGATCACCCGGCAACCGTCGCTGCCCTGGCGGCCGCGGTTGGGATAGCAGGCGCTGACCACCCAGTGTCCGGCCAAGACCTGCCGGCCGACTTGGCGCAACTCTCGGCCGTCGCCGAGTCGTCATCAGTCTTCGGTCGGACCAGTCCACAGCAGAAGCGGGACCTGGTCCGAGCGCTGCAGGCACGCGGTCACGTGGTTGCGATGACCGGCGACGGTGTCAACGACGTGCTCGCGCTCAAGGCGGCGGACGTCGGCGTAGCGATGGGATCCGGCAGTTCCGCCGCACGGGCAGTCGCGCGACTCACGCTGACGAACGACTCGTTCGCCAGCGTTCCATTCGCGATTCGCGAAGGCCGCCGCGTTATTGCCAACCTCGAGCGTGTTGCCGCTTTCTTCCTCACGAAGACGGTGTACGCGATGGTGCTTGCCGGTGCAGTAGCACTGCGGACGACACCATTTCCACTGCTGCCCCGCCAGCTATCGCTCATCGGACTGCTGGCGATCGGCGTCCCAGCCTTCGCACTCTCCTTCGCTCCCAACGCTGAGCGAGCCCGACCGGGCTTCGTGTCGCGCACCCTCACTTTCGCTCTACCGGCGGGTTTTGTCGCGGGCGGCGCTTCGTACGGTTCGTTCGAGGTTGCGATCGCCGCCGGGTCGAGTCTCGAGCACTCGCGAACCGTTGCCACGGTGGTGCTGCTCGGACTCGGCCTCTGGATCGTGGGACGCGTTGCGCGGCCATTGCGACTGTGGAAGCTGGGCCTGATCACGGCGATGATCTGCAGCGCCACGGTGGCCTTCGCTCTCCCGATCGGCCGCCTCGTCTATGGACTACAGCCGCTCGACGCGCGCGAATGGCTCGAGTGTGCGGTCGTTACCGGATTGGCGGTCGCGGTGATGGAGGCTGCCCTGCGTGTCAGCGCCCGCGCCGCGCGGTGGACCTTAGCCCGGACAGCGCGATAACACAGAAGCGGTCATAGCCATCGCGCGGTCAGGGCTTCTTGACGACCGTGGAGCCCCCGGTCACGGCGGTGGCACTGGCAGCGCTGCCGGCTGTCGCTGTCCCGGGCGACAGCGAGGTTGGCGAAGCGCGCTGGACAGCGTCATCCCCGGACACCGTGTCCTCCCCAACTGATGGGACCGTTGACACCGTTGACAGCGTTGTCTTCGCAGGAATCTGAGCCACGACATAGCCGATAACCCCAACTGCGCCAACTCCCGCGGCGGCGACCATGATGGTGATCCTGTGTCGCAGCACAAGAGCACGATCCCGCCTCTCCGCACGATCTCGGGTTGCTGTCGGGACGTTCATTTCACATGCTCCTCGCGTCGAATCGACCATCTCAGCTTGCCGCGGCTACATGTCAAGAAGCTTCGAACACGCTCAGAACTTGCTGAGAACGCCGCGTGCGAACACCTCTCGGCCCGTATCCCGCGCCCGACGAGACGCGACTTAGTCGCATAGATCCGGCGCGAAGCGCCCCCGCAACCTGGAGGATCCACGTGCGCCCTCACCATCCCCCGCATCTTCTGGCGACCGCTGTCTTCGTCGTCATCTCGGGCGCAGTGATCGGGATCGCTGCGGCCGGAAACGTCGGACCCTTTGCCTCACTTGGAACAACTTCGCAACGCACGGCCACGGCGCAGCCGCCCCTTACCCCGCTGCGCGCGGATAGCCTGTTCCCGCGTTCGACACCACCACCTCCCATACACGAGGTGATCGTGGTCAGGGTTCCGGCGCCGCGACACGTCGCCGCGATGACGCCCTTCCCCCGTCCGGAGTCGCCCGCCCCCGCAGCGGCGCCTACGTCAGCGCCAACCCCGACCGCATCGGCCTGTGACGATGGCTGTGGGGGTGGTGGCGACGGCTGACGTGGCGGAGTACCGCCCCTCCGACCGCGATCGTGCGCTCCGGCGCGTAGCCTCGTGGACTACCGGGGGGATCTCTGGCGCAGTGGTCCTGACCGGGGCGCTGTCGGCGGTGAGCGCCGCAAGCTTTGCGGCAGCCACCACATCGAACGCCCCGCCCTCCCCTGTGCCTCCGATATGGCCCGAAGCGGTCCCGCAACAATCGGCTCCCCCGTCGCCGTTGGTCATCGTTCAGGTGGTCCATGTGCCGTCGGCCGGTAACTCGTCCGCGCGCTCGTCTCGTGTTGGCCCGCCTCGTAAGGCCCCGACCGCCGGCTCGCCGCCACCACCTTCTGCACCACCGCCCCCGCCGGTCTGTCACTCGACTCCCTCTCACCCGTGCTGACCTCAGCTTCCTTTCGCGCCATGGGGACGAGCGTCGTCGTCGCCGTCGAGGACCCACCCGCGCTCGCACTTGCATCGTCCACCGCGCGCGCGGTGATCACCGAGATCGACCGTACGTGCAGCCGATTCAGAGCGGACTCCGAACTTTCGCAGGTCAACAGCGCCGCAGGTGGCGGCTTCGTCCGGGTCTCCGCGCTGCTCGATGAGGTGATCGGCGTCGCGCTCGACGCGGCGGCAGCGACCGACGGACTTGTCGATCCGACCATCGGGGCGCTCATCGAACGCGCCGGATACACCGTGACGTTCAAGGAACTGCCGCTCGACGGGCCGGCGATCGAACTCGAGATCAGATCGGCGCCAGGATGGGAGAGCGTGCTCCACCGTCGCCGTGATCGAATGGTCGCACTGCCGGACGGGGCATCGCTCGACCTGGGCGCGGTGGGCAAGGCGTGGGCCGCGGACCGAGCCGCGCATGCTGCCGCCGAACGGATCGGCGGCGCTGCGCTCGTGTCTTGCGGCGGCGACGTGGCGGTGGGAGGACCTGACCGCGCTGACGGCTGGCGCGTGCGGGTCGCGCTTGAGGCCGATGCGGCGGAGGCACAGGACGTGCTCGTCTTTGATGGAGGACTCGCGACGTCAGGCACGGAAAGCCGTACGTGGCGACGCGGTGGCCAGACCCTTCACCACATCCTCGATCCTTCGACAGGGCTCCCGTCGTTGTCCCCATGGCTTATGGCCAGCGTCGCCGCGGCGACGTGCGCGGGAGCGAACGCAGCCGCGACCGGGGCGATCGTTTTGGGTGACGGCGCGCCATCGTGGCTCGACGCCCAAGGACTACCTGCGCGGCTCGTCCACCGCGACGGCTCCATCGTGACCGTCGGGAACTGGCCACAACAGATCAGAGCGAGAGCGAATTGATCGCAACGCAGTCCGGGCCAAGCCCGCTCTGGTTCGCCACCCGAGGCGCCGGGGTCATGACCCTCGTCTGCCTCACCCTCGTCGTGATCCTCGGTATCTCGACCTCGCTTCGAGTTCAAAGTAGACGTACGCCGCGCTTCGTGACCGCGGCGCTCCATCGCAACTTCGCCCTGTTCACCCTCGTGCTCCTTGCTGTGCACATCGCCACATCGGTGCTGGACCCATTTGCGGGGATACGACCGGTCGATGCGGTGATCCCTTTTGGTGGCGCCTACCGCACGTTCTGGCTGGGTCTCGGCGTGCTTGCTGCTGAGGTGCTGCTGGGCGTAGCCGTGACCAGCATCCTCCGCGGAAAGATGGGACCGCGCCTGTGGCGGCTCGTCCATTGGGCCACCTACGCGTCATGGCCTATCGCGGTCGCGCACGGGTTGGGCACCGGTTCTGATGTCCAGGCGCCCTGGATGATCGGCCTGACCGCGGCGTGCATGGTGGCTGTCATCGTGGCATTCGCCAGGAGGTTGCTCGTCGGGCGAATTCGCACACTGCCAATACGCGGCGTCGCCGCTTGTGTCGCCGTCGTATCGACGTTGGCCCTCTGCGCATGGGCCTTCGGGGGCCCGCTCCAACCAGGATGGGCCCTGAAGGCCGGGACACCACGATCGATTCTGACGTCGGGGTGGAGCGCCCACCCCGCGCGATCGACTCGGAACGGATTCGCCGATCCGATGATCGGCACGCTCTCGAAGACTAGCGGTGGTATCGCTGTCGCGCTGCGCGACACCGTCGACACCGCCCTTACGGTCGTGATCACAGGTCCGGGGCCGACGCAGACGTTGCCTGAACTGACGATTGCGCGCAGTGGTCATACCGTCTGCGCCCGTGTGCCGGCACGAGTCAGCGTCTCTCTATACGCCGTATGCGGCAGCACCCGCCTTGTGATCACGCTCTACGGCACGGCGCCATCGATCACCGGGCGGATCGTTACGTCGGGACCACTCTGATGGCGGCGACGGTGGTGCGCCAGACCTCCGTGAACACCCAAATGCTCAACGAGCTCCGAAACGGTCTTCGGCTTCTGGCGGGACCTGGCCTCGAGCTCGGACCAGAGAGCCTCTCCGATCACCGGGCACGGTTGGGGAGACGGCCAATCGGCGGGGAATGGCTGGTGGATGTCGTCGAGCGCAGCGGGCTGCTGGGCAGAGGCGGAGCCTGGTTCCCCACTCACCGTAAGTGGCGGGCGGTGCGGCGGCTCGCGGACGAGCGTGGCCCATCGGTTGTCGTGGTCAATGCCTCCGAAGGGGAGCCGCTCTCGCACAAGGACCGACTCCTCGCGGAAACGCGGCCGCATCTGCTCATCGACGGTGCGGCGATCGTCGCCGAAAGCGTGGGCGCAGGCGAAGTCGTGATCTACCTTTCGCGACCATCGCGAGACGTGACCCGCAGCATCCGTCGGGCCCTCGCGGAGCGACGTCGCGACGGAATCCGCGAGATCCCCATCCGAATCGCGCACACCCAGCATCGGTACGTCGCCGGGGAGTCGTCGGCCGTGGTTCGCCGCCTCAGCGGGGGCCAGTCCAAACCTTCCTTCTCTCCGCCGCATCCCTCGGAGCGAGGCGTCCTCGGGAGGCCGACGCTTGTGCAGAATGCTGAGACCGTTGCGCACGCCGCACTCATCGCCCGATACGGCGACGCATGGTATCGGGGGCGTGGCACGCCTGAGGCACCGGGAACGGGATTGGTGACGGTCACGGGCAATGTCGCGCGGCCGGGGGTCTATGAAGTCGACATCGGCTCGGGGCTGGTCGCCGCCGTCATTGGCGCCGGCGGGGTGGTCTCGGCTCCGATCGGGCTGTTGATCGGTGGCTACTTCGGCACCTGGCTGGACGCCGACCGTGCTGGGCGAGCGCGGCTTACGCCCGAGAGCATGTCGCTTGGATGCGGCGTCATCGGCATTCTCGGCGCTGACGCCTGTGGCATTCGCGAAGCTGCGCGCATCGTCAGGTACCTAGCGCGAGAGAGCGCAGGACAGTGTGGACCCTGCGTCCACGGTTTGCGAGACATCGCCGAAGCCATGTCACGGCTGGCAGACGGGTATGCCGACCGAGGTGACCTGCACCGGATCGAGCGCTGGTCGCAGCAGGTCATGGGGCGGGGCGCCTGTCACCATCCAGATGGGGCGATTCGCAACGTCCGGAGCGCGCTCGAGGTGTTTGCACACGACGTCGATCGTCATCTCACGGGCAATGCATGCGCGGTCGGCGGCTGCCCGACGCTCCCGCCACCACCCCACCGGCGGAGAGGATGGCGATGAGTAGGCCCACGCAGCGGCTTCGGGTCAATCCCATACTGTGCGACGGCATGGGGTATTGCGCGGAGATCGTGCCGGAGCTGATCTGGCTCGATGACTGGGGGTATCCAGTGGTTTCGCCCGACGCGGTGGATGACCCGTCGCTGCTGCGACTGGCTGCACGGGCCGTGACCCAATGCCCGAGGGTGGCACTCGTGCTGACCCGACCGAGCGAGCGCGAGCGCTGACTCAAGCGTCGGGACGCGGGCTGCCGCTGGCCGACGGCGAGATCATCGCGCCGGCGTAATCGCCCTGTCCCGACGGGGGAGCGCTACTCCGTGGCGAGGTCAGATCCTCGTGATCCCCAGTCGCCGCTTGCGTCGGTCCGTTGGTCTGCCCATCGCCGATGGGTGTCGGTTGTCCGGCACGCGGTGATGGTGACCCGCCATCGATCTCGAGCTGTGACTCTTCGGCGAGCAACAGTCGCTCGTCGCCGTAGTATCGAGCCCAGAGTGGGGATGTGCGCTGCGACATCAGCTCGCTCAACGCTGCTGACAACTCGGTCCGCGCATTCGCCAGACCCTGCTCGGGATCGATACGATCCCGAGCTTCAGTCAGGCTTTGCTCGGCGAATTGCAGGTGGAGCACCGCGTCATCGGAGCCGGGAAGTTTGAGCATCACTCCCTGGCGCGCTGCACGCACTACGAAGAGCGCCGAGCCAGGCGGAGCATTCCAGCCGGCCGCAGCGACGGCCACTGCGGCTGCGAGCGTGCACACTCCGGCTACCAGCCCGGCATACCGAAATCGTGGCCGGAAAAGACGCCAGCGAGTCCGACGCTCTACCACCGCCGAGGCGAGCGCCGTTTCCATTGCGTCGATGGCACGATCGCGCGCGTGCCTTCGCGGCGCACGACGGCTGCTCTCGCGCCATGCGTCGAGGTGATCGGAAAGAACCGGATCGATCGGGTCGCTCATGCCACCCTCTTCGGATCGAGGGCCCGCCTCAGTGACTCGAGGGCACGGTGCTGCATCGACTTCACCGCGCCGAGGCTGCGCCGCGTGGTTGCAGCGACGTTCTCGAGCGACTGATCGAGCACGAACCGGCGCACCAGGATGTCCTGCTGCTCATCCGTCAGCCGCGTCATGGCGGCGCGGACCCTCTGCGATTCCAAATTCGTCTCAGCGATCGCGCTGGGATCCGGATCCGGCGCTGGTTCGAGACGGAGCGCACCTCCGGGATGTCGATTCAAGCGCCGGATATGATCGATCACCTTGTGCCGGCAGATGTGCAGGAACCAGGCCTGCAGCGCGGGTTCCCGCGGGTCTCGGAGGCCTTTGATCGAAGTCACCGCCGCAACGAACACGTCTTGTGCCACATCCTCTGCTGCCGTCAAGTCCCCGAGGCGCGCAAGCGCATACGCGTGCACGTCCGGGTAGAAGCGCTCGAAGAGCGCGGTCCACCCTTGTCCCTCGCCGCGCCGTGCGGCCTCTACCGCCTGCTCGAGGCGGTTCGGGTCTGCCAGGCTCTCGCCGCCTCGCTCGGATTCATCGAACATCAAGTCGGTTGTCCTCGCCTCCGGGATACGCCTGACGACGTTTTCGGATCGCTGCGCAGCTACATGGGCTCAAAACGCGCCGTGAAATGGCGTAGCGCCGGTGGCTCATCGACGATCCGATATCCAGGAAGGTCGGCGGCGCGCGACGCCACCTCCTCACAGACCGCAATCACATAGTCGATGTGGCTCTGCGTGTACGTCCGCCGCGGGATCGCCAGCCGAACGAGGTCCATATCCGCGGCCCGCTCCGAACCGTCGGGTTGTCGCCCGAACATCACGGTGCCTATCTCACAACTGCGGATCCCGCCGGTCTCATACAGAGCGACAGCCAGCGCCTGACCCGGATAATGCAAAGGATCGATCTGCGGTAGCAGCGCGCGTGCGTCGATGTAGATCGCGTGACCACCAGGAGGCTGAACGATCGGGATATCAAAGTGGGTCAGTGCTTCACCGAGATACGCCGTCGAGCGGATTCGGTAGCGCAGGTAGTCGTGCTGCACCACTTCGTGCAGGCCTTGGGCAATTGCCTCCAGGTCACGACCAGCCAAGCCACCATACGTGGGGAACCCCTCCGTAAGGATGAGCAGGTTGCGACATTGCGCAGCGAGCTCATCGTCATTCATCGCAAGCCAGCCGCCGATATTCGCGAGCCCGTCCTTCTTGGCACTCATCGTCATGCCATCGACGAGGCTCGCCATCTCGCGGACGATGTCGCGCACCTCACGGTCCTGCTGCCCCGGCTCTCGTTCGCGAATGAACCAGGCGTTCTCCGCGAACCGGCACGCGTCGAGAAACAGCGGAACCGCATGCCGGTCGCACACCTGACGCACCGCGCGCAGGTTCGCAAGCGAGACCGGTTGCCCGCCTCCCGAGTTGTTCGTGACGGTGACGAACGTGACGGGCACGGACCCCTCGTGGGCGGCAAGGAACGCTTCAAGCCGCTCAACGTCCATGTTGCCCTTGAAAGGATGCAATGCGGAGGGATCCTGCCCTTCACGTGCGGGCAGGTCAACCGCCAGTGCGCCCGTGAACTCGACGTTGGCACGGGTGGTGTCAAAGTGGGTGTTGTTCGGGACGCTCTTGCCCGGACCGCCGATGGCGGTGAAGAGGATCTTTTCGGCGGCTCGACCCTGGTGCGTTGGGATGATATGCCGGAAGGGGAAGAGGTCCTGGACCGCATCGAGGAAGCGAAACCATGAAGGAGAGCCGGCGTAGCTCTCGTCACCGTGCTGCATGGCCGCCCACTGGTCGCGTGACATCGCGCCCGTGCCTGAGTCGGTGAGCAGGTCGATGAGGACGTCATCGGAATGCACGGCGAAAAGGTTGTAACCGGCTGCAACTATCGCCCTCTGGCGCTCCTCCTGCGTGGTCATTCGCAATGGCTCAACCGAGTGGATCCGGAACGGCTCGATAATTGTGTCGAAATCTGCCGAGCGCTTCACGCTCCCAAAACTCCGACTCACACGCAAGGCACTCATCACATCTGAGACCGGCAGACGTCAAGGGATGTCCCCTTGAGCAGCGGTCGTTTCGCGGCAACGAGACCCGCCTTCCAACCGGGTGCACGTCCTCCGGCCGGCGGTCGGATCGTTTCGGTGTCAAGGCCCGCGCGAGCGAGCAGCCACGAAACGACCGAGTTCGAGTTCCACATCTCACCCGCACGGAGCCCGTCGCGACCCCACACAAGTGCCGGCACATCGGGCACGAGTTCGAGGATCCGGCACACGTCCCGAGCGTTGCTGCTGAGATGCACCGGACTGTCTACTGCCCCGTCGACATCGGGAATCACGCCATCGTGCCAACGGCGGAGCTCGTAACGGAACGGCCGAACGCGTCCGGCAAGGCGAGATCCGACAGCCCCTTCCGCTACAACGCCTCGCTCAGCGCCATGCGCGTCTGGAATAGGCGTCATTTCGATCACAAAGCGTCCTTGCGGTCCGGTGACCTCCAGGGCCGAGTGGTAGAGATCCTGTGCTCGCCGTCGCTCCCAGAGCGCCAGGAGCGCCTCATACGCACGGCCACTCCAGCGCACAACGTTGCCGCCAGCGCCGAGCGGGAGCCAATAGAGATCAATCCACGAGTTGACGCTCTCTGCTGCAGTCACTTGACCTCGCGCTGCGTGGGGCTCAGGGAGCGTCCTTGCGGTCCTTGGCGAGTGTCAGCGGGCAGCGCCCAGGCTCCATGTTCGTCACGGTGAGCGAGATCTCGTGACCCGAAGGACCTCCCACGCCGACAAGGTGTAACCCGGCGCAGATATATGGTGGTTTGTCGCTCACCGGACAGCGGCCGTCCGCTGTCGGCCCGCTGCACTGTTCGAGCACCTGGTCCGTCGACGGGTCGAGCATCACATACGTTTGGCGATCCATTTGAGAAGCATGCCGCTCGCCACGAACTGCGGCCAGTGCCGAAGGTCTTCTATGCGCGAGGACCTTCGACCTTGGCGACTGTTGAGCCAGTCCCGGAGCTGCTGAGACGCTCGGTCACCCGCTCGCACAGTGACGCGGTGCGCTGGCAAGGGACTGCCGACGCTATCCGGGGCTCACAACAATCGTGCCGACCATTCCGATGTGAATGGTGCACGAATACTGATAAGTACCTGGGATGGTGAATTTCACCTGCCAGACTCCCCCACCCGCGAGCACCGGATCGCCGATTGACGTGCCGTCAGGGAACACGAGGTTGTGTGTCACCGATCCGATGTTCTTCCACTCGATGATCTCGCCAACGGTCGCGTTTTGCATCACAGGATCGAAGGTGTTCTGGTCGGTCGCGGAGATGATCACTGCGGCCGCGCCAAGGTTACCCCCCGCAATGCCTACCGCCCGTGAACTGGTGGACGCACTCGGGGATATCCCGCTGCCACCACACGCGGCCACGACAACGGGCAGCAGCGCCAGGGCGGCGAATAGCCGAGCGCTCATCAATGGTGAACGTCGTGGAAGCCCGCTTCGTTCGGCGACGGAGGCGCGCGTTTGACGACTCATGACACGTGCTCTGCCTTTTGAGATTGATCTGTAACCGAGCCCCCTGCAAGGGTCGAAGGTCACGTGGCTCGATGGCGATCGGCCCTTGTCTGGGAACCTCGGCGGCGGAACCATGAGGTCGCGATGAATCACCCCACACACGTTCTTATCCTCGGTGGTGGAACCGGCGGCACGATCACCGCGAACAGACTGCGCCGGATGCTGCCGTCGTCCATCGATATCACAGTGATCGACAGCAGCGACACACATGTCTATCAGCCGGGTCTGCTCTTCGTCCCATTCGGGCTGGCTGACCCGGACGAGTTGATGCGGCCGCTCGATCGACAGTTGCATCGAGGCATCACATACATCCGGGCCACCATCGACACTGTCGACACGGTGCGGAAGCAGGTGCGCCTTGCAGGCGGCCGAACCGCCGCCTACGACGTGCTCGTGGTCGCCACCGGCGCGAGGCTCATGCCCGAGGAGACCGAGGGACTCAATGGTGCGGGGTGGGAGAAGAACGTCTTCACCTTCTACTCGATAGACGGTGCTCGCGCACTGGCGCCGGCGCTTGCGGCGTTCACGGGAGGAAGCCTCGTCGTCAACGTCGTCGATATGCCCATCAAGTGCCCGGTGGCGCCGTTGGAGTTCTGCTTCCTTGCCGACTGGTTCTTTCGCGAGAAGGGCATCCGTGACGATGTCGAGCTCACCCTGGTCACACCACTCGACGGAGCCTTCACGAAGCCGGTCGCGTCGCGGCGCCTCGGAGAGCTCCTGGAATCCAAGGGCATCAAGGTGGTCACCGAGTTCAACACCGAGAGTGTCGATCGCGACGCCGGGAAGCTCACCTCCTACGACGGACGCGAGGTGAACTTCGATCTTGCGGTGGTGGTGCCGCTTCACGGCGGCGCGGCATTCGTGGGGCGATCTCCGGGCCTTGGCGATGAACTAGGCTTCATTCCAACCGATCAGCACACGCTGCAGTCGAGGGTTGCACCAGAGATCTTCGCGATCGGAGATGCTGCCGGTCTGCCGGTTTCCAAAGCAGGGTCGGTCACCCACTTCGAGGGTGAGGTGCTCAGCGAGAACATTCGCCGGTTTCTCGCCGGCGAGAACCTCGATGCCAGCTACGACGGCCACGCCAACTGCTTCATCGAGACCGGATTCGGTAAGGCCGTGCTGATCGATTTCAACTACGAGACCGAGCCGCTGACCGGACATTACCCATCCAGGGTTGGCCTGCCTCTGCTGAAAGAGTCGCATCTCAATCACCTCGGCAAGTTGATGTTTCAGTGGTTCTACTGGCACACGCTCCTGCCAGGTCACGCGATCCCGGGCATTACGTCTGACATGCCGATCGCAGGCAAACACAATGTACCGGTTGGAGCCAAGTGAGGAGAAGAGTATGACGACCGCAACGGTGGATCTCACCGACATAGCGCGTAACGACGAAGGGTTTTTCTTGGACCCGGAGCAATGGACCGAGGCCATGGTGCCGGCGCTTGCCATGTTCGAGGGCATCATCGACCTCACCGACCGGCACTGGCAGATCATCCGCTTCATGCGCAGCGAGTACCTGGAGAAGGGAACCGGACCGACGGTGCGGGTGCTGGGCAAGGCGTCCGGAGTGTCGATCAAGGAGCTGTACCAACTCTTTCCCAAAGGGCCGGCAAAGATCGCCGCGCGCATCGCCGGAATTCCGAAGCCGCGCGGCTGCATCTGACAAGGAGGATCTGATCATGGCCATCATGGCAATCGAGCCGACAATGGAACAAAGGGCATTCATGCCGGCGACCATCGAGAAGGTGTCGATCATCGTCTCGAAGGGATCGCTCGACGGAATCTATCCCGGACTGATCATGGCAAACGGTGCGCGAGCCGAGGGCATCGAGGCGAACATGTTCTTCACCTTCTTCGGCCTCGACGCGATTCACAAGACACGGCATGAGCACATCAAGATCGCAACTGTCGGCAACCCTGGCCTCCACCTTTCCACATGGCTGGGCGGCGTGCCCGGCATGTCATCGGTGATGACTCACTACCTGGCTTCGAAGATGGAGAAGATCGACATTCCGACCATCCCGGAGTTCATCGAGATGATCGCCGACACCGGCTGCGGTCTGTTCGCCTGCAAGGCGTCGGTGGACCTCTTCGGCCTCACCAAGGAGGATTTCATCCCCCAGGTGCAGGACATCATCACCGTTGGCGAGTTCTACGAGAAGGCCGCCGGTGGCCAGATCATCTACACGTGAGACCGCCATGGAACTTACGGTTGTCAGCCTCGGCGGCGATCGCCACCGGATCGCTGTTCGAGGCCACGAACTGATCGTCGATCAACCACGCGACGCCGGCGGTGAGGACGCGGGTCCCACACCGACGGATCTCTTCGTCGCCTCCCTCGCGTCGTGCGTCGCACACTACGCGCGCCGTGGTCTCGGGTCTGGCGGCGAAGGACCGACGGTGCGCTGCGTCTGGCGCATGAGCGAAACGCCACCATGGCGGGTCGCGGCGATCAAGATCGATGTCACGGTGCCGCCGGGCACGACCGACGCCCGCGTCGCGGCGGTGCGACGCGCAGTTGAGCATTGCACGGTGCACAACTCCCTCCAGGCTCCGCCGGCAGTCTCGATCACGACGAACGCCGTTTCGGTCGAGATGGGAGCCGGCCCTGACTGTCAGACCACTCCGGCGGGGGCCTGCGATGTCGGCGAGCCGAGCGACGTCGCTATCGACCGGGCGCACGTGTCTACTTCATCCCACTTGCGGTAATCGCCATATGGCGCTCGCACCGCCTTGACCATCATCCTTTCCGAAAGCGATAGCCTCTACGCGTCGAGAGCCCCATCAAACGTGGCGTCGCCCTAACGTTGAGGACTTTGCGGAACTCGGCGATGCCGGCGGCCCCGGGCAACGGTTTGGGACCCACGGGGCCACGGCTGAACAGCCAGGTTGGCAACCCGGCGATCTCGACCTGGTGTTGGCGAACGAACGACGTCGCCGCCTTCATCCAGCGTCCCCTTACACGGCGCTGCCGATGATCGCTGCGTCGTAGTCCTTTAGGTCTCGCACTTCCGCAATCGGGAGGACACGCGCGTCCTGGCTGGCAAGACGCACAGCCTCGCCGATGCGCTCCGCGAGAGGGCCGTTGGTCACAGGCTTCGACCGCAGGACCCGGCCCCTCGCATCCGCGGCGCTGTATGGCGCAAGGCAAATGTTCAGAGGGAACGTGACCTTCGACCCTTGTCCGCAGCCGAATCGGGCATGAAGCTTGGGGCATACATGACCGCATCTCGAGCGTCTGAACGACAGAGGAGGTTCACCATGAGTCGCAGGCCCGCCCACATGTTGCTGTTCGATTTGAATCTGTTCCTGGGTCTTACGGCGGTCGCGGGCGGCATCGCGCTCCTCGTCGGATGGATCAACGTGCCGCTGACTTCCCTCGCAGGCAGTCCTTTCGGCGACTACACGGTGCCGGCGGTACTGCTGACGGCTGCGGTGGGCGGTACCGCACTGCTCGCGGCCTGGTTGGTCCACCTTCGCATGAGCCTCGGCATTCCAGCGTCGGCGATTGCCGGTGGGGCGATCATCATCTTCGAGATCGTGGAGTGGAATGTCATCGGCTTCGCGTGGTTGCAAGCCGCCTACATCGGGGTCGGAGCGGCGATCCTCGGTCTGGCCACTTGGGTCCGGATGGCCGACGTTCTGCTGCACGTGCCCGAGAACGCTTCTCCTCGGGCGGGACGGTGATCGCCGGTTTAGCTTCGCCTTGCCTCAATCAGGTCACGGCATCCGCGGACGAGCAGCGTCGACCCAGGCGAGTGGACAGGCGGGAGAATGTCCGCCAACGACCGTGAAGGGCAGCCCGTCAACGGAAGTGCCGTGCAGAGGAATGACCTGGCGCCCTTCACACGGGAGGGCGCCCACCCGCGTCGTCAAGCACGACCCGTCCTCCTCCGGTCCGGTGCACAGGCCCACCAGCCGGCGACTTTCCAGATCCACGATGCTGAAGAGACGATCGGCGTTGCGCATACCGTGATCTTGGTCGAGCTCCGGATGTTCGCACAGTGCCGAATGGCCCATGTTTGGGGGCCTTTGGGCACCGCCGTGAGTGACGAGTTGGGACGCGCCGCTGCCAACGACGTGAGCCTTCCGGTGCCTCGATCAGGACCTGACGCCTGATCAATCGATGGCACCGCGCGCCGTATGACCCTCGTCGCGTGACCAAAGACCCTTGCTGCGTAGCACAGCAACCCATTTAGCTTGTCATGGCGAACGCCTCTCTCAACAATCGCGCGAGTGGACAGGCAACCCGCCAAAAGCTTATAAGCACACAAAAAGCAGATCACAAGGAGGTGAACCGATATGTTCGACAAGATCGTGGTTGCGATCGACGGTTCTGAGTTCTCTCGTGCCGCGCTGACCGCGGCTGCCGGCTTTGCCGTCAAGGCGGGTTCAACTGTCGAGGTGGTCCATGTCCACGAGCACGATCCCGTGCCTTCCAAAGCAGGCATGTCGCCTGACCTCGAAACGCCCGCCGAGGCCCAGGCAGTCGTCGCGACGGCGATTCAGCAATTGAAGGACAGCGGAGTCGTCGCCCAAGGTCATCTGCTACAAGCGCATACTCGCGACGTCCCGCGCAAGATCATCGAATTTGCGAATGAAAGCGGTGCGGATCTCATCGTCGTGGGCCGGCGTGGGTTGTCGAGCCTGACAGGCATGCTCGTGGGCAGCGTCTCGAACAAGCTCGTTCACACCGCCAAAATGCCCGTGATGGTTGCCCACTGACTAGGGCTGTTCTGCCACCCACGGCTTCAGCAGGCGGCCGAGATTGACCGTCCATCCGACACCGAAAACGGTCGGGACCAGAATCCGCCGATCGGCTGGATTCCAGAGACGCTGCCGGACCCGGGCGAGGGTGGGCCGGCGGAGGTCGTAGGGAATCTTCCGGGCGATCCGACCTTCCCATGTCCGCTCACCGGCAGGCTTACGTAGTTCAGAGATCAGCGCAGTACCCAGAAGCGCAACACCTATCGCCGGGCCTGCCCACCGTGTCCGGGACCTCGCCTTTCGATCCGCCGTCTTCATAGGTACATCATCCTCTCCGCAGCGCTCAGTTCGCCTCGGGCACCATCTCCAATGCCCCGCATGGACACTCGGCGACGCACAAGCCGCACCCCTTGCAGTAGTCCAGATCGATCGCGTAGCCGTAGGCAACGCCGGGCTCGAGCTTGATCACCGCGTTGTCGGGACAGACCCCGTAGCAGTTGTCGCAGGCGAAGCAGTTGCCGCACGAGAGGCACCGGCGTGCCTCGAACAGGGCATTGGTCTCGTCGAGCCCACCGATGACCTCGTCGAACGTCGAGCGGCGACGGACCGCGTCGAGTTGCGGGCGAACCGTGGCAGCGGCATCGCTGTAGTACCAGGGATTGAGCTGTTCAAACGTGGCCAATTCGTGCCTCGGCGGAGCCGTGAAATCTGCTCCCCGCAGCCATGCATCGATGCGCCCCGCCGCCTTCTTGCCGTGACCCACGCCCACAGTCACGGTGCGCTCGGCTCGCACCATGTCGCCGCCCGCGAAGATGCCGGGGAAGCCGGTCATCATGTTGGCGTCGACAGCGACGACGTTATCCTCGATCTCGATACCCGGGATACCGTCGAGGAGTGACAGGTCGGCCTGCTGCCCCACTGCCAGCACCAGTGAGTCGGCGTGGAGCTCCTCGAACTGCCCGGTCGGCTGCGGAAATCCGCGTTCGTCGAGCTCCATCCTCTCCAGTTGGAGGGTGCCGATATCGGCGTGGGTGACTGTCGACAGCCACTTGACCGTCACCCCCTCCTCGAGGGCTTCCTCGACCTCGAAGTCGTGGGCGGGCATGCGGTCGCGAGTGCGCCGGTAGACGACGATGGCGTCGGTGGCGCCGAGTCGCTTCGCGGTCCGCGCTGTGTCCATCGCCGTATTACCACCGCCATACACGACCACGCGCCGTCCCAACTTCGGCGGCTCCTGCCCTTCGAGGCTGCGCAGCACGGATACGGCGTCGAGGATGTGCGCGGAGTCGCCCGCGGGGATATAGGCGCGTTTGCCGATCTGTGCTCCGATCGAGAGGAAAGCAGCATGAAAGCCACCGCTTCGCATGGTCTGGAGGACATCCGTGACGGTGTGGTTGTGCTCGATTGTCACCCCCATGTCGAGGATGCGACCGATCTCGGCGTCGAGGACGTCACGGGGGAGGCGGTACTTGGGAATGCCGAACCGCATCATCCCGCCTGCGACCGGGCCCGAGTCGAGGATCGTGACCTGGTGGCCCACACGGGTCAGGTGATACGCGGCCGAGAGCCCGCACGGTCCAGCGCCGACCACCATCACCCGTTTGCCGCTCGACGAGCGGGATCCTGCAACCGCCCAGCGCTGTTTGATCGCCTCGTCGCCGAGGAATCGCTCCACGGAGGTGATGCCGACCGCCTCATCGAGTTGGGCGCGGTTGCAAGCGGTCTCGCAGGGGCGGTAGCACACGCGACCCATGACCGCGGGAAACGGGTTGTCCGCCATGATCTGCCGCCATGCGGCCTCATACGTCGGCTCTTCGGCCCGATACAGCCACTCCTGGACGTTCTCTCCGGCGGGACACGCGTCGGCGCACGGGGGAAGGCGATGCACATAGACAGCGCGCTCGGTGCGCCACGACCCCGTCTTGTTCGCGAGGCTCGAGCCGACACTCAAGGTCAGTGCAAAGGGCTTGTTCATCAGCCCGGTTCCGCTGTCTGGCGATCGAGCAGTCCGAAACGTTCGATGTTGTGGTCAGCTCGAGCTTGGATGCGCGCCACGATGTTGGGGCGCGCCGACCTGCCAAACAGGTGCGCGTAGCGCTTCTGCAGCTTGAGGTAGTCCTCGACCGGCACCTGGTGTCGGATCTTCGTCACCGCGGTGATCGCGCCGTTCTCGGCCTCGAAGACCGGGAAGAGCCCACTCTCCACGGCCAGGCGCGCAACCCGGATCGTGTCCGCGGAGTCGCATCCCCAGCCGAGCGGACAAGTCACCAGGATGTGAAGATAGCGAGCGCCGTGGAACGCCATGGCGCGCTCGACCTTGTACTCGATATCTCGCAGGTCGGCCACCGTGGCCGTCGCCACATATGGGATTTCGTGGGCCATGGCGATCAACGGCACGCTCTTACCCTGGCCGAAGCGGTTGCCGGGCTCGGGCCCGATCGCCTCGGTGGTCGCGGTCCGTGCGGCGGGTGGGGTTGCCCCGGAGCGTTGCACCCCCGTGTTCATGTAGCCCTCGTTGTCGTAGCAGATGAACAGCACGTCGTCGTTGCGCTCGAACATCCCGGAGAGGCAGCCCAGACCGATGTCCACAGTCCCGCCGTCACCCGCCTGTCCGACCACTCGAACATCGTGGCGGCCCTTGACTCGCAGTGCCGCCGCGATACCGGTAGCCACCGCGGGTGCGTTGCCGAAGAGGGAGTGCATCCAAGGTAGCTGCCACGCGGATTCGGGATATGGCGTCGAGAACACCTCGAGGCACCCGGTGGCATTGGCGGCGATAAGCCGATTGTTGGTGGCGCGCATGGCGGCGTCGAGCGCGTAGCGCGCCCCCAGAGCCTCGCCGCATCCCTGGCAGGCTCGGTGCCCCGAGGTCAGCGTGTTGGAACGCCCCATGGTGGATTGCACCGAGCGCTGCTCCGGGGCGAGCAGGCGGTTGCCTGCGACGAAGCTGCCGGTTTGGTAGAACCTGATCGGTTGGAATGGCATCGGCGCTTCCTCAGGCGCGACCGGCGGCGATTGCCACGAGGTCCCGGAGCAGGTTCTCGGCGTGCGGGCCTGACTTTCGCTTCGAGCCACGGCGCTGGAGCTCGCGGTCGACCAGACCGCGGTCGAGGTCGAGGAAGGTGATGTCGGGCAACTCGCCGCGGACAGCCGATGTGAGCAGATGCCCCAGCGAGGACGTGGTGATCGGCCGGCCACCGAGCCCGGCAATGACGGTGTGGACGATCGAGTCGGTCCCTGCGACCGCAACACGCACGTCGAGCGAGACGATGCCACCGATGCCGACGGCGAGCGCCTTCTCGAGCACGACAATCCGCTTGGCGCCGGCCAGGGCGCGACGCACCTCGTGACTCGGCCATGGCCGAAAGGTGGTGATGCCCAGGGCACCGATCCGCTCGCCCTGCTCGCGCATCGCGTCGATGGTGTCCTTGATGGATCCCAGGACAGATCCAAGCGCAACTACGATCGCCTCGGCGCCATCGGTGCGGTAGGAGCGAGCCAATCCACCTGCATCGCGTCCGAAGTCCTCCTCGAACCGCCGAGCGATCTCGGGAATGAGATCGAGGGCCTGCATCTGGGTCGCGTGGGCCAGGTACCGGACCTCCATAAAGGCCTCGGGGCCGACCATGGCACCGATCGACACAGGGTCGTCGGGATCGAGGACCTGGCGAGGCTCGAAGCGAGGGAGGAACGCATCGACCTGCTCCTGGGAGGGAAGGTCCAGCAGTTCCACGGCGTGGGTGAGAATGAATCCATCCATGCACACCATCACCGGCACGGAGAGTTCCTCTGCAAGACGGAATGCCTGGATGTGCAGATCGACCGCTTCCTGATTGCTCTCCGCATACAGCTGTACCCATCCCGAATCGCGTTGCGACATCGAGTCGGAGTGGTCGTTCCAGATGTTGATGGGGGCGCCGATGGCGCGGTTGGCGACAGTCATGACGATGGGCAGTCCCAATCCGGAGGCGTTGTAGATGGCCTCGGTCATGAAGAGCAAGCCCTGGCTTGCGGTCGCCGTGTATGCACGCGCGCCGGTGGCCGAGGCGCCGATGGCAACGGACATGGCGGCAAACTCGGACTCCACGTTGATGAACTCGCACGGTGAAAGCCGCTGTGACTGCACCAGAGTGGACAGCGCCTCAACAATGTGCGTCTGGGGCGAGATCGGGTAGGCGCAGATCACTTCGGGTCGAGCCAAAGCGACCGCCTCGGCAACCGCGCGGGATCCCTCAATCTGCTTGAGCACCGGCCAGTTCCCTCATCTCTTGTTGTACGAATGCAAAGGCTTGCTCGGCTCCGGCGACATTGCCCTCGGCAAGTGCTCCGGAGAACCTGTCTCGTATGGCAGTGGTGACCGCCTCGATCGACACCACTCTCGTCAGCGCCGCGAAGCCGCCGAGGAGGACCGCATTGGCGATCGGCCGCCCCACCGTCTCACGCGCGATCTCGGCCCCTGGAAGAGTCAACATGCGCGCCCGCTGGAGGCCGGCGACGAAGTCTCCAAGGCCCAGATCGGCAAAGCTCCGGCTCGAGTTGATGAGCAGGTAGCCGTCCTGTTGCAGACCGCTGAAGACATCGATCTGATGGAGCAGCGTCGGGTCCTGGATGACCAGCGCATCGGGGCTCGCGATGGGCTCATGGGCCCGAATCGGACTGTCTGAGATCCTGCAGAAGGCAACCACCGGCGCACCCGTCCGTTCGGATCCGAAACTGGGAAATGCCTGAGCGTGCCGACCTTCGCGAAAGGCTGCCACGGAGAGGAGCTCGGCAGCCGTGACCACGCCTTGTCCGCCACGTCCGTGGATGCGCACTTGAAAGACGCTCATGGGTCCAGCCTAGGCAGCGCACCACGCTTTGCCCAGTGCCAAACGTCCTCGGCACGAGGGCCTCACGCCTCTCGTGCAAAGGTCGCCGATCCTATCCTGGCGATTCGGCATTCGACACCGACTGTCTGGGGGACTGAACCGCGTCACCCGAACGCACTTCGCGATAGACAGGCTCCCACATCGCTCTTGGTACCTCACCAGCGATGTCGAAGAGCTGTGCGCGGGCGAGCCCTTCTGCAACCGCGACCTCCGCGACCGCGGCTGCCACGCAGATGGACACATCCCGCACTCTGTCGATCGGCGGCATGATGGCGGCTCCCGACTCGGATGCGTCCACAAACCCGGCGACCGCATCCGCCGCGGCGAGCAGCATCCCGTCGCTGACGGTTCGAGCCCTGGCCACGATCGTGCCGAGGCTAAGACCCGGGAAGACGAGCGCGTTGTTGGCCTGACCGATGGTGTAGGTCGCTCCGCCATATGCGAATGGCGGAAATGGGCTTCCGGTCGCGACCAGAGCTCGCCCGTCACTCCACGTGATGAGGTCGGAAGGAGCCGCCTCGGAGAGTGACGTCGGATTTGACAAGGCGAAAATGATCGGTCGCGCCGCGTAAGCCGCCATCGCGCGAACGACATCCTCGGTGAACGCGCCCGGCTGCGCCGCGCAGCCGATCAGCAGCGTGGGCTTGACTCGGCGCACCACCTCGAGCAGATCGATGGAGTCGCCGCGAGACTGCCACGTGCGCACCTCTGTAGGATCACGAGCGTAGGCGCGCTGGAAATCTCGCATCCCCGCGCTCATCCCCTCCACGAGGAGCCCGTGGCTGCCGAGGCACCACAGCCGGCGTCGAGCATCCTCAGCATCGAGTCCGTCGCGAACCATCGCGGTGGTGATGAAGTCGGCGATCCCGATCCCCGCCGTTCCTGCACCGAAGACCACAACTCGCTGCTCGACGAGCGGTACCCGCGCAGCACGCGTCGCAGCCAGGACGCCTCCAAGCACCACCGCTCCGGTACCCTGCATGTCGTCGTTGAAGGTGGGGACCGTCGCCCGGTAACGTTCGAGGATGCGCCGCGCATTCCCCGCGCCGAAGTCTTCCCAGTGCAGGAGGGCCTTCGGGAAATGGGATGTCGCCGAGCGGACGTAGGCATCGATGAACGCGTCGTATCGCTCGCCGCGAACGCGCGAGTGTCGCGCCCCCATGTACGCCTCATACGTCAACAGCGTGTCGCGATCGGTGCCGACGTCGAGCATGACGGGAATGACACGCGTCGGGTCGATCCCCGCCGCGGCCGTGTACACGGCGAGCTTTCCAATCGAGATCGCGATGCCTCCGACGCCCCAGTCGCCGATGCCAAGGATCTGCTCGGCATCGGTCGCGACGATCAGATCGATCTCATCGGCGGCCGCCCCGAAGTTGTCAAAGGCGACGTCGATCCCGTTGATGTCGTCGATGCACAGGTACACGCCACGCGGGCGCTGGAACTCGTGACTGTACCGCTCGATAGCTTCGCCGACGGTCGGCGTGTAGACGATCGGAAGCATTTCAGCGAGATGCTCGCTGAGCACTCGGTAGTAGAGCACCTCATTCCGGTCATGGAGCGCACTGAGGAAGAGGTGTTTCGCCAGAGCGTCACTCTGCTGGCAGTATTGCGAATACGAGCGCGCTGCTTGCAACTCGATGTTCGTGACCGCGGCTGGAAGCAGCCCATGCAGCCCGAGTGCGGACCGCTCGTCGAGGCTGAACGCGGAACCCTTGTTGAGAAACGGTGTCTCGAGGATCTCCTGGCCGTACGCTGCGGTCTCGTACGCTCCGTCGTTCGCAACACGGAAATTGCGACCCCTGCTGAGGCTCGTCATCCAGCGACCAATGCCACAGTTCGACCTGCTGGGTACTTGCGTCCGACCGCATCGACATCCGGAATCGGCTGGCGCGCCGGCACGATGACAAGCGGGAGCCGCGCATGATGAGTCAGCTCGTGAGCGACGCTGCCCAGGAAGATCTCGGCCATTGAGCTGTGCAACCCGTTGCCAACCACGATGAGGTCGGCCTGCTCGTCATCCGCCACACAGAGGATCTGGGTCGCCGGGTGACCCCGCACCGCCAGGATCCGGTGGGCCACTCCCGATGTCATCAGACGCTCAGAGCACGCCTCTGCAACGATCGTACGCTCGTACGACGAGCTCGGATCACGCGTGGGAGTTGCCAGCTGGTAGGTGACCGCCGCAGGTGCAGCGATTGGTTCCATCACGTGCACGGCGACTAATTCCGCGCCCGAAGATCCCGCGTAACTGATGGCCCACTCGAGCGCGGCATCCGAACCGGTCGACCCGTCAACGCCAACAACGACCTTCTCCGTCCTCATGACCATTCTCCATCGATGCGAAGTCTTACCCCCATCCAAGACACCTCGCCCCGCTTGTGTCTAGGGCCGTAGGTCATGAGACCGCCGAACGCCGCTCCATTGGGACGTCTCGGACCGACGGAAGCCTCGGCTTCTGCTCAGAGGGTCGGACGTCGGCGCTCAGCAGTGCCTGTCCAGGTGCCGTTTGGGTGTGCGGTTGGACCCGCCAACGCGATGACAAACGGCCCTGGTTCACCCCACGCCGGCATGTTCTGATTTCAACAAGATCAACGAGGATTGCGGAGGTTGAGTCATGCAAGCACTCGCGAAGGAGCAGGAACGCTCCCAAGATATCGCCTTGCGCACGATCCTGTTGGCAACAGATGGTTCGGAAGACGCCCACCGTGCTCTCGAGGCTGCTGCTGACCTGGCCAGACGATCGGGGGCGTCGCTTCACCTGGTCACGGCGTACCAACTGCCTCCCTCCGTGGCCTACGTGTACTCGGCAGATGTCGGCCCCGAGATCGCAATCCCTTACGAAAGTGACGCAAGGACGCTTCTCGAGGCTGAGCAACGGCGAGTTGAAGCGCTTGGTTCGGCAGTCAGCGGTCTCCACGCCGGGCAGGGTGCCGTCTTCGATGTGATCAGAACCACCGCCGTGACGATTGATGCTGATCTCGTCGTGGTCGGGAGCCGTGAGCTCGGTGGACTGAAGCGGCTGCTTGTGGGCAGCGTATCCGCCAGCGTGACGCACACCGCCCACCGACCTGTGCTGGTTGTGCGCGGTGGTCCACATTGTTGGCCACCTGAGCGCGTGATCGTGGGAGTGGATCGCTCGCCGGTCTCGAAGCGAGCTGCTCGCATCGCAGCAACGATCGCACGATTCTTCGGCGACGCAACAGTGGAGCTCGTCGAGGTGATTCCTGATCCACCTCCGGAGGCGAGCCGGTACTTCACGTTTGACGATCCGATCGAAACCGAGCATGAGCGCCTGGATCAGTTCGCCGAGAATCTCGAGCCGGTGGCGGGGCACCCTGTCGATGCCACGACCGCCAGCGGGGACCCGGCGGACGGCCTGCTCGCACGCGTAAACGATCGACCAGGGGCGAGTTTGATTGTGGTCGGCACCCGCGGTCTCGGGGCCGCACGACGCTTTCTCCTCGGCAGCGTTTCCACCAAACTGCTTCACTCTGGGCACAGTCCCCTGCTCGTGGTGCCCGCATGGCCGGAGAAGCCGCCCGAGCCGCGGGGATGAGCCAGGAACCGATCAGCGCCATGCCGGTGATCGGGATCGACGGAGCCCCGGGGCAGTCCGGCCGAGATCAGCTCTCGGGGATCTGACGGCCCGAAATACTGTCGATCGAGATACGAACCCAATGCTGGGACGATTGGACCGCCCACGAGCGGAGCGGCCCGCGTCGCAGGCGCTCCAGTTCGTCTGGATCGGTGACCTCACGGGCGGTGCCAGTCACCATGACGCTCCAGCCACTGTGGTAGAGGGGCTGGCTCGCGTCGACTTCAAACGTGACCGGGTTACCGCCGCTGAGGGCACTGAGCTTCGTACCCTCGGCGGTGCAAAAGAAGATCGCCTCGCTCTCTGCCAGGTAGTTGACCGGCAGGACGTAGAGCTGGCCGTCGGACAGGAATCCAACGCGACCCACGTAGGATTTGAACGCTAGGAGCCGCAGGCACTCCTCGCGGCTGAGGACGTCAACACGTGTGCGGCTACCATCCACGAGCCACATGGTAGCCATCTGCAGACTCGAAGACGCCGCCCGAGGAGGTGCCCGTCCACGATGAAGGGAAAGACGAGACCAAGCGAAGTAGAGCCCGGCGTCTATCCATCCGCGTGGGCGATCGATGCGGTGTTGTCCGACGGGGGAACGATTCACGTGCGGCCCATTCGCCCCGAGGATGCGCCTGCCCATCGCGCCTTCTTCGCTCGACAGTCCAAAGAGAGCGTCTACTTCCGGTTCTTCGGACCGAAACTCGAATTGAGTGACGCAGAGGTCATACGGTTCACCACCGTCGACTACCGCGACCGCATGGCCTTTGTGGCATTTCTGGGTGAGGCCATCATCGGGGTCGGTCGCTATGAGCGTCTCGGGAGTGGTACCGAGGCCGAGGTCGCCTTCGCGGTGGCGGATGAGCACCAGGGGCGCGGCATCGCAACCCTTCTGCTCGAGTATCTTGCCGCCTACGCCGCGGACTACGGGATCACGCGCTTCTCAGCAGACGCACTCCTTGAGAACCGGGCGATGCTCGAAGTGTTCAGATCGGCAGGTTTCCGCCGCGAAAGCCAGTCGATCGACTATGGGGTCGTACACCTTGCTTTCGACATTGAGCCGAGCGGGGCGTCACTCCAGGCGATCGACAAGCGCGAGTGGACGGCGGGCGTGCACAGCATCTCCCGAATTCTCGAACCCAGCTCGGTCGCTGTGGTCGGCGCGGGACGTGGCGAGTTCAACATCGGGCACACCGTTGTTCGCAACCTCCTCAGAGGACGGTTCAACGGCCCCATCTATCCCATCAATCCCAACGCGGTCACCATCGAAGGACTCGCGTGCGCACCGAGTATCGAGGCCGTCGAAGGCCCGGTGGATCTCGCAGTGCTCGCGGTCGCGGCTGAGCGGTGTCTCGACGTCGTCGACGCATGCGCGCGCAAGGGGGTCCGGGGGCTCGTCGTGATTTCTTCCGGTTTCGCAGAGGCCGGTGCAGCCGGTGCAGCACTGCAGAGCGAACTGTTGCGAAGGGCACATCGGGGCGGCATGCGGGTCCTGGGTCCGAACTGCTTTGGGGTGATCAACACTGCGCCCGATGTATGTCTCGATGCGACCTTCTCCGCACAGCAACCGGTATCAGGACGGATCGCCTTTGCCTCGCAGTCCGGCGCGCTCGGCATCGCTGTCCTGGAGCAGTCGTTGACGACGTCACTGGGTGTCTCCAGCTTCGTCAGCATGGGCAACAAGTGCGACGTGAGCAGCAACGACCTGCTCAGGTACTGGAGCCAGGACAATCGGACACGAGCGATACTTCTGTATCTCGAGTCGTTCGGCAACCCACGCGCCTTCGCCCGCGTGGCCCCGATCGTGTCGCGAACCAAACCCATCGTCGTCGTCAAGTCAGGCAGGAGCACGGCGGGGACGCGAGCTGCGGCATCGCACACCGCGGCGCTTGCAAGTCCCGATACCGTGGTGGACGCCCTCTTCCTCCAGGCAGGAGTGATCCGCGTTGACACTCTCGAGGAGCTCCTCGACTGCGGCGAGCTGCTCGGGAGCCAGCCCGCACTGCGCGGTAGACGCATGGCCATCATCGGCAACGCAGGCGGAGCGGCGATTCTCGCAGCCGATGCGTGTGCGGGCGTGGGGCTGGTGGTGCCGGAGTTCGACGACGCGACACAACTGGCCCTTCGCAAAATGGCTGGACCGAATGCCGGCGTGAGCAACCCCGTCGATCTGGGTGCCGGCGCAACTCCGCAGCTCTTTGGGAGCGCACTGCAGATCGCATTCGGGTGTCCGACTATCGATGGAGCCATCCTCATTCTCGCCCCGGTCGCGTCCGCGCCGCCGGAGGATGTAGCGAGCGCTGTTGCCGCGCTCGCCGCCGGCGAGCGTCCCGTCGTCTTTGTGCACCTCGGCAAGGCTGAAGCGCCGGCGGCGCTTTCCACCGGCGCGAATCCGATTCCTTGTTATGCGTTTCCCGAGCGCGCTGTTCGTGCTCTGGGGCACGTCGCCGACCACTCGGACTGGACGCAACGCTCGGTTGGACGCGTCCCCGATCTCGATGGGGTCGACCTCGCCGTGGGGAGGTCGGTTGTCGACGCGTATCTCAGCCAGGAGCGAGACGGCGGCTGGCTGCCCTCTGACCAGACTGCGGATCTCCTGCGTGCCTTCGGCATTCCAACCGTTGATGAAAGGCGTGCAGCGTCGCCTGCTGAAGCTGTTGCCGCAGCAGGCGCGTTAGGAGGCGCAGTCGCCCTCAAGGCGTTCGGTGATCGCATCCTTCACAAGTCGGATATCGGCGCGGTCCGGCTCGATCTCACCGGTGCTGAAGAGGTGGAAGCCGCTTTCCTGGCAATGTCGACGCGCCTCGGTGACCTGATGGAGGGTGCCGTCGTGCAGCCGATGGTCCGCGGCGTCGAGCTGATCGCGGGCGTGGTTTCGGACCCACTCTTCGGGCCGGTCGTGATGTTTGGCAGCGGCGGCACTGCTGTCGAACTGTTTGCTGACCGTGTGCTCCGGATTCTGCCCCTCACCGATCGGGACGCGCATCAGATGGTGCGCTCGATTCGCGGCGCACCGCTCCTCTTCGGCCACCGGGGTTCGCCGTTGTGCGACGTCGCGGCCGTCGAGGATGTTCTGCTGCGTGTTGCCCGGATGGCCGACGCCATCCCTCAAGTCGCCGAGATGGACCTCAATCCCTTCATCGCGACTCCGCTTGGTGCGGTCGCTGTGGACGCGCGGCTCCGTCTCGTGCCGTGGCGCCGCCACTCCGAAATGGAGGTGCGCCGCCTCCGCTGACGGCACGGCAAATGGGAAGCCACTGAGGTCGGTCCCCGGCGTGAACCCACATCGCGTGGCGAGGTGGGCGCGCACTCGGCTGCGGCGGTTCGGAGCCCAAGGTGAGGATTGAACTCACGGCCTACGCCTTACCAAGGCGTTGCTCTACCACTGAGCTACTTGGGCACGCCGGGCGATGGTACCAAGGCGTCCCACTGCGATCAGGTGGGGAGCGATCCCAACCATGCAACCGCGAAGACCGCGCTCGCCGCGGCCAGGATCGGGAACGGTCGCGGCGGGCGAGTGGCGACCACGGCCACGACTCCGCAGCCCAGGATCGCCGCCCCCGCAAACAGGAGTGGCACCGCCTGTCCGAGCGGTAAGGCCAGCGCCAGCGCGACCAAACCTGCAGCGGCCAGTGCGGCGAGCCCTGCCCATCGGGCGGCGCGCACTCCAACGATCACTGGGAGGCTGTGAACGCCGGCGATCCGATCGGCGTCGATATCGGGCTGTGCATTGGCGAGGTGCAGACCGACCGCGATCAAGGCTGAGAGCGGGATCAGAATCAGCAACCGCGAGGGGATCGATCCGGCTGCCGCGTACGCCAGGATCGGGAGCACCGCCATCCCACCCCACCACGGCACCCACGACAGCGGGGTGCGACGCAACCCCAGGTCGTAGGCGAGCCCGGCGCCGAGCGCGGCGGCGGCGAGGCCGAGGGTCGCCAGGTTGATGGTCGCGGCGACGCCCAGGCCGATCAGCCCGAGAACGACGCCGATCCAGGCCGCCGCCGACCGGTCGAGCACGCTCCGCGCCAGCGGCTTGTACGGCTGGGCGATCGCGTCGGCGGGCAGGTCGACGACGTCGTTGATGACCCCGATGCAGAGCTGGATCGGCAGCATTGTGCCCACCAGCTGGAGGATGCGCACGGCGTTGGGCACTCCCCGGCCGGCCAACCCGGCGATCGCGACGAACACCAGCGTCACCAGCAGTGACGGACCGGGATGGCCCAGGAAGATCAGCGACCGCAGCCTGCCGCCCGGCTGTCGCTCGTCCCACCACACCGGGCGGGCTGCCCTACTTCTTGGTCGGTTCAGCTTTGGAGTCGGCCGCTCTGGCCTCGTCCTCAGTCCCGAGCTCATGCTCGGGGTTCACCGCCGTCTCCACCGCCTCCCTCGCCGCGGTCAGCGATCCGTATCCGGCCGCCTCCTCGGCAGCGACCTCGGCGGCGAGCAGGCGATCGTGCAGGGCGTCCTCGAGGCGTCGGATCGGCCCCTTGGGATGCTCGGGTGGGCTGTCGGGCGCTTCGGTATCGGTCACGTTCTCACTCTTGCACGGCTGGCGGTCGCCTCGTCGTGAGGGCGACCCAAAGTATGGTCGCGCATGTGCTGATCGAGGCAGTCGTGACCGACCTCGACGGCACCCTGGTGCGCGCCGACTTCTCGATGTCGCCGGCGACGCTGGAGGCGTTGGACCGGATCCACGCGGCGGGGATTCGCTTTCTTGTCGCCACCGCACGGACGCCACAGGGCCTCGAGTACCTGGGCGTGCCCGCCAACCGGGTCGACGTCGCAGTCTGCTGCTCCGGTTCGATCGGTTGGTCCCCGCAGCAGAGGACGCAACTCTGGCGAGAGCTGGTCATGCCCTCGGCGGTCGCGCGGGTTGTCGAGATCGCGGAAGTCGAAGGAGCCGGTGTCGCCAGCTTCGATGGAGCGCTGTGGCGGATGACCCAGGAATACGCACGGCTGAGCCCTGATCAGCCGCACGGCACGACGCGCGTCGTTGTCGATCCCGCGGCGCTGGCTGCCGCGCCGTGCTGCACCATGGCGGTTCGGCACGCCGATGGCGATCTCACCCGCATCGCTGAACTGGTTGCATCGCAGGGGGGCGATGCCGCGTTGAGTCACGTCGGTCGTTCGACGGTGCTCGACGTGACCGGCTCGGGGGTGGACAAGGGCACGGGAACGGTGCGCGCGCTGGCGATGCTCGGTATCGAACCGGAGTCCGCGATCAGCTTCGGCGACATGCCCAACGACCTGTCGATGTTCCGGGTGACGGGCAGAAGTTACTCAGTCGGCGCGGTCCACCCCGAGGTCGTGCGCGCAGCCCATGAGGTCGTCGCAGATGTTCAGCACGACGGCTTCGCACGCAAGATCGCCGAGCTGGCCGGTGCGGGGTGGCAAATCGACTAGACGTCTCCTTGCGGACCGACGAAAGGTTCTCCGGGTGTCAACGTGCAGATCTTGATCCTTTGCCCTGCGTGCAGCTCCGATCGGCTCGTCCCGCTGACCTTCGGTCGAGAGTCCGCCGAACGGCTCCTGGGGACGCCAAAGGGGCCCGACCGACCCGTTGCCAAGTGCGCGGCCTGTGGCGAACGGACCTACGTCAGCGTCAGGGTTCACCGCGCACTCTTGGAGGAGTGAGGGCCAGCGGAGCCGATGGGGAGATTCGAACTCCCGACCAACCGCTTACAAGGCGGTTGCTCTACCCCTGAGCTACATCGGCTGGATCTCGATTCTCCCATGGGCTTCAGCGCGTCGAGCGGGCGTGCGTTCATCCTGGGACATCCCCATCGCGCGACCTCCAAGTTGCTGTAAACGCCCCCCTGCGGTACGCTGGCAGACATAGCGAATGGGCACAAACGGCGCCGCCCCGGCCACCCCGACCGGCAACCACCTCCTGGCATCTCTTCCTGAGGCGGAACGTGACGCACTCATGGCGCAGATGCGACCGACGCATCTCACCGTGAAAACCGTGCTCTTCGACCCTGGTCAGGTCATCGGCTCGGTTCACTTCCCCATCGACGGTGTCGTCTCGCTGGTCACGCCGCTGGCCGACGGCAACATCGTCGAGGTCGCGACCATCGGCAATGAGGGCATCGTCGGCGTGCCGCTCGTGGCCGGAGGGTCGCTTGCGGTACGCGCGATTTCGCAGGTTGGAGGGCGCACGCTGCGCATGGACGCCGCGCTGTTCGCGGCTGAGCTCGAGCGCCTGGGCGCCTTCCGTCGCCTCGTGCAGCGATACATCCAGGCACTCTTTGGACAGATCTCACAGGCCGCGGCGTGCAACCGCCTGCACTCGAATGAGGAGCGCCTCAGCCGCTGGCTGTTGATGAGTCACGACCGCGTTGGCACCGACTCCTTCCCGATCACCCACGAGTTCCTCGGGCAGATGCTCGGTTCACGCCGTGCCACCGTGACTCTGTCGGCCGGGCTGCTTCAGGCAGCCGGTCTCATCCGATACCACCGAGGGCGCGTCACCATCGTCGACCGCGAGGGACTCGAGGGAGTCGCCTGCGAGTGCTACGGCATTATCAAGAGCGCGCTCGACCGAGTGGTGGCCACCGCTCCCTGAGGCGCTCTCAGGTCGATGGTTGAGCGTCGTCCGGTTCCCGCGCAAACACGACGCACGCGTTGTGACCGCCGAAGCCGAATGACGTGCTCATCGCCAGCCGCACCGTTGCGGCGCGACCCGTGTGCGGCACGTAGTCGAGGTCACACTCGGGATCGGGATTGTCGAGGTTGATCGTCGGCGGGATGTAGCCGTCGCGCATCGCGAGGAGCGTCACCAGCGACTCGAACGCGCCGGCAGCGCCGAGCATGTGCCCGGTCATCGATTTGCTCGAGGAGATCGCCACCGTGTACGCCGCCGCCCCGAACACCTCTTTGATGGCGCGCGTCTCGGCGACGTCGTTGAGCGGCGTCCCGGTCCCGTGCGCGTTGATGTAGTCGATCTCCTCCGGTCGAACCGCCGCGCGCTCCAATGCGCGGCGCACGCAGCGGATGGCGCCGACGCCCTGCGGGTCGGGAGCGGTGATGTGGTACGCATCCGCGGACGCGGCGTAGCCGACCAGCTCGCCATAGATGCGCGCGCCTCTGGCGAGCGCGTGCTCGCGTTCCTCGAGGACGAGGACCGCGGACCCCTCGGAGGCGACGAAACCGTCGCGGTCACGATCGAACGGACGTGACGCGTGCTCGGGGTCATCGTTGTGCGTGGACAGCGCGCGGGCGGCGGCGAACATCGCGATCCCCGTCGCGGTGATGCCCGCCTCGGTGCCTCCGGCGAGCACCGCCACGGCGTCACCCTGGCGGATCCAGTTCCCCGCCTGGCCGATCGCGTCCGAGCCCGAGGCGCAGGCGCTGACCACCGCCATGTTCGGGCCGCGCACCCCGAGATCGATGGCGACCATCCCCGGCGCCATGTCGACGAGCGCCATGGCGGCGGAGAACGGCGACACCCGGCGCACGCCTTCGGTGTCAAGGGTCCGCGTCGCCCGCTCGATGACCTCGAGGCCGCCGATCCCCGAACCGATCAGCACCCCGACGTCGGTCGAATCCGCGGCGATGTCGAGCCTGGAATCCTTGACGGCCTCGCGCGCCGCTGCCATCGCAAAGAGGACGTGGGGAGTGCCCCGCCGAGCCTCCTTGCTGCCGAAGATGCCGGCGGCGTCGAAGCCCTTCACCTCACCGGCGATGTGCACCGGGAGCGCTGTCGAGTCGAAGTGGGTGATTCGCGAGATGCCGGGGCGACCGTTTCGGATCGCGTCCCAGCTCTCGGGCGCGCTGTTGCCCACCGGCGAGACGGCGCCCATCCCGGTGACGACGACACGGCGCTGCGGCTGCTCAGACATGCGCGTCTAGCCTAGCCGACGCGTCTCAGGCCGACGCCCGGGTGCTATCGCTCCTCGCCGCGGCGGATCCGCTCCAGTCGCCTGCGGACCTCCGGGTCCAGCCCATCCTCCACCCGCGTGCTCCGCCGGCTCTCGTCGCGCATCCGCTTGGTCTCGGTGTCGACTCCTCCAGCGACCCGTGCGACCTCGGACTCGAGCGCGCGAGCGCCCATGGTCGCCACGCCCATACCGCCTACGACGTCGCGCTCGAGGCGGTCGTCGGTGGCAACCACCACGTCGGCGCCGTCGCCGCGCTGCACCGCACGGTAAGCAGCGCGCTCGATGATGTGATCCGCACTGGCGCGCTTCGAGCCGAAGAGCACGGTCACGCCATCGTGCTGTTCGCCGCCAGCAAAGCCGCTGGGACGCGACTGACCATCGAACACCACCGTGACCGCGACCCCGGTCTGCCCGGCGTACTCGGCGAGGGCACTGGTCAGCTGGCGGCGCGCGTCCTCGAGACCGCGGGTACGCATGGTCAGCTTCAGCGCCGGCCACGCATGGACGATGTTGTAGCCGTCGACGATCAGCTCGCGCATGACGCCTGCATATGCCGAGTCATCGCGCCGTGAAGCCACGCTGCCGCTGTACCTCGAAGAGCAGCACCGCTGCTGCCGCGCCCGCGTTGAGCGACGCGACGTGTCCGAGCATCGGGATCGACACCAGCACATCGCAGTGCTCGCGGGTGAGCCGGCGCATTCCCGCGCCCTCAGCACCGACCACGATCGCCGTCGGCCCGGTCAGATCGACGCTGTCGTAGCGCGCCCGCGCATCGGCGTCGAGTCCCACCCGCCAGATGCCCGCATCGCCGATGACGTCGAGCCCCTGCGCCAGGTTGGGCACGGTCACGAGCAGGAGGTGCTCGGTCGCACCGGCAGAAGCCTTGACAGCGGCGGGGGTGAGTGGCGCCGCGTGATGGCGGGGGACGACGATGCCGTCGGCGCCGCATGCCTCGGCGCTGCGCGCGATCGCGCCGACGTTCTGCGGATCCTGGATGCCGTCGAGCACAACCAAGAGTGCGGGTTCGCGAACGGTGTCGAGCAGGTCGTGGATGGTGAGCGCCTGGCGTGCATGGAAATAGCCGGCGACCCCTTGGTGGTGTTCGGTGTGGGCGATGTCGTCGAGACGCTGGCGCGAGACTTCCTCGACGAGGATGTCCCGCGCTTCCGCGAGCACGAGGATCTCGGTGAGGCGGGCCTCAGGCCGCAGCGCGCCGGCGACCACGATCTTGCGCGCGCTGCGACCGGCGCGCAGGGCCTCGAGCACCGGGTTGCGCCCGTAGAGAATGTCCACGCGGTCAGTCGCGTCGCTTCGCGGCTCGCTTCCAGCGCTGCCCCTGTGCCGTATCCTCCACCTCGATCCCGCGCGCGGCGAGCTGGGTGCGAAGCCGGTCGGAGAGCGCGAAGTCACGCGCCGCTCGAGCTGCGGCGCGTTCGTTGAGCATGCGCGCCTCTTCGGCGTCGGGAGCAGCCTGGTGATCGCGTGCGACGAGGGCCAGCACGCCGAGCACGCCGTCCACCTCCTCGAGGAGGTGATGAAGCGTGCGCTGCGTGTCGACCGCGACCGGGCCGTTGTCGAGCACGCGATTCACATCGCGCAGACCGGAGAAGACGATGCCCATCGCCTCGGGCAGGTTGAGGTCATCGTCCATGGCCTCGTCAAAGCCGATGCGCATCCCGCGCACCGACGCGAGCACGGTTTCGTCGCGATCACCTCCCTCCTCCACCGTGTGCAGCCCGGCGACGCGCGCCTGGAACGCCACCAACCGTTGCACCGCCTCGTGGCTGTCGGCGAGCAGCTCGTCCGAGTATTCGAGTGGCTTGCGATAGTGGGTGCGCGCCGCGAGCAGGTAGCGCAGCGCCGCGGGGCTCGCGCCCTCGTCGACCACCTCGCGCACGGTGGCGAAGTTGCCGAGCCGCTTCGCCATCTTCTCGCCGCTGACGCGCAGGTGCTGGCTGTGGCACCAGATGCGCACGAACTGCTTGCCGGTCGCCGCCTCCGACTGCGCGATCTCGTTCTCGTGGTGCGGAAAGATGTTGTCGACGCCGCCGCAGTGGATGTCGAAGCTCTCACCGAGCAGCGTCATGCTCATCGCCGAGCACTCGATGTGCCAGCCGGGATGGCCCCGCCCGAGGCGCGTGTCCCAGCCGATCTCGTCGGGTCCGACCGCCTTCCAGAGCGCGAAGTCGCGGACGTCCTCCTTGGTGTAGTCGTCGGCGTCGATGCGTCCGCTCGCACCCGCGACCAGACCTTCGGCGTTCGCACCGCTCAGCCTCCCGTACCCGGGAAACGCGGCGATGTGGAAGTAGTAGCTGCCGTTCGCCTCATAGGCGGCGCCGGCGCGCACCAGGCGTTCGATGAGGTCGACCATCTGCTCGATGTACGCAGTGGCGCGCGGGTAGTGGTGCGCCGGGCGGATGCCGAGGGTATCGCGGTCCTCCTCGAACGCGGCGATCCAGGGCGCCGTCTCCGCCTCGAGCGTGTTGCCGTGCTCCATCGCGTTCTTGATGATCCGATCGTCGACGTCGGTGAGATTCATCACGTGGGTGACGCGCTCGAAGCTCCGGTCGAGCCAGCGCCGCAACACGTCCTCGAAGATGAAGGTGCGGAGGTTGCCGATGTGGACGCGGTTCCACACCGTCGGTCCGCAGGTGTACATGCGCACGTGTCCCGGCGTGATCGGTTCCACCGCAACGAGCTCCCGGCTCATCGTGTCGTGGAGGTGGAGGGTCACTGCCGTTCCAGCAGCACCGTCGCCGACGCGGCGATTCCCTCGCTTCGACCGCAGAATCCCATGCCGTCGGTGGTGGTCGCGCCGACGGCGATCGTTCCAGGATCCAGTCCCAGGCCTGTGGACATCGCCAGCGACATCGCCTCCAGGTGCGCGGAGAGGCGCGGCTCCTCTGCGATGGCGATGACGTGCCCGCTGATGACCGTCCAATTCGCCTCGCGCAGCTTTCCGGCCACGATCGTCAGGAACTCTGCGCCCGAGGTGTCTCGCCAGTGCGGGTCCCGGGATGGGAAATGCTGGCCCATGTCGCCGAGACCCGAGGCGCCGAGGATGGCGTCGATGAGTGCGTGCACCACCGCGTCACCGTCGGAGTGGCCGAGCAGCCCGCGGCTGTAGGGGATGAGGACGCCGCCAAGCATGAGATGGCGGCCGGGGATGAACCGGTGGGCGTCGACGCCGTGGCCGATGCGCAGCGTCATCGCTCCGCCCCGAGGAGCGCGCGAAGCAGGACGAGGTCCTGGGGAAAGGTCACCTTGAAGTTGCGCGGGTCACCCGGGACGACCGCGACCGGCGCGCCGATCGCCTCGACCATCGCCGCGTCGTCGCCGGCCTCGATCGCGTGCGTCGCCGCGTGCAGGTGAGCCCTGCGGAGCAGGTCGGCGCCGAACGCCTGGGGGGTCTGCACGGCGATCAGTGACGAGCGGTCGAGGGTGGCCGAGACCCGGCCGTTCTGCACCTGCTTCACAGTGTCCACGCAGGGTACCCCGGTGATCGCCGCTCCTTCACTCCGGGCGGCGTCGAGCACGGCGCCGAAGAGCCCGGGCGGAGTGAGCGGACGGGCGGCGTCGTGGACGCTGATCCAAGCATGGTCACCACAGCGGTCCAGGGCCGCGGCGACGCTGTCCTGACGGCGCTGGCCACCCTCGAGGAGGATGACCGGGGGCAGCTCGTGGAGCGTGGCGAGATCCTGGATCGCCTGCCAGCGTGCTGTCGGAGCGGCGATCACCACCAGGTCGAAACAACCGGCCGCAGCGATGGACTCGAGGGTGATCGCGAAGACCGGGCGACCGCCGGCGTCGGCCCACAGCTTGTCCTCCCCCGTCCGCACCCCGCGCCCGAAGGCGGCCACGATCAGCGCGCTGGTCAGCGCAGGGGGACCTTGGTGCGCGCCGGCTTGAGGGCGCGCGGCTTGACAGGTTCGTCGGGGTTGAGCGACGCGAAGATCATCCGGCCCGCGGTGGTCTGAAGCACTGTCGTGACGGTGACGGTAACTGTCTCGTCCACGTGGTTGCGTCCATTCTCCACGACGACCATGGTGCCGTCCTCGAAGTAGCCGACGCCCTGGTGGGGCTCCTTGCCCTCCTTGACGATGGCAATGGCCATGCTCTCGCCGGCGGAGACGATCGGTTTGACCGCGTTGGCGAGATCGTTGAGGTTGAGCACGCGCACGCCCTCGATCTGGGCCAGTCTATTGAGGTTGTAGTCCTGGGTCATCAGCGCCGCGCTGCGCGCTCGGGCGAGCTTCACGAGACGGGCGTCGACGTCCGGCGTTCCGGGGAAATCGAGGTCAACCAGCTCGCAGACGACGTCCTCGGCCTTCTGGAGGGCATCCACCACGCCGAGGCCCCGGCGTCCCTTCTGCCGGCGGAACGGATCCGCCGAGTCGGCAACGCGCTGCAACTCCTCGAGCACGAAGCCGGGAATGAGCAGGCGGCCCGGGACGAAACCGGCGGCGGCGACGTCGACAATCCGGCCGTCGATGAGGACACTCGTATCCACGATCACCGGCTGGCCGTCGAGGGGCGCGAGGCCCTCATCGATATCGGTGCTCGCGGACGGGGCCCGCCCGAACAGAACCGAGACCGCGTCTCGGCGCCGGGTGCCGGCACGGACGCCGGCGTAGATGAGGGCGGCGGCGAGGCTGAGCGAGATGATCACCCCGAGCCCCCAGGGCAGGGGGTTGAGGAGCACCGCCACCAGCGCGGCAATGACCAGGGCGGCGAGGAGGCCGATCAGGCCGCCGATGACCTGTCCGGCCGGCGCCTCGTCAAGGGTGCGCTCCAGCCAGAGGTACGGCTCGACGCTAAGCAGCGGCGCGGCAAGTGCGAGCGACGCCGCGCCGGCTGCCCCCGCGGCGAGCAGAGCAGCGCCCGCCGAGGTGGTGTTCGCGGTGAGCATGGTCCGCGAGTTGGAGAGGATGAAGGCGGCGTAGAGAATGCCGAAGACGAATCCCGCGCAGGCCCCGACCACCCTCGAAAGGGTCCGAGCTCGACGGATCGTCCGATCGGCATGGGGGTGCATCCAATCGATTGAACCACAGGATCTTCGCGCCAAAAGGCGGCGCGACACGACGGTCACCCGAGCAGCGCAACTGCCTCGCAGACGTTGCGAACCCGATGGCAGCGAAGACCGTTGGGCACTGTGCCGCGGAAGCTGTCGGGGAGCATCACCGCCTCCATGCCGACGGCGGCCGCCTCGGCAAGGCGTACCTCGGTCCGCGAGACCCGCCGTACCTCGCCGCCGAGGCCGAGCTCGCCGATCACGGCGCAAGTCGGTGAGAGCACTCGGTCGAGCGCCGACCCGGTCACCGCAAGCGCTACCGCGAGGTCCGCGCCCGGATCGGTCAGCCGGACCCCGCCGGCGACGTTGACGAAGACGTCGAGCCTGGGCAGCGCGATCCCGGCTCGCCTGGCGAGCACCGCGAGCATCAGATGGAGCCGGTTGAGCTCGAAGCCCGATGCGGTCCGCCGCGGAAACTCGAAGGGAGACGCGACCGCGAGGGCCTGGACCTCGACGGCCATGGGGCGGAGCCCGTCGCAGGTGACGGTGAGCACGCTCCCCGCCGCGCCGAGTGATGCGCCGTCGAGCATGCCCCGTCCCGGTGCGGCGAGGTCGCGCATGCCATCGCGCACCATGCTGAACAGCCCCACCTCACCGGTGGCGCCGAAGCGGTTCTTGATGCCTCGCAGGAGGCGGTGCTCGCCGAGCCGCTCCCCCTCGAGGTAGAGGACGACGTCCACCATGTGTTTGAGCGTGCGGGGCCCCGCGATCGCCCCTTCCTTGGTGACGTGGCCGACGAGGAGGACGGGGACGCCCGTCGCCTTGGCCACATCACTCATGCGGAGCACCGCCGCCCGAACTTGGGAAACGCTTCCTGGGGGGCCTGCCATGGCCGCATCGCGCAACGTCTGTACCGAGTCGACCACCACCAACGAGGGCCGCTCCGCCTCGATGGTCGCAATCACGGTATCGACATCGGACTCGACGAGCAGGCGGACTCTGGCGCCACCGCACCCGAGCCTCCGGGCGCGGAGCGCGAGCTGCTCGAGCGACTCCTCACCACTGCAGTACAGCGCGGGCGAGGCCTGATCGCCGCAAGCGTGAGCCACCTGGAGGGCGAGAGTCGACTTGCCGATGCCCGGATCGCCGCCGAGCAGGACGACGCTGCCTGGGACGATGCCGCCGCCGAGCACGCGGTCCAGCTCGAACGAGCCGCTGGGGTCGACGCGGGCCGGCGCCGCCATCACCGCTTCCAAGGGAGTGCTCGCCGCTGCGGCGACGCCCGCGGTTCCGCGAGCAGTCAATCGCACGGCTGCCTCAGTCAGGCTGTTCCAGGCTTCACACGCCGGGCAACGCCCCTGCCACTTCGGTGCCTCCGCGCCGCAGGAGGAGCAGATGAAATGCACCCGGGGTGCGGAGCGCTGCAGGTCGGTGGCCATGGGCCACGCATACTACCGAACAGATGTGCGCTGAGTCAAGTGAGGGTATATATCCCCGCACCGTAGAAATGATCTAGAGTCATCAGATGGCGACAGTCACTGCGACGGGGATGGGTTTCTCGGTGACGCAGCTCGTGACGATCATCGGGGTGATCGTGGCGGTCATTACGGCTCTGATCTTCGACTGGCCCGCTCGGGTCTGGAAGGCGGTGCTTAGGTGGAGAGGGCAGCGCCCTATTGCCGTGAACAACGAGCGACCCGACCTAGACCCAGACTGGCCGGACGGCCCGATTACCCTTCCCGACGACCCGAAACGCGAAGGTGCCCGAAGCGTGGTCCTGCATCTCTACAACCATGCCGACCATCAGCGCCATGTCATCGTGCGCGAGGATTCAGACGTTCACGGTCCGGCAGAGGCGCGGCTCGTCAGTCGGTCATTTTGGATCCAGGGACACACGGGCATGAATGTCGCGTTTACCCTCACTGCACCGCGCTACTCGTGGGCAGATGCGCCCGTGGTACAGCTCAGACTGAAGGGGTCAACCGATGCCGGAGAGAAGATTCGCTGGCGCGGGAAGGTCACTCCGCTTCCCTACAACTACGCAGGGGTGTTCGTAGCGTTCGGACCCTGAGCCTTGGGGGTGCGTCGTCATGACGCCCCGGCGCTCACGTCTAACCCGTCTGGGCTTGCATTGCCACGACCCTTGCGCTCATTGCACCCAAGTTGATTCTGAGGTGTCGTCATGACGCCACGAAAAGATCGACTGCGGGTAGGGAGCAAGACTGAAGAACCGCAGCGACGCGGGGATCAGCTCGTAACGAACGAGACGCACGAGGTCATCGACTACGGCGGTGACGGTCTGGCCTCTAGCGGGACTGCCCTTCCCGAAGAGTATCTGGATGCGAATGCTCAGATATGGGTCTATCTCCATTTGTGGAGCCGCATACGAGACTGTGAGGCACTTCTTGCCGTATTCGAGGGGTTCCGGACTAATCCAGATGGGTCGTTCCCACACGGGGAACTGACGCGCCGCCTCGAAGTTGTCTCGCGTGTATTTCTTCCGGAGCGCACCCGCAGCGAGTACGGTGACCAACTGGGCACGGTGCTTGTCGATGATGTCCAAGTCATGCAGGACGGCGAGCCGCTTGCCGGTGGTGGTTCCCTTGTACGGCTGTACAGAGTCGATCCACTCCCTGATGTCGTCCCGCACGTCGATCTTGAGACTTGGCTCCTCGGCTCCCGTGCATTTGTTTCGCACGGTCTCGGTGTGACAGACCGGAAAGGTGACTTGGTTGTCGGGTTTGACCCCACTCGCGAGAACCAGGTTATAAGCAAGATGGTCGAGGGCGCTGCGGAGATTGTGAATGCAGTCCCCCAAACTGGCGAGAACGGAATCGGGAACGCGGAGGACATCCTCCGGGGCCTTGAGGGGATTGGTTGGATAAAACGAGTGATCAAATCCATCTCGCTCGATCTTCGGCACGAAGCTGAACACCCCGACCTCGTCTATAGCGGAGAGTTCCCGGTGCAGGGCCTTTTGATGAGTCTCTGCGCGCCACACCTTGAGATCTACGGAGTGAAGATCGGGCGTCTTCGGCTTCTTGGGGTGCTGGCGTTTCGGCACGCGCTATCCTCTCCCTATGCCGAAAGAGCCGGCGATCGAACAGTACACACCAAAAGGGCTCAAGATCCCGATCCCGACGCGGGGCGAGTTCGACGCCAACCTCGACAAGCTGCTCAAGGCTCCGCCGCCGCCGTCGAAGTACCGAAAGGGCAAGCGGTCAGGCGACGGGCCGACAGGCAAGCCCGAGGAGTAGGCGGAACTTCGCCTCTCCCACCGGGACTCGGCGCACGCCGCGCTGACGGCGGGTGAACTCGCGATGGTTGTAGCGCCATGCGTACTCGTCAAGGTAGGACTGAAGCCACTTCGTGGATACGGAGCGAGAGACGCCACCCAAGCCGCCCTTGACGAGCGACCAGAAGCCCTCGATGGTCTGAGTATGAACGTCGCCGTCCACATAGACCTTGGCCGAGTGCCTGACCCGGTAGTGCGACGCTACTTCGAGACCTTCGAGGTTGTCGTAGATACGGAACTCGTCAGTGAAGATGGTCGAGGACGGGAGCATGTGAACGCGGGCGAGTCGCGACGCTTCGATCAGGGTGGCAGCGCCGACGTGCTTGACGACGACCTTGCCTTGGCGCTCCACGGCACCCATCACGACGCGCTCGTTGAGACTGCGGCCATGCTGGCCGGGACCGTCCGAGAGACGGCGCTGACGAGTGAGGTACATCTCGTCCATCTCGACCTTGCCGCCGAGGACGACCGTGAGGTTGTCCTGAGACATGAGCGAGTTGCGGATGACGTTGAACATCCGCCACGCGGTCTTGTAGGTGACGCCAAGCTCGCGTTCGAGCTGCTTTGCGGAGATACCGCATCGGGTGCTTGTGATGAGGAAGAGGGCGTAGTACCAGAGATGGAGCGACGTGGACGACTTGTGGAAGATCGTCCCAGCCGTGGGATGGACGTGGCGTCCGCAGTGGGTGCAAGTCCACGACTGGCGACCGTCCCCGTTGGCGTACTTGTGGAAGGTCCGCTCCACGCCGCAGTCGGGGCACAGGGCATGCTCGCCATCGGGCGAGTAGCGGGTACGCCACAGGTGGGAAAGGCACGCGTCGTCATCGGGGAACTCCGCCATGAACTCCATGACAGAGAACCGCGATTCCGAGGCGGTCCCGCGAGTGGGGTTCTTCCGGTTCGACATGAGAGCATCATACCACAATCTTCTACGGTTAGGGGATACTTACCCAAGTGAGTGTGTTCGCGATTACCGAGAATGGACGGCGGTGGCTAGCGCGAACGCGACGGCCGGTATCTGCCTCTGGGGCTCTGGGCGCCGACCGGCTCCGGATCATCCTTGCCCTCGAGGCGCCGGCGCAACTCGACGAGGCGATCGCGCAGCTCGGCGGCGCGTTCGAACTCGAGGTCCCGCGCCGCGCGCAGCATCTCCTTCTCGACGTCCTTGGCCAGGCGCAGGACTTCGTCCGGTGGCAGCCCGGATGCCTCCTGGAACGCCGCTGCGCGCAGCGATTGCTGATCCCGATGCGACTCCATCTGGTACACGGCCTTGACGATGGAGAGTGGAGTGATGTCGTGCTCGACGTTGTAGGCGACCTGCCTGGCCCGGCGCCGGTCGGTCTCCGCGATGGTCCGCGCCATGGCGTCGGAGGTCCGGTCCCCGTACATCACGACGTGCCCGAAGACGTTGCGCGCGGCGCGCCCGACCGTCTGGATCAGCGAGCGGTAGCCGCGCAGATACCCCTCCTTGTCGGCGTCGAGGATGCCGATGAACGACACCTCGGGAAGGTCGAGCCCTTCGCGCAGCAGGTTGATCCCCACCAGGACATCGAAGACCCCCAGGCGAAGGTCGCGGATGATCTCGACGCGCTCGAGGGTGTCGATATCGCTGTGCAAGTACCTGACTTTGATGCCCGCCTCGCGCAGGTAGTCGGTGAGGTCCTCGGCCATCTTCTTGGTGAGCGTTGTGATCAGGCAGCGTTCGTGGCGCTCGATGCGCCGGCGCATCTGGGCGATCAGGTCGTCGATCTGTCCGTGCGACCCCTTGACCTCGATGGTCGGATCGACCAGACCGGTCGGCCGGATGATCTGCTGCACCACCTGGGTGGCGCGGCCCTCCTCGTAGTCCCCCGGGGTGGCGCTGACGTAGATGATCTGATCGATCATCGAGTCCCACTCGGCGAACGTGAGAGGTCGGTTGTCGAGCGCCGACGGGAGCCGAAACCCGTACTCAACCAAGGGGATCTTGCGCGCGCGGTCCCCCTTGTTCATGCCGTCGATCTGCGGCACCGCGACGTGCGACTCGTCGACGACGATGAGCGCGTCCTGGGGAAGAAAGTCGAGCAGGCAGAAGGGCCGCTGACCCTCGGCGCGGTTGCTGAGGTGGCGTGAATAGTTCTCGATGCCCGCGCAGGTCCCGGTCTCGCGCATCATCTCCATGTCGAAGTTGGTGCGCTGGCGAAGCCGCTGCGCCTCGAGCAGCCGGCCACGCTCCTCGAGCCTGGTGACGCGCTCCACCAGCTCCGCCTCGATGGCGACCAGGGCACGGTTCATCTGCTCCTGCGGGGTCACATAATGCGTGGCCGGAAAGACGGTCAGCTCATCGCGCACGGTGAGGATCTCGCCGGTGAGTGGATCGAAGTCCTTGATCGACTCGATGGTGTCGCCGAAGAATTCCACCCGTGTGGCGATTTCCTCGTATGCCGGCTGGACGTCGACGACGTCGCCGCGAACCCGGAACCGAGTGCGCCCGAAATCCATGTCGTTGCGCGAGTACTGGAGGTCGGAGAGCTTGCGCAGCAGGATGTCCCTGCGCCACGAGTCGCCGCGCTTGACGGTGAGCGACTCGCCCAGATAGTTCTCCGGCGAGCCGATGCCGTAGATGCACGAGATCGATGCGACCACCACGACGTCGCGGCGGGTCAGGAGCGCGCGGGTCGCGCTGTTGCGCAACCGATCGATCTCGTCGTTGCGCGACGAGTCCTTCTCGATGTAGGTGTCAGTGCGGGGGATGTACGCCTCGGGCTGGTAGAAGTCGTAGAAGGAGACGAAATACTCCACCGCGTTGTTGGGGAAGAATTCGCGGAATTCCGCCCACAGCTGCGCCGCCAACGTCTTGTTCGGCGAGAGCACCAGCGTCGGCCGCTGCTGCTGGGCTATGAGGTTGGCGATCGTGAAGGTCTTGCCGGAGCCGGTGACGCCGAGCAGGACCTGTTCACGCTGTCCCTCGGTGAGTCCCCGGTTGAGCGCCTCGATCGCTGCAGGCTGGTCACCTGCCGGTTTGAAGGGCGCGAGCAACTCGAAGGCAGGCATGCATCCAGTCTAGCGGGGTCAGTGAAAACGCCCCTCAGCCGGCGGCGGCGTAGATCTCCTCCAGACGAGCGGCGACCGCGTCCCAGGACTGCTCGGCACGCGTCGCGTCCCGGCCTCGCTCCCCCGTCTCGACGCGGCGGCGAGGGTCATCGAGCAGCGCCGCCACCGCCTCGCGCAGCGCAACCACATCGCCAGACGGGACCAGCACCCCGCCGCCTCGAACCGCATCGCGCAGCCCGTCGACGTCGTAGCCGACCACCGGGGTGCCTGCAGACTGCGCTTCGAGCGCAACCATTCCGAGTCCCTCGAATCGAGAGGGCATGATCACCAGGGCGGCGCGCGCGTACTCGCGCTGCAGCGCGGCACGATCGAGCCGCCCCAGGTAGTCGATGCGTCCCCCGCTCGCTGCGGCGGCCCGTCGCACCTCGCCCTCGAGGCTTCCCCCGCCGACGATCACGCCCCGCATCCCTGGGACGGTTCCTGCAAGCGCTTTGACCACCGAAAGCGCATCGAGGATTCCCTTCTCGCGTTCCAGGCGACCGACGAAGAGCACGCGTCCCTCCTCGTGTTCCACGCCCGGAAGATCGACAATGTCGACCCCGTTGGGCAGCACCTCGATGCGCGACGCGGGAATGCCCATCTCCAGCAGGGAGTTGGCGGTGGAGCGTGAGACCGGCAGCACCATCACCGCGTTGCGGTAGCTGCGCGCCTCGATGCCGGCCAGCAAACGCTTGACCGAGCCTCGTGCGTGCGCCTGACGGTAGGTGTGGTGGGCCGTGTAGACGATCGGCACGTCGATGCGTTTCCAGATCATCACGCCACCTGGTCCGCCGTGCGCGTGCACGACGTCTGGTGAGCCGCGCAGCAGGATCTGCGGATAGCGGTTGAGCTGCAGGGAAAGGTCGAGCGGGGCGCGACCCGTGCGCCGCGCCACCGCGATGGCGTTGCTGCCGCGTCCGGAGATGCTGTGCACGCGTGTGCCTCGTTTCGTCAAGGCCTCGCGCATGCCGTGGACGACGACGCCCTGGCCCCCGAGCGGCGGGTCGTCGTCGTAGCTGACCATGGTCACGCGGGTCATCGCTGACAGTGGGCGCAGTAGACGGTGGTCCGGCCCGCTGTCTGGGTGCGCCGCAGCGTTGCACCGCATTCGAAGCACGGCTCGCCGGCACGCCCGTACACCTGCAGCCGCTCCTGGTTGCTGCCACGCCCGTTCCACACGTCGCGATAGTCGTCGACGCTGCTCCCACGATTCGCCACCGCGCTGGCGAGGACACGCGGGATAGCGTCGAGGAGCGCCGCCCGCTCACGGCGCGTGAGCCGATGGCAGCGCCGAGTGGGGCGAATCCCCGCCATGAAGCACGCCTCGTCGATGTAGATGTTGCCCAGGCCGGCGACGCCCTTCTGGTCGAGCAACGCAGCCTTGATCGTCCTGGTGGTGTGGCGGAGCACAGCGTCGAGGCTCGCCTGCGAGAACGCCTCGGAGAGCGGCTCGACGCCGAGACGGGGCATCACCCGCGCATCGGAGAGTGTCTCGCGCGATCCGTACGCGATCCGTCCGAAACGCCGCGCGTCATCGAAGCGGAGCTCGCGCCCGTCGTCGAGCGCCGCGCGAATGTGAGTGTGCTTCGGCACCGGGTCATCCGCATCGCAGACGAGCAGATGCCCAGTCATGCCCAGGTGCACCATCAGCTCGTCACCCGAATCGAGACCGAGCAGCAGGTACTTCCCCAGCCGCTCAACTCTCTCGAACCGCTGCCCAGTGAGCAGCGCCGGCAGGGTGGTGCCGTCCGGGTAGCGCACCACGTCGGGGCGGAGCACGGTGACGCCCTCGATTCGCCGCCCGGTCACCGCGCCGCGCAGGTCTCGAGCCACGGTCTCGACCTCGGGAAGCTCGGGCACCTCAGCTCCTCGCGACGGGTGTCATGTCCCCCCAGTTGTCGCCGACCTTGACGTCAACCTCGAGGGGTACTTTGAGTGCCTCGGCGGCGCCCATGCGTTCGCGGAGCAGCGGGATCAGGGTTTCGAGCTCTTCAGCGGGCGCCTCGAGGAGCAGCTCGTCATGCACTTGCAGGAGCATCCGGCTGCGCAATCCGGCTTCGCGAAGCGCATCGTCGACCAGGATCATGGCCTGCTTCATGATGTCCGCCGCGCCTCCCTGGATGGGCATGTTCACCGCCATGCGCTCGGCGGCGAAGCGGAGCTGGCGGTTGGCGGCTCTGATGTCGGCGATGTAGCGCCGGCGGCCGATGAAGGTTTCGACAAACCCATACTCCCGAGCGTGATTGCGGGTCTGCTCGAGGTATGTGGTCACGGCGGGGAAGTTGCGAAAGTAGGCGTCGATGAAGGCGTGCGCCTCCTCTCGACTCATGCCCGTGTCGCGAGCGAGCCCGAAATCGCTGAGTCCGTAGACCACGCCGAAGTTGACCACCTTGGCGATCCTGCGCATGTCCGGGGTCACGTCCTCGGGCGCGACCGAGTACACCTCCGCGGCGGTGCGCCGGTGAATGTCCTCGCCGCGCTGGAAGGCCTCGATGAGCTCACGCTCACCGCTGACGTGGGCGAGGACGCGCAGCTCCACCTGCGAGTAGTCGGCGCTCACCAGGCGCTGCCCGGTATCGGCATGGAACGCGCGGCGTATCCGCTGACCCCACTGGGTGCGCACCGGGATGTTCTGCAGGTTGGGATCCGACGACGAGAGCCGGCCGGTGGTCGCGACCGCCTGATTGAAGGATGTGTGCACTCGCGAGTCGGCGGTGCACAGCAGCGGCAGCGCATCGACGTAGGTGCTCTTCAGCTTGGTGAGCTGGCGCCACTCGAGGATGAGCTCGACGACCGGGTGCTCACCGCGCAACGTCTCGAGGGTGTCGGCGTCGGTGCTGCGCCCGGTCTTGGTCTTGCGCCCGCTGGCGAGGCCGAGGTCGTCATAGAGGAAACGCCCGAGCTGCTGCGTGCTCCCCGGGTTGAAGGTGTACCCGGCGGTGTCCTGTACCTCGCTCTCGATCTCCAACACGCGGGTGTGCATCTCCTTACTGATCGCACCGAGGAGATCACAGTCCACAGCAATGCCTTCGACCTCCATCGCCGCGAGGATTGGGACCAGGGGCAGCTCCATGGAATCGTGCAGGCGAGTCGCGTTGGCGCGCTCCATATCCTTGATGAGCACGTCGCCGACCGGGTCGATCAGACCGATCCAGGCACCGTAGTACGCGGCCGCCTCGTCCACCGGTACATCGGCGATCCCGCGCCGGGAACGGCCCGAGCCCAGCAGCGACTCCTCGGCATCCACCTGGAGTGCGGCGAGATCGTGCGCAAGCACCGGCAGCGTCGGCACCTTGAGCCGCGAATTCGTCAGGTATGCTGCAAGCAGTGCGTCGAAGTGCAGGCCCCGCACCGTGATCCCGCGCCGTCGCCACGCAAGCAGCTCGCGCTTGAGGTCGTAGCCCCGCTTGGGGATACTCGAGTCGCCGAGCACTTCCTCGACGGCAGTCACCGCGGCTGGATCGGCGTTGCGTTCGAGCCCCGCGTGCCACACCGGCACGTAGTAGGCGATGTCCTCACCGGTCGGCGCCAGCGCAACGCCGATGAGGTCCCCGGTGCGCGGGTTGCCGTCCACCACGCTGTGCACCGCAACCGAACCGGCTGCGCGGATGCGCTGCACCGCTTCGGCCGCCTGGTGCGCGTCGATCACCACCTCCACGTCGGTCGCCGGTGATGTCAGATCGCCGACCGGGACCTCGGCCTCGCGCGTTGCAGCCGACGCCGGCGGTGCGTCCTCATCGACCGTGCGTCCGGGGAGTCGCGGGAGCAGGCTGCGAAACTCGAGACGGTCGAACAGCTCGCGGACCGCGCCCTGGTCGTAGTTGAAGAGACGCGCGCCCTCGAGCGGAAGCTCCACGTCGACGTCGGTGACGATGGTGGCGGTCCACTTGCTCAGGCGCGCCTGCTCCATGTGCTCCTCGAGCGCGCGCCGCACCCGACCCGGGGGCATCGTGGGCACAGCTTCGAGCACTCGCTCGAGCGGTCCGTACTGCTGCACCAGTGCCATCGCAGTCTTCTCGCCGATTCCCGGGACCCCCGGGATGTTGTCGCTGGGATCTCCTTGCAGGGCCTTGAAATCGACGACCAGCGGCGGCTCGAAGCCGTAGCGTTCCCGGACCTTGTCGAGGTCGTAGATGATCGTGTCGGAAATGCCGCGCCGGCTCGCGAAGACGCGCACGTGCTCGGTCACCAGCTGGAGCGTGTCGAGGTCGCCGGTGAGGATGATGACGTCGAGTCCGGCTGCTTCCGCCTTGCGCGCCAGGGTCCCGATGACGTCATCGGCCTCGAAGGTCGGGACCTCGACGATGGGGATACCGAGCACCTCGACGACCTCACGTGCCCAGGGAAACTGCGCCTGCAGCTCCACCGGTGCGCGCGATCGTTGCGCCTTGTACTCGGCGAACCGCTCGTGACGAAAGGTTGGTCCCGCCAGGTCGAAGGCGGCCACCGCAAAGGTCGGGGTCGTATCGTTCAGCGCTTTGAACAACATCGACGTGAACCCGTACGCGGCGTTGGTCATCTCGCCCCGGCTGTTGCTCAATGCGGGCATCGCGAAGAACGCGCGGTACACGAGGTTGTGACCATCCACCAGCAACAGGGTCTCGCGTGCCACAGAGGACCATGGTAGCGGCGTCGTGGGTACGGCCTCGGTCGCGCGCGTTCGGGGTTATGATCGAGTGATGGCAGACCTGGTGGAGATGACCGTCGACAGCATCAGGGTGCACATGCCGACGGGGCAGCACGTGGTGATCCTCAAGGAGAAGACCGCGGATCGCTACCTCCCCATCTGGATCGGCATCAACGAGGCCAATGCGATCGCGTTGAAGATCACCGGGATCACCCCGGAGCGGCCGATCACGCACGACCTTCTCGCCAATCTCCTCAGTGCCGTTGAGGTGACCGTCGAGCGTATCGTGGTCACGTCGCTGAGCAACGAGGTGTTCTACGCGCGGATCCTCGCCCAGGTCGACGGTCGCCGTCTGGAGATCGATTCGCGTCCGTCTGACGCCATCGCCGTCGCCGTGCGCGTGGGCGCGGGCATCTTCGTCGCCGATGAGGTCCTCGACAAGGCGGGGGTCCTGCCCGAGGCGGACAAGGACGGCGAATTGACCGAGACAGACCCGGAAAGCGAGGAACGGCTCGCCAAGATTCGCGACTGGGTGAACACCCTCAACCTTCCCGACCTCGGCACCGGCGCCTCGGAGAGCTAGGGACCCTCTCCCTGACCTGATCGCCGCTAGCCGCGGAACAGGGACCAGAACTGAGGGTCCTCGAAGCCGAGCCGCCAGGCGGCTACCCCGGCGAGACCGTAGGTATGTACCAGGGCGACCTTGCGGGCGAGGCTGTCGGCGTCGTCGAAGTAGGTCGTCAGTGAGCCGTCCGGGGAGACGACGTATGGGGTCTGGGTGCCGAAGTTGTAGCCGACCCGGGCGCCCCGGACCTGCAGGGCGTTGTAGAGAACGTTCGAATAGCCCGCCGCGCCGCCGAAGCTGCCCCACTGGCGGCCATACAGGGGAATGCCGAGGAGGGTGTGCGCGGGGTTGAGATCGGGAAGGGTCGCCTCCAGGATTGAAATGTCCCAGTCGAGGCCGGCGACCGGGCCGGGGGTTCCCCCATCTCCGTGCTCGTCGTACGCCATCAAGTCGACGAGGTCGGCAGCCTTGCCGATCGCGGCGACGTCGTAGGCCGCCGAATACTGGTTGAGGCCGGCGAAGTCGTGGGGCACGATATCGACGATGAGCTTGGCGCCGTGGCTGTGGAGGGCGGTCGCCAATTGCTGGAGGAAGGCGGTGAAGGGTGCCTTGTCCGCGGCGAGCATGCCCTCGAAGTCGACGTTGATGCCGGAGTAGCCCACGTACTTGACGGCGGCGGTCATCTCGTTGATGAGCGTGGCGATCGCCTTGGGGTTGTTGAGGAGCTGATCGGTCGCCGTGGGATTCACCGGGTCATTGGCGAGCGACGGCCAGATCGGGATGCCCGCGACCGAGGCCCGGTCGACCGCCGACTGGTCCGGGGTGCCGAGCAGCGTGCCGTCCGCCTGAGCTTGCCAGCCCGTCGGGCTCACCTCGGACATCGCACCGAGGTGGAAGGCGAGCGAGCTGTTGGACGACGCGGTGTTGATCACGAACCCGTCCACCTTGATGCCGGCAACGCTCGGTGCCGCCGGCACCGTCACCCGGCGAATCGTGTGCCGGGGAATGCCCCCGAGCCCCAGGCTGATGCCGGCGTCGAGGTGGGCACCCAAGGCGGTGGGGATGGTCGCCGGCAGTGAGATGGACGCCGGGGCCCGGCCATGCCAGCTCACCCGAGCGTGTTGTCCATCGATCCAGGCAATGGTCGCCCCGGGGAGCGCAGCAGCCACCGCGGGCTGGCTCGGCGGATCGGCGAAGATCGCGTCGACCACCAGGCCTATCGAGGGATCTATGTGGGCGGCGAGCATCGCGGCGGTCGCCGGGATGACCGAGAAGGTGATCTGCTGGGTGCTCAGCCCCGCCACTGCCACCGCCAGACGGTGCGATGAGCTGAGCGCCATCGGCTTGACCGTGGCGGAGAGGTCTTGACCTGCCTGGGCGAGAGCCAAGTTGGCGCCGTCGAGCGTGGCGGTGACGTCGCCGGTCTGGAGGGGGGCACCGGTCGCGTGGAGCCGGAGATCGAGGTTTGAAGGCACATCGGTTGCCCCGGTTCGCAGGCCCACACCACCCGCCGTGATCACGACGTACTGGTAGTTGGGGGGTGAGCTGAGCCCGGGGAGGCTGCAGCCGGAGACCAGCAGCGCCACGGCCAGGCACGCCAGGCGGCGGTGCATCGCCCCAAGTCTAGTCAGGTTGCCCTGACCTTGACGGCGGGCGCCCTAGCTGGTGGTGAGGGTGAGGGTGGCGGTGAGCGCCGGGCTGCCCGGCGCCTCGAATCCGGCGGGGATTGACGCGACGACGTGGAGTTCGGTGCCGGGGGCGAGGCCCGAGGGCACGCTGAAGCCCAGCAGCGTCGCAGCGCCTGAGGATGGGTGCACGGGCGCGGGCGACCCGAACCCGGGCTCGGCAAAAGTGCCTGACCTGGTGCCGATGACCTGGCTCGACGTACCGACCCCGACCGAGACGCAGGGCCGCACCGCGCGGGTCGCCGGCGCGGCGCCTGTGCTCCCAGGGGCACCCAGCGAGGTCACGGGCAGGGACAGCTGCGCGTAGAGGGTGACGGTCTGACCCGGCTTGACGGAGAGCGCGGAGGCCGCCAGCACCAGTTGGGCTCCGGGGAGGCTGGGGCTGGTGATCACCTGCGGCGCGGAGAAGCTCGCCGGCGGCGAAGACCCGGTGATCGGCAGGATTGATTGCGAGCAGGCCGCGTCCTGCGCCTTGCTGCCGGGAGGGGCGATGGCCGGGGCCATCTGGCCCGCGCTGCGGTCGCCGCCGGCCACCGTGGAAGCGGTGCCGCCTGGGACGCCGCCGCCGTTGTGGACGAGGGCGACAATGATCACAACGGCGGCCGCGGCACCGGCGATGGCAGTGGCCGGGAACCGGCGCAGCAACCCCGCGTTGAGCCAGTCGAGGCTGATCCGTGGGCGACGCGAGCCTTCAGCGACCGGAGGCGTCGAGGGCAGATGAATGGGGCGCGGCAGACGCGCTTTGGGGAGCTCGTGGAGCGCTTCCACAGTCGCCGTGAACTCCGCAAACGCTGCCGAACAGTCCTTGCAGTTGCGAATGTGCGCGTGGAAGCGTGCGTCATCGATCGGCGAGAGGTCGTCGTCGTGGGCGGCGGTGAAGAGATCGTCAACGTGACGCCGGGTCATACGTTCTCCTCGGCGAAGCCTGGAAACGCCGCCGTGCCGCGCAGCGCCTTGGCGAGCGTCGATCGACCGCGGTTGAGCCGCGACTTCACGGTGCCGATGGGAACCCGCAGTGCTGCTGACATCTCCTCGTAGCTGAGGTCGTTGACATCGCGGAGGATCACGGCGGCCCGAAAGTCAGGATGCAGCGTGAGCAGCGCATCACGGACCGCTGTCATTCGTTCGCGCGAGAGTGCCGTCGCCTCGGGGCCGAGTGCCGGGTCCGGCAGTTCGACGATATTGCCCTGGTCATCCTCGAGCGGGTCCGCCGGGCGCCGGACTGTTCTGCGCTGGACGTCGTGACTGCAGTTGATGGCGACCCGGAACAGCCACGCGCGGATGGTCTGGCCGCGGAGCATCGGGATCCTGACGTATGCGCGGAGAAAGGTTTCCTGGACGACATCGGCGGCGTCCGCCGGGGTGCCGGTGATCCTGAGGGCCATCGTGTATAGCTCGTCCTGGTGACGGGTGACGATTGCTGCAAAGGCGTCGCGGTCCCCGTGGCGTGCCCGCTCGAGGAGCGCCTCGTCGTCCATGCATTTGAGAGTACGCGCGAATTGGCGCTCAGGTTCCCCACTGAATCCGCCGGATTGCGCTACGAGCCGGTACGCTGTCCTCCCGGCCGGGGTGGCGGAATGGTAGACGCAGCGGTCTCAAAAACCGCCGAGGGCAACCTCGTGAGGGTTCGACTCCCTCTCCCGGCACGGCCTCACGGCCGACCGCGGTCTGCGCTGACCGCGGTCGGCCCCTTGCGTCGGGCTAGTGGACGGTGATCGTGTGGGTGACGACCGGTCCTGCGCCCTGTCCGGGGAACGCGGATCCGGTCCCGCTGAACATCACCAGCGTCGCCGTGAAGGTGCCGGTCTCCGCGTATCTGTGCATCGGGCTGGCACCCGAACCGGTGGACCCGTCGCCGAACTCCCACATGTAGTTGATCACGGGCTGGTTGCTCACCGTGGTCAACGCGCTGAAGGTCACGGACTGACCATCTGCGGGATTCGCCGGTGAGAACGTGAATCCGGCCGAGAACCCGTTCTGGCCGGTTGTGACGATCGCACCCGCCCCCGTCGAGAGCCCGTTGTGGCCGTAGATCGTCAAGCCGATCGAATACGCACCTGCCGCCGGGAACGTATGCGAGATCGTCGGTGTGGTCTGCTCGACCGTCGAAGCGCCGAACAGGTCGTTGAACTGCCAGACGTAGAAGGCGATGCCTCGAAGCGCAGTCGAGCCGGTGGCGTCGAAGTTCATCGTGAGCCCGCTGCCTGCGGTCGCTGTGAATTGCGCCTCGGGCTTATCGGTCGATGGTGCGAGCCGCTGGAGGCACGTGTGACCCTGGTTGCTCCACTCCGTCTGATACCAGTAGAAGTGCCCGTTGATCACCTGGTTGTACTTGGCGCCGTTGGGGGCCTTCCCCAGCGTCGGGCCCATGATGCCGCCGCAGAGGTCGCCGACCTCAAAGCCGTGACCAGGCCCGGAGCCGCCCGTCCAGGCGTCGTTGGGGAGCGGATCGGTCACCGACTCGTTCTGCTCGTGGCTCAGCCCGCCCACCAGCGCGCCGTCCGACGGACCGTTGGGATGGTTCCCGTCATCGCAGCCCGGGTTGCCGGTCACGAAGGGATCGTCGGCGAAGATCACCATCTTTGAGAGGGCGGTGTTCTCGTGGTACGCGCAGTAAAGCGCTAGGGTCGTCGGGACCTCGCCCGCCGAGCAGCCACCGTACGGCGGGGTGATGGTCGGATCGTTCGAGAAGCACCCCTCGACGTGGGGCGGCGTCATCATGAAGTACTCGTGGTGCAGGTCCGCCTTCAAGTTGTGGGCCGTGACGAAGCGCACGACCTCCTGCTGGAGCTGGGCATCGGTGATGCAGTTGGTCACGGGTGCGTTGACCGGGCACTGGCTCGCGGGATACGGCTGCGTGTCGAGAATTCCCCCGGCAAAGGTCACGTTGTAGTGCGAGAACGCGCCGGTCAGGTCGTTGTATTGCGCCGAGACCGAGTTGGTGTTCTGATGGCCGCCGCTGTCGTGGGCCAGGTCCTTGAACCACTGCTCCAGCCCCTTGACATACTGGGGACCGTAGGCGCCCAGGCCGCTCGGGCTCCAGAACACGATGTAGTCGGTGCTCGACGGCATCACCGGGCCGCCGTTGTAGTCCACGTTGCCGAACACCGTGTCGCGCGGAGCGTGCCCCAGCGCGCTGCGGAGCGGCACGTAGGACGCCAGGTTGCCGGTCGGACGGTGCACCGAGGCGGCCGCTGCGCTCGGCGTGGCGACCTGACCGAACGCGATCGCTGCGGTGGCTGACCCGACCAGAAGACTCCAATACCGATGCTTGCCCACGCGCACACTCCTCCTCTCGCCTCCCGGTGACTGGGCAAGGGTCAAAGCACCTGCCCCATCGGTCGGCACTGGTTCTGACGACGATGGTACGCGAGCGGGTTACGGTCCTACCAGCGAGGCCTCCTGTCGGGTCTCCGCGGGATATGTACGGCGAGGCGTTGAAGCGACTCCAGAGGGCGGATGATGGGTGCATGTACCGCGTAGTTGCGTTCGCGATCGGCGGGATGATTCTGCTGGTGGTCGATGTGGCTGCCGTGTACGTCGCGGCGTCCAGCTCTGCGCTTCTCCTCGCGCTGCTGCTCTCTCTCCCCGGGCTCGTGCTCGTCTGGGCTCTGCTGGCCGTTCGTTTCGATGCGCGGCGACGGCCCTACTCGAGGTGGCCGCATCGCGGCGCCACCAGGGTGGGCTACAACCCATGGATCGGCGGCGGGATCGACGAGGATCAGTAGCTGATCACGGCGCCGAACACGAACGGATGTTTGGTATACTAGGCCGATGCAAAATGCCGCGGCTGTCGACCTTCCAGAGCGCCTCGGGGCGCTCGCGGCGCGCATACATGCTGCGACCGCCGAGTTGGTAGCTCTGAGCGCCGAGCTGGACCGCAGTGGCGCTTGGGCAGCGCACGGCATGCGCTCCTGCGCCCACTGGCTCATAGGCGTCGACGTCCAAACCGGCGCCGAGATGGTGCGTGTCGGCCACGCCCTGAAGAACCTACCCGCACTCGCCGCCGCCTTCGAGGAGGGCCGAATCTCCTTCGACAAGATCCGTGCTGTGACCCGGGTCGCGACCCCGGCCGACGACGACGTGTGGCTGATGGTTGCGTTGCACGCTTCCGGAGGCCAGCTCGCGCGCATCTGCCGCGGGGTCCGGCTGGCACTCGAGGCGGACGATCCGCGACGGGCCGAGGACGCGCTCCTCAATCGCGGCGTGCGCGTGTGGTGGCGTGATGACGGGATGCCGGAGCTGATGGCCGTCTTGCCGAAAGAGGACGGGGCTATCGTGATGGCAGCCATCGAGGCGGTTGCCCATGTCGTCGCATCGGAACAGCGACGCGTGCCCTCGCCTGATCAACCCGAATTAGCTGCGGAGCAGCGCACCCGGCGAATGCTGCGTTCTGATGCGCTCGTACGCCTCTGTGAAAACTGGGTCGCCAATGCCGCTACCACGCCAGTCGTCGCCCCCACCACGCAGGTGGTCGTGCACGTCGACGCGGACGTGCTCAGCGGCGAGACTCACGGAGGCCGCTCCCGCATCGAGGACGGTCCATGGCTCTCTCCCGCGGCGGTTCGCAGGCTCAGCTGCGGCGCGGACGTGGTCACGGTCACCGAGCGCGATGGGCTCCCTATCGACGTCGGCCGTGTCAAGCGCCTGATCACCCCACGGCTACGGCTGGCGATGCAGAGCCGCGACCAAGGGTGCCGGTTTCCCGGATGCTCGGTGCCCGCACCCCGGACCGATGGCCATCACCTCAAACACTGGTCCGACTTCGGCAAGACCAAGCTGGACAATCTCGTATCGCTGTGCCGGTTTCATCACATGCGGCACCACGATGGCGCGTTTCGGATCCACGCTGACGGCCCAGGCGATTTCATCTTCACCGCGCCGGACGGAACACCGCTCGCGCCTGTCGTTGCGCCGCCGGCTCTCGATGGTCTCAGGGTGCTGGACACCAACGACCCCGAATTGGCCCGGGCGCGCGATGGCGGCGCGCCTTGCGACTACGTATGGGCGGTCTCGGTGCTCGCCGACGGAAGCGCGGCCGCGCGCGGAGCGACCGCCGCGGCGCGGGCGGGACCGGGCTCATGGGTACCACGTCCGATCGCGTGCCGGTAGGGTATGAGAACCCAACCTACGCGCGCCACTCGATCCACATCTCGGAGGTACATCAGTGCTCATCAGCACCGCAAACGACCTGCCCGGCTACCAGATCACCGAAGTCCTTGGCGAGGTTTTCGGGCTCACCGTACGCTCGCGCAACATCGGCTCGCAGTTCGGCGCAGGCCTCAAGTCACTCATGGGTGGTGAGCTCAAGGGTATGACTGCCAACCTCGCACAGAGCCGGCAGGAGGTCATCGAGCGAATGGTCGGCGAAGCGGAGGCGAAAGGTGGCAATGCCATCGTCGCGATGCGCTTCGACACGTCCGAGATGGGCGGCACCTGGACCGAGATCTGCGCCTACGGCACCGCGGTCAAGGCCAATCCGGTGACGCCTCCCCTGCCGCCGGCCTAGATCGCGGCGCGAGACTCAGCGAATCGATCGATCCGGAAAGGCGACAGGTCCACGTCGCTTGTCCCGGTGGTGACGCGCTGCGCGATCGCCTCGCCCAACCCTGCTGAGTGCTTGAACCCGTGTCCCGAGCACGGGGAGACGAGAAGCACACCGGGGATGTCTGGATGCTCGTCCACCACGAAATCGGCGTCGGGCGTCACCGTGTAGAGACAGCGCACCGCGCGCACGCACCGCTCGGTGACTCCCGGCATGCGTGCGCGGATCAGGTCTGCGTACACCGTCTGCGCTTCAGACGGCTCGACGTCTAGTGATGAGTCAGCCGCGGTGGTGGGGTTGTCCAGCTGCTCGGACGCAACCTTGATGTTGTCCGCGCCGTCGACTGCGGGAAAGCCGTAAAAGGCATTGCCGTCATTGAGGCCCCAGATGAACACCGGCATGACCCCAGGAGCGTGGTCGACGGCACCGGGTCGCAGTGCGAACCAGCTGAGGACCTGGCGGTACACGGTGAACAACGCGCGGTCTCGGGGCTCGACGAAGTCCTGGACCCACGCACCCACAGCCAGGACAACCCGCGGCGCTTCATAGACGCCTCGATCCGTCTGGACGCGAACCACGCTGTCATGCGAGTCGAGCGCGAGCACCCGCTCGCCACGCCGGATCTCGGCGCCGAGGCGCTCCGCAACGGTCAGCTCTGCATCGACGCATCGCTCCGGACGCACAAATCCGGCACCGGGTTCGTAGTAGGCCGACTCATCGCCGTCGAGCTGGAACTGCGGGAACCGAATCGCGACTTCCGCCGCACTCAAGAGCTCGTGCGGGACCCCATAGCGCGTCGCGCACGCGATGGTGTGGGAGAGAAACTCGTTGCGGTGGTGACCCGCAGCCCCACCGCCCGCCGCCTCGATGATCAGCCCCCCGCACTGGGTGAGCAGATCAGCACCGGTCTCCGCCTCGAGCTCGCGCCAGATCACGTGCGATCGCCGCACCAGGGGCGTGTAGTACTCGCCCTCGCCGATCGCCTCACGGGTAATCCTCGTGTCTCCGTGAGTCGACCCAAGCGCGTGGGGTGGCGAGTAGCTGTCGATCCCCAGCGCGTGGACGCCGCGCCGAGCGAGTTGGAGGAGGGTCGCCGCACCGGCGGCACCGAGCCCGACGACAATCACCTCAGGTGTCCTCACGGCCGCAGCCTACTACCCTGCGACTGTGACCCAGGACCACTACTTCACATCCGATCCAAAGGTCCGCTCGCGCCCGCGGACGATCCGGGTCACCCTCCCAGACCGCAGCTTTGACATCGCCACCGATCGCGGGGTCTTCGCCCACGGTCACATCGACTTCGGCACCGACCTGCTCCTCCGGACCATCCCGCCCCCGCCAGCCGGGGACCTGGTCGACGTCGGGTGCGGCTATGGGGCGATCGCGATCACGCTGGCGCTACGCCAGCCCGATGCTCGCGTCTGGGCGGTCGACGTGAACCGGCGCGCGCTCGAGCTCTGCGCGCGCAACGCCGAGCGGGCCGGCGCGACCAACGTCGTGGTCGTGCATCCCGATACCGTCCCCAATGACGTGCGTTTCACGGGCATGTATTCCAATCCCCCGGTGCGCCTGGGCAAGGCCGGACTTCACGAGCTGCTGCTCCTCTGGATTGGGAGACTCGAACCCGGCCGCATGGCCTTCCTCGTGGTTCAGCGCCACCTCGGCGCGGACTCGCTGGCGGCATGGCTCGCGAGCCTCGGGCACCGGGTCGAGCGGGTTCGATCGCGGGGCGGCTATCGGGTGCTCGAGGTGCATGCGCCCGCCGAGAGCCCCCATGATGAGCGCCGTGCTCGATAGCCCTGGAGCCCTCGGCTTCATCACCATCAACCTCGACCCGGTCCTGCGCATCGGGTCGCTCCCGATTCACTGGTACGGCGTCATGTATGCCGTCGCGTTCTTCGTCGCCTACCGGTTCGGGGTGTTGCCGTATGCCATTCGCAGAGGCATTCCGAAGGCGGTTGCCGAGAAGATCACGGTCTGGACGATCATCTTCGGGCTACTCGGCGGGCGTTTGTACTACGTGGTGCAGCAGCCCAGCCTCTGGCAGAACTACGTCCTCCACCCGATCAACATCATCGCGTTCTGGCAGGGCGGCATGGCCTTCTTCGGCGCGATCATCGTTGGCTTCGCGACGCTCGCCATCTGCGCGTGGCGCTACGGCTACAACCCCTGGATCGCCCTCGACGGCGGTGTGCTCTTCGCGGTGGTCGGGCAACCGATCGGACGCATCGGCAACATCATCAACGGCGACATCCTCGGCGCGCCGAGCAATCTGCCGTGGGCCACCGCGTATGCGAACCCCGACGCGATCCTGCAGCCGGGCTTCAGCCTGTGCACGCCTGCGCAGTGCATCGCATATCAACCCGCTGCGGCGTATGAGGCGCTCGGCACCATCTTGATCGGCGTCATCCTGTACGCGCTGCTGCTGCGCCGCAATCCGCGCCCGGGAGTCCTGGCGATCACCTACGTCGTGCTCTACGCGATCAGCCAGCTGATCCTGTTCCAGTTCCGAAGCAGCGAGCCACCGGGCCCGCTTGGCTTGCGTGAGGCGCAGTGGACGTCGATTGCCATGCTGGTGATCGCGGTGCCGGTGCTGTACCTTCTCTGGCGGCGAACCATCACGAAATTCGAGGCCAAGTCTCCTACGGACGAACCGACTCTCCCCAAGGAGCAGGCAGCGGTTCGGTGACAAACCTGACGCTCTACGACGTCATCGGGTTTGTGGCGACAGCACTGTACGTGCTGATCATCGCCCGGATCGCCGTGTCCTGGATCGGCTTGAGTCCATGGCATCCCGTGGTGCGCTGGTTGCGCAGGATCGTCGACCCCATCCTCGCTCCCTTCCGGCGCATCCTCCCGAACTTCGCCGGCATCGACTTCTCACCGATCCTCGCGATCGTGGTGATCTTCTTCGTGAGCGATCTCCTCCGGACGCTGGTCCTCGGCGGTGGCATCGACCCCGCCAAGACGATCGTCGGCCTCATCGGGCAGGTGGTCGTGAACATCGCCATCGCCATAGCAGTGATCGTGTTCATCCGAGTCCTGCTCGGGTTGTTTCATGCCGATCCATGGCATCCGCTGGTCCAGATGGTGCGCACCATGACGAACCCGCTCATCGCGCCGTTCGCGAGCCTCCGTCGCGGACACCTCACCTCGGCCTTCGACTATGCGGCGATCGCGGCTTTGATCATGTACATCGTGCTGATCTTCGTCATCAGGCTGCTCTTTGGGTTCCTGGTCGGCGCCATCTAACGCCGAGGCAGCTCAGCGTCGCGAGGAGGCGCGCTCGCGCTCAGGGGCGCGCACGCGATGCATCTCCAGACGGTACGAGTTTTCACCGACGAGGTGCTCCACGACGCGTTCGAGCGCTGGGCCCGGGTCGACGCAGAAATCAACAGCGAGCGAGATCTCATCGACGCTCGTCCCCGAGTCGACGTGGAGGACGACGGGACAGTCACCGTGGTGCTCCTCGAAAGCGCGCCGCAGCGCACCCAAGCGCTCGATCTGCGCGGCGGTGACGCTCACATGGACCGTACTGTTGCGCCGCCACGCGGCAAGTCGGGGATCGTCGTAGGCGTACACCGCCTCAGCGAGGATCTGCGGCGGCTCGAGGTCGAGGCGGTCCTCATCGTCGGTGATCGGCGGCGGCGTCCCGCCATTTGGTGTGCGCCCGGCTTCGACCTTGCCGCGCACCACGATCACCGCATCCGGGCGCAACGCATTCGCGCACTCCTCGAAGACGCGAGCGAACACGACAACCTCGACACTCCCGGTGAGATCCTCGATCTGCAGCGCCGCCATGCGCTGACCGGTCGTGCTCCGGCGCGGGATGAAGGTGCGCATGTCGCGGATGGCGCCGCCCACCTGCACGATCAGCCCGTCGAGGTGCGCGCCCAGCTCGTTGATGGTCGTGTCGACGCGCTGCTGCAGCTCGCCGGCAATCCGCCGCAACGGGTGATCGCTCAGGTACATACCGAGGAACTCACGTTCCCAGCTCAGCCGCTCGTCGGCGGCGATCGCGAATGGCTCATTGAGGTCGCGAGCCTCGACGTCATCGGCGGCCGGCGGGGCGGGCTCGATCAGGACGATGGTGTCGCCGAAGAGCGAGGTCTGTCCCGACTCGCGTTCACGGCGGATGGAGTTGGCACGGTCGATGGCGCGATCCAGCACGGCAAGCATCGCCCCCCGTTCTCCAAGCGAATCGCAGGCCCCACTGCGGATCAGCGCCTCGACGACGCGCCGGTTGAGGTCGCGGCTCGAGACACGCAGGCAGAGGTCGAAGAGCGACGCGAAGGGACCGCCGGCATCGCGCTGCGCGACGATCTCGGCGGCGACGCGCTCGCCGACGTTCTTGATGTGGCGCAGCCCGTAGAGGATCTCGCCGCGCTCGGCATCGCCGAGGTTGAAGGCTGAGGCGCTGCGGTTGATATCCGGCGGCCGCACCACCAATCCGCGCGCGTGGGTGTCGAGGATCGACTGCTTGAGCTTGTCGAAGTTGTCCGCTCTGCTGTTGAGCAATGCGCACATGTACTCGATCGGGTAGTTGGCCTTGAGGTAGGCGGTCTGGTACGCGATGAGGCCGTAGGAGATGCTGTGCGCGCCGTTGAAGCCATAGCCGGCGAAGAGGGCGATCAGCTCGAACAGCTGTAAGGCGGCGTCGGCGGCGATCCCACGCGCCACCGCGCCACTGACGAACTGCTCGCGCTGCTTGGACATCTTCACCTTGTCCTTCTTCCCCATCGCGGCGCGCAGGATGTCCGCCTCGCCGAGCGTGAAGCCCGCGACCGCAGACGCGATCTTCATCACCTGGTCCTGGTAGAGGATGGTGCCGTAGGTGTCCGCGAGGATCGGCTCGAGCTCGGGAAGCATGTAGCTCACCGGCTCCTCGCCGCGCTTGCGGCGCATCCACGTCGCTGTGGCGCCACCCTCGATGGGCCCAGGACGGTTGAGCGCAACCGCGACGCCGAGGTCGGAGAGCGACTTCGGTTGCATGTCGATGAGGATCCGTTTGGCGAACGTCGCCTCGAGCTGGAAGATGCCATGCGTGTCTGCCTTGCCGAGCAGCTCGTACGTTTTGGCGTCGTCGAGCGGCAGTCGATCGATGTCGATGTCGACGCCGCGATTCCGGCGCACCAGCTCCGCTGCCTCGGCGATGACGGTGAGGTTGGAGAGGCCGAGCAGATCGATCTTGAGCAACCCGATCTGCGATACGCCGTTCATGTCGTACTGCGTGACCGCGGTGCCATCACCGGCAGTCGATCGCTGCAGAGGCACGATGTTGGCGAGAGGTTCCGAGCCGATCACGACACCGGCGGCGTGTGTCGAGGCGTTGCGGCAGATCCCCTCGAGGCGGCGCGCGTTGTCGATGATCCGCTTCGCCCAGTCCTCGTGCTCGTAGAGTTCGCGGAGCTCGCGGCTCTCGGTGAGCGCTCGATCCAGCGTGATGCTGACCACCTGCGGGACCAGCTTCGCGAGACGGTCGACGTCCGGCAGCGGCACGTTGAGGACACGCCCAACATCGCGGATCGCTGCTCGCGCCGCCATGGTCCCGAAGGTGATGATCTGGGCCACGCGGTCGCGCCCGTATTTCTCCTGCACGTACGCGAGCACGCGGTCGCGCCCGCGATCGTCGAAGTCGATGTCGATGTCGGGCATCTGCACGCGTTCGCGGTTGAGGAAGCGCTCGAAGATGAGCCCGTAGCGAAGCGGCTCGATGTCGGTGATGTGGAGCACGTAGCTCACCAGCGATCCCGCCGCACTCCCGCGTCCCGGCCCGACGCGCACGCCGTCGCAGCGCGCCGCCCGGATGAGGTCCCAGACGATCAGGAAGTACGCCGAGAACCGCGTCTCGCGGATGACATCCAGCTCCATCTGGAGGCGCTCGCGCACCTCCGCGGTGACGTCGTCCCCATATCGCTCGTGCACGCCCGCCTCGCAGAGTTCGCGCAGGTAGGTGTCGGCGTCGAGGCCCTCGGGAATGGGTTGATACGTCGGCAGGAGGTTGCGGCCCAGGGGAATCTCGACCTGACACCGCTTTGCGATAGCGACGCTGTTCGAGATGGCTTCTCCATACGCGGCAAAGCGTGCACGCATCTGGCGCGTGTCGGCGAGGTAGTACTCGGGACCCGAGAACCGGAAACGCTTCTCCTCGTCCTGGCGCGCCCCGGTCTGCAGGCACAGGAGGATGTCGTGCGCCTCGGCATCCTCCGGTTTGATGTAGTGCGAGTCGTTGGTGGCGACGAGCGGCAGTCCTGTGCGCCGCGCAACCTCGACCAGCCCGGTGCGCACGGTCTCCTCCTCGGGGATGCCGTGGTCCTGGAGCTCGAGAAAGTAGTTGTCGGGGCCCAAGATCTCCGCGTGCTGGCGAGCGATTGACTCAGCTGCATCGAGGTCGCCGCGCATGACCGCCTGGGGCAGCTCGCCACCAAGACATGCAGAGAGGCAGATCAGACCCTCGGCGTGCTCAGCGAGCAGCTCGCGATCGATGCGGGGCTTGTAGTAATAGCCCTCGAGGTGCGCGGTGCTGACCAGCTTGATGAGATTGCGATAGCCGGTGTCGTTGCGCGCCAGTAGGATGAGGTGGTTGGGGTCGCGGTCCGCCCGCCCCTCGCGATCGTGTCGCGAGCGCGGTGCCATGTACATCTCGCACCCCAGCACCGGATTGATCCGCGCCGCACGCGCGGTGGCGAAGAAATCGACAGCGCCGTAGAGCACGCCGTGGTCGGTGATCGCGAGTGCGGGCTGGCCCATCGCCTTCGCGGTGCTGACCAGCTCGTTGATGCGCGCCGCACCGTCGAGCAGCGAAAACTCGCTGTGCGTGTGCAGGTGCACGAAGCCCCCGGGTTCGATGTCCTCGCCGGTCACGGACGGTCCCTGCACTCTGCCTCCAGGCTGCGCGCTGCTGACGGCGAACAGACGTACGCTACCACTCCACAGTCACCGTCCGCCGCCTGTCTTGAGAGTAGCCTCAGCGGCTCTCCTCGCGGACGAGGGTGACGACGCTCTCCACGTGATAGGTCTGCGGGAACATGTCGACGATCTCGAGCGCGTCGACCCGATACGGCCCGGATGCGACCAGGACGTGGAGGTCGCGCGCCAGCGTGGCCGGGTCGCACGAGACGTACACGACGCGCTCCGGTCCGGCCAACGCCAGCCATCCGGTGACACGTCCTGCGCAGCCGGCACGAGGGGGGTCGAGGATCACCCGGTCGGCCATGTCGGCGGCGGCAACCGTGGGCAGCGCGTCCTCGACGGGTGACAGCACATAGTGCACGCGATCGGCGACGTCGTTGACGCGCGCGTTGAGCACGCCCAGCTGCGCCGCGCCGCGGTTGCTCTCGATACAGACGACCTCTCGCGCGTCGACCGCGAGATGGCAGGCGAGCACGCCGATCCCTGCGTAGGCGTCGACCACGCGAAGTCCGGCGTGGCCGCCGAGCGCGTCGACGACGCACTGGTACAGCACATCCATCTGCGCCCAGTTGACTTGGATGAACGCGTCGGCCGTGACCCGGAAGGTGAGGCCGCGCCATCGCAGCGTCGTCGAGGTGGTGCTGATGCGCCCGTCGTCGGGGAGCTCGAGACCGGCGTCGAGGGCGCCGGCGGCCAGACCCCGCGGCGGCTTGGGTCGGACCAGGAGCTCCTGCCCATCCTCGCCGGCTGTGAGGTGCAGGGTGCTCAGCTCGGGCTTGCCACTCGACGCGATCAGCGCCCGCAACGCCGGGAGTGCGGTGGTGATCCGAGGGTGGTGGATGAGGCAGTCGTCGACGGCGATCGGCCGCCAGCTTCGCGCGCGGTTGAACCCGAGCGCCGGGGGCGCGTCCTCACTCCCGGGAATGACGTGGAACTCACCCCGCAACCGGTACCGCCACGGGTCGGCGGCGCCGTGCACCTGCGGGGCGGGGTGCACGATGCGCTGGCGGTGCAGCGCGTCGAGCACGATGTCGCGCTTCAGGTCCACGTGGTGCGCGGAGGCGACGTGCTGCAGCTGGCAGCCGCCGCACGCCGGCACGTACGGGCACGGCGGGGACACGCGGTGCGGCGACGGTTCGAGCACACGCACCACCTCGGCGAACGTCGTCGATCCCTTCTTGTACCGGGTCGACACCTCGACCTCCTCGCCGGGGATGCCGCCCTCGACAAGCACCGTCGCGCCCTGGTCGTCATGAGCGAGGCACAGTCCGCCATGGACCATGCGCCCGAGGCGCACCGCGGTGGCTACCCGGAGAGCCGGTCGCGGAGCAGGCGGTTCACCAACGGCATGTCTGCCTTGCCACCGGTGGCTTCCTTCACCGAGCGCATCAGCTGGCCGAGCGCCTGCTGTTTTCCAGCGCGGTAGTCGGCTGCCGCGGCCGGGTTCGCCGCGATCGCCGCGTCGACGAGCGCAGCGAGCTCGGTCGCGTCGCTCACCTGGGCGAGACCGCGTTCGCGCACCACCGCCTCGGGGTCGCCACCAGCGACGTACAGCTCGGCCAGCAGCTCCTTCGCGGTCGGTCCGTTGATGCTGCCGCTCTCGACCAGGCGGAGGAGGCGCGCCAGCCCGGCAACGCCGAGGCCGCTCTCCCACAGCGGCACCCGGTGCTCGTTGGCCAGCGCGGCGACATCACCGTTCTGCCAGTTGGCGGCAAGCTTGGCAGCAACACCCGCACTGACGAGCGCCTCGTAGGAATCGGCGCTCTCGCGCGTGTCGGTGAGGACCGCGGCGTCGTAGGTGCCGAGCCCGTATTCCATCTCGAAACGGTGCGCGCGGGCCTCGGGGAGTTCCGGCAGGGTCGCGCGCACGCGGTCGACAAAGGCGTCGTCCAGGCGCAGCGGCGGAAGATCGGGCTCGGGGAAATAACGGTAGTCGTGCGCCTGCTCCTTGCTCCGCTGCGAGATCGTGCGCCCCTGCGTCTCGACCCAACCGCGCGTCTCCTGCGGCAAGGTGCCACCCGTGTCGAGCACCGCGGTCTGGCGTTCGATCTCGAACTCCAGCGCGCGCTGCACCGCCCGAAACGAGTTCATGTTCTTGACCTCGACCTTGACACCGAGCTCGGTTGCGCCGCGTTGACGCAGCGACACGTTGGCATCGCACCGGAACGAGCCCTGCTCGAGGTTGCCATCGTTGACGCCGATGTACATGAGGATCTGGCGCAGGCGCACCAGGTACTCGCGCGCCGCCTCCGGACTCCGCAGGTCCGGTTCGCCCACGATCTCCATGAGGGGCACACCGCTGCGATTGAGGTCGATGAGCGACGAGGTCGCGCTCTGGAGCACGTCGCCGGCATGGTGCATGGTCCCGGTATCCTCCTCGAGGTGGACCCGGGTCACCCCACAGCGGACCTTCGCACCGTTGACCGGGAACTCCAGGTGGCCGTCACGCGAGAGGGGCAGGTCGTACTGAGAGATCTGATAGCCCTTGGGAAGGTCGGGGTAGAAGTAGTTCTTGCGATCGAACTTGGTGAAGTCGGGGATGTCGCAGTTGAGCGCGAGGGCCGTCCGGATCGTGAAGTCGATCGCCTGAGCATTGATGGTGGGCAGCACGCCGGGGAGCCCGATGCAGACAGGACACGTGTTTGCGTTCGGCTCCGCACTCAGGTAGTCCGCGGGGCACTGACAGAACATCTTGCTGCGAGTCAGCAGTTGCGCGTGCACCTCGAGCCCGATGACCACCTCGTAGTCGCTCATGCCGCCTCGGTGGCGAACGGGGAGCGCGCGATGTGCCAATCGGTCGCCTGCTCGTACGCGTGCGCGACCCGGAACACTCGCGAGTCGGCAAATCGCGGTGCGATCACCTGCAGCCCGACCGGAAGGCCGTCGACATTGCCGCACGGCACGGATATCCCTGGAACTCCAGCGAGATTCGCGGGGAGCGTGACCACGTCGCACATGTACATCGAGAGCGGGTCGTCGCGCGACCCCATCGTGAACGCGACCGTCGGCGAGGTGGGACACACGATCGCGTCCACCTGTTGAAAGACCGCGTCGAACTCCTCGCTGACGAGCGTGCGCACCTTCTGCGCCTGCCGGTAGTAGGCGTCGTAGTAGCCACTCGAGAGCGCGTAGGTGCCGAGCATGATCCGCCGCTTCACCTCCGCGCCGAAGCCCGCACCGCGTGTCTGCAGATACATGTCGGTGAGCGACGGCCGGTCGACCCGAACACCGTAGCGCACGCCGTCGTAACGCGCGAGGTTGGACGAGCACTCCGCAGGCGCGATCACGTAGTAAACGCTGAGGGCCACATCGGTGCTCGGCAGGGATACCTCCTGCAGGGTCGCGCCCTGTGCCTCGAGCACCTTGAACGCGGTCTCGACCGCGCTGCGGACCCCCGGTTCGGTGCCCTCGCCGAGGTACTCACGTGGAATGCCGAGCCGCATCCCCGCAACTCCGTCGTGCAGCGATGCGAGCGGGTCGTCGACGGCTCGCGGATCGCTGGTGCTGTCAAGGGGATCGTGCCCGGCGATCGCGGCATACACGAGGGCGCAGTCTTCGACGCTGCGCGTGAACGGGCCGATCTGATCCAGTGACGATGCGAAGGCGATCAACCCATAGCGCGAGACACGCCCGTAGGTGGGTTTAAAGCCGACCGTCCCGGTGAGCGCCGCCGGCTGCCGGATCGACCCACCGGTGTCGCTGCCCAGCGAGTACGGGACAGTTCCGGCAGCAACGGTCGCGGCACTGCCGCCACTGCTCCCTCCCGGCACCCGTTCGATGTCCCAGGGATTCGCCACAGGACCGAACGCCGAGTTCTCGGTCGACGACCCCATGGCGAACTCGTCGCAGTTGGTCTTGCCGACGCACACGGCACCGGCGTCAAAGAGCCGCTGCACCGCGGTGCCGGTGTACGGAGGTTTGAACCCGCGCAGGATTCTGGACGCGGCGGTGGTCTCGATGCCGTCGACGCAGAGCACGTCCTTGAGCGCCATGGGGATACCGCACAGCGGCGACGCGCTCTCGGGATGCTGCTCGAGCAGCTGCGCGGCGGCGTCGGCCTGGAGCTCCGCGAGCTCACGAGTCACGGTGAGGTACGCATTGAGGTCCTTGTCGGAGCGCTCGAGGTGCGCAAGGGTTTCGTCGAGCAGAGCTCGCGGCGTGGTCGAACCGTCGCGGAGCGCGGCGCCGAGCTCGGTGATCGTTTTAGCTGTCGAGCTCATTGCCCTGGATGGCTCCAACGATGAAATGGCTGCCGTCCGCGGCCGGCGCGTTGCGGAGCGCCGCCTCGGTGCCGAGGGTCGGCCCCGGCTCGTCGGCGCGCATCACATTGACGAGATCGCCGACCTGCGCAGTCTCCGCGAGCATCGACGTGTCCACCTGTTGCAGGCGTGCGATGTGCCCGAGGATCTTCTCCAGCTCGCCGAGCAGACGCCCCTTCTCCTCATCGCTGAGGCCGAGCCTGGCAAGCGCTGCAACGTGATCGACATCGTCGCGAGAGAGCGTCATGGAGCGGCTATTATCCCGACCCCCGAATCAGCCGAGCGGGAGCCAGGTGAGCACGGTCTGCTCGGTGGGGGCGAAACCGGCCGCCTGATACGCGGCGAGCGCCGCCGGATTGTCACCCCGAGTCCAGACGCAGGCAAAGGTGACTCCGCGCTTTCGAAGCACGGCCATCGCCTCGGCCATGAGGCGGTGGGCGACGCCCCGACCTCGGCCGTCGGGACGGACATACAGCTCGGCGACCTCGGCCTCGAGCCCCGTGCCAGGATCGAAGAGCACGATCCAGCAGAGCCCGAGTGCGCGGCCATCTCCCGCGCGGGCGACGAGGATGTGGTTGTCCCCGAGAAAGTGCGGCGCCGGACGGAGGCGCTCGGTCAGCTCCTCGGGTGTCTCGGTGGGGTGCTGGTAGTGCGGTTGCTCACCGAGGGCGAGGTCGACGAGCATGGCTCGGACCTCGGGGTCGTCATGGTCTTCGAGGATGTCGATACGGACGTCATCGAGGGCTCCCATGCCGAGCCATTGTGCGGCTCAGGGCGCGACCACCCCGCCGGCAGTGGACGGGACAGTCGTCCCGGTCGAGACGCCACCGGCGCTGCTCCCGGGTTTGGCGCCCGGGCACATCTGCGGTTTGGGAGCGGTGCGCAGCGGCGGGTTCGTCACCGGCAGGATGCCGCACGGGGCCGTCGGTGGGATGCTCACCGGTGAGGGCACGGGGAAGGTGACCGTCGGATTGCGGCTGCCGGCGCGAAGCGTCCAGCTCGAACCATCCCAGGTCCAGGTCTGGTCGTAGAGGCCGTTGACAGTCTTGGTGCCGCCAAAGCCACCGAAGCGCACGATCTGTCCGGTCTGGGCATCGAACGCGGCCGCGGCACCGTCTCGGGTGGTTGGGGTGGAGCCGGGGTGCACCTGGGTCCATGCGCCGGTCCACACCCAGGTCTGCCCGCTCGAATCGAGGAAGACGTCGCTGTGGGTTGCCGGGTCACCGACGAAGGTTCCCCCCGACAGTTGCGGGCCGTGGGTGTAGGAGTTGGTCCCGACCCAGCCGCTCCCGTTCCAGTAGCTCACCGTCCCCGCGCAGCACGCGGGCTGATCGACCGGGACCGGGACGCCGCCGCTGCAGGTAGGGCAGTTGGCGGGAAGCGCGGGATACGGGATGGGATACGGATAGAAGACGCTGCCGAAAGCCGCCAGACGGCCGCTGACGGCGTCAACGACAACCGGCCTCCCGAAGATCGCGTTGGGTGGCGTGCTCGGGGATGCCTTGAGCGCCTTCCAGGAATGTCCGGTCCACATCCAGGTGGTGTTCGCGATCGGGAAGAAGGGACACGACGGCGGGGCGATCATGCCGCTCGGCACGGTCTTGGGTGCCCGGCAGGCGATGCTCGGCTGCGACGGCATCATCGGCTCGATAGCAGGCTGGGTCGCGAGCAGGAGCGCCTTCCCCGAGACCGGGTCGGTCGCCAGCGTCCAGCCGCCGAAACCGACTGCGGGGGTCGTGCCCGAGGCTTTCGACCAGTCGCTGCCGTTCCATAGCCACGTAGCCGAGTTCCCACCGCCGGAAACGACGCAGCCCGGAACCACGATGGGAGAGGCGACATTGCCAGTCGCCGCGGGCGCGTCCGCTGGGATCGCATGGGTCGGCGGAATCCACCCGGTCGAGCCGGAGCCGGTCGATCCCGTGGTTCCCCCAGACCCTGCGGACCCGATGACCGAACCCGATCCGGACGATCCTGTCGATAGGCAGCCGTGCCCGTTGAGCGGCGATTCCAGGAATGGCTCGGCGCCGACCAGGACAACGGCGTGGCTCACCGGGTCGTAGGTCATCTGCGCGCCGGAGAGCGCCGGAGGCGAAGTCGAAGGGTGCGCCTGCGTCCATGTCGAACCGTCCCACACCCAGGTGTCGCGCAGATTGCTCGACTTACCACTGCCCCCGAAGAGGACGACGGTGCCGTTGGCGGCATCGAACGACATCGCGGCGCCGGCGCGGGCGGGCGGCTGGCCGGCCGATCCTGACGAACCCGCGCCCTGCACGACCCGTATGCCCAGGTAGGCGCCAAGGCCGGCACCGATCACGGCGACCACGCCGATGGCGGCGAGTGCCCGGGGCCAAGGGTGGCTGCTGTCAGGAGTAGTAACTGGTTCTTCGTTGCTCACGGTATTGAGACGCTCATCGTGCTCGAGAGTTCCCGGTGCAGACACCACGACATAGACTCGAAATGCAGATGACCGATCTCAAGGCGCAGGCGAGGAACCCCGAGCGGCTCGAGCTGGAGCAGTTGACCGCGCTCCAGCCGGGGCTCGCCCGCCTCATGCCGGAGATCGGCGCTCGATTCTGGAAGGCCTTCTACGCGGCCCGAGCAGCCAACTGGCCCATGGCCACCTGGCAGCTCAAGGAGATGCGCAAGCTGTTGCGGCTCTGCGAGGTCACCCGGCCCAAATACACCGACGACATCGAGGAATGGCTCAGCGATGACCTCGATCCGCTCATGGCGGCCGTGGACGCCCACAACCTGGCGACCTTCGAGGACCGCTACCACGAGGCCGTCGACGCCGCCAACGAGCTCCACCGGCGCTGGCAAAAGGAGTGGATCGTCTGGAAGCTGCCCGACACTCCGCCGCCGGATCTCGACCTGACCCCACGAGGCTGACTCCGACGTCGGCTCGCGACCGGATGATGGCCCTGCTGATCGACCACGGCATCAGGTCGCCATCGGTGCTCAACGCCATGGCGGCGGTGCCCCGCGCCGACTTCGTGCTCGAGGACGACCGCGAACGCGCCTACGACGACCGGGCACTGCCGATCGCGGCTCCCGGGCAGACGATCAGCCAGCCGCTCATGGTCGCCCTCGTGGTCGAGGCGCTCGAGCTGCATCCCGGCGACCGCGCGCTCGACGTGGGTACGGGTTCCGGGTACCAGGCGGCGGTGATGGCTGCCTGCGGAGCGAACGTGGTCAGCATCGAGCGGATCGAGCCCCTCGCCGGCGAGGCGTCGGAGCGTCTGCGACGGCTGGGCTACGACGTCGAGGTGATCGTCGGCGACGGCTCGCTGGGGGTTCCGGAGCGGGCGCCCTTCGACGCGATCGCGGTCGGGGCGGCGGCGCCGCGGCTGCCCGTCGCGCTCGCCCGGCAGCTCGCCGAAGGGGGCCGCCTGGTGCTGCCCATCGCCGACGGTCCGAGAGGCGAGGAGCTCACCCGCCTCCGGCTGATCGGCGGTCGCTGGGAGACGGAGTCCCTCGGGCCCTGCCGGTTCGTGCCGCTGATCGGCGCCGACGGTTACGAGGAGGCGCCGCTGCCCGACTGAGCCGGGACGCGGAACATCCGCACCTTCGACGCCCCGGTGGACCGCTCCACCGCCTGAGTCGCGGCGTCGCCGAACGCAGATGCCAGCACCAGGACCACCTCGTCGTTCCCGGGGGGGCGATCCAGGTTGGGGCGCGACAGTGTCACCGCGTACTGGTCGACCCCGTCCGGGCGGTTCGGGTAGCGAGACCGCGTGACGCTCACGCGCAGGCCGAGCTCGGGCAGATCGAGTTGATGACGCCCGGACTCCCGGAGCGCTTCGGGGTGCAGAAAGTCATCGTCAGCGCGGCGGCGCAGGTCGCGCAGCTGCTCCTCGATCGTTCTGGGGTCGGCCATCGCCGTACGTTTAGCATGGCGGTCGCGCGAGGTATCGATAGAGGGCGTCTTTTTGGGCGCACTTCAAATCCCGAATACCGGTCCCGGAGGACGTAGAAATGGCAAAAACAGTCGGCATCGATCTCGGCACCACCAACAGCGTGGTAGCAGTGATGGAGGGTGGGGAACCCACCGTCATCGCCAACGCCGAGGGCGGCCGCACCACTCCGTCGGTGGTCGCGTTCACGCGCACCGGCGAGCGACTGGTTGGGCAACTTGCCCGCCGCCAGGCAGCAGTCAACCCCGAAAACACCGTCTACTCGATCAAACGCTTCATGGGCCGTTTGCTCAGCGAGGTCAGCACCGAGGCAAAGCAGGTGCCCTACAAGGTCATCGCGGGCAAGGACGGGCGTGTCGAGGTCGAGGTCAACGCCGAGCGCTACACGCCGGAACAGATCTCGGCGATGATCCTCCAGAAGCTCAAGACCGACGCGGAGGCCTACCTCGGCGAGAAGGTGACCGATGCGGTCATCACCGTGCCGGCGTACTTCAATGACGCCCAGCGTCAGGCCACCAAGAACGCCGGCCAGATCGCCGGCCTCAACGTGCTGCGCATCATCAACGAGCCCACCGCGGCGGCGCTCGCGTACGGTCTCGAGAAGAAGGAGAACGAGAAGATCCTCGTCTTCGACCTCGGTGGCGGGACCTTCGATGTCTCGATCCTCGAGGTGGGAGAGGGCGTCTTCGAGGTGAAGGCCACCAACGGCGACACCCATCTCGGTGGCGACGACTACGACCGCCGCATCGTCGACTGGCTCGCAGACGAGTTCAAGAAGGACCAGGGCATCGACCTGCGTCAGGATCGGCAGGCGCTGCAACGCCTCACCGAGGCCGCCGAGAAGGCCAAGATCGAGCTCTCGCAGCGGCAGGAAACTGAGGTCAACCTTCCCTTCATCACCGCGGATGCCTCGGGTCCGAAACACCTCGCGATCACGCTCTCGCGAAGCAAGTTCGAGCAGCTCACCGACGACCTGACGTCTCGCTGCCGCGGCCCCTTCGAGGCAGCGCTCAAGGACGCCGGGCTCACCGCCCAGCAGCTCGACGAGGTGATCCTGGTCGGCGGATCGACGCGGATGCCGGTGATCCAGGAGCTCGTCAAGAGCATCACGAACAAGGACCCGCATCGTGGCGTCAACCCGGATGAGGTGGTCGCGATCGGTGCAGCCATCCAGGCCGGCGTGCTCAAGGGCGAGGTCAAGGACGTGCTCCTCCTCGACGTGACCCCGCTGTCGCTCGGCCTCATGACCGAGGGTGAGGTCAATACCAAGCTCATCGAGCGCAACACCACCATCCCCACGGCCAAGACGCAGGTGTTCTCCACCGCGTCCGACAATCAGCCGTCGGTCGAGATCGTCGTGCTCCAAGGTGAGCGGCCCATGGCGCGGGACAACCGCATTCTCGGCACGTTCACCCTCGACGGGATTCCACCCGCACCGCGGGGCATGCCGCAGATCGAGGTCGGCTTCGACATCGACGCCAACGGCATCCTCAACGTGAGCGCCAAAGATCGCGGCACCGGCAAGGAGAACAAGGTCACCATCACCGGGTCGACAACGCTCCAGAAGGACGAGGTCGAGCGCATGGTGAAGGAAGCCGAGGTGCACGCCGACGAGGACCGCAAGCGGGCCGAATCGGTCGAGACCAAGAACCGCGCGGAGCAGCTCGCCTACCAGGCCGAGAAGGCGCTCACGGACGCCGGCGACAAGGTGCCGGCGGACTTGCGCACCGACATCGAGGCCAAGGTCAAGGCAGTTCGTGACGCAATTGCCAGTAACGATACCGACGCCATCAAGCGTGCGCACGACGATCTCTCGGCGTCGATCCAGAAGATCGGCGAGGCCGTGTATGCCCAGTCGCAGCAGGCACCGGGTGCCGGTGGCCCGCATGAGGGCAACGGTGACGGCGGCGCACCGAAGACCGACCCGGGTACAGGCTCAGGCTCGGACGACGTCGTCGACGCCGAGTTCAAAGAGGTCTAAGCCTCAGCGCGTAAGGAGCGCCTCTATCGCCTCGGGACGGATGACGTCGGCGGGGAGATGGGGCCGCTGGGAGGCATGCCCGCAACCGGGGTGATCTGTGAATCGCCACGGTTGCGTCCCCGCGGGACTCCGCGATGGAAGGCGGCACGAAGCAGGATCGGGATGGCGGCCGCGAAGAAACCTGTGAAGAAGGTCAGCCCATTCGGCAGATTGTTCTTGGCGAGTCCCAGGTAGCAGAACAGCGCCGTCAAGAAGGCGGCAATGATCACCACGGCCATCCCGGCGACGAGCACGATCTCCTGATTGCGCTCGCTGACGATCGCATGATCCGGACGCCGCTGCTGGAGCATCCGGTAGATGTTCAGTCCCGCCCAGGAGTTGAGCATGAGACCGCTCACGAACGCGAGGATGGAGATGGTCCACCTGAACTGCGTCAGGTTGTTGACGATGAAGGCCGAGATATTGACCACGATCAGCGAAACCGGCGTCAGTGCCCCGATGATCGGGATCGTCCAGCGCTTCAGAAACCCGCCGATGCCGCCCCGATCGGGCGCGATGGGAATCCGCGAAACGGATCGCCGACGACCAAACGGCATGGCATAAGCGTACGGGTCGCGACCCCCCGGGGAACGCCCGATCCAAAGCTGGGCTGAGAGCGTTCGTGACCGCGCCGTTTCCGGACTGCGAGCGCTCACCCGACGGGACAGCGCCACCCTCCCAATAGGCTCGATCCATGCGCGCGCGTGGGTCCGGCGGAAGCCTCATCGCCCGCAGGTTCGGCCTGCGTAGCAGTCTTGCCGGCCGGATGCTCGCCGGCGGGATCATCTTCACGGCGCTCGTGATCGCCGGGGTGAGCGGCTTCCTGCTGGTCAGCCGCGGGCAGCAGACCGACGCCGGAGCCCTCTCCAACGCCGACAACCGCGCCGGCGTGGCGGGCCAGTTGATCGCCCGGGTGATCCAACCCCAGGCGCAGTACGCCGCCACCAACACCGCCTCGCTGAACTCGATGCAGCTCGCGATGAGCAGCCGGACCCCCAGCACCATGGTCGGCGCCGAGTTCAGCCAGCAGCGCGTGGTCGACGTGCCCGGGCTCTCGGTGGTGATCCTCGACACCCATAGTGGCGTCCTCTACACGAGCGAGTGCGACACCACGACGCCGGCCGGGACCACGACCCATCCCGCCACCGCGCTCTGCGAACGAAGCCTGGGACCGCATGTCAGCGCCGCACTGACCTCGGTCCGCGACGCACTGCAGGTGGCCCTGACACCCGCGTGCCAGCAGTCGAGCGCCGCTATCGCTGCGAACCCCGCCAGCGCCGCGCTCTGTCCCTCGGGGGTCGAGGGAGTCGAGGCGCCGCCCGGTGGATTGCCGGCGCTCGATGTCGCGGTCCCGGTCTTCAACGTCCAGTCAGGCAGCTACGCGCCGCTTGGCGTCGTCGTGTACACCGCGCCATTGCAGGCGCAGTTCGCGCGCTTCGGCCCGGTCATCGGCTACACACCCGTTTTCCTGGGCACGGGGGCCGGATCGCAGCTGGTCCGGTTCACGGGGAGCGCGGGCACGCCCGTCCTCTCGACCGTGCCGGCGGCAATCGTGCAGCTACTTGCTGCTCGCACCACGCCGGCAACCAGCGCGGTCGTTGCGCACGCCATCTACACCGTCTCCGGAACCGGCGCGGTCGCGGGGAGCTTCGTCCCGCTCCTGGCCCCGGGCGGCAACCAGGTCGCCGGGTTCATCGGCGTCGAGGTGCCGGTCTCGCTGTTCGCCGCCAGCACCGCGCAGGACGAGGGCACCATCGCGCAGATTGCCTTCACCGCGCTCGTGGTGGTCTGCGTGCTCGTGCTGCTTTTCGTTGATAGATTCGTGCGCCGGCCAGTCAGACGGCTCGAGCGTGGTGTCGAGCGGATCGCGGCCGGTGACTACATGACCGACATCCCGGTCACCTCCGGGGATGAGCTGGGACGGCTCGCCGCGGGCGTGAACAGCATGCGCGAGCAGATCGCCGGCTACATCAGACACATCGACGGATCGGTGGGACGCCTGCAACAGGTCTCGCGTGCGCTCACCACCACGACCGGCGGCATCGAACCGCTCCAGGACGCGGTGCTGGGCGCCGCGGACGCCATCGTCGGAGGCTCCGCAAGCGCGGCGCTCTACACCAAGCGTGGCAACGAGATCCTGCGGATACGCAGCCGCGGCGCCAGCATGCCCGATATCGAGGAGATGCCGGTGGACGAGCTCGCCGCCGGACGATCGGTGCGCCTCGAGAGCGGTGGCCGGACGGCGATCGCCGTACCCATGCTCTTCCAGGACGCGCTCACCGGTGTGCTCGTGGTCGCGTCGGATCGCGCGGTCGCGGAGAGCGACGAACGTGCCCTGATCACGCTCGCCAACAACGCCGCCGTCGCGGTCGAGAACACCCGGACACTTGACCAGGAGCGTGAGGCGGTGCGCCGTCTGCGCGAGCTGAACCAGCTGAAGAGCGACTTCCTGGACACCGCGCAGCACGAGTTGCGCACGCCGGTGCTTGCGCTGCAAGGGCAGCTCGATCTGCTCAACGTCGGGTGGGACAAGTGGGACGAGGCCACCAGGCTCGATCTGGTGCGCGACGTGGAGATCTCCGTGAAGCTGCTGGGCGAGACCGTCGAGAACATCGTCGACTTCGCTCTGGTGAACTCGGACACCATCAACCTGCGTATGGCGCCGGTCGACGTCGCCGAGTCGATACACGACGCTGCCAACGATGTCCGCGACCACTTCAAGGACGAGCTCCCGGTGACGCTGACCATCGATGTGCGTGGCACGCCGACCGTCAACGCCGACCCCTTCCGTTTCCGCCAGGTGCTGCGTGCCCTGATCGACAACGCCGTCAAGTTCACCCCGGAAGGCGGCCACGTCACCGTCACGGCGGGCCACGAGCAGGCCCCGGGGTTCTGCCGCATCGAGGTGGTCGACGACGGCATCGGGATCAGCCCCGAGGCGATTCCTCGACTGTTCGACCGCTTCTACCAGGAGGACAGCAGCCGGACGCGCCGTCACGGTGGGCTGGGCATGGGGCTCGCACTGGTGCGGCGCCTCTGCGACGCTCACAACGCCACGGTGCAGGCGCTGAGTGATGACACGGGCGGCAGCCGCTTCGTCCTTCTCTGGCCGCTCGCCGAGATCCAACCGCAGCCCGTGTCCATCAACCTCGATAACGCGGTCGACGCTGTCAGCCGCGCGCGCTGACTCCGCGCAGCGCGGTTAGCTCGCGACGGTCGCGGCGAGAAGGGAGCCGGTGCTGTCCGCGGGCAGACCGTCCTCGAAGGTCACGCTGTTGGTGCGCACCGACGTGATCCTCGGTCCCGGAAGCAGGATTCCCGCAAGGTTCAGCGGATCGGTCGCGGACACGCGAACCATCTCGGACGAACGCTCGCGGCGGCGCACGCTGCGCAACTGATCGATCGCCTCGGGAAGCGCGTACTGCTCTCCGGCGAAGCCGGTGACGAAGCGCCCGCCCCGCGCCGTGCCTCGCGCCTCCATGCGACGCAGTGCCCAGAGCACGTCGCGCCACGGCATCGCGATGGTCTCGCGCGCCACCACGTCGCGGAACACCACGCCCCACCGGACCAGCAACTGTTCGGCGATCGCCTCGGCAAGTGCGTCTCGCTCGGCGAGGGACGACACGCGCGGGACCAGCGACCATCGTCCCTCTCCCGACGCGTAGCCGCTCACGCCGTGACGCAGGCCACGGTGGTGCTGATGGGACCGCCCGATGCGGCGGCTCACCAGCAGACGGCGCACCGCGCTGAACCCGTCCGCTGTCAGCAGGCCTCGCGCGACCCCGTCCCACAGCGCGGTCTCGACCTCGCTCGGCAGCCGGCGGCTGAGGGTGACGATGTCGCTGGTGAACAGCGCGCCGTGCTCGCGCAGGGCGTCGAGCACATCGAGTGTGGCGCCGGATGTGGGTTCGAGCGGCTGCGCCTCGCCGCGTACCGACTGCAGCAGCCAGGGCAGATCCGAGCGCATCACCAGTGTCACGGGCGTTGAGCGAGATGCCGACGCGCTGCTCCGCTGCGCCGACGACGCGTCCGGGTCGTCGCGCACCTTGAGGCGCGCCCATGCGACCTCCCCCGACATGCACAGCTCGTCGAGCCAGGCGCTCCGGTAGCCGGAGACGCGGCTGGGCAGCACCGACTCCTCCCAGACCCCGGCGGGAATCTCGAACCCCTGGAGCTGGGCGATGGTCGCTGCGACCCCGGCGCGCCCCTCGCGCTGCGTGCCCGGGGCAACGCGCTGCCAGCGCAGCAGGAAACGCATGAAGTCCTGAGCGGTGACCGGTTCGATCTCCCGGCGGAGCCGCTGCTGGGTGTAGGAGTGGATGCGCACCAGCAGGCGGCGGGCACACCACTGATCCGCATCGACACCCGGATCAAAGCGTCCACGAATCGCGGACCCGTCGCCCTCGAGCATCGCGAGCCCGACGGAGATCTCTGTACGCCCGAGACCGGTCAGCTCGGCGAGTATCTGTGCGGTCATCGGGCCGCTGACCTCGAGGTGTCCGCGGAGGATGGCGGTGACGACGGCATCGGAGTCTGGCGGAGTTCCGGACAGTGCCGGCGGCAACGATGGCGGACGAGGACGGAGCTCAGCCTCCGGCCACATCGCCTCGACGCCCGGCATGCGTTCGGTCGCGCACCAGAAGGTGTCCGCCCCACGGGACACCGTCAGCGCCCTACCTCGCTCGACCAGCTCGTCGAACCAACCGGACCACGAGGCGACGGGCCGGAACACCACCAGCGAGACGAGCACGTCGTGCAACTCGTCAGCATCGCGCGGATCGGGTGCGGCCTCGCCGCGGACTCGCGCGATTGCGTCGGGGTCGAGCGCGGCGAGATCGCGCGCCTCAACCGGCAGGCCCCGGCGCAGTGTGATTGCGCGGCTGCGGCGCTCCTCGAGCGGGGCATCGTCGAGGAAGGTGTACACCTTGCCGTTGACGATCTCGTGCGCCAGCGGCGAGGGCTCGACGGTGTCCCGATAGCTGATCTCGACTTCCTTGCGTTCGATGCGCAGCACCAGCTCGCGCAGCGAGTCGACGTCCATCACCTCATGCAGGCAGTCGTACATCGTCTGGTTGACGAGGGGATGATCCGGCGGTTCCACGGGACCGGTCGGATTCTCGTTCTGGCATGCGACCAGCTGCGGGAACACGGCGCCCATGATGTCGTCGGACTGCATGCGCTGCAGCGGCGCCGGGTTCTTGCGGCCGCCCTTGAAGCGCAGGACCGTGAGCGAACGATTGAGGTTCCAGCGCCAGCGCACCGCCCACATCGGCGCGAAGATCGCGGCCTTGTGGAGCGTCTCCTCCACCGTGCTGGACGACAGGAATTTGGGGACGTCCTCGAGCGGGAAGCTGTGCTGCGGACCGAGCGACAGGAGCACGCAGTCGTCGCTCGCCGCAGCCTGCAGCTCGAAATCGAATGTTGCGCAGAATCGCTTGCGCAGCGCCAGTCCGAGCGCGCGATTCACGCGGCCGCCGAAGGGTGCGTGCACCACCAGCTGCATGCCCCCGCTGTCGTCGAAGAACCGCTCGAGGACGATGTGCTCGAGCGTGGGCACGACACCGAGCGCTGTCCGGCCCGCGGCGAGATAGCGCACCACCATCGCGGCGACGTCGTTGTCGACACCGGTGCGCTGCTCGACCCAGGTGATCGCCTCATCGGCACCGCCCTCGGCCAGCAGCGCGTCGACGCCACTGCGGAGGTCGGACACCTCGCGCGACAGTTCCTCGGTGCGAGCCGGCGCCTCGCCAAGCCAGAACGGCACCGACGGCGGTGCCCCGTGCGCGTCCACCACGCGGACGGTTCCGGGCGTGACTCTGCGGATCTTCCACGACGTGCTGCCGAGCAGGAAGATGTCGCCTGCTGAGGACTCGATCGCCCAGTCCTCGTTGACAGTCCCGATGAACGTGTCGTCGGGCTCGGCGACAACCCGGTAGTCGCCGGTCTCCGGTATCGCGCCGCCCGACGTGAGCGCGGCGAGCCGCGCCCCCCGGCGCGCGCGCACCTCGCCGTTGATGCGGTCACGGTGCAGGTACGCGGCGACGCGGCCACGACCCGTCGCGATCCCGTCCGACACCAGTTCGACGACGCGGTCGAAATTCTCGCGGGTGAGCTCCTCGAATGGCGCGGCCTTGCGCATCAGCTCGAAGAGGTCGTCCTCGCGCCAGTTCGCCGCGGCGCACTCGGCGACGATCTGCTGGGCAAGGATGTCGAGCGGCAGGCGCGGCGGGTGGACGGCGTCCAGCGCCCCACTACGCACCCCGGCGAGCAGCGCGGTGCACTCGACGAGCTCGTCCCGGGTCATCGGATAGAGGCGGCCCTTCGGGGTGCCGCCACGGCTGTGGCCGGAGCGACCGACGCGCTGCAGGAAGGTCGCGATGCTCCGTGGTGACGCGATCTGACACACCATCTCGATCGGTCCGATATCGATGCCCAGCTCCAGCGATGCCGTGGCCACCAGCGCGCGCAGCTCACCGGCGCGCAGCTGCGACTCAACCCGCTGGCGACGCTCCTTGGAGAGGCTGCCGTGATGCGCCGCGACTGCGTCACCGCCGAGCCGTTCGGCGAGCAGATGAGCAACGCGTTCCGCCATGCGCCGGGTGTTGACGAAGACGAGCGTGGTGCGGTGCGCGCGCACGTGCGTGGCGATGGCGTCGAGGACCTCCCCGAGCTGTTCCCGCGAGGCAACGGCCTCCAGTTCCCCGGACGGCAGCTCGATGCCGACATCGAGGGCGCGGCGGTGCCCGACATCGACGATCGAGCAGCGCGGGCCGCCCTGTGCATTGTTTCGCCCCGGACCGGCGCCGACGAGCAACCTCGCGACCGTCTCGATGGGACGTTGCGTCGCGGAGAGCCCGATGCGGACCGGCGGTTGCGTGCAGAGCCGCGCGAGCCGCTCGAGGGTCACGGTCAGATGCGAGCCACGTTTGTCCCGGGCGACCGCGTGGATCTCGTCGACGATGATCGTCGTCACCGTGCTGAGCGCGGCCCGGCTCCGTTGCGAGGTCACCAGCAGGTACAGCGACTCCGGTGTCGTGACCAGGAAATTCGGCGGCCGCTTGATCATCGCGACCCGCATCGACGCCGGGGTGTCGCCGGTCCGGACCTCTGCGCGGAGGTTGGGCAGAGTCATCCCCATCGCCTTGCCGATCTCGGAGATCTCCCGCAGCGGCGTCTCCAGGTTCTGTTGCACGTCAACTGCGAGGGCCTTGAGCGGCGAGACGTAGACCACCTGGGTCGCACCTTCGACCGGCTCACCACGCTCGGCAGCCCGATACAGCGCGTCGATGCACACCAGGAATCCCGCGAGTGTCTTGCCCGACCCGGTAGGTGCCGCGATCAGGGTGTTGTTGCCGGCCGCGATCTCCGGCCAGCCCTCGAGCTGGGCGGGCGTCGGACCTTCCGGGAAGCGCTGCTCGAACCAGGCTCGGACCGCCGGGTGGAACGCGGCCATCTCGCTCATTGGGCCCATAATCCTATCATCCCAAAGAACAAATGTTCGCAGCGCTGAAACGGCCCGTCAGTGGTTGTGCTGGCTCCGATCCTGCTCTGCCTCGAGGGCGAGGACGCTGCAGAGAATCAGCAGGTCGTTCTGCCCTTCAGCGACGTCGACCCCGTACGAGTCGGCGAGGCTGATCCAGGCCTTGGACACGGTCGCAACCGTCTGATCATTCTCGGTGAACGTGAAATCGTGTCCCAGGAAATTGCCGGTCATCTCCAGTTCCGCTCCGCCGGCGACGGAGATGTTCCACTTGGGACGCAGCGGATTGGAGAAGCGCTGATGCACCTCCGCGTTCACCCCGCCCGCGAGCGCAACCTCGTAGGTCGCTAGCAACGAGATGAGCTTCCTGCTGACCGTGCCGACCTCGTTGCCGGCCATGTCGTTGACCACCATGAGGCCGTGCAGGCTGAGCACCTTGCCGTCGACCTGGTAGACCGGCTCACCCGCTTCATTGAGGATATCGTTGTCCTCACCCAGCCGCAGCAGCCTCTCCCGAACCTGGTATCGCATAAGGTCGCCTCCGATTCCATTGCCGCTGCCCGGTGGGGTGCCGCTGAGGGCGGCAACCCATTGTGGACACCGGATGTCGGGGACTAGGATCCGCGTGCCGCTGCCCGGTGGGGTGCCGCTGAGGGCGGCAACCCATTGTGGACACGGGATGTCGGGGACTAGGATCCGCGCCGAGGAGTCGAGCCATCGCCTACCCGGGCGGTGGACAGTGGAGGGCTAGCGATGGCACGTGCAGTGTTGCCATACCCCGTCGTGCCAGGAAAGACGGAGGCCGACATCCGGAGCATCGCCGATCGGTTCAGGGCGGACCCGGAGGCGTACCGGCGCTACCGCGGGGAAGCCGGGGTCACCTTGGAGCGCGTCTACTGGCAGCACACGCAGATGGGTGACTTCGTGGTCGCGTACGTGGAGTCCACAGCGAGCTTCGCCGAAACCAGTGCTGCGATCGCCCGGGACGACTCTGAGTTGGGACGGTTCTTTGTCGAGAAGGTGCGAGAGGTCCACGGCTTCGACCTGACCCAGCCGCCGCAAGGACCGGAGCCGGAGATCGTCGCCGACTGGTCCGACCCGACTGCCACCAGGCGAGGCCGCGGACTGGCGTTCTGCGCGCCGCCGCTCCCCGACCAGGTTGAGCGGGCGAGGGCCTGGGGGCGGGACACGTTCTCCAGCCCAGACATGACCAGGACGCGGCGGGACCTGCGCCAGAACATCGAGATGGTGATGCTCCACCAGACCCCCCAAGGACCGATCACCGCGATCTACCTCGAGGGCGAGGATCCGGTTGCGGCGAACCGCGAGTTCGCAGCGTCCCAAGACCCGTTCAACGTGGCCTTCAAGGACATGCTGCGCCAGCTCTATCCGCCATTCATCGACTTCAGCCAGCCGGTGCCGGGGATCACCGAGATCTTCGATTCACAGGCGGTGCTGGCCCGGGCTTAGCTCGCGATCACCGTCCCTCCGATCCCGCGTCAGAGCTGCACGTGCTCGACGCGGTCGACGATCCGCGCCTGAGGATTGCGCATCACGTCCTTCTCTCTTCCGGAAGCACACGATCAGTCATCTCGACGTTGGGTTCTGACGACCGGCGCGAGGGCTCACCTGTCGCGCTCACCCCCGGCGAGCCGTACGCTTCGGATCATGAAGAGGTGTCCGCGCTGCGGGCAGGACAACGCTGAGGACGCTCGGTTCTGCAGCGCCTGCGCCAACCCGTTCACTGCGGCGGAGGCGAGGGAGGAACGCAAGATCGTCACGGTGCTCTTCGCCGACCTCGTGGGCTTCACGGCGCGGGCTGACCACCTCGATCCCGAGGACGTGCGGGCGATTCTGAGGCCGTTCCACGCGCGCCTGCGCACCGAGATCGAGGCGTTCGGCGGAGTCGTCGAAAAGTTCATCGGCGACGCGGTGGTGGGAATCTTCGGTGCGCCGATCGCGCACGGCGACGACCCGGAGCGAGCGGTGCGCGCGGCCCTCAGCGTGCGCACGGCGATCGCCGAGATGAACACCGCCGATCAGCTGCTCGGGCTCGAGGTGCGGCTGGCGGTGAACACCGGCGAGGCGATCGTCTCGCTGTCGGCCAAACCGGAGCTGGGTGAGGCGATGGTTGCGGGCGACGTCGTCAACACCGCGTCGCGCCTGCAGACGTCTGCGCCCAGCAACGGCATCCTGGTCGGCGCGGCAACGTATCAAGCCACCCGCGGACTCTTCGACTATCGCCCCGTCGAACCGATGCTGGTGAAGGGCAAGGACGCTCCCGTGCATGCGTGGCTCGCACAAGAGGCGCGCGCCGGCCCAGGCGAGCGCGGCGCTGCCACCGTGCCGATGGTGGGACGGATCCGCGAAATCGGGATTCTCCAGCGCGTCTTCGAGGGCACGCTCTCAGAGCAGCGCCCACATCTCGTCACGGTCTTCGGTGAAGCCGGCGTCGGCAAGACTCGCCTCGCAGCCGAGTTCACCGCCACGATCGAGGGCACAGGAGCGAGCGTGCTGCGCGGACGCTGCCTTCCCTATGGCGCGTCGACGCTCTACGGACCGTTCACCCAGCACGTGAAGCAGTTCGTAGGCATTTTCGCGAGCGATGACGTCGCAACCGCTCGCGACAAGCTGCACACCGCGATCGACGAACGAGGGCTCGCGACCGCAGCCGGCGATGAGCTCGCGGCGCACCTTGCGCTCCTGATTGGACTCGGCGGCGAGAACGACGTATCCGACCGCCAGATTCTCTTCTTCGCCGCACGACGGTTCGTCGAGTCGGTGGCACATAAACATCCGACCGTCTTCGTCTTCGAGGACCTGCACTGGGCCGATCCCGGAACCTTCGACCTGCTCGAACACCTCGCCTCACGGATTCGCAGCGCGCCGGTCATGCTCCTCGCGCTCGCGCGGCCGGACCTGCTCAACGAACGCCCCGGCTGGGGCGGCGGACTCCCGGCGTACTCGGCGGTCTCGCTCGAAGCGCTGAGCTCCGAGGACTCGTTGGTGCTGGCGACGAGCCTGCTCGGCGGCAGCGCGCTGGCGGCAGCTGTTCGGCGCGTGGCCGAGACCGCCGAAGGCAACCCACTGTTCATCGAGGAGCTTGCAGCTTCGACGGCGGAGCTCTCGGCCGCCGCTGCAGAGCATCTGCCGACCACGATCCGCGAGCTCGTGTCCGCCCGGCTCGATGCCCTGCCCGCCGGCGAGCGCCACATGCTGCTCGACGCGGCAGTGGTCGGCAAGGTGTTCTGGCGCGGCGCGCTCGAGCGCATGCAGCAGAACGGAACCAACGTGCCGGCTTCCCTCGACTCGCTTGAGGCTCGGGACCTGATCAGGCGCGAGTCGTCATCCTGGATCGAGGGTGACGAGCAGTTCATGTTCAAGCATGTCCTGATCCGCGAGGTGGCCTACGCGACGCTGCCCCGCGTCACCCGCAGGGAGCGTCACGCCGCCGTCGCCGAGTTTCTCGAAAGCTGCACCGCCGGTGCCGGCGCCACCGCCACCGCCCTCGCCCTCCACTGGCGCGAAGCGGGGCACGACGAGAGGGCTCTCAAGTACCTGCTTATCGCCGCTGACCAGGCCGGGCGGGGCTGGGCCAAGGATGAGGCGGCAGCGCTGTACACCGAAGCCCTCCGGCTCATTCCGGAGGACGACGCTGAACGGCGTCGCGACATCGTTCGGAAGCGGACGATGGCCCTCGTCGCGCTCAGCCACGTTGCCGACGCGCGCAGTCTTCGCCACGAAGCGGACTCCGGGGAGCCCGAGAAGTAGGCTCCCGCGTCAGAGCGGGAAGTCGTCCGGGGTGACGTCCCCGACGATCTCGTGGATCGCAACGATCTCGTGCATGCCCAGCTCCTTGGCGTGCTGGCGCACCATGCTCTCGCTGGGGGCTGCATAGAGACAGAACGTCTTGACAGCGCCAAGCTCATCGACGGCGACGTGACTGTGCTCCCAGACGATCTCCGGAAAGTGATCCTCCCGGATCTGGCGGGAGCGACGTCCGACTTCAGGCATCTGATCCTCGCGGACTTCGAACTGCCGCTCGACGAGGTATCTCGGCATCGTTTCTCCTCAGGTGGAACTGCTTCGAGTATGGATTGTCAGACGGCCACTCCACCACCAGCCACGACGCTGGTCTCGATCGCCGGGGGAGATTGCAGCGTCTGCAACACGACGCAGTAGCGCTCGGTCTTCTCGTGCAGCGCGTGCAGCTGTTCGGCGCTGGCGTCGGGGGCGGTGATGTTGAAGCGAAGCCGGATGGATTCGAAGCCCACCTTCGCGTCGCGCACCACCCCCAGCGTGCCGCCGAGATCGAGGTCCCCCTCGACGATGACCTGGATGTCTTGGACGGGGATCTCCATGGAGGCCGCGACCATCTGGCAGGTCAGTTGCGCGCATGCCGCGAGTGCACCGAGCAGGAGATCGCCGGAGCAGGCGGCGGTGCCGACCCCGCCGGCGCCAGGGTGCGCCTGAGCCTGGTAGATAGCTCGCCCCAGGTCGACCGAGCATGCGACCGGCACGTCGGTCTGCCCGCCCTTCGCCGTCAGGGTGATACGGGACGACCCCGGATTCTCGCGATAGCCCTCTTTGAGAGGCCTCTGGACTTCCCGAAGATCCATTCGATTTCCTCGCTCTCGCTCCGTGTGTCTTGTACGGCAGCCGACGGCTCGACATACTAATTGCGATGCCGCACGGTCACGCGTGGCCGTCTCGTTCAGACGGGCGGCGGCGGCCCTTTCGTGGTCGGGAACGCGATGGGACCGATACGCGAGAGCACGTAGAAGCCGACGGCGAAGAGGGCCAGCGCCACCGACGTCCTGGAGAGCATTCCGTCGGTGGTCAGTTGCACCACTCCTGCGACCAGGAACAGCGTGAAGCTGACGACGATGCAGAAGTCCTTGAAGGCCATCGTTCACTCTCCCGACTTGGGGCCAGTAGCTCAGCAGCGGGCAGCATCCCACTTCCGCCGCCGCGCCGTCTGCAGCGTGTGGTGGGCCGGCAGTCGCTCAGGCTTTTCGGCCGCACTGATGTATAACCAAGACGGCGAACAAGATCAGGAGCGTCGCGCCGCCTCAGCGTGTGCTTCAAGGACCTCCTTCAGAGCCGCCAGGTCTGCCGTCAGCTGCCCCTCGGCCAGTCGCGCGAGAAGCGGTTCTGCGATCCTGAAGAAGCCGCCCGACGGCCCACCACCCGTGAAAGTGACGCGCGTGCCATCGGGAACGGTCTCCAACACGCGCATCCCCGCGAACTTGATCGGACCTGCTGTGACCTTCATGCCGAACCTCCGGTTTGGTTCGTACGCTGTTACCTCGAGCGCGAACTCGAGTCGCCGACCTAGGAAACGGCCGACTTGCTTGAATGTGGCGCCCACGCCTACGGGACCCTCGGATGTCTGCCGCATTTCAATGCTGGCAGAGCTCCACTGGGGATCGTTCACCGGATTCGCAAGAAAGTCGAAGACTTGCTCGGAAGGCCGCCTGATCACCACGCTCTGCTCGAAGCGAGCCATGCTTATTCTCCTATCTTGCGAACGAGTGCCCCAAGTCGCAGGCCTCGGCTCTTGACCGTCATGAAGGGAGCGACGGGGACCACGGCTCGGACCGTCGTTCCGTCGCCCGGCTTCGAAGCGATGTGCAGTGTCCCGCCCAGCGCGTCGAGGCGGTCCTCCATGTTGGTGAGCCCATTGCCGCGAAGGGTGGTGCCGATGTCGAAGCCGCGACCATCGTCGGCGACCTCGACGCACAGCCGATCCCCGTCCTCGTGTAGGCGAACCGTCGCGCTCGACGCCCTGGCGTACTTCTGGATGTTCCGCAGTGCTTCGAGGATGCAGAAGTAGAGTGCTGCCTCTGTGTCCTGGGGATAGCGTCCGATGCCGTCGGCCTCGATGGTCACCGGAAGGGTCGCCTTGCGTGCCTGAGCCCCAGGGCGGTGGGCAGGCCCTTCTCAGCCAACAGCGGGGGGTAGATGCCGCGAGCCAGGTCACGGAGGGTCTCCAGCGCCTCGTCGGCGTCCTGCTTGAGCTCGGCGACCGCAGCCCTCGCCTTCTCGGGTTCGCGCGTCGCGAGCACCTCGACCAGGCCGAGCTTCACCTTGATTGCGACCAGGTGCTGCTGAGCACCGTCGTGGAGATTGCGCTCCAGCCGGCGACGCTCGTCGTCCTGGGCGGCCACCAGCCGTTCTCGGGAGGCGCGCAGGTCGACCAGCCGCGCCTCCAGGTCGGCGGTGAGGCCGACGTTCTTGCGGACCAGTCCGGCCTGGTGGGCGAGATCGTCCATGAGCTTGACCTCGATCGGGGTGACCGATTCCCCGCGCCGCTTGGTGATGGTCAAAGCCCCGAGCAGCCGATTGCGGATCTCCACCCCGCCGGTGACGCCCGTTTGGGGCAGGCAGAGGAGTAGGTTCCGGGGCCGAATGGCGTCACAGCAGGGGTATCGAAGGCAACGGGGTACTCGTTACCTTTCCGTCCAAAGAGAAGTCCACGGCGCAGAGCCTCGATTCGATTTGGTTCTCGCCATCTTCAGCAGCATCCGGGGTTGCTGAGCTCGCTCTCCCGAAAACCCTGCCTGACTCGTCGCACGTTCGTCAGGGTGGCGGCTCGACCACGGCAATTCCGTCAGCGATGCGGATACGCCAGCCCTGCTCATGCACCGCGCGGTGGTGTGGCCGGCACAGTGAGACCAGGTTGTCGAGCTCGGTTGGACCGCCGTCCGGCCAGTGGATGATGTGGTGGCCATCGGTCCACGCGGGCGGTCGATCGCACCCCGGAAAGCGGCAGCCATCGTCGCGGAGGCGGAGCGCGGTGCGGATGTGTGCCGGGATGATGCGCGTGGCTCGTCCGACCGAGAGCGGCAGCGCACCCGGGCGGATGGCCGTCCA